>Ga0334722_10000781_pt1 | contig 43942 bp, 43 predicted proteins | sample C3_bottom_MG_FD_207210 | JGI IMG/M metagenome (GOLD analysis project Ga0334722, IMG submission 207210) | Sediment microbial communities from Yellowstone Lake, YNP, Wyoming, USA - C3_bottom | ecosystem: Environmental > Aquatic > Freshwater > Lake > Sediment | place: USA: Wyoming | collected...
GATCACAGGCATCTCGGTTGCGGGTGAAAACGCCGCACTTCCCGGATGCTTTGACGGTCCTGTTACAGGCAAAGGCCGCTGGACCGCAGCACCCTACGGACCTTCCGCGGATCTGATCGAGAAAGGCAGCCCGATAGTGGTGGACTACGGCGGCTCGTATAACGGTTATATAGTCGATATGACCCGCATCTTCTGCTTCGGCAGTCTGTCGCCTGAAATGGAACGGGCCTTCGAAATCGCGGCGGATATACAAAAATGGATCGTGGCAAAACTTTCACCCGGAATAACCTGCGAAGATATTTACTTTGGCGCGGTAAAAATGGCTGAAGAGGCCGGTCTTGCCTCAAATTTCATGGGCCACCCGGGCGAGCAGGCAAAGTTCACCGGCCACGGCGTCGGCCTGGAACTGGACGAAATGCCTGTGCTCGCGCCGAGATTCAAAAGCCCTTTACAAAAAGGTAATGTCATTGCGGTGGAGCCCAAGTTCCTCTTCCCAGGCAAGGGCGCTGTGGGAATAGAAAACACGTTTGCGATTACAGGCCGCGGCGCTGAAAAGCTGACCGACCTGCCTGATGAAATCGTATATCTTTGAGGTGAATTAATGCCGGTTATTCTCAAGACGACCTTTCTGCTTCTGTTGTCAAATGTGTTTATGACATTTGCCTGGTATGAGCATCTGAAGGACATGAACAACAAGACGTGGTATATCGCAGCGCTGGCAAGCTGGAGCATAGCATCAATTGAGTACATGTTTCAGGTGCCTGCCAACAGAATAGGATACACAGCTTTTTCATTGTCCCAGCTCAAGATTCTGCAGGAAGTCATAACCCTTTCCGTGTTCGTGCCCTTTGCTGTGCTGTATATGAATCAGCCCCTCAAGCTGGACTACCTGTGGGCAGGGCTCTGCCTTATGGGCGCTGTCTATTTTATCTTCAGGGCCTAGATACCTCCGGTATCAGGCTTCTCCGGGCAGGTGTTGTCACCCGTCCCTTTTGCTGATAAACTTTGATCATGAGTCTGCAGCTCAGAATAATCCGACACTGAAACAAGGAGAACATCATGAGCAAATTCCTGATATTATTAGTCGCTGTTGCGGTCCTGTTTTCATTTACTGAGCCGGTTTCGGCAAAGCCGGATATTGAGGGCAAGGAAGTTACTTACAGCTCCGGAGGCGTAACGCTTAAGGGCTACCTTGCCTTTGACAAAAACATAAAAGGCAAGAGACCCGGCGTGCTCGTTGTGCATGAATGGTGGGGGCATAATGAATACGCGCGTAAAAGGGCGAGGATGCTTGCGGAGCTTGGATACGCCGCTCTCGCGGTCGACATGTACGGAGACGGGAAGCAGGCGATGCACCCGGACGACGCCGGCAAATTCTCATCCGAGCTTATGAAGAACTTCGATACTGCAAAGGCGCGCTTTAACGCGGCGAGGGAGTTCCTGAAGAAACAGCCGATGACAAATCCCGGACAGATAGCGGCTATCGGGTACTGCTTTGGCGGAGGGATTGTTCTCAACATGGCCCGTCAGGGGGTGGACCTTAAAGGCGTCGCAAGCTTCCACGGCAGTTTGGCCGCGGTGAAACCGGCAGAACCTGGCGCGATCAAGGCGAAGATACTCGTCCTGCACGGGGCCAACGACAAGTTTGTTACGCCGGAGCAGATCGAAGCTTTCAAAAAAGAGATGAAGGATGCGGGCGCGGACCTCAGGTTTATCGCCTATCCCGGCGCGATTCACAGCTTTACAAATCCCGAGGCCGACGAATATGCAAAGAAATTCAATCTGCCGCTTGGCTACAACGCTGAGGCGGACAAGAAATCATGGGAAGAGCTGAAGAAATTTCTGGGGAGCATGTTCAGGCAAAAAGCGGTCTCGTATTGACAGGCATACCAGGCGACGGACGGACCCGGATGAGGGCCCGCCTGTCGTCTGGAAAGTCTTTAAAAAAGTTAAAGCAGCCTACTTTATCTCAACAATTTCCACGTCAAAGTTCAGGGTCTTGCCCGCAAGGGGATGATTGAAATTCATTACAACCACATCCTTTTTGACTTCCTGAACTTTTACCGGGACCTGACTACCGTCCTTCATCCTGGCATATATAGTCATACCCGGTTTTAATTTTGTGTCCTTCGGCAACTGGCTCTTCGGGACATTCTGTACAGCCTTCGGGTCCTCGACTCCATACCCCTCCTTCGGATCGACCTTAAAAGACTTTTTCTGGCCGGCCTTCATGCCCATTACCGCCTTCTCAAAACCCGGGATCATCTCCTTGTTGCCTACCTTGAACTTAACCGGTTCCTTACCTTTGGAAGTTTCAACCTCCTTGCCGTCCACTGTAAGCGTATAATGCGCTGTGACCGATTTGCCGGCTGAGACAACAGGGCCGGCGGCTTGAGTCTGGATCGCAACAGACAGCAGCGAAAACACAAAGCCGATAAGCGCAGCCTTATACACCATACTTCTTTTCTTTACCATATTTCTGTTCTTCATCCAAAAAACTCCCTTTTCGTGTTATGAAACGTTAATAAAAAAACCCGGCGCTCAGACCGCCGGCAGCTATTCCTTTTCCCTTGTTATGTCGGCCCCGAGTTTCCTCAACTTGTCTTCAATGCGTTCATATCCCCTGTCGAGGTGGTAGATCCTCTTGATCGTGGTCTCTCCTTCAGCAGCGAGCGCCGCAACGATCAGCGAGGCGCTGGCCCTGAGGTCAGTGGCCATCAGAGGCGCCCCATTCAGTCTGCGGACACCGCGCACTGTGGCGGCGCCGCCCTCAATCGTAATGTCCGCGCCCATCCTTCTTAACTCAGCCACATGCATAAAGCGGTTCTCGAATATCTTTTCGGAAATAACGCTCGTGCCGTCCGCAATGCACATCATGGCCATAAACTGCGCCTGCATATCTGTTGGGAAGCCGGGATAGGGCATGGTCTTTGTGTTGACAGCCTTCAGCCTCTCAGGGCCTTTGACCCGCACGCCGCCCTTTACAGACCTGAAGCCGATGCCTGCGTCCTTCAATTTATTTACGAGCGCATCAAGATGTTCGAGCCTGCAATTCTTTATGGTTATTTCGCCCCCGGTGATGCCTGCTATTGTCATAAAGGTCCCGGTCTCAATCCTGTCCGGAATGATGGAATGCTTCAGAGGCTTCAAACGAGGCACGCCCTCAATCTCGATTATGCCGGAGCCCGCGCCCCTGATCCTCGCGCCCATGGATATAAGGGCGTCCGCAAGGTCTACGACTTCAGGCTCCCTTGCCGCATTTTCTATAAGGGTCGTGCCCTCTGCAAGCGAGGCGGCCATCATGATATTTTCGGTGCCGGTCACTGTCGGCATATCGAAGTATATTGACGCGCCTCTCAGCCTTCCGGCCTTTGCTATAACATAGCCTGAATCCAGTTTTATAGATGCGCCCATTTTTTCCAGGCCCATCAAATGCAGGTTAATCGGTCTTGCCCCGATCGCGCAGCCCCCGGGCAGCGAAACCTTGGCCTTGCCCAGTCTTGCGACCAGAGGTCCGAGCACCAGCACGGATGCGCGCATAGTGCTGACAAGATCGTAGGGGGCCTCGAAATTTCCTATTCTGCTGCAGTCGAGTATTGCCTCATTATTTTCAAGATGAAAGCCTGCTCCGAGGTTCGCGATAAGGCGACCCATTGTGGCAACATCTCTGAGATGAGGCACGCCGGACAGGCAGTGCTCTCCTTCAGCGAGGATAGTGGCCGCCATAATAGGCAGGGCCGCATTTTTTGAGCCGCTGATTTCAACGCTTCCCTTGAGGCGTGTTCCGCCCCTGATAACGAGTTTGTCCAGTTGAGCCTCCGTAACAGGTTTGTGATATTGTAATGATATTAATTAATAAATGAAAACAATTATTGACAGGCCCAGGGATTAAATCAATAATAATATCCGCGACCGTCAACAGGCACAAAGTTTTTCGAATGGTTTGATCCATAAATATATTTCTTTGAAGGGGGTTTTGGCATGGGCTTTTTCAACAGGGCGTTCCGATTTATAGAGGCAATCCGATTTATAGGCCTTCCGATCATTCTCGCCTGCCTGCTTTCTTTGACCGCAGGCTGCGGAGGAGGCGGTGGGGACAGCGCGGCGCCTGTCCCGGTTGTCGGTAATATTGAAATCCTGGAGAAGGCGGCAAAAGCAAAGGCGCAGAACGTTTTCCCTCCGGCGGAGTATGCAATATTCGAGGCAAAGCTCGGCGCAGTGAGCAAAGACCCTTCATACGAAGGTATCCTGACTAAAATGAATCTGGCCCTGGACAACTTTAACAATGCGGAAGCCTCTGCTCCCGGAGCAGCCGGCAGCGTCAAACAGGCGGTTGAACAGATGAGGACCCAATACACCGGCATACTCGGCGACATCACTCATGAGGCACAGGCGGCGTTTCTGAATGCAGGGATTGGATGGAGCCGCAGCGCACTGGGTGGGGCTGCGGGGTCGCTGCAGGCAAAGACCGGAGGAGTTGAAGGCAAAATATCCGTGAATTTCAAAGGGGGCTCAGGACAGGAAATCACATACGATTTTCTGAACTTTTCAAAGGCCGACATTAACCTCACGCAATGCACAGCCGCAGGAGGCGTATCGCTTGACGCAGGGGCCGCTTCAGGACTGCTCCCCGGCGTTGACCTGGATTCCCTTCTGACCGAAAAATGGATTTTCGGGTTTGAAAAGGGCGACTCCCACAAAGGCGGACCTTCAGCAGGACTGCAGGGCCCGGGAGGGATTACAAGACTTCTGGGTTCCGGCCTCGGCATTGCCGACGCCTTCGGCATCTGGAACTCGGTGAATGCGTCCTGCAGCCCGCTTGCGTGTCCTGCAACGGTCTCTCTCGATCCAGGCCGGAAATACGGCATGTGGTATGCGGTGGGAGGCACTGTCTCAGGCAAACCGATGTTCGGCGTGGGCGGAGGCCTCGGCGGCGCGGGCTCATCGAACTGCATGAGTGAAGCAACTGGGAGCGCAAATTTCACCGACGCCTCGCTGCCCGAAGAAATAAGATACTTGCAGGCAGGCATAGCCACCGCCGCAGACCTCCTCACCTCCTCAAATACCTCGGGGGCGGGCGTCGGGTTCAGGAACCCTGCAGCGGCAACAGCCCTGCTTTACGGCGTGTATTATAACGCGTTGCTGATCAACCCGCCTGATACGATAAAACCGACGGTATCTGTTTTAAGCCCGATCAACAACGACATCCTGACCGGGAATATCATTATCCAGGTCTCGTCATCGGACAACACCGCTGTTTCCGAGATCCGGGTATGGACTGCGGACGCGGGCTTTGCGGACAACAGGATATTTGAGGGAAACAGCAGGACAGAGACGATTAACTTTGTCTGGAATTCAACCGGATACCCCGCAGGCGCAAAACAGACTATTTATGCGCGGGCATATGATCTTTCAGGCAATTTCGCTGAAACCTCCGTAGACATAATTGTGGGACCGGTTGGGAAATATGCGGTATCCCGGCATGCAGCAAAGGCCCCTTCGTTTATTTCAATGATGAGCACTCAAAAGTCCGCCTGTCTGAAGCAGGCGAATGCAGCAGGCAGATACCCATTTGCGGGACATTTTATACGCCGTCCTTCTTAGCCCGGTTAATAATCCGGGTAATAAATCCGGGCGGTTGAACAAACCTACGCCTACAAAACAAAGGCGGGACTTTCCTTTGGAGAGTCCCGCCTTTGTTGCTTATGCATCCTGATGAGCTATAACGCCCGATCAACCGACATTGTTTACGGCCAGTAACGACCCACCAAAAAGTCAAAGTTTAAGCCGTTCCATGTAAACCCGGCGAACGCTATCTTTGTCTGCCCGTCCGAAGACTGCAAGGCCAGGGCGCGTATGGAGTCGTCTCCGCCGCCGACCGCCGTCGTGGTCGAGACATCGACTGTGCCGTTTGCATTATATCTAACCGCCGCAAGGTCGTAATCCGTCCCGTTCCATGAATTCCCGGCAACCACTATCTTGCCGTCAGGCTGTATGGCGAGGGCATAAGCATCGTCATAACCGCTGCCGACAGCCGTGGTTTTTTTGCCGGTGCCGTTAAACGCAGAGTCAGGAGTCCCGTTGGTGTTATACCGGGCAACCGCAAAGTCATAATCAGTGCCGTTCCAGGTATGTCCTGCAACCACTATCCTGCCGTCCGCCTGTATGCCGACGGCGCGGGCATTGTCGTCGCTGCTTCCGATCGCGGTAGTTATCTTGCCGCTCCCTCCGAAACCCGGATCAAGCGTGCCGTTTGTGTTGTACCGGACAACCGCAAAGTCATGGTCGCCTCCGTTGAAACTATCACCCGCAACGACTATCTTCCCGTCTGCCTGTATCGCAAGGGCGTAGGCATTGTCGTTGCCGGCCAAAACAGGCGTAGAAACTTTACCCGTCCCTCCGAAACCAATGTCCAATGTTCCGTCAGTGTTATACCTTACGACCGCGAAGTCATAATTAGCCCCGTTCCAGGCATTTCCGGCAACCACTATCCTGCCGTCCGCCTGTATACCAAGGGCATAGGCATTAGCATTGCCGCTGCCGACCGGCGTGATTACCTTGCCGCCGCTGCCAAAGCCCGGGTCAAGGCTGCCGTCCGTGTTATACCTTACGACAGCGAAGTCATAATTAGCCCCGTTCCAGGCGTTTCCGGCAACGACTATCTTTCCGTCTGCCTGTATACCGAGGGCGTAGGCATTATCGTCGCGTCCGCCGATCTTTGTGATTACCTTACCGCCTGTTCCAAAACCCGGATCAGGGAAGCCGCTGCTGTCATACCTGACAACAGCGAAATCATAATCAGTCCCGTTCCAGGTGTTCCCTGCGGCAACCATCTTTTGGTCCAGGGGCTGAATGCCAAGGGCGTAGGCATTGTCCCCTCTGGGGCCGACCTCGGTCCTCTGGGCAAAGTCCAATGTCAGCGGCGAAGCAAAGGTGGTGAAAGTCCATGACCAGTTTGCAGCGATCGGCTTTCCTGCAAGGTCTTTCACTCCGGAATTGATTGTTGCCGTATATCTTCTGTTATATGAGAGAATGGCCGAGGGTCTGAATACGGCCGTACTGCTTCCCGCGTCGTATGTGACAGTCCCGGCCACAGGGGTAAACACTCCGCCGCCGTCGGACCTTACAAGCGTAAACGTTGAAGAATTTACAGTAGCAGGGTCAACCGGCTCTGAAAAGACCGCTGTTATGGAGCTGGTCCTGAGCACATTGGTTTCTCCGTCATGCGGAGTCATGGAGATAACAGCCGGAGGAGTAGAGTCTGCCCTGACCCCGACGGCAAAGCTCCAGGAATAGTCAGCCGCCATCTGATTGCCCGACAGGTCTTTCGCCCCGGCGAGCACTGTTGCGGTATACGAGGCGCCAAACGACAAATTGCCTGCCGGTCTGAATATAGCGGAATTGCTGCCCGCGTCATATCCGACCGTGCCGGACACATTGCCCGAGGGCCCTGTGAGGGTAAATACCGCTGTTGTTATTGTTGCCGGGTCCATGCCTTCAGAAAAAGTCGCTGTAATAGAACTGTTCGCAGGCACCAGTTCGGCATTGCGGGCCGGGTTTGTGGAAGTTATTACCGGCGGCGTGATGTCAACTGTAAAGCTCCAGGAGTAGTCCGCAGCCGTCTGATTGCCGGCAAGGTCTTTTACTCCCTTCCTGCCGGACATTATCGTTGCCGTATACACGCCGTGGGTCAGGGGGGCTGAGGGCCTGAAGGCAAGCGTATTGCTCCCTACGTCATAAGTCAGCGCGCCCCGCACCTTCCCCGCAGGACCGGTCAGAGTGAAGGTCGAAGGGAAGTCGAACGTATCATAAAATGAATTGGATATGGTGGCTGGGTCCATCGGCTCCGAAAAAGCGGCGGTGACCGTTGTGCCCCTCGCTACGTCGACCGCCCCGTTCGCAGGGGTCACGGATATTACCCTGGGCGCCGTAGTGTCGGACGTGGAACCTGTGGTAAAGCTCCAGGAAAACGGCGCATCCAGGGCCTTGCCGGCAAGGGTCTTTGCGCCCCTTGTTATGGTCACAATGTAGGTGGTGCCGTGCGCAAGATTCACCGAAGGTCTGAATACTGCAGTGTTGCTGCCCGCGTCATAACTGACTGCGCCGGCAACACTGCCGACATATGTGTTGACGTTGAAAGTAGCTGAGTTGATGGAAGCCGGGTCCATGGGGCTAACAAACGTAGCTGTTATTGAGGCAGTATTTACGGCTACGTCCGCAGCGTTAGCCGAGGGACTGGTCGATGCCACAACCGTAAGGACCTCGGGCGTCGATCCTCCTCCGCCTCCGCAGGCGGCAAGTAATAGAGGCAGCACAAGGAACAAAGCCGGCCGCCGTATCAATCCAAAGAAATATTTCATACTGAAACCCCCTCTATGCAGCCGTGTTACGGACATCACAGTCTGTTAAAATGCCAGTTTCAGATCACGCGAAACAGCATCGTAATAGGAAATACGCGCCTTCCCGTTGCTGTTTGCCGCAATCGATGTATATATGCCGCTGCCGATGCCTTCGTTATCAACCACTATGGCAGGAGACCAATCCCAGCCGTTGGACGCGGCATCAAAAAGCACGCCGCTTCTGTAATACAATATCCCGCCCGAATAATAGCTGAGATGCCATATCCCTCTGGTGTCAACGACCGCAGGGTTTGCCGTTATGTTCGCGCCGGCGCTGTCTACAATAGAGGTAATATCAATATGCTTCCATACACCTGAGGCATTTGTTATGCAGCGTATCAGCCTTACATCGCCTGCCACATAATTATAAAAGATATATACGTTTCCACCGGCATCGAGCTGCAGCGAGGCAAATTCCCCTGCCTGGTTTGTGCTGTCGATCGCTGTTGGACTCCAGTCCGTCGAGTTGACATACTTGAGGTTCATATTCGGGGCCGCGTCGTAATAGGCTATATGCACAACATCACCGGCATCCACTTTTATGGAAGAGTATAATCCGGGATTTTCGCCCGGCATTCCGGAATCCACAGTAGACCTGGCCCAGAGCCCCCTGATGTTGGTGGCATATTTGACCGCGGTGTTCGTCTCGTCATAATAACTGATATGGACTCCGTCGCTCCTGTCAAGGGCAATGGAGGCATACTTTCCTACAACAGCGCTGCCGCCGCCGTTGTCTACGGTTTCAACGGACCAGGCGCCGCTGATATCGGCAGCCGCAGCATATTTAAGGCCGATACCCTCATGGTAGTAAGCAATATGAAGCACCCCTGTGCTGTCTGCGGCCAGAGAAGAAAACTCTCCTACTTTTTCAGCGCCTGAGGGCCCGTCAATTCTGAAGGGGCCCTGAAACGTGCCTGAGTCTGTGGTCGCTATTATATTCAGGGACCTGTCGGTCCTGTTGAAATAGCTCACGTATGTAGTGCCGTCCGGCGACAGGGCGATGGAGTTGTAGGTGCCGTCGTCGTCAAGAGTGGCAACAGGCGTCCCATGATAGGTTGAGGGGGCGCTGGAGGTCGTAGTAAAGTTAAGTCCGACATCCGCCATACTGTTTCCGGAAGAGTCGGCTATCCTCCTGAGGACCATTGTATAGGTTGTCCCGTAGTTGAAAGGACGATCAGGCGTAAAAGAAACAGTATTTCCGCTAACCGAAAAACTGCCGGTCCTGGTGATAGTGGTCCTGCCGTCCGGAGAAGTAGTGACTGTAGAGGCATCGGGGTCGATAGTAACGGCTTCCGAAAACGTCGTGCTTACGACCGCATTGACCGAGACATTGGGCAGGTCTCTTCCGGTCCAGGACGGAGCAGTAACATCCTTGCTTTTAAAAGAACAGCCGGCAGTCAGAGCTAATGCGCAAACCAAAGCGGCAAAGGCCTTCCGGACTCTGTAATATCTATGCATAAAGAATGCCCCCTTTTAACAAAATAAATAATAAATACACTGGTTATAATAATAACAGGGTCAGGAATAAGTCAATCTTTAAGATAGCCGTTTTTCCTCCATCCAGTGCCTGTTTTCCCGGTCCGCCCGCTGCCTCATACCCCCCCGCCGGACGCCTTGGGCGCAGACTGCGCTCTGTATATTTCACGCCGCAATGCAGGGCCTGACAGCCCCGGCGCTGTTGTGTTATATTCGAGCTATGAGGGAATTTATTATATTCCAGGACGACGACGGCGACTGGGTTGCCGAATGCAGGGAGGTCCCGGGTTACAGGGTAAAGGCAAAGACAAGGGATGAGGCTCTGGAGAAGATTAAGTCTGTGCTTCTGATCTATTATCCCTGCAGATGTGAAGACTGACGACTATTGTTTTTCGGCCTTTAATATCCTGTCTATTCCGGCGTAATCCTTCCTGATCTCTATGCCGGCAAAGCCGCATTTTTCCGCAATTTTCGCAACATCAGCCGCCTGTCCGGCCCCAAGCTCAACAATAACCGCGCCTCCTGTCCTGAGATAAACGCCTGCCTCTGAAAATATCTCCCTGTAAAAATCCAGCCCGTCGACGCCTCCTTCGAGCGCGTTCATCGGCTCCCATTCCCTGATCTCCCTCTGGAGGCCGCTTATTTCAGCGGTCGATATGTAAGGGGGGTTTGCGGTTATCAGGTCAAATCCCGGGGTTTTGCGGACAGGAGCAAATAAAGGGCCTTTAACAAAAGTTGCATTGCCTATCCCGTTTAAGGCCGCGTTCTTTTTTGCGTATCTTAAGGCAGCCCCGGAGATGTCCGTTCCTGTGACTTCGGCCTCAGGGAACTCCCGGGCCAGGGCAAGAGCTATGCAGCCGCTGCCTGTGCAGAGATCTAGTATGGCCGGCGGCAGCTGAGGCGTATCGTCTGAAGACCGGCCTCCGGTTGTTGTCTCCGGTCTCAGGCCCCTGAGCATATCTATCGCGTATTCCACAAGCAGTTCGGTTTCAGGTCGCGGAATAAGCGTCCCCTTCCCCACTTTTATCGCAAGTCCGCAGAACTCCACATAACCGGTTATGTACTGCAGGGGCTCTCCCTTTGCCCTCCTCACTACATATCTTCGGATTTTGGAAAGGAGATTGGCGCCTATTTGGGGGTTGTCTGTATATGCTGCAAGCCTGTCCGCCCCTGCAGCGTGAAGGACCATGATTTCAGCGTCCGCAAGCGGATCTTCTACCCCGGCTTTTTCAAGGATATCTGCGGCTGATTTTATCGCGTCAAGAAGTCTCATGGAACGGTCTGCTCATTAAAGCCGGAAAATGGATTCAGGGAATTGCGCCGGAGCTACAGCTCTTTAAGCCTCTCAGCATTGAAATAGCTGATAATGTTTTCGAGCATTTCCTCCATATCCCCTTCGAGTATCTGTTCGAGCTTGTGCAAGGTCAGCCCTGTGCGGTGGTCGGTGACGCGGTTCTGGGGATAGTTGTAAGTCCTTATCCTTTCGCTCCTGTCGCCCGAACCGACCTGCGATTTCCTCTCCTGCGCCCTCTCTTTTTCCTTTTCCTCAAGCTCTATTTCGTAAAGCCGCGAACGCAGGACCTTCATCGCCTTGTCCCTGTTCTTGGTCTGGGAACGTTCGTCCTGGCACTGGACGGTCAGACCTGTGGGTATATGAACAATTCTTACAGCCGAGTATGTTGTGTTTACGCTCTGCCCCCCTGCGCCTGAAGAGCAGAAGGTATCTATGCGAAGGTCTTTCTGGTCAATCCTGATGTCCACGTCCTCAGCCTCGGGAAGGACCGCAACCGTAGCAGCCGACGTATGTATCCTGCCCGAAGCCTCGGTGGCCGGCACGCGCTGGACCCTGTGGACCCCGCTTTCGTACTTGAGCTTGCTGTATGCGCCCTTACCCATAATGGACGCTACAACCTCTTTTGTCCCGCCGAGGCCGGTCGCGTTTAAGGTGATAATCTCTATCTTCCATCTCTTTGATTCCGCATACTTGGTGTACATCCTGAGAAGGCTGGTCGCAAAAAGCGCCGCCTCTTCGCCTCCGGTGCCTGCCCTGATTTCAAGGATCACGTTCTTTGAGTCCCTCGGGTCTACGGGCAGCAGCATAAACTTGAGCTCTTCCTCGATCTGCTGCTTCCTCTTTTTCAGGTCTTCCAGTTCTGCCTGGGCAAGGTCCTTCATCTCCGCGTCGCCCGACGCCAGCAGTTCCTCTGCGCCTTCGAGGTCGCCAAGCACCTTCCGGTATTCCCCGATCTTTTCAAAAAGCGGATGCAGTTCAGAATGTTCCTTGGAGAACCTGTGGAAATCCGACTGGTCCGTAATCACCTTCGGGTCCATCAGAAGATTGGTAAGGGCCTGATATTTCTCTTCAATCAGACGCAGCTTATCGAGCATGTTCACCCTCCGCCTCAAGGACCGCGGTCAGGGCCGCAAGCGCCACTTCCAGCTGGGCATCATCAGGCTCGCGGGTTGTCAGTCGCTGAAGAAACAGGCCGGGCCGGATCATCATCTTCATGAAATAGTTGTCCTGGAATCTTGCCGAGAGCTTCAGGAACTCAAAGGACGAGCCCGCAATCAGCGGGACAAGCAGTATCCTCGAAAGGAACTTGTACTGGAAAGGCCAGCTCTGGGGAATAAAAGAGAAGACGAGTATGCTGACCGCCATAACTATCATCAGAAAACTCGTGCCGCAGCGGGGATGGAGCGTCGTATAATTTTTTACCCCTTCGACAGTCAGGGGCACCCCGTCTTCATAGGCATGAATGACCTTATGCTCGGCCCCGTGGTACATGAATATCCTGGCCATCTCCTTCCACAGCCCTATAGCGAGCACATACAGCAGAAAGATAAGGACCCTGATAAGACCGTCGGTAAGATTAAACAGGAGCGAACTCGCGGAAATGCCTTTCAGAAGCAGCCCCATAAGTTTGGTCGCGTACAGGGGGAGGAGTATGAACAGGCAGATGCTGAGAATCACGGCCGCGCCTATCGTTATCGCTATGGACAATTTGCCGGGGTCCTCCGCGCCTTCTTCATCGTACGCCTTCCCGGCTGAAAACTCTATCGCCTTGATGCCTATAGTCAGGGCCTGAATCAGGGCTATGAAGCCCCGGACCACGGGAAGCTTGAGAAAGCCGGGCAGAGGCTCGAGTGTTTCCCTCTTCAGGTGTATTTCGCCCCTCGGGTCTCTGACCGCAACAGTCCAGTTGCCCGGACCTTTCATCATTACCCCTTCAACAACAGCCTGTCCGCCTATATTTTTCAATTAATGACCTTCCTCATCCGACCGGACAGAAAAAAACAGGAAACCCGCAAAGGTTTCCTGTTTTATATTCCGTTCCGACGGTATTTACTGTCTTGCGTATTTCTTTTTGAACTTCTCTACTCTTCCCTCGGCATCCATCAACTTCTGTTTGCCTGTATAGAAAGGATGACACTTGGAGCATATATCAAGGTGTATGTCCTGCCTTGTAGACTTTGTGGTGAAAGATTCACCGCAGGCGCAGACGACCTTTACTTCTTTGTAATCGGGGTGAATTGCTGCTTTCAATTTGTTCCTCCTGAAATAAGATTTCTAATTTTAATGGATTTTGGTCGATTTTGGCAACAGCACCGGCAGGCTTCAGACACAGCAGCCGATTAATCTCTGTTCAGGCAGTCTGATTCAGGCCGGACTATCAAGACGTAATGAGCAACAGAAGACTCCCCGGCTTAACCTCTGATGAATTCCCTGAGGGCGTCTTCATACTTCATCGGACTGAAGCCGAAATGTTCTTCGATCGCCCGGAGGTCGCATATATTGTCCTGTTCCAGGAGCCTCAACTGGTCGGAGGTAACAGGGGGAGAGGGAAGGACCGCCTGAAAAATCGCGGCTCCCAGCTTCATAAGGCCCATCGGTATATTTACAGCCGGTCTGCTTTGGCCCATTGTCCTGGAAAGCGTCTCGACAATCGTCTGATAGGTGAGATGCTCGGGTCCGCCGATATCGTAAGAGCCGGTAAAATGTCCGGGATTTTCGAGGACGGCTGAAATGCATCTCAACCAGTCCTTTATATAAACAGGCTGGAATTTCGCTTTCCCGTCTCCGGGTATCGGCAGCACAGGTGAAAGCTTCAGCATGTCCGCAAGCTTTTTCGTAAAGCCGTCCCAGGGACCGATAATAAGCGACGGCCTGAAGATTGTGTAGTCCATGCCGCTTTGTATAACGATATCTTCGGCCTCGGCCTTTGTCCTGAGATAACCCGACCAGGAGCTTCTGTCCGCGCCGAGCGCAGACTGGTAAAAGAAATGCCGGACACCCGCCCTCTTTGCCTCTTTCACAAGGTCGGACGTCCCTTTGGTGTGGATCGCGTCAAAAGTAGCCCCGCCCTTTTCTTCGATAATCCCGACGAGATGGACCACAAAATCTTCAGGCGAAAGCGTACCCATGTATGTTTCAGGCCTGGTTATGTCGCCGGATATGACCCGGACGCCTTTTTCTGATAATTCCCTACCTTTTTTTGCGGATCTCACAAGGCAGGCAACAGGGCGTCCGGCCCTGTGAAGAGCGTCGACCAGATGAGAACCGACAAAACCGGTAGCCCCTGTTATAAAGATCACGTTCTATTTACCGATAAGTTCACGAAACTTTTGAAATGAAAGTTCCTCTACATCCCGATGTATGTCATTGCCGTGGGAGTCCATTGTAACGACCGCAGGGAAGTCCATTACCTCAAGCCGCCACATGGCCTCGGTCGGCCCGAACTCCTCGAGTTTCCAGGTCCCGAGTACGCCGGCAATTCTGTCGGCGAGGTAGACCGCCGCGCCGCCTGCCGCATGCAGGTAAACAGCGCCGAATTCTTTAAGCGCGTCGCGCGTCCTCCCGCCCATTCCTCCCTTCCCCATTATCCCCCTTAGAGAAAACTCCTTTATTACGTCCGCCTCATAGAGTTCGACCCTGAGGCTCGTCGTCGGGCCTGCGGCTACTACCGTGTATCCGCTGCCTGTCTTCTTTACGATCGGACCGCAATGGTACATTATGGAGCCGGACAAATCGAACGGCAGGCCGCTCCTTCCGGGCTTCTGCTCAACAAGATATTTATGGACCCTGTCCCTTCCTGTGACCAGTTCACCCCTGATCAATACGATATCCCCTGCCCGCAGTCCCCTGGCGTCTTCTTCAGACATCGGGGGCCGGATTATCTTTCTGTCGCTTCCGGCCTCTGCCTCTACCATATGAGCCTGCCCCGCCTGTGCGCCCAGCAGCCCATCGTGACATCCACAAAAAATGAGGCCGGGTGCCTGTGGTTAGCGCCTATTCTTACGCCCAGGGCAGTGGTCAGTCCTCCGAGCCCCTGCGGCCCTATGCCGAGTTTGTTGACGTCGTCCAGCACGAGTTTTTCAAGCTCCGCAAGCCGGTCGGATTTGTTCGCCTCGCCGAGCCTTCGCATGAGCTGTTCTTTTGAAAGCCTTGTGACCTGGTCTTTTGAAGCGCCGAGGCCGACCGCAATGATGTAGGGGGGACAGCCCCTGCCCTGCGCCTTCTGCACCGCATCGACCACGCATTTCCGCACGCCGTCGAGGCTGCGCGGCGCGTTCAGTTCCTCCGACGGGAGTTTATATATCTGCCCTATGTTTTCGCTTCCCCCGCCCTTGAGCATGAGGTCGATTGTAAGGGTGCTGCCGGCGGTCTCTTCAAGGTACATGATCGGAAAACCCGCGCCGGTATTGTCGCCCGAATTGCTGTCGCTGACAATATCGACGGCATTCGGCCTGAGCGGCACCTTTTCCGTTGCTAAGCGGGTTGCGTCGATAATGGTTTCTTTAAGCTCGATATGACTGAGGCCCATCGGCACTTTCACGAAAAAAACCGGCACCCCTGTGTCCTGACAGATGGGCCTTGCCGTGTCGCGCGCCGACCGTATGTTTTCCAGTGTTACGGCAAGCGCGGACGCCGCGGCCGACCCCGGCAGTTCCTTTGCCAAAGCGGCCTTCAGGCCGTCTTCAACATCAGGAGGGAGCGAGGTTGCCGCCTTCCTGTAGAGTTCGACTATCCCGTCGCGCAGTTTAAGCAAGCTTCATCCTCATCTTTTTCAGATAATCGACATGTTTCAGTTCCTGCGCCATCATCTCATCGAAGATGGCCCTTGCATTTGCATCCGCCGCCTTTTCAGACATCTTCCTGTAGAGGTTGTAGGCCTTGCCTTCGATCTCGAGGGCAATCGTCAGGGCGCCCATATCGTCCATAAAGTCGTGCTGCTCAAGCCGCGCCTCCAGATCCCTGACCGGGATCCCGGCCTCGGTGACAGGCGACGGGGTCCTGCCTTTGAACGCCTCAAAACCTTCGAGGTCCCTGTCGTCCTGCACGGAAAGATAAAGAAACTGTATGAATTCCATATGTCCCTGTTCCCATCCGGCAAGCTCACTGAAGGCCTTTGCCGCTTCAGGGCGGCCCGCCTTGAGCGCGGCCTTTTCATAAAACTCATGGGTGCCCTTTTCCATCAAAAAAGCTTCAATCAGAGACTGCAGCATATCTTCTTTTCCGGTCAGCATGACATGGCTCCTTTTCCACATTTATTACATACGTACTATGATAATATTTCCCAATGAAAATAGCATTACCCTTTAAGAGCGCCCCTGATTTTTTCAACCGTCCGGAAAATATACCGGCCTGCGGATACAAGAACAGACACGGCGCTCTACTGATAAAATATTAACACCCGGCCGGTCCAAGTCAAGCAGCAGGGACCTTACGCCCGGCCGCAGACGCAAACTTCGCTTATTCCGCCGGACACCTATGCGGTTATTCCCGCCGGAACGCCGGCTTGCAGGTCCTTTGTTGTATAACTCATTCCGGATAAAGCTGCCCTGAGGACTCAATCTATCCTCAGCTGTCGTTAAAGAGGCAGGAAAGTTTATATTTACAAAAGACTTTTTTTATGATATTTTTTGACATGAACTTTTTTGTCGATGAACGCTCAACAAAGAAAGAAATCCTGCTTCTGCTCAAGAAAAGCGGCGGAATGTCGATAGATGAACTCAGCAAAATCATCCCTGTGACCCCCATGGGCATCCGGCAGCACCTTATTACACTGGAAAAGAAAGGACTCGTCGGCTATGCCCCGATAAAGAAGGGTGTGGGCAGGCCGGGCTTTGTTTATAAGCTTAATGAGGCCGCTGAAGAGCTCTTTCCCCAGACATATGATAATCTGGCCCTTGGCATTCTGAAAGATATCAGGAAACATGACGGCAATGAAAAAATAGGCAAAATTTTCGATTGGCGCAGGGAGAGGATCTTTAATGAGAGCAAAGAGGCCCTTACAGGGAAGGAAACAGTCGGCGAGAAATTGGACGCGCTGAAAGGTTTCCTCGAAAACGAAGGGCATCTCGTTGAAATCAGCAACGGCACCGATCATTACAATCTCAAACAGTATCACTGCCCCATAAAAAAGGTGGCGGCTGAATTCGAAGAAGCGTGCAGCAGCGAACTGCGGCTGTACAGAGACCTGCTGGGCAAAGACGTAAAAAGGACCCAGACCGTTTCCGAAGGGGCGGACGCCTGTCTTTATGTAATACCCGGTAAACCCAACAATTAACAGCCCGCAAACAAGCAGCTTTTTCCGTAAAACCCCGTTTACAGTATAACCGGCCTTTTTTATTGCCCCTGTAATCCGCCGTAAAGCCGTATAGTTTTTTTCCAAATCCCGTATAACTACGGTCCAAAACAACCTGGAGAGGCTGAATGCCGACGCGCGGCTGCGGTCTTTCATTACATTATTGTCGCATATGAACAATTTTGTAATAACGAATCCCCGGCAATTATTTGCAAATCAACAAGTTACATATTGGCACGGTTCTGGCAATTATCACGTTTGAGGTGACAAATGGAAACACTCAAAGACAGGATCACGGAAATGGAGAGAGAGGCGATAGTCAATGCCCTCAGGGATTGCAACTGGATAATGTCGAGGGCGGCCAAAAGGCTCGGCATAACCGAAAGGATGATCGGCTACAAGGTAAAAAAATACGGCATACGGGTAAAGGAGGTGCGATGGATCGAAGACAGTCGACAGACAGAGAATACGCATTAAAATAATAAAAGGAAGTTCTTGCAGGCCGTAAAAAAAAAGTAACAAGGAGATGAAAATGAAAAAAATTCTTTTAGGTTTATGTTTGGCTGCAGCGACAATCTTTGCATCTGCAGGCATGTCCGCTGCGGAAGAGGCCAAACCCACCGGGGTCAGCGCCGAGGACATCAAAAAAGCCCTGGGCATGAGCATATATCTGCAGGGCGGTTACACCTATAACCTTGCAGACCCGGACTCGGGCATCAATCAGGGGAGAGTCTTCGATCAGAAGGCAAACACATTCAGTCTGGACCTGGCCCAGCTTGTTTTCACGAAGGACGCCCCGGTAGGAGGCATAGGTTATAAACTGAAGCTCTCCGCGGGCGAGACGGCCAAATACATTCATGCCGCAGGCCTTGGCAGTACTGCCGCAGGCGAGACGCCGCACCCCTATGACCTGACCGAGGCTTATATCAGCTATATAGCCCCTCTGGGCAAGGGCCTTAAGTTCCAGGCCGGCAAATTCGTCACAATGCACGGCGCCGAGGTTATCGAGGCAAAGGACAACATGAACTATTCGCGCAGTTTCCTGTTTAACTATGCGATCCCGTTTACGCACACCGGCGTGATGATCGGCTATTCGTTCACCGATCAGATCACCGCGAACCTCTATGTTGTCAACGGCTGGGACAACTTTAACGACGAGGGCAAATCAAAGACCCTCTGCCTGAGCACAAGCTTTAACCCGAGCGAGCAGATATCTCTTATGCTTAACCTCATGAACGGCAGGGAAGTCCGTGTCAATGCGCCGACAGACTCAAACAGATTTCTGACGGACTTTGTGGCAACCGTAAAACCGTTTAAGAATTTTACATTTGTACTGAACACCGACTACGCAAAACAGAGCCATGATGCTGCAGACGGCTCGGACGCAAAGTGGTACGGCCTTGCGGGCTACGCAAAATATGATTTTTCGGACCTGTTCAGCGCGGCGATCAGGGCCGAATACTTCAACGACAATGACGGCGTGCGCACAGGCACAGCTCAGAAACTGAAGGAAGTGACCCTGACTCCCGAATTCAGGATCGCAAAAGACCTTATAGTGCGGCCGGAATACAGGCACGACTGGTCTGACAGGAAGTTTTTTGATTCAAGCCATACAGCGGGAAATAAAAAGGGACAGGATACTATCGCGCTCGGCGTTATGTACACCTGGTAGGACCCTGGAAAGGCGCTTCCCGGCCTCGGCAAAGGCCGGGAGCATTAACTAATACTACTAAACTTATAAGGAGTATATCATGACGGAAAGAACAAAATCACCTGACCCCGTCACAAGGGGAACGTTAGGACTTACCGGCCTCACCATGAACGCCATGGCGCTGATCGCGCCCGGCGCATTTCTGTGGCTCACATTCCAGATGCAGTCGCTTTACGGCGCGCCCCTGGCCGGCCAGGCCATGTGGTTCGGCATCCTCTTTGCGCTGTTGCTCTGCCTGGCAACAGCATATAGTTACGCGGAGCTGTCCAAGCTCTACCCCGGCCCCGGCTCGTCATATCTTTACGCCGAGCAGGCCTTCCTTTCAAAGACGCACGCATATAAGTTCGCCCGCATCGCAAAGTTCGTTACGGGTTGGGCAAGCCACCTTTATTACTGGGTATATCCCGGAGTCATGGTCGGCGTGACCGCGCTCCTGAGCGGATTTCTGCTGAACCAGTTTTTCCCGGATACCTTCAGCGGCTCATATAACAGCCCGCTCTTTATGTGGCTTTTCTGTATTGTGTTTGCGCTCGGTGTAGCGTACATAGCGTACCGCGGCGTCACCGGCACAACAGCGGTCAATGTGGTAATCAATATCGTCCAGATCTCGGCGCTGCTGGTATTCTCGGTGATAGCAATAGGATACCGCGTGCAGCACCCGCAGGGCTCGACAGGATACCATTTGTCAAACGGCGTTGCGATCAACTACCAGGTCGCACAGGAGGCAGTTAAGGACGACAAGGGGAACCCTGTCCCCGTGATGGACGAAAACAATAAACCGACAATGGACAAGGACGGCAAGCCTGTTTACAAGATGCAGGACGCTCTGGACAAGGACGGCAAACCCGTGGCTGCGGACAAGGACGGCAATGCCGTAACCGATCCGAAGCTCGCCGCGCCGTTTGCGGTCGACTATTCCGAAGGCGCCATGAGCAAAGACGACAAGGGAACCACTGTTTTCAATTATCATTCGTCAGCGGGTTCCGTTGTCCATCCGCATGGGTTCAACTTCATCTTTATTCAGGCGGCTATCGCCATACTGATCCTGGTCGGGTTTGAGACCGTCACCGCGATGGCCGATGAAGCGAAAAATCCCAAAAAAGATGTCCCGCGCGCGGTCCTGCTCTCGCTGATGATCCAGGGCGCGGTCTGTTACATGATCGAGTATTTTGCGGCGAACTACATGCTGCACAACGGTTACACCATGCCGATGGCAGGCGCCTCCGGCGCGCCTATAGGCGATATGATGGTGATCGTAGGCACCTGGCTCTTCGGAAGCTATGCAGCCGGAAAGGCGTTCATGCTGGTCCAGGCGTTCACCGTCTTCCTGGCCCTGATCGGAACGACGCTGTCGTGCCTGAGCACAGGCGCCCGCGTGACCTATGCAATGGGCCGCGACGAGGAAGTGCCCTCTCACTTCGGCCTGCTGCACGGAAAGACGATGTCGCCCCACCGCGCTATCTGGACCTTGGCGGTGATCTCGGCGATCATAGGCATTATTACGGTGTCTGTGTATCAGGGCGGGACAACGCCCGCGGCGCTGGACAAGCACAACCTCTGGTACAGCTTCGGCATATTCTCGCCGGAGACCTATGCGGCGCTGCCCAATACATTGGTAGTCGTAACACTGATCAGCAACTTCGGCACGTTCCTCCTGTACATGATAACCTGCTGGATCGCGATGGTGGCTTTCAGAGAGCACCATACCTTTAACAGCATCAAGCATGTGGTCATACCGGTCTTTGGACTATTGGCGAATCTGGTGATCATGCTGTTTTACCTTATCGGGCCGTTCATGGTGGCCGGAATGAGCTGGAAAGAGCCTTATATTGCGCTTGGTGTGTGTGCAGCGTGGGGCATTTACGGGGCTGTTTATTTTCTCAGGTCAAGCAAGGTCAAGGGCAAAGAAGTGCTGCTCAGCGCCAAACCTGCATAGGTTGCATTAATGCGTATCTTTGAAGGGGCAGGCTGTATGCCTGCCCCTGTTATATGGCTCCAAATGCCCGGACACGCGCGCACAGGGGACCACCGCGTTTTTCATCATCCGGCATTTCAATATAAAACAATAAATGTTAAAGTGATTTAATTATGGAACTCACCTACGCCGAACTTTCTTCCCCGGGTCCCGCCCGCGAGAACAATGAGGACTTTGTCGGCTATTGGCAGCCGCAGACAGTCGAGGAAAAACGTTCGCTCGGCGCTGTGGCCGTACTGGCAGACGGAGTGGGAGGCCTCAATTACGGCGAGGTTGCAAGCCGTCTCGCGGTAGAGACCGCGCTCAGGGTGTTTCGCGAGTCCGCAGAAAAACAGTCGCCCCAGCAACTCATATCTCAGATGTTCAGCGCTGCCAATCGCGCTGTCTATGACAAGGGCATGGAAGACCACGGCAAGTCCCGCATGGCAACCACTCTTGCGGCGGTGGTGTTTCGCAATAACGAGATCACTGTCGGCAATGTGGGAGACTCCCGCGTTTATCTGGCGCGCAAGGCCACGATCAGGCAGTTGTCTACGGACCATACCTACATCGGCATGCAGCAGAAATTCGGGCTCATTTCCGAACAGGAGGCAAAGACCAGCGAAAACCGTTCAATCCTGACGCGGAGCGTGGGGCATGAACTGCTGATCAGGGTCGACATTGAGAGCTCGACCGTTTTCAGGGGAGACAGGGTTGTGCTCTGCTCAGACGGCCTGTACTCGCATGTAACGGACAGTGAGATCGCGGATATCGTCTCGCGCTATTCCCCGGCGCAGGCCTGCCGTCAGCTCGTGGCCCTGGCTGAGCAGCGCGGCACTGAAGACAATGTTTCAGTACAAGTCCTCCAGATAAACGACGTGGAAAAAGTCACGCTATATCGCGGGGTGGAGATGTATCAGGAGTCCGCGGACCCGACAACAGGGTATGAGCTGCGGCCCGGACAGACGCTGGACAATCGTTTTCTCATACTGGAAACGATAAGCCGCAGCGGCATGGCGACGATCTTCAAGGCCACGGACCAGACCACAAATACGACAGTGGCGGTAAAGGCGCCGCTGATGCAGTTTGAAAGCGACCCCGGCTTTTACTCCAGGTTCATTCGGGAGGAAGAGATCGGAAGCCGGCTGGACCATCCCTATATACTCAAGTTTTTTCCTGTTGAAGAGGGACAACGCACCAGACCGTATATCGTAACCGAGTATCTTCGCGGCTATACGCTTTCGCATCTGCTCAACAGCGTGCGGCCGCTGCCTGAGAAGGACGCGCTCAAGCTTGCGGCGCGCATATGCGAAGCGCTTGTGTATATGCATGCGCACGGGGTCGTACACCGCGACCTCAAACCCCAGAATATTATGCTCTGCAACGACGGGACAATCCGGATCATGGACTTCGGCATCGCAAAGACAAAAGAGGGAAGACGGCTCACTTTCACCGGATTCACGCCCGCTGTCGGCACACCCGATTATATGGCCCCTGAACAGGTAAAGGGAAAGAGGGGGGACGAGCGGACCGACATCTACAGCCTTGGCGCAATCCTGTATGAAATGGCGGTCGGCGCAACGCCGTTCGAGTGCGAAAACGAAAATCCGCTGGCGATCATGAACGCGCGTCTTACCGGCGACCCTGCCGCCCCCAGGAAACGAAATCCGAAAGTATCGCCGCAGGTTGAAGAGATCATCCTTCACGCCATGGAACGCGACCCGAAGAGCCGCTATCAAACCGCTGCGGAGATGAAGGCTGATCTGGACAACCCGGCTGCGGTGCAGCTCACCGGCCGCTGCGACAGACTGCAGGCCCCTTCTGAAGCGAAACGCGGCATCCAAAAGATTTTATGGATAGCGCTGGGGGTGGCGCTCCCGCTTGTCATATTGATCCTGCTGCTGCTTTTGATAATTCACCGCGGACCTGCGCATTAAGACCTGATTCCATCAAAGCCTTTGACAACCGCCTCACGGCTGCGACAACGCTGACCGTGCCGCCTCGTCCTGATTGAAAATGATCCCTATCCCGGATAATATGAACTATGCTGAAAATTGTTTCTTCACCCGGAGAAAAGTCGGTCATCAGGAAGAGTCGGGCCTCATATGGGATCAGGGCATGAGCGTCTGCGATAAGAGCTTCAGATTAGAGGTTCCCAACGACAGCTCATGTCTGCCGCTGATCGGCGACTTTGTCTTCAGGGCGGCAGGGATGACCGGGTTTGAAGAGGATGATGCAGAGAAGATCAGGGCCGCTGTTATTGAGGCGGCAAACAATGTGATACGCCATGCCTTTGCTCCCGGAGCAGACGCGTTCTTTGGTGTGATATGCAAACCGCATCAGACCGGGATCGAGGTCATCATCAGCGAAATGGGCATGCCCTTCGATCCCTCGCGCGTTGCTGAATGTTCAACAGAAAACCCCGGGGGAATAAAGGAGCAGGGCATCTGCCTTATGAAGAGGACAATGGACGAGGTCTCCTTCCATAACCTCGGCAAACGTGGGAAAGAGACCCGCCTTTTCAAGTATCTGGACTCAGGCTCTGCCGGCGGCTGCATAACAAAGGCAGAGAGAGAATCAGCCGGCAAGGCAAAGCCGGAGGATGCGTTGCACGGGGAACCTGTTTCGTACCTGGTGAGGCGGATGCATCCTGATGAGGCGGTTGAGGTCTCGAAATGCGCATACGGCGCGTATCATTACTCCTACTTTTATGAGTACATGTATTACCCTGAGAGGGTGAGGAGATTGAACGAGACCGGCCGGCTTATCTCATATGTGGCAGCAACCCCGGCCGGCGAGATCCTGGGGCATGCCGCGCTCAGGGCTGAAAAAGAACGGGGCACGGCCGAGCTCATGGCGGCCTTTGTCAGGCCGGAGTACAGGGGACACGGCTGTCTGAACGCCCTGACCGGGGCGCTTATGAAAGAAGGAAGGGCGGCTGAATTTTCCGGGCTGTATGTGAGGGCGGTTACGTCCCATCCCTATTCGCAAAAAGCTGCGCTCAAATACGGGTTCAAAGGCTGCTGCCTTTATCTGGCGCAATACGACCCGCTGGAATTCGTTGAACTGGCTACAGGAGCAAGAGAACGGGAGAGCATGCTGCACGCCTTCGTATATCTCGATCCGCCTGCTTCGTTCAGGCTCTTCCCGCCTCCACGCCACAGGGAAATGATCGGCCGGATATACGAATGGCTGGATGCGCGCCCTGAATTCGGATATATAGCCGGAGATAAAACCGGGCCTGAATCCATGGCTGAATCCATACTTGAAAAGGCAGGTCCTCTGCCGGCGGATTCCTCGGTCAGGATCGTTGCCGAGCCGTATCACACGGCAAGGATCGAGGTTCCGGAATACGGACGGGACCTGGTCCCAAAAGTTAAGCAGGCCCTGCATGCGCTCTGCCTTGACCGGGTTGAAGCGGTATATCTGTTTCTGGACCTCTGCAATCCGTGGACAGCGCTGCTTACAGACGAATTCGAGGCCGTGGGTTTTTTCTTTGCCGGGGTGAATCCGGGCGCACCCGGGACAGACCTTCTGGTCCTCCAGTATCTGAATAACCTGACAATCGATTACAGCCGCCTCAGGTTTGCCTCGGACACAGGCGGTATCCTCGCAGAATACATCAGCCTCCAGGACCCCAACAGAGGAATCTGAGTCTTACATTATTGTCCGTAACATTCATTTTTGTAGCAGTCAACCTCAACCAAATCCCTTACAAAACAGGGCTGTTATGTCCGGCATATTTATTGCTCATAAAGCTTCAGGAGAAAGTATATGGACCTATTCAGATATGAATGCGGTGCACATGGAAAGGAGATTTTCAGATGACCGGACTTGCATGGCTTGTTTTCATCGGCGCAGCGGTGCTGGAGGTCGGAGGCGATGCGGTCGTTCGCAAGGGCCTGCGCGGCGGCGGTCTTATTTTTATACTGCTTGGGTTCGCCATGCTGGGTTCTTACGGCGTTGTTGTGAACACCGTTAAATGGGATTTTTCAAAACTTCTCGGAGTATACGTTGCTGTCTTTGCCGTAGTAAGCATATTGTTCGGCCGGTTTGTATTTAAGGAAAATATCCCAAGTGCCGTCTGGATCGGACTGGCGGTTATAGTGTGCGGCGCAATGATAATCCAGTTCGGCAGAGAGTTTTAACCTCAGACAGCGAAATTACGGGTTCAGACACAGGAGATAGATATGAAACAGATTATAGGCGCGTTCGTATTTTTTTGGTTTCTGATTATGGCAAGCCTTGTCTTTGCCTCAGGAGAAAGGCCTGAGGCCGGAGTTTCAGCCGGCCGGTCAGATACAGGGGCGCAGACAGCGTCTGCGCCGGCACAGGCGACTGTTCTGAAGCCCGACCCCTCGGGCGCGGCCACAGGAGGGGCCGCGGATGTGGTAGGGGCGTCTTCAGGCTCGCCGACCGCCGACGATCTGAAAAACCTTGCCTCAGGAGAGCCCCTTGCGGCAAAGCTGGCCGATACGGTCGGGCATTACAGAATAGCGCTGAATATTGTCTGGACCCTGATCTGCGGCTTCCTCGTCTTTTTTATGCAGGCGGGTTTCGCGTTGGTCGAGACAGGGTTTACCAGGGCGAAGAACGCGGGGCATACCATGGCGATGAACCTTATGGTCTTCGTCTTCGGGGTCCTGGGTTACTGGGCAATCGGTTATGGCCTGCAGATGGGAGGGGCGGGCGTCAATCCCCTCGGCGGCGGCACCGCGCTCCTGAATGGAGAGTTTGTCGTCCATGTCTTTGGAAAGGATTTCGGGTTGTGGGGCGTCAAGGGATTTTTCCTTATGGGTCAAAGTTATGACGTCTCGATCATTACGCTGTTCCTCTTTCAGGCGGTCTTTATGGATGCTGCTGCCACAATCCCGACCGGCGCAATGGCCGAACGCTGGACCTTTAAATCTTTCATGATCTACTCGTTCTTTATGGCGATGATCATTTATCCGCTTTACGCGAACTGGGTATGGGGAGGAGGATGGCTGTCCCAGCTCGGCAGGAACTTCGGGCTGGGCCACGGGACGGTAGATTTCGCGGGCTCTTCTGTTGTCCATATGTGCGGAGGCGTTGCAGCCCTGACAGGCGCATGGCTGCTTGGGCCGAGGACAGGCAAATACAGGGCCGACGGAAGGCCCAACGCCATACCGGGACATCATATCCCGATGGCTGTGCTCGGGACCATGATCCTTTGTTTCGGGTGGTTCGGGTTTAATGCCGGTTCAACCCTTGCCGGGACTGATATGAGAATCGGCGTTGTGGCGGTAAACACCATGCTCGCATCCGTGGCCGGGGCCTTTTCAGCAATGGTCTACATGTGGCTTCTTTACGGCAAGCCGGACATATCGATGTCCGCCAACGGGATGTTGGCAGGGCTTGTCGCGATAACCGCGCCGTGCGCGTTTGTAAATCCCCTGTCAGCGGTCGTCATAGGGACTATAGCCGGGATAATTTGCTGCGCGAGCGTCTTTTTCGTCGAGCGGGTGCTGAAGGTGGACGATCCGGTAGGGGCTGTTTCAGTACACGGCGCAAACGGCGCATGGGGGCTTGTCAGCCTGGGACTTTTTTCGGACGGCACATACGGCGACGGACTGAACAGTGTCGCCGGGACTGTCAGAGGCCTCTTTTACGGCGACGGGTCGCAGCTGGCCGCGCAGATCGTCGGAGTCGCTACGTGCTTTATTTTTGTGTCCGGCCTGACTTATCTGTTTCTTAAGGCAACGAACAGGATAGTGCCGATGAGGGTTTCAGAGGAAGTGGAGTTCGAAGGGCTCGACCAGAGCGAAGTGGCTGTGACCGCGTATCCGGAGTTCAAACAGGCAAAGGGCCGCAGATAGGAGGAGCCTTCAGGACGATATAAAAGACAAAATTGTATCGGCATATTCGGGATAATTAATTCCGATAAAATAGTCCGGCGCCCTGATCAGCGCCTGTTCGCTTCCGTTCGGCTTCTTGACATTATGATTACAGGAAATTTATATTTCTTATAAGACTTCGCTATCCCGGACCAAATATGACGATAAAAATTGCAGACGATCAGTTTTTCATTAAGGCATCCTTTAAAGCCGTCAAAAAGAATCTTTTAAGTTATCTCTGCCTCGCCTATTTTGCGGTATATGCGATATCTCCTCTTTCCTATACCTTTACAGCCGGGCAAACAGCTGAGGGAATTTCCGGCGCGCACGGGATGCTGATTCCGGGAAAGGGCCTCAATATTTTTCTGCTTGAGCTTATTTACTCCAAAATAGACGACAACAGAGAGATTGATAAAAGCAATCCCCCGGTCACTGTCCTTATCAGAAAGACCAGGGCGATCCTGACCGAAAATACGAATTCGAGGCTTGCCCCGTTCGGCAATCCCGCCCTGTCTGAAGATGCGCCCTCGCTTTCCAATAACTTTTCACCCTCACGGTTAATCTCATGCAATCGACAAAATTCAGGACAACTGTTTAATCCGTTTCATTCCGGACTTTCTCCTCCCCCGGCGTAAGACTTAGCCGGACATTTATTGAAAGGCCTCATATGCTCAAGGCAATATCGCTGCGCCGGCCGGAGCGTTGCTTTGCTCCGCTCTGCATAACAGGCTTTCCCGACATTATTTATTCAATAAAACAGGAGGAACAATGACAAAACTGCTTTCAGCTTTAATGATAACAGGGCTTCTATTCACAGGATGCGCCCATAAAAACGTTGTACAGCCCACAGACCAATCCATGGAGCAAAAGGCTACAGGGTCTAAAGAAGGGTCCAAAGACAAACAGGGCGATAAACAGACGGACAAAAAAATACCCACGGAAGCGGTATCTTCAAAAGATGCGGACAACGCAGCCTCTGCAGACTCCATGCGACTCCTGAAGGAAATGCAGGCTAAACTGACCGACATTCACTTTGATTTTGACAAATATGACATACGCAGCGCAGACAAACCCATACTCCGGCAGGTTGCGGATACGCTCGCCAAAAACGGCAAGCTGAAGGTGATCATCGAAGGGAATTGCGATGAAAGGGGCACAAACGAATACAATCTTGCTTTGGGGGACAAAAGGGCTGCGGCTGCGAAAGGATATCTCTCGTCGCTGGGCATAAAATCTGAAAGAATGGATGTCATAAGCTATGGGGAGGAAAGGCCCGTTTGCAAGGAGAGCAGCGAAGACTGCTGGGCAAAAAACAGAAGAGACCATTTTGTTTTGGATGAGGCTAAACGCTGAATCTTCGCAAAGAAAAGTCCCGTCTTAAAAAGTAACTTTAGCGAGGCGGGCCGGACCGCAGCATCCGCTGTTGGTCCGGCCTCGTCCTGACGGTCTTGACCTGATCCCGCTTCCCCATCTCCTCATTTGCCTGCTTGCCGGAAATATCCGGCCGGCGTACAATGATATTGCCTTGATAAGCCTGAATAAACATAATCAGGAAGAGAAGCCGATAAAGGAGATACAGTGGAACAATCCGTCGCGATAGAGACTTCAAAACACCTGCTGCTCTATTTCGGCGTCATCCTGGCCTCAGGGGCCTTTGCGGGCTTTCTGGCGCAAAAGATAAAGCTGCCGGACGTGGTCATGTTCCTCCTCTTCGGCATTCTGCTTGGGCCTGAAGTTTCAGGGCTCCTGGACGTAGGGGCCGGATCAGCGGTCAACCAAGTTGTTCTCATATTCGGCTCCTGTTATATCCTTTTCGACGGCGGCGCTATGCTGAGGCTCCGGATCCTCAAAGAGGTCTGGCTCACGATTGTGCTCATCTCCACCGCAGGAGTGCTTATCATGACCGTGTTAACCGGTGTAGCTGCCCACTATGTTCTGGGGATTCCCTTTATTGTTGCGCTCCTATTGGGGGCGGTCCTCGCATCTACTGACCCTGCGGCCCTTGTTCCGATCTTCAGGCAGATAAAGGTCAAAGACAAAGTCGCCCAGACTGTGATCAGCGAATCCGCATTCAACGACGCAATGGCCGCAATTGTGACGTTCTCGATATTGGCCGTCGCCGTGGGCGCCGGGGAATTTTCGATTTGGGTTTCTCTCGCGGACCTCCTCAAACAGTCGCTGCTCGGAATCTTTGCCGGCGGTTTGATGGGATATCTTGCCGCGCTGCTCATCGCGCACGAGAAATACGATTTCCTGGCGGAATATGCGCCGGTCGTTACCCTGATGTCCGTAATAGGGGCTTATCTGGGCGCCGACGGTCTCCATGCGAGCGGTTTTATGGCGGTCTTTGTCTCAGGCGTTGTCATGGGCAACAGGGAATTCCTTGGTTTTCATATGAGCAGGACAGACCATAAGAAACTCGATGAATATGTTTTGACGACCTCTTTCATCATGAGGATGTTTATATTTATCCTGCTCGGCTCCCAGGTGAGTTTCAGCCTGATGGACCGCTATCTTGCGGGAAGCGTCATGGTCGTTGCCGTCTTCATGCTGATAGCGAGGCCTGTAACGGTTTTCGTATGCGCGCTCCCGGACAGGCGGGCGAACTGGAGCCTGAACGAACTCCTCTTTATGTGCTGGACAAGGGAGACCGGCGTAATCCCGGCGGCCCTTGCGGGTCTGCTGACCGGCATGAATGCGCCCAACAGCCGGATGATCTCATCCGTCGTCTTTATGGCAATTCTGATGACCCTCCTGATCCAGGCTACAACAACCAAATGGCTTGCGCAGAGGCTGGGGCTGGCCAAAGAGTAGTCCGCTGTGCGATAAATGCGACAAAGATGTTGCATCCGACGTTTTTGTCGCATCCCTGTTTTTGTAGTTTCCTTGAAAATCAACAAGTTGCCTGCCGGCATGCTTTTCGCTATTCCATCTACGTATTAAATACTTTTTTGGAGGTCTCTGATGAAACGATTGCTTGGGTTGCTGGTTTTGGTCTTTTTCCTGGGAATGGCCGGACTGGTGTTTGCGGAAGAGGCGTTAATGCCCGCCTCCCCTGTCCCCGCGGCCGCGACGGCTGCGGCTGTTTCCCCGGCGCCGCTTAAGATCGACACGGGCGACACCGCGTGGATGATTGTTGCGACAGCGCTTGTCATGATGATGTCGATACCGGGCCTGGCCCTGTTTTACGGCGGTCTTGCAAAACGCAAAGACTCGCTTAACACGATGGCGATGACCTTTGTTACCTTCGCTATAGTCAGTGTTTTGTGGGTAATTTACGGGTACTCGTTTTCTTTCGGAACGGATATCGGCGGGTTTATCGGCAGCGCGGAGAAGCTGATGCTGAAGGGCGTGGGCCCGAACAGCATCTCGGATCTGGCCAAGACAATCCCGGAGTATATATTCCTGGCCTATCAGCTGACCTTTGCGGCGATTACAGTGGCGCTGGCAAGCGGCGCGTATATAGAGAGGATGAAATTTTCGGCCTGGATTCTCTTCTCGATAGTCTGGATGACCCTCGTATATATGCCTGTGGCGCACTGGGTATGGGGCGGCGGCTTTCTTGCCAAACTTGGCGCGCTCGACTTTGCGGGCGGCACGGTCGTACATGTGAACGCCGGCATCGCGGCGCTGGTGGGGGCTTTGGTCCTTGGCAAGAGGCGCGAGAAAGCACTGTTGCCCGGCAACCTGACCCTGGTTGTGACCGGCGCAGGGCTTCTCTGGTTCGGCTGGTTCGGGTTCAACGCAGGCTCGGCCCTGGGCGCAAACGGTCTTGCGGGCGCGGCCTTCATCAATACAAATACGGCTGCCGCTGTTGCGGCGCTTGCCTGGATGGTTGTGGAATGGATGCACTCCAAAAAGCCCACGGTCCTCGGCCTTGCCTCCGGCGCGGTCGGCGGGCTGGTGGCGATAACACCCGCAGCAGGCTTCGTCAATATCGGCGGCGCCATAATCATCGGAATTGTCGCCGGCGTAGTGCCGTTTTACGCGGTTGCGCTGATGAAACCGAAGTTCGGCTATGACGATACTCTCGATGCGTTCGGCATACATGGGATAGGCGGCACTTTGGGGGCGATCCTGACCGGCGTCTTTGCCGACCCGTCTATCAATGAGGCCGGCAAAGGGCTTTTGTACGGCAACCCCGGTCAGCTGCTCACCCAGTTGATTGCGGTGGGAATAACCCTGGTGTACAGCGGGGTCATGACCTTCGTGATCTTCATGGTCATCAAGGCCGTTATCGGAGTAAGGGTAGATGCTGAAGAAGAAGTGATGGGACTGGACGAAAGTCAGCACGGCGAAAAGGCCTATAACCTGTAACCAACCACATGCCGGTGAAGGCCTCCTTCACCGGCAACTTACAAGGAGTTAAAATGAAAAAAATAGAAGCGATAATAAAGCCGTTCAAGCTGGATGAGATCAAGGACGCGCTCCACGAGATAGGCATTCAGGGCATGACAGTCACAGAGGTGAAGGGGTTCGGCAGGCAAAAAGGCCATGTCGAGCTTTACAGGGGCGCGGAATACGATATTTCATTTATCCCGAAGGTAAAGCTGGAGATAGTGGTCGGTGACGATATGGTGCAAAAGACCCTCGACACAATCGCGACAAAGGCGAAGACAGGCAAGATAGGAGACGGCAAGATATTTGTCATTTCGGTTGAAAACACCATAAGGATCCGCACAGGAGAAATGGGCGAAAGCGCGGTTTAATTAAAAGAGGCGGCGCGGGAAAGCCGAAAGGATGAAAATCAAATCGCGCTTATCCCGCGCCTGCCGGATTTTTTTGTCGGGCGATTCATTGATATTGAAAGTTTGCCTTCGTTGTATTTATGAATCAGCATCGATATGAGGGATTGATAAGGAATGCCCTCTTCAATTGCCTTTGCCCGAATTTTCTTTAAATCGCGCTCACTCATTCGTATGTTGATTCGTTTTTGCTTATTAAGGCTATAGCGGGCATATGCCTCGTATTGATTTTTTTCTTTCTTGTCGAGATCGGAAATCCAATTGTCTTTTTCAAGTGATTCTGCCAATTCCTTTTCGTCTTTATCCAAATATGCCGCTTTTTTCATGTCTTGTCTCCAAAATATTTCTTTGTTGCCCTGCTGTTGGGTATTATCGTTTTCAGGAATATGCTTTCCTCATTTTCAACATACGGCACTGAATAGACATAATCCTCAATTTTCACCAGAAACACTTTTCGGTTCGGATATTTTGCCTGGTTGGGATGTCTAATCCGGTCCAGTAAATCGCCTGAGGCTATCGCCAGTTCAACCTGCTCAAATGAGACACCTCGTTCTTTCTTGAGTAACTCATTCTTGTCGTCATTCCAGTCAAAATATTTCATTAACGTATGCCTATTGTATTCAATATAGATGATATCAACGGATAGTAATTTCTGTCAAATCGGTTTTGTGTTGCCAGCCGGCCAGCAGCTCATAAGCAGGCAAAATTCATAACCGGCGGCCGGAACAGTTAGCGACCTTGCAAACTCAAAAACCGGAAAGCCTTAATTGACAGGCACAAAACACCCTTAATAGCTGCGGAGTAGAAAAAAGCCCGTAATTTCCTCGCAACATACTGTTTTTATTGATTTTATTGACTGCCTGTTTTTTATGCAAAACCGTTAAAAGCGCGCTGTGTAATAATCCTGTCGTGAAGTTATTAGACTTGCTAACAGGTTTTCAACAAACGCTGTTAGGATTGCGGGCAGCGTATATGAGCGCCGCCGGATCAAGCCAGCAGACTGTTTACAGTAACATTCAATAAATCGATATCGTAGGGCTTTGTGAGGCATGCCCTGAAGCCTGTTTTCCTGTAATCGGATATGGCTGAACTGTCGGTATAGCCGCTGGATACAATCGCCTTAATATCCGGATCGATTTTAAGCAGTTCCTTTATCGCCTCTTCTCCGCCCATTCCGGCGCGAACGGTAAGATCCATGACAACCATGTCGAACCGCCTGCCTGTTTCCATTGCTTCCCTGTATCTCGCAATGGCCTCCTCGCCGTCTTCCGCCAATTCCAGTTCATGCCCAAGCGACCTGATCATAAGTCCGGCGATGTCCCTGACAATGGCCTCGTCGTCCATAAGGAGAATCCTGCCCTTTCTGGAAGTCTGAACGTTTTCTGAAACAGCCGGTTCAGACATTTCAACCGCAGCGATTGCAGGAAGGTAGATGAAGAATGTGCTGCCTTCACCAAGCTTCGATTTCACGTCGATTGCCCCGCCATGGTTTTTCACAATGGAGTAAGACGTAGCAAGCCCCAGGCCGCTACCCTTGTCTTTTGTTGTGAAATAGGGGTCAAATATCTTGGATAAATACTGTTCCGGTATCCCTATGCCGTTGTCCTTTATGGATATTACCACATAATTTCCCTGCTGCAGCATCGGAAACAGCTCCGGCTGATCGGGTCCGACATTCCCGGCCGCAATGGTTATAGTGCCGCCCATAGGCATGGCCTGTTCCGCATTAAGCACAATATTCTGAATCACCTGGCCGATCTGCCCGTCATCAGCCTCGACCAGGTTAAGCCCCTTGTCAACCTGGAGCCTGTAATCCACTCTGGAGCCGCTCAACGCAAACTGCACTGAGTTCTCGAGTACCGACCGAAGGTCGAGACGCTTCTTTAGAGGCTTTCCGCCCTTGGAAAAGGTAAGCAGTTGTGAGGTCAGATTGACCGACATATGAAGCGCTTTTTCAGCCTGTTCGAGCATTTCAAGACTTTTCAGTTTTTGATCATGCATTATTCTGGCCATGGAGATATAACCGAAAACCCCCTGGAGAAGGTTGTTGAAATCGTGAGCAATGCCTCCGGCCAGAAGCCCTATGGCCTCCAGCTTCTGGGTCTTCAGCTGTTCCTCTTCAAGGAGGTGTTTTTCGGTTATGTTGTTTACCGTCTCGATCACTGATGTCACCGTTCCTGCGCCGTCCTTGATGGGGAAGGCCTTTGTCTCAACATACAGGATGGAACCTTTGGAGTCATGATGCCTGTGGAGCGAGGTATGAGGTTCTCCGGTCTCAAAGACATGCCTGACTGCGCACTCCTCTCCCTCCTCATAGCACGGCCTGAGCGTTCTGTGGGAGACTTCAAAACAGGGCCTGCCGATGACCGAAGCGCACGACTCGCCGACCTGGCTGCAGTATGCCCTGTTTGCGGTCAGTATGCGGAAGTCGCGGTCAATTACAATAAACCCCTCGTCCACCGTGTCAAGGATGTTGCGAATAAACGCTTCGCTTTGCTGGATCTTTTCTTCGTCTTTTCTGCGCTCGGTGATGTCCTGCCATATTGCATATAAAACTGTTTCTCCGGCAAGCTCAACAGGCTTGGTTATCACATGGTGATATCTTATCTCTCCCTGTTTGGTCAGGTGCCTGACGTCAAAGGCGGCCCATCCGGCCTCCATAATCTTCTCGGTGCGCTCCCTTTTATATCAGTCGGGCTCTCATCAGGGTCTATATCAGAGAGGCTCAGCCGCGAAAACTCTTCCCTGGTATACCCCAACTGCCGGCAGGCCACATCATTGAAGTCAATGATCCTGAAGGAGAGGTCAACTATGACAATGCCGTCCGGAGACTGCTCAAAGAGAGTGCGATACCGCTGTTCGCTCTGCTGCAGCGCCGCTTCTCTGGTTGCAATGCCGGCGGCCATGTGGTCAATTGTCAGGGCCAATTCTCCCAATTCCCCGCCTTTAATCCTATCGGAAACCTTGCCCGCTACGCTGCCTTCCGACAACTGCTCGGAGTGCGTCTTCAAAATGGAAACGCGGTCGGATATCGAACGTTTTCCCATGATCCACGCCATATAAAACACAAAGGAAAGCAGTGTTATGATCGAAGCCAGGTTATAAAGCAGTGTCCTGTCGGCATGCGCCATTATCACATCAAAGGGAACCCCTACCCTTACATACATATACGGTTCCTTTTCGCCATTCAGGGTCATCTTGCGATAAGCTATAATGCGCTTTGCCCCGTCATGGGAAAGGCCGGTCACAACAGCGGCGACAGGGCCTTTCTTCATTTGGATGATGTCGCTTTCTTTAAACCGCTCACCGATAAATTTGTCCAATCCCATCCCAAGCACCACACCGGCATGATCCAGCAGCAGATAGCTGGTGTTTTTTGGCCAGTCGACATTATTCATAAGCCTCTTATGATAGCCGAGGTCTATTCCAAGAATGATGACCCCGGCTATCTCGCCTCTGCTGTTTTTATAGGGATAATAGAAGGTCAGGACCTGTTTGCCGGAATACTGTCCCTTCTTGTATTGCCCCGCGGTAAAATGTCCCAGTGAAAGGGCTTTATTAAAAGAGTCCCTGTCCGTTATGGTCTTGCCTTGAGTGGGAAGGGCGGACGCCCATATATCTCCGTTCCGGTCAGTTATGAATATGGTGGTATACTGCGGGTTCAATTTTATTGTTTCTGATAGAATATTCTGAAGCTTTGGCATGTCGCGGCGTTCCAGTTCGGTCATTCTGCCAAGCCCTTGCATGAGTTGTTCTGCGGACGTAACAAGCCCCTGTTGTTGCACTTCAACCAGCAGGGCAAGCGACTGAACCCTTTGTTCCGCGCGTGTTATTTCTTCGGCTCTCTGATGCAAGCCGGAGTATACCGTTAAAAAAAGGGCAAAAAGCGCGATCAGGGAAACCATCAGCAACAACTGACCCCTGATAGGCAGTTCAGCAAGTCTTTTCATAACTCATCGCTTCTCCCATGCTCTTTCGGCTCATCAGATACTTTAAAGCCGGGGGTGTAATCTTAATTACATAATATTATAACTGCAAACTTAATTAATGATATAGAGGCAAGAACCTGAAAGGACAAAAAAAGAAAAGCCGAAAGAAATCTTTATATTCTAAAGACTTCCTTCAGCCTGTTTATGGTGGGCGATACTGTGGTCGAACTTCCGCTAAACGGCAATTTGGAGGTCTATCCGGTCATAAGAAATCACAGGCCGGGTTTTATTGTCTGATTCCTGTTTTTCGATCAGCCCTATTTGTTCGAGGTACTTCACATCATCTGAGATGTTTTTTATGTCTCTATGAGCCATTCTTGCCAGCTCATTTATGGACACCGGGTTCTTTGCCTTGATGATATGGATCAGTTCAAGCCTCTTCGGAGTCAGCGCCTTCCGGAAAGCTTCGAGACTGGTAAAGTAGACGCCGGTCTCTTTTTTTACCTTTTCTCCCCGCTCAAGTTTTTTCATTGTCTCTTTTGCATCCTCAAGGGCCTCTTCAATGCTTTTTATTCCAATGCGCAGTTTTTTTACCTTCATTTCCTGTGCCTCCTTACATCCTTCTGAAAATCATCGATCAGTTTATCAATGTCTCGAAATACATATGGCTTCTCCGATTTCCCATAGTGCCGATGGTCCCCTTTACCCTCAGCGTTGTCATATCCGACGACCCTAATCCCGTCGGCAATAAAAACAAGGGAATACTTATATCCGTGCGGCTTGTCGGTTGTCGGAGTCGGAAGTTCCCAAATCTTTATTTCAAGGATATTGCCGGACTCGTCAACGACCTTAACATGTTTTATTAATCTTGAACCCATATCCTTTCCTTTCAATGGTATTGTATACCAGTAGTCTCTACAAGTCAAAGAGGCTTTTCAAATGGACTTCGGCCCTTAACATCCGGAAGTAGCCGGCAAGAACCGGTAAGGACAAAAAAAGAAAAGCCGAAAGAAATCTTTATATACCAAAGAGTTCCTTCAGCCTTTATATGGTGGGCGATACTGGGATTGAACCAGTGGCCCCTCCCGTGTGAAGGGAGTGCTCTCCCACTGAGCTAATCGCCCTTAAAGACAGTGAAAAGTGAGTAGTCAATAGTAAAACAAATTACAGCCTAAACGTCAACTTCTTCCGACACAGGAATATTTGAAGCCCAGCTTCTTCATCTTGTCGGGCTGGTAAATATTCCTGAGGTCGAAGAAATAAGGGGTCTTCACAAGCTTTCTGATCTTTGAAAGATCCAGGTTCCGGAACTCGTTCCATTCGGTCACAACAACGACCGCGTCCGCGCCTTTGACGCAGTCGTACGTGTTCTTCGCATACCTGATCTTCCTGCCGAAAATCTGTTTTGCATCTTCCAGGGCAACCGGGTCAAACGCCTTTATCTTCGCGCCCTGCTTCGTCAGGCTCTCTATGATATAGACAGACGGGGCGTCGCGCATGTCGTTGGTATTGGGTTTAAAGGAAAGTCCCAGGACCGCGATGTTCTTTCCCTTCAGGTCGCCCAGGCCTTCGGTAATCTTCAGGACCATCCTGTCTTTCTGCCTTGTATTGGCGTCAATCGCAGATCTGATTATCCCGAGATCAACGCCGTTTTTGTCCGCTATGGTAAGGATGGCGCTCGTGTCTTTGGGAAAGCACGAACCTCCGTAGCCAGGGCCGGTGTGGAGGAACTTCGGACCTATGCGCTGGTCAAGCCCCATCCCCTTTGCCACCATCTGGACATCCGCGCCGACCTTTTCACACAGCGCCGACAGCTCGTTGATAAAGGATATCTTCACCGCGAGAAAGGAATTGGACGCATACTTGATGAGTTCCGAGGTCTCGATGTTCGTTACGACAAAAGGCGTCTCAAGGAGATAAAGCGGCCTGTACAGGTCTTTCATAATGGCCACGGCCTGCTGCCCTGCTGCTCCGACTACAACCCGGTTGGGTCGCATGAAATCTTCTATGGCCGAGCCCTCCCTCAAAAACTCCGGGTTCGACACTATATCGAAATCCACCTGCTCTTTGAGTTTCCCTGATATTATTTTTCTGAGCCTCGCCCCTGTGCCGACGGGGACTGTGCTCTTCATGACTATCACCTTGTAGCTCCTGATATTTCCGGCTATCTCTCCCGCCACTTCATCCACATACCTCATGTCTGCAGAGCCGTCGCCCCGAGGGGGCGTGCCCACGGCGATAAAGATGACGAGCGAGGAATCGACAGCATCCTGTATTTTTGTGGAAAACCTTAGCCGCCCGTTCCTGATGTTTCTCTTTACGAGATCGTCAAGCCCGGGCTCATAAAAAGGGATAACGCCTTTCTTAAGCGACTTTATCTTTTTCTCGTCCTTGTCGACGCATGTAACAAAAACGCCGAACTCGGCAAAACACGCCCCTGTGACAAGTCCGACATAGCCGGTTCCTATAATACCTATATGCATGAAACCTCCGTGACGGTTATTATACAAAATTATGCGGCCGATCAGGTTGTTTAGCCCGTAGTCTGTTAGAACTGCGACAGCTCTGAAAGCAGGACTTTGAGCCTGGGAACCTGCTGTCGGTCCTAACCTATTCACCTAAACACCTGCAGACTATAAACCTGCTTCCGGGGCGTCAGTCCCGCGGAATCGGTCCTGAGCCCTATGCCGTCATTTCCTGCCGCGACCGGTCCTGTAGTATTCCGCTACCTGAAGCGCATCCCAGGGCACGCAGTCCTCGCGCCTGAAGCCCAGCAGCCCCGCATAATTGTACACAGCCTCAATATCAGTTCCCTCTATCTCCAGAAATTCGGGAATGAACTCATAATCTCCGTGATACTTGTCGAGTTCGAAATGAAGGCCTTCAAGTTCATAAGTAGTCCTGTGTTTCTTCATCTCCAGCCACGGGGAAAACCCCAGGGACTCCAGGATTTCCTTCATAAGGCCGAAGTCCGAAACTTCCAGTTCTCTTTCATCCCTGATCTTTGCTTCGGTGTTTTCCACATCAATCTTGTATGTGAGCACAGCCCGCCCGCCCTGTCTTCTCAGGCGGAAAGTCCCGCCGTTCTTTCGTACAACACGGTCGGCTGAATCAAGATATATTGCGTGAACCTCAGCGTCGAACACCTTGACCGCCCCGAGGGCGGCAAGCCGCTTTTCGGTCGGCAGTCTGTCAATGCCGAGAATTTTAATTTCTATTTCCTGCATGGAGTCGCCGCCGCCGGTCCTTTCACCGGCAGGATGATTATATCCTAATCAGCCCTGTTTTGTCCGCCCGGAATCTTTGCCTGAATTCGGGCGCTGGTCGGCCCTGAAGCCTTGATTTTCCTGCAACCGGGGCATTTACGAACTTGACAAAAAAAACCGGATATTGATACTGTTATTTCAACCTATTTGTGTACAATTTACAAAACAGAAAGGAGGGATATTATGACAAAGACTGAGCTTATCGAAAAGATTGCATCGGGATCAGGATTAAGCAAGGCCGATGCGACAAGGGCGCTGGATGCAACGCTGGATTCAATTAAGGCGGCCCTGAAGAAGGGACAGAAGGTAACTCTGGTAGGGTTCGGGACCTATTCCGTAACAAAGAGGAAGGCAAGAAAAGGCCGCAACCCCAAGACCGGACAGACCATCAACATCCCTGCCGGCAAGACGCCCAAGTTTACCGCGGGCAAGGCATTAAAAGACGCGGTAAAGAAATAACACACTTTCCCCAAAGGGACAAACACTGTTTGTCCCTTTGGTTTACTCTCAAATTCTCAGGTATAAATTTTATGTTTGATTCAAAATTCCATAAGGACGGGAAGGACAGGCGGACCGCCTAAAAACGAATGTTCAAATCGATTATTTCAGGAATAGACCTCGGGCCCGGCACAGGCCGGGTCCTATCATACGCGGCAGCTATTGCAGCAAGCGACCGCGCGTCTCTGAGGCTGTTGTATGTCATCGACTATCTCATGACCCCGCCGTCATACGTCTCCGGCTACATAGAGGAGGAAAGAAAGCGGGAAGAAAATATGATGGCCGGATGGAAGTCGGGGCTCCTGGCGCAGGGGATAGCAGCGGACTCCGAAATCATCCTGGGCAGGCTCACAGACTCCTTTATCCATGCAATCAATGAGAACGCGGCCGACCTGCTCGTCATCGGATACAGTTCTCATCTTCTGAGGCAGAGCAGTTCCGAGCACCTGATAAAGTCGCTGAAGGTACTCATGCTTGTTGTACGGGGCAAGGCGGCATCGCAGGCCGCTCCGGAAAATCATGCATTGGAGCCGGTCCGCATCGGTAAGATCCTTTGTCCCGTCGATTTTTCCCAAAATTCCCTGCATGCGGTCTCAACGGCAAAGGCGCTGGCTTCGATGTTTTCAGCCGACCTGCATCTGCTGCATATAGTCGACCAGAGCAGTGATCAGACCCCGGCCGACTCTGTAACAGGGCTGGCGGCCCTTTGCAGGGAACACGGGATAGGGAACGAAGGGCTGACGGCGCAAGGGGTTCCGGCGAAGATGATATCCTCGACAGCCGAAGAAAAGGGGTTTGATCTCATAGTGATGGGCGCCAGGGGTCTGTCTTATCTGGAAACACTGCTTATCGGCAGCACTACAGAGGCCGTCCTTAAATCATCTCCCTGTCCGGTCTTCATCGTGCATTGATGCTCATCGAGATATTACTTCTGCTACTTGGTCTGGTGATGATCCTGATCGCAGCCGAATTCTTCACAAACGGCATAGAAGCGGTCGGCAGGCATTTTTCATTTTCACAGGCGGTTGTGGGCAGCCTCTTGGCTGCTGTAGGGACCGCCCTCCCCGAGACCATCCTCCCGATTGTGGCGATACTGTTTTACGGCGGCGCATCTGCAAACGAAATCGGCGTCGGCGCAATACTCGGCGCGCCATTTATGCTTTCGACGCTCGCCTTTTTCCTGGTCGGGCTGACGGTCGCAATAGCTTCGTTCAAGAAAAGACGGAAGTTCGAGTTGACGGTAGAGATAGGCTCGATTAAAAGGGACTTGTCTTTTTTTCTCGTCATGTATTCCGCAGCCATATCAATGCCGCTTTTGTTCGGAAAGACAGTCCTGGTCCCCCTTGCGGCCGCGCTTGTGGCAGGATACTGTTTTTATGCCTATCTTACCTTCAGGGGTGAGAGCGCTGAAATCGAGCATGCCGAGGATGTATATCTCTGGAGGATTATCAGTATGCTCCCCTCCGGAAAAACCCGCGGAGAACGGGCTCCGCTGGCGGTAATAATCATCCAGATCATAGCGGCTTTAGTAGTAATGATCAAAGGAGCCCACACCTTTGTTGCAAGCCTGGAACATATCTCCGTGAGCTTCGGCATGAACCCCCTGCTCTTTGCGCTGCTTCTCGCGCCTGTTGCAACAGAGCTACCCGAAAAATTCAACAGCGTGACATGGACATGGAAGGGCAGGGACACCCTGGCTATGGGCAATATCACAGGCGCTATGGTGTTTCAGTCCACCTTCCCTGTTTCAGTCGGACTGTTGTTTACGGACTGGAAGATAACAGGCATGGCGCTGGTCTCTGCAGGGCTGGCGATCATATCCGCCGTTGTGCTGCTGTATGCGGCCGCGGTCAAGAAAAGGATCTCACCGTACGCGGTATTATTCGGCGGGGCTCTATACCTCTTCTATGCGCTGCTCCTGATAATAAGATAGAGCCGGCGGCTACTTCTTAAACAGATCGTCAAGCTTCTTTTTTGCATCTTCCTTCGCTTTATCCGAAGAAGAGGCCCCGCCTTCCCTGAACACGAAATAGTCGCAGAAGTTCGCCTTATCCCTGTTCCGCTGGAACTCGGCCTTTACCTCAAGACATTTGTTATGGGCCGATGCGGAATAAAATCTACAGTTGAGGCATATATGCAGGTCCCCGCCGCATTTCGGACATGTCGATTTCCTGGAGAAATATTTGTCTATTGCGACCTCTTTCCCGCATAACGCGCATACATTCATCTCTTATCCTCCAGGTACAAGGTTTATGATTATTATAGTTTCTCCGGCCGGCAAAATGTGCTATTCTCACTGTAAACCGGGTACAAAACCCGCATGACGGGAGACGCGATGAACAACAACGACATTTTAAAGAAACTCAGGATAGCGCTGGAGCTTAAAGACACCGACATTATCGAAATACTGAAGCTCGCGGATTTCGACATCTCAAAGGCGGAGCTCTCGGCCCTCTTCAGAAGCGAGGACCACAGAAACTACAAAGAGTGCGGTGACCAGATCCTGAGAAAGTTCCTCAACGGACTTATTATCAGGAACAGGGGGAAGAGGGAATAAGGTTTGTGCCTTTAATGCTGTAGAAGCATAGTTTTTCAGCTCTACAAATAAAGAATTTGCTCTTGTCTTTAACGGGGATATCGTATTATCATTTATCAGTTAATTGCGGGATAGGGTTGGACGATTGGAGAAAACAACAAAAAGTCATGGGTCAGAAATCAACGATAGAGTGGACAGGATCAACATGGAATCCTGTAACGGGTTGCGTAAAGATCAGTCCTGGCTGTCTGAACTGTTACGCAGAAAGGATGGCAAAACGACTTCAGGCTATGGGGCAGCCGAACTATGCAAATGGGTTCAAACTGGCATTACACGAGCATGCGGTCGAACTCCCTCTTCGATGGAAAAAGCCGCAGACCATATTCGTCAATTCCATGAGCGATCTTTTTTTGAAGGGAATCCCCAAGGAGTTCCTTTTGAGAGTATTCAATGTCATGCATCAAGCCCACTGGCATACTTTCCAGGTCCTTACCAAAAGATCCGACAGACTTCTGGAGTTAAGCGCTCACCTGCCGTGGTCGTCAAATATCTGGATGGGCGTAACCGTAGAAAACAAGGATTATATTCATCGCATTGATGATTTGCGCGAAAGCGGCGCATATCTCAAGTTTCTTTCCATAGAGCCTCTTCTCGGTCCTTTGGGGAAACTGAATCTTGAGGGTATCGACTGGGTCATAGTCGGCGGCGAATCCGGCCCAGGCGCAAGGACTATGGACCCGGCATGGGTCCTTGATATACGAAACCAGTGCAGAAAAACCGGAGTGCCGTTCTTCTTCAAACAGTGGGGAGGAACGAGGAAAAAAAAGGCGGGGAGAGTGTTGGAGGGAAGGACGTGGGATGAAATGCCGATGATGTCACAGCGGGACATGAGAACAATGGTTGGTCGATGAACGAGGATTGATTTGACCGATAACTTTTTTTTCGGAGGGATGGTTAGAGATAATTTATCAGAGGCGTTGTTAAATGCCTAAGAGCCTCCATGATGCGTTCGCACTTGACAACTTACATAGAGCATGGCGATGGACGTTAACTAATACGGATGCATTATACAAAAATCATTTTCGGCGGACTTATGATGCATACGCTGCTGCTGATGATAAGCTGCTGAACCACTTGAGGCAGAAATTAAGACGAGACATTTATGAACCTATCGATGCTTGCAAGATTTACTTTCCGAAAAAGACCGGCATCCTTCGGCCTTACACACTGTTATGCATAGAAGATCAGATTGTCTATCAGGCACTCGCCAACATCATAGCTGAGCAGTTATACCCGGCTGTTCGTCAAAGATACTACAAAGAAACCTTTGGACATCTATATGCTGGAAAAAGAAGCCAGTTCTTCTATAGGAAGTGGCAAACTGGATATAGAAAATTTGGTAATGCTATAAAAGATGCTTTTTCAAAAGGGTATGTTCATCGAGCTTTTTTTGACTTGACGGCATGCTATGACAGCATCGACCATCACGTTTTGAAGCATTTTCTGGAAGAGGTTGGCCTCGACGACAATGTCATCAGCCTCTTGTTAAAGTGTCTCCGTCACTGGACAAAGGCAGATTCAGGAAAGCCTATCTATGTAGGGCACGGGATACCTCAAGGCCCGTTGCCATCCGGCCTTTTGGCCGAGGTTATTTTATCTCATTTTGATAGGCAGAGAGGCAGTGACAGAAAAATTAAGTATTTCAGGTATGTTGATGATATCAGGTTATATGCCAAGGATGAGTATCGTCTGAGACAAATGATTGTTGAACTGGACTTATTAAGCAAGTCTATAGGACTTTTCCCGCAGAGTAGCAAAATCGATATAAGAGAAATTAGAGATGTCACCGGAGAAATCAAGTCCCCAGTTCAATGAGGAAGTGCAACACTTGGAGAAACAGTCTTATAGCTGGTACTCTGGGTGGACATGGAAAAAGGATACAGGCACATCAGTTTAGAGGAGAGGGATAGGATAGCGGAAATGAAGT
>Ga0334722_10000782_pt1 | contig 43926 bp, 37 predicted proteins | sample C3_bottom_MG_FD_207210 | JGI IMG/M metagenome (GOLD analysis project Ga0334722, IMG submission 207210) | Sediment microbial communities from Yellowstone Lake, YNP, Wyoming, USA - C3_bottom | ecosystem: Environmental > Aquatic > Freshwater > Lake > Sediment | place: USA: Wyoming | collected...
CCTTGACGTTGCCGGCGCTGGTCGGAAAATAGCTGCACGGCTGAACGTCCCCATGCTGGGTTATGAGCGCTATGACCTGGGCCGCTATGCAGCCCTTGCTGCCGCCGGTTGAAAAAGAGAGGGTGCGCCGGTTAAAATCTACCCCTTCCTCCTTGACTTTTTGCATGGTTACCCGATAGTAATGCGGCGCGCAGGTGGGGCGCATCAACATCTCCGGCTCTTCAAGCTCCTGATGAAAATGCCAATCGAGTATCTCTTCGTAATCGTCGGCGGAGATAAGTTCTTTCATTATCTCCTCTCCCCGCCCGGTCGGGACGATCATGAACATATACCAGGCGGTCGCGCCAAGTTTTTTAGCCAGCCGATAGACGTTGGGGATATCTTCCTGGTTGCGCTTGGTGAAGCTGGAATTGATAAGAAACGGGATACCGTGCTTTTTCAAGAACTCCATCCCCCGGAGAGCCCCGACGAACGCGCCTTTCTGATTGCGGAAATCGTCGTGTATCTCGGCGGTCGAACCATCCAGGCTCAGCGAAACCATTCTGATGCCCGCGGTTTTCATATCTTCGCAGACCTTGTCGTTTATTAAAGTGCCGTTGGTGGCCAGGCACATGCGCAAACCCTTTTCAGTGCCGTAGGCCGCTATCTCGAAGATGTCGGGCCGCAAAAGCGGTTCCCCGCCGGAGAGGACTATCACCGGCTTGGCATAGGAAGCGATATCGTCTATTAAGGCGCGGGCCTCGTCGGTGGTAAAATCGCCCTGGCCCGACTCCATGCTCGCGTCACACCGGCAATGAATGCAATTCAAGTTGCACCGTCCGGTCGTTTCCCAGGCTATCCATTTAGGCACAAATTCTTCTGTCTTAGTCATAAGTCCTCAAAACAAATAGTGGCCCGCCTCGGCGGCCACCTTCACTGATCTGAACCAGTGACTATTTTATCACACGGCCGGCTATCTCGCCTACCTAGGAGCCTGTCTAAATACTCCGCTCCGGCTGCAAATCTAAGATGACGGCCGCCGGTCTGCGTTGCGACTCCTTCGAGTACCTACAGGTACGCGGCGTCCTCGCGCCTTGCCGGACGACTCGCCCTCTTAAATTTTCGCTTTTCGTCGGGAGTAATTAGACAGGCTCCTAGGCGCCACTCGATATCGTTTAATACTTGCTGAAATCAGGTATCTATGATATTGTACGTTAGGCATACCTAATCAGATGGTAATGGTTTTCCTAAATGAGGTCGACAATTGAGCTCACAAGCGGTAGAAGAATACTTGGAAGCGCTTTATAAGCTGAGTGAATCGGGACCGGTGCGCCAGGCCCGTCTGGCTGAGCATTTAGGCCTCTCACAGACCGCCGCGGCCGCGATGGTCAAGAAATTGATCTCATTACAACTGGCGGAGCGGGACGAAGCGGCCTATATCAACCTGACTAAGCGCGGCACCAAGGCAGCGCTGGAGACCATCAGGAAACACCGGCTCTCAGAGCGCTTTCTTACCGACATCCTCGGCCTCCCGTGGGAGAAAGCGCACGAGGAAGCCTGTAAACTGGAGCACGTGATCTCACCTGAAGTCGAGGACGGCCTCGATCGGTTGTTGAACAATCCAAAGAGTTGTCCGCACGGCCACCCCATCCCAGACAAGCAAGGCGTCGTCACCACCCTGCCGACCAGACCGCTTTCAGACCTGGGCGCGGATGAAAAAGGCGTGATCGCCCGGGTCAGCGAGGACGACCCGGAGATGCTCAAATACCTGGCAACCCTGGGGTTGATGCCGGACGTCGAGATAGTCGTCGAGGAGATCGGCCCGTTCAACGGTCCCTTGCTCGTGCAGATCGGCGCGGCGCGCTATGCCCTCGGGCGCGACCTGGCCGAAAGAATCATGGTCAAAGAGAGCGCGTGATGGCCCTTTCCTGTCATGGCGCCATAGACAAGATAAAGGGCGAGGTCGACTTCACTTTTGCCCTTGCCGGTAACCCGAATGTCGGCAAATCCACCTTGTTTAATCAGCTGACCGGCATGGGCGTGATGACCGCCAATTACCCCGGCAAAACCGTTGAGCTGAATATCGCCACCACCACGTTCGAAAACCATCGGATCGGGATCATTGATCTACCGGGCACTTACGCTATCGGCGGTGTTTCCGAAGACCAATGGGTAGCCAGGCAAGCGGTCATTGACGGCGATCCCGACGTCGTGATCGTCATGGTCGACGCGACCAATCTTGCCAGGAACCTCTATATCGTCCTCCAATTTTTGGACCTGGGCTTTCCTCTCGTCCTTGCCTTAAACCTGATAGACCAGGCCGAAAAAAAAGGGTTGACTACCAATGCGGAACAACTGGCGCTGCTGTTGGGCGTGCCGGTTGTCCCGACTGTCGCGACTCGGGGGCAGGGCCTTGATGCGCTGATGAAGACCGCGGTCAAAGTAGCGAAAAATCGCGGAAGTCAACCGGCCCACGGGACCAGATACGATGAAGACACCGAACAATTGATCCGCGAGCTGGAGGCCGGCGTAAATGCAGCGAACAACGGTTTTCCGCACAACCTCTCGTCCCGCGCCTTAAGTATCTTGCTCCTGGAAAGAGACGACGAATTCCTGAACGCCGCCGCAAAATCGGCTGAAGGGCGGGAGCTCATGGCCCAGGCCGACCGGCTATCCGCCCGGATCGAAGAGATGCACGGCAAGCCGTCCCCGGTAAGCCTGGCCCGGGAGCGTTACGGGCTGGCCGGGGTCATCACTTCGGAAGTGCAGACATTGAGCCGTCGCGAGACACCACTCTCCGAGAAGCTGTGGCGGTCGACGACCGCGCCGTTTTCGGGCTTGGTCATACTTGCCGCGGTCTTGACGGGACTCTTCGCCTTCCTCTTCTTTGTCGGCAGCTTTCTATCGAACCAGTTCACCCACATCTGGTCGCTGACCGCCTCGCCCGTTATCGACGGCGTCATCAGGTTTGTCGCCGGGACCGGCGTGGTGGCCCACACCCTTAATTGGGGTTTTGACGCCGGCATCATGGCCACTTTAGGCGTCGGCATTCCTTATGTCTTGACCTTCTATTTTTTGCTGGCGATCCTTGAAGATACCGGCTACCTGAACTCGGTCGCCTTCCTAACCGACCGGATAATGCACAAATTCGGACTTCATGGGCGGGCGATAATTCCGCTGGTGGCCGGGGCCGGTTGCAGTGTTCCCGCCATCATCGGGACACGAGTCTTAACGACGGAGAGAGAACGGGTCGTCGCTTCCACTTTGATAACCCTGGTCCCTTGCAGCGCGCGCACCGCCGTCATCATCGGCGCGCTGGCTTTCGTCGGCGGCTGGCAACCCGCGGCCGCCATCTTCGCCATCGTCTTGGTTCTCATTGTGGCGGTCGGCATGGCTCTCAATAGTATCTTGCCGAATCAACCGGGCGGCCTGGTGATGGAAATGTTTCCGTTCAGAATGCCGTCGCTTCTCTCCATCACCAAGAAAACCTGGTATCGCTTTAAGCATTTTATAACCGCGGCTATGCCGATAGTTTTTGTCGGCAGCATCGTTCTGGGCGCGGCCTATGAGACCGGCTATATCTGGAAGCTGTCGGCGCCGATGGCGCCGATCGTCGAGGGCTGGCTGGGGCTGCCCGCCGTGGCCGGCCTTACCCTTCTCTTCGCCGTCCTGCGCAAAGAACTGGCGCTACAGCTGTTGGTGACCCTGGCGGTAGTGAAATACGGACCGGAAGCTAAGAATTTGCTCAAATTTATGACCGCCGACCAGCTTTTTGTCTACGCGCTGTTCAACACCATCTACATCCCCTGCGTCGCCACTATCGCCATTCTGGCCAGGGAACTCTCCTGGAAAAAGGCGGTCGGCATATCAACCTTCACGGTATTGCTGGCGACCTTCGTCGGCGGCATCGTCATGCGCGTATTGACGCTTTTTTAGGACGCTAACCGGAAAGCCCGCCGAACCTATTTATCTTCCTTAAGCTTAAGCATCGGCAGTCTCAGCATATACCCGGATATGCGGCGCATGACAGGTCATTTTGCCTCTGCTACAATTCCGGAAGTGTCGGATAAATCCTTTTTGTCGGCGAATTATCATAGCAATCACTGGTACGAGTCCGGCTCGTGGCATGAACTGATGCTGGTCGGGGCCGCGATAAAGCTGGACATCTTCATTTCCCTGGCGCAGGCGGCGCAAGGCGCTGACGCGCTGGCGAAAAAACTTGGGCTCGATAAACGGGCGACATCTCTCTTTCTAAGCGCGCTGGAGGAAGCGAATTACCTCATTCGCGAAGGAGAGACCTACGCCCTGACAAAGCCGGCAATGAAAATGTTCGGCGATAAGACAAGCCGCGCCTATCTCGGTTGGTCGGTCTTACACAGTTGGCGGCTGGCGCAGAGATGGCTGACGCTGCCTGAGGTGCTCGCGACCGGCGCGCCGGTCCCGGGAGACCGTTTCAGCGAATCGGTCGAAGGTTTTGTGCGGGCGATGGATGTCTATGCCGCGCCCACGGCTGAGCAGGCGGTCAATGTCTGCCTGTCGCAAGCTCCTTTAGCGGCGTCCGTTCTGGATATCGGCGGCGCCACCGGCACTATCAGCAAAGCTTTCGCCGACTACGGTCTCACTGCAACCCTCTTCGACCTGCCGAACGTCATAGACACAATCAAGGATGAGATATCCGCCGCCTTCCCCCGGATAAAGCCGACAGGCGGAGATTTTAATGAATCGCTTCCGAAAGGCCCTTTCGACATCGTGTTTTTGGGCAACGTCACCCATATCTACGGACCGGAGATGAACGCGGCTCTCTATAAGCGCGTTTTTGACGCGCTGGCCCCCGGCGGGCTCATCGCTATTCAGGATTACGTGAGAGGCAGAAGTCCATCAGCGCCGGGCTTCGGCATAAACATGCTTGTCAACACCACCAGCGGCGGCACTTGGTCAATTGAGCAATACACCGACTGGCTGACCGCGGCCGGCTTCGGTGATATCCAACTCCTGGACTTAGCGGCGCGCGACCAGCAAATCGTCCTGGGGGCGAAAATGAAAGGTAAAAGGCGCGTCCTACAAGAGAACGCGCCCAACCTTTAACTTCAGACGCATCTTCAGGGGGCGGCCTGAATAGGCGTCGACGAACCTATATATAACTTGAATAACTGGAAACATTTTCTTAGTTCAAGGGACCCGCTGGATTTCCCCCTGCTAATGGAGAGTGCACACACAACTTGCCTGAACAAATTAAATTTTATCTCTTATCGACCCGCCCGTCAAGCGCAAAATCAGTCCCCTGTCGCTACCCAATATGCCAGGTCTTCTCATAGTCGAGACGTTCTTCTATTAGTTGGTCGATAGCCGGGCGCCATTCTTCAAGCATGGTCCAGCGCTCGGGATCGACATAGTAGAGGTCGATGGCTTGGCGGTAAAGCTTGGTGGCCTCGGCTATGTAGTTCAGCGACATCGCCCGCCCTTCTATCTTGAGGACGCGAACGCCGATATCGATGTAAGCGGGCAGGCGGTCGAGACCGACGTCGTCGGGGCGGCGCATTAGCCGCCCTTTGGCCAGCTCTTCCCCGTCAGCCGTGAGCGCGCAATCGCGCTTGCAGATAAGCTGGCATTCGCCTTTGGTGTTGTTCTGGCCGAAGAGGCGGAAGACGCCGAGATCCGGGTCGAAATCGCGCTTTTGCCGCCAATAGCTGCTCATATAGCAATCGCCGTCGTACATATAGCAGATGCCGCCATGGACAAAGACCTCCAGGTCGACATTGACTTCATCTTTGATCCGCCGGATCTCATCGAGGTCGCCCAGACTGCGGGAGACGACCACCATGCCGGCGCCCCGCTCCTTGTAGAACCTGGCGGCTTCGGCGTTGACGACGCTGGTCATGATACTGGCGTGGATCGGCAGGTCGGGATAGTTATCGCGGACGTGTTCCATCACCCAGGGGTCGCTGACTATGACGGCGTCGGCGCCGAGGGCGCTGACTTCAGCCATCCGCTTCTCAAAGAGCGGGATATCGCTGGGTTTGGGGCAGACATTCGTAGTCGCGTAGACCTTTCTGCCTCGCCCATGCGCGTAATCGATTAGCTCGCCAAGGTTCTGATCGAACTCGACACGCTTGGGCCGCATGCTCAGGTTTTTCACGCCCGCGTAGACGATATCGGCGCCGGCGTCGAAAGCCAACTTGGCGCCTTCAAGGCTGCCCGCCGGCGACATTAGCTCTATCATTTTGCGGCCGTTACCCGACACTTTTTTCACCCCTTCCGACATATTCGCGGCCGCTCTGACCGAAATGCCAGCCGTTGCAGAGGCCGGCGGTTGTCAGCGCCCGGACCGCCGCGATTTGTTCGCGGTCGGCGGCGCGCCCGGCCAGGGCGTCATCCAAGGCCCGCCTATATATTTTGCCCAACGCGGTTATCCGCTCAGGGAAATCGAAATACGTTTCCAGGCGCATGGTGGAAACACCGGCGCTGAGCAGACCGGCCAAATGTTCCACCAGGCAATAATCCTCGCCCATCAGGACTGAGGTGCCGACGGACCGCATCCGCCAGCCGTCGAGTTCCATAAAATGTTCGGTCGCGCACTGCTGCCGGCAGGGGTCGACCGTTTCTCCGTCCCCGGCGCGGCGCAAGAGACAGGCATAAGCCATGCCGAGCGGCAGCGGCCCGTGGACCGGCCGGGCGAATTCGACGCCCTCGACCGCAGTCACGATCGCCAACTCCTCCCCTGTTAGCTCGTTGCTGGGGGCTATCCGGGCGGCGCCCAGGCGTTTATACAAAGCGGCCGTTTTTTCGTTATAGACGTTGGCGAAATTGCCGACATGGGCGGGCACGCCCGGAAATTCGTTCCGTAAGATGCGAAATACGCCGACATCATGGGCCTCGATGCCGTCGATGCCGGCGGCGACCGCCGCGGTTATGGCTTTTCTAACCATCGTCAGATCTTTACCTTTGGAGATGGCCGGCGTCGTCAGATACGCTTTCTTGCCCAGCCCGCGCAGGGCGCCGACAACGGCGCGCAGATCATCGTGATTGCAAAGAAAGTTTCCCGCAGACTTGAGGCAGTAAGGCTGACCTAAATAGAAGCCGTCGAAGATATCGGCGAATCCACCGGCGTCGACGCCTTCAAACGTCTTTTTGTTGGGTAAGCAGGCTACGAACTCGATCGACAAACTCATCGGAATCACTTGTCGCCGGCATGAATGTAAACGACGCCGTGGAAAAGCGGATAGTATTTAACGTTCTTGAAGCCGGCCTTTTTCATCTCGTCGGCGAAGTCTTCCGGTCTGTAATAGAGCTTGACTGAATCCGGCAGATACGAATAGACGCCCGTCTTATCGCGGGTTATCAAGTTTCCGAGACGCGGCAATATGTGGTAGGAGTAGAAAAAATACAGACGCCTGAAGATGGCGTTGGGCGGCTCGAAAAAGTCCAAAACCACAACCCGCCCGCCGGGCTTAAGCACCCGGTATAGTTCGGCGAAGTGCTTGGGGATGCGCAGGTGGCGCGAGGCCACGGCGACTGTCGCCCGGTTGAATTCATTATCGGGCAGAGGCAGCGCCTCGGCATCGCCCTGGATATTGGTTATCCGGTCTTGCAACCCGAATTTCTTGATCTTGAAATCGCCGACGTCCTGCATGTCTTTATTCCAATCGACCGCCGTTACGCGGCCGGTCGGGCCGACTTTTTTGGCCAGCATGATGGCCACGTCGTTGGTGCCGGTGCAGACGTCGACGCATTTATCGCCCGGCTGCGGGTTGACTTCCCTAACCGCCCGGCGCTTCCAGCCATAATGGCGCCCCATGCTGATGACGCTATTGGCTATGTCGTAGCGGCGGGCCACCGATGAAAAAAATGCCTGGACCGTCTCTTCGGTCTCGGGCCGCTTCACGTTCTTAAGTCGTTCTTCTTGCGCCAATTAAATAAACCTCCTGATTAGACAAACTTCGAGAAGCGCGGCCGAAATCCCCATCTGCGGCGTTATCCTCCACCTCGGCTCGGTCACGTAATTGCACATACGCTCCCTCGCCTCGGCGTTCGTCTGCCTTGCATCTGGGGCTTTGGGCCGCGTTCTCCAATTTTGACCGGCCTGACCACTTTTCGGCCGGACATATAAGTTTAGCGCACCAGCAGCAGATTGACCATCAGAAGCAGCAGCAGCACTAAGGGGAAGATAGCCGATTTATTATACAGCTTTCTCGAAATCTGTGGCCGCGGGTCCCGCATTAAGGCAAAGCCGGGTATGAGAAGCAGATAGAGACTGATCAGCACCGCGCCGCCGATAAAGAGAGGCGGCATGCCCGTCATGACCATCAGCGGCAGGCTGACCAGGAAGCTGGCAAGCAGGGCCCAGAAGACGATCCGGCCGGCCCGGGCTTTGCCGAGAACGACGGGGATTGTTTTGACGCCTAAAGCGGCATCCTCATCGACATCGTTAAAGTCGTTTGGGATGTTCCGCCCGCCGATCTCCCAAAGGTATGTCCAGGCGCCGAAGAGGAGGAACGTCGCGGCGTTGAGCGGAGCCGGTGCGACGACGAGCCAACCGGACAGGGCCCCCAAAGTGACCGCCAGGGCCACAAAGATGAATTTGAAATAGGTGTAGCGGCCGACGATCGAATATAGCGCCACGCAGACCGCGACCAGGAGATATATCGGCCAGAGTCCGGACTTGAGCATGGATATCAGGCTCAAGCTCAGGATAGACAGGCAGCATACCCAGATAACCCCAGTCGTCATGCTAATGACACCCTTGGCGACCGGGTGATGGATAAAGAGCGAACCGAGGTCCAGCTCGGCCGCCTCGCCAACGGATGCCATCCGCCGACGGTCTAGACTGACGTCAAGAAGGTCGTTCAGCCCGATCAAAGCGCCCGTGCCGAAGAGGCAGGCGAATATGCCAATTACGATGGTGCGGATATCCGGGATGTGCCCGGTGGCGAAGATGGCGGCCAGGCCGGCATGAGCGACGACAAAGACCGCGACGATAGCCCTGGACATTCCGAGCAGCGCCCGGACTATCTCTAAGAGCCGGGAGACGGCGTGATTATTCGCCGGCGGCCGGCCGGCACTTGAGGCGTTCGCGCCCTCCACGGGCGCGAGTTCCTGTCTGTCGGGCATGGATAAACAATAAGCGCTGCGAGGGCCGTCGTCAATCACGTTTTTGGAGGATATCCAGCAGGTCCTGATGGATGATGCCGTTGGAAGCAACCATCTCGGGCGCGAAGTGATCGAACGCCGCGCCCCCGTATCTTGACAAACGCCCGCCTGCCTCTTCGACAATCAATCCGGCGGCAGCCGTGTCCCAGGGCTTAAGGCCAACTTCCCAGAATCCATCAAAACGCCCACAAGCAACGGCGCACAAGTCGATACTGGCCGCGCCCGCCCGCCTCACTCCCTGGGCCGCCAGGGAGACATTTATGAAATCGGTCATGATCTTCCCGGGGTCGTCTCGCAGAGTATACGGAAAACCGGTCGCCAACAAAGATTGCTCAAGGCTATCAACTGCTGAGACATGGATGGCGCGATCGTTAAGCGTGGCGCCGCTTCCCTTAGCGGCGGCGAATAATTCGCGCAGGTTCGGTTCGTAAACGACCCCGACGGCCGGCACGCCTTCAATAAACAACCCTATCGAGACGGCGTAGACGGGAAAGCCGTGCGCGTAATTGGTCGTGCCGTCTATTGGATCTATCGCCCACAGGAAGTCGGATTCGCGCGTGCCGCCGGACTCCTCGGCCAGCACTTCGTGGTCCGGAAAGCGGCTTCGCAGACGACTGACGATATATTCATCGGCTTTTATGTCGGCGTCCGTCACCAGATCGACCGGGCCCTTATGCCTGACCAGCGGTCCTGTCTTGGCTAACTCCTGAATTAAGGCGCCCGCCCCGACCACGATTTCTTTAGCCGCGTCAAGCCAGGTATCTAGCTTCATCCGATCAGCTTAAGTTCGCCGCCGACGACCTCAAAGCGCAGCTCCTTGAGGGGCGCCGTCGCCGGGCCGGTTATGACCCGCCCATCGCCGCCAAAGCGGGAACCGTGGCAAGGGCAGTCCCAAGTCTCTTCATCGGGGTTCCACAACACCTGACAACCTCGATGGGGGCAGACGTTTTGCCAGACCGTCATCCGGCCGTCCCGGCTTAATACCGCCACTTCCGTCCCGTCTATCTCCCCGACGATACCCTGGTTGTCGCGAATATCGGATACCTTCATAAACCTCACCTCGATCCGACGCGTCTCGTTCTTTTTCCCGTGCTTTCCACAGCGGAGACCCGAATCAAACCAGCCGGTCCGGCCGGACGAACGCAAGAGAGCGCGGGTTCTGCGACCCGCGCTCTCTAATAAAACTCTCGCTCTTAAATTTACTGACCTTTAGGACTGGCTTTATAGATTAAGGCTTCCCATTTATCGCCTTTTTTCTCGAACTCCCAGGTGCTGATCCACGTGCCGTATTGGCCAATACTGTATTCGACCGCGATCTGGACCTTGTTTGCCCCTAGCTTCTTTGTCTCCCCAACCTTGAACTCCGTGATCGGCATGCTTTTTCGCAAGGCCAGAAAATCGGTCTTCGGTTGTTTGGCTTTATTCTCGGCCGGCTGCATCTCAAACGCGTCTTCCAGCCGTTGTTCTTTGTAAGCGTTGAAATAATCGTTGATGTGGTCCTCGGGTGTCTTCCCCGCCGCGACAAAAGTCGGCGGACCGACCGGCTGAGGCTTAGTCTGCGTTATAGGCGGCGGATTCACCCCGGTTTGCGCCTGCTCTTTTTTACATCCGGCTATCGCCAACGCAAGCACTAAAACAGCAAAAACAAGCAGATATTTCCTCAAGACTGACTCCTTTCAAAACATGACTGCAAAACTTTATCATATAAAATACCATCTGTCAGTTTAAAAATATTTTTTCGAATGGTTATGAAATATCCAGTTTTGGAAAGAATGAGGCTATGGCAAAGACATTGTATGTGGGAAATCTTTCCTACGACACTACAGAAGAAGATCTAAGAGAGTTGTTCGGCCGGCACGGAACGCCTGAATCGATCAGACTTATTTCGGACAAATACTCCGGTCGGAGCCGCGGTTTTGCATTTGTCGAGATGGCGCTGGACTCTGAAGCCGATGCGGCCATGGAGACCCTTGACGGCAGCGAGCACATGGGCCGCAATCTCACCGTGAGCGTGGCTAAGCCCCGCAGCGAACGCGGCGCCGCCTAGATACGCGACCGCTACGTACCTCGTTACCTGAGCCACGGCAAGTTTAGCAGATAACCGGCGCTATACAGCTGGGCGATGAAGAAGGCTAACCAAGCTAAATCCAGCATGATCACAAATACCCGACGCCAAAGAGGCAGAGGGTCCTCGCCGGCCATCAGGAACAGCAAGGCAGCCAGAAGAATAGCGACCGCCCCGGGCAGAACGAACGCGCCGACCGTGAACACGGCGATGAACCCGGCCGCGAAGAGAAAAACACCGGCGCCCACGCTAAGCATGAAGTAGCCAAGCTCCGGAGACCTCTGCAAAAGCCGGAAACCGCTAAACGCGCCCGCGGCCAGACCGAGTAGCAATAACATCGAGAAGAAGCCCCCGACATTAAAATCCGGGCGGGACACCTTGAAAGTTAGCACCAAAAGAACCAAGGCCTGCAAACCGGAGGCGATCTCTCCGCTCAAAATGGCCAGAGCAGCGCTTTTTTGTCCGAATCTCACTCGACCGCTTTTCCCCTGAGCACCACGCGAGCCGGAGCCCCGTCTAAGCCGGACAGTTTTAGCGGCAGGCAGAGCAGCTCGTACTCGCCGGCCGCCACAGCCGAAAGATCCAGGCTCTCAATGATCAAAATGTCATTCTTCAGCAGCGTATGGTGGACCGGCGCCCCGGTCCCATGCTCCGCCTCTATGGACAGATAATCGATGCCCACCAACTTGACCCCGCGCTCGACTATCAGGTCGGCCGCATCCGCCGTCAGGCCGACAAACTTGGCCATGAAAGCGGGGGCGGACCACAACAGGGAGTTGCCGGTCTTAAAGAGCAGTCTCTCGACTCTACCGTGGGGCCACGCAGCCGCCAGCACCGCTCCATCTATCAGGTCCGCCGTTATCTCGACCACAAAAGCCGGGCCGATCAACACATCCAAAGGCAGCCCCTCCACCGATGTCCTGTCACTATAAAGATGGCTGGGGGCATCCACATGGCTGCCCGCGTGAGAACTCATCGACAGGCTGGTCACGTTCGAGCCGGCGCCTTTCTTAACCGACTTGCAGCGCGTAAAAACAACCGGCGGGTCGGTCGGCCACGCCGGTGTCGTCGGGCTGAGCGTCGGACTGATGTCATAATACTCAGGCATCGCTTACTATTTACCCTTAACCCGGGCGGGAGGTCAAGCGAACCGCCGGACGATGCGGATCAGCATCGGAGTAAACAGAAATAGGCTTGTACTCCAGTCGGGCGTGAAGAAAGCGACACCGATGGCAGCCGCGGGACTACTAGGAGCCTGTCTAAATACTCCGCTCCGGCTACAAATCCGGTATGACGGCCGCCGGACTGCGTTGCGACTCCTCCGAGTACCTACAGGTACACGTCGTCCCCGCGCCTTGTCGGACGACGCGCCCTCCGAATTTTCGCTATCGTCGGGAGTAATTAGACAGGCTCCTAGGCGCCTAGGTGTTATTTCCCGATTGCGCCTGGAGCGGCTTTAGCCCGCTCGTTAACTGCTTTCACGGCGTCGCGCGCCTTGTTCGGCGCATCCAACATTTTCGCCGGCGCCGAATCGGAATAGCCCGGCGTTGTGGTCGCAACGGATGCGCCGCCGGGCGCCGCCGGACCACAACCGGAAACCAGCACGGCCATGACGGCTGATATAAATATTGCGCGCTTCATGCTTTAATGATTATCGGCATGATCAAAAAAACTCTAACTGTTTTTGCCGTACTGACACTGACTCTTAGCGCCTGCGCGCCGCGCGCATCTATTTCAAGCAAGCCCAAGCCCAAAGGGCTGGAAAAGATCGAGCATTTCGTCTTCATCATGCAAGAAAATCGCAGCTTCGATCATTATTTCGGAACATACCCGGGCGCCGACGGCCTGCCTAAAGAAGTAACCTTGCCTGGGCCGAAGGGGGTCAGAATCGCCCCCTTTCATGATTCAAACGACGTCAACGGCGGCGGTCCGCATGGTTGGAATAACTCGATCGCCGATATTAACGGCGGAAAAATGAACGGGTTTGTGAGGCAATCCTTTAGAGCCAAAGGCAAGAGACAAAGAGGAACGATGGGAGCGCTCGAGCCGGAGATGAGTACGACCGGGGACCGCAAAAACGTCATGGGCTGGCATGATTGGCGCGAGATCCCCAATTATTGGAATTACGCCCGGCTGTACGTCCTTCAGGACCGCATGTTCGAGTCGGTCGCCTCTTATAGCTTGCCGGCCCATCTTTATATGCTGGCCGCGCAAAGCGGCGGCTACGTGAAGCGGAACAAACAGCCCATGCCGCAATCGTATAAATTCCCTGAAATCACCCTGCTGCTGATGAGCGGCAAGATCAGCTGGAAATACTATGTTACCTCCGGCGAATTGCCGCCAAACTCGACGGATGGCCGCACTGTGGGCAAACGGTCGGATAAATTACTTAACCCAAAGAAATACACCTTATGGAATCCCCTGCCCGCCTTCCCTAAAGTGAAAAAGAACCCCGGGCAAATGCACCGGTTGGTTGATACGTCGCAATTCTACAAGGATGCCCAAAGCGGAGATCTGCCCCAGGTGAGCTGGGTGATCCCGTCAGAGCCGGTCAGCGAACATCCTCTTGGCGGCGTTCGCGAAGGCATGGCCTATGTCACGGGCCTGGTAAACGCCATTATGAACAGTCCGGACTGGAAGAGCACCGCTATTTTTATCAGTTGGGACGATTGGGGCGGATTTTACGACCACGTTCGCCCGCCAAAAGTCGATGAGTTCGGATACGGTATCAGGGTTCCCGGCATAGTTATCAGCCCGTACGCTAAGCAAAACTTCGTCGACCACAATACTTATTCTTTTGACTCCTGGTTGCGGATCGTCGAGGAGCGTTACGGCATCCGGTCGATGACCAAACGGGACGCCCGGGCTGCTGATATGAGAAACGCCTTCGATTTCAGCCAAAAACCGAGACCGCCCGTTACTCTCTCGGCAAGCCGCCAAGGATCGCCCTTTCCCCAACCACCGCAAGCGTTAAAATAAGCGGCGCTTCAACTCCTCGAGCGCCAAGATCAACCTGTCAAGCAACGTCAATCCCTTGGGTGTAATCGTCACTGCCCGCTCCGTCACGCGAGCGCCGGTCACCCCGACCCGAACATAAAAATATTTACTGCCGGGTTGGTGCTCGAGAAACTCATACCGGACTCCCTTCACCCGCAAGCTGCGTCCGGGCCGGCTTTTGCCTGCCCTTACAGCAAAGACCGCTTGGACTTTACCGCGGGCGAGCAAATCGGTGAACCGCTTGGACCAGGTCGGCGCGGTGTAGGTCGCCAGGAAAATACTGCGCGCTCGGCGCGCCGCGGCCAACTGCCGCGATAACCAGAAAAATTCATTGTCATTTATCGAACCGTCCGACGTGTCCAGAATAATGAGCGCTGATTTCTGATGGGTCACCACATAATTCCCGGGACCGAAGAGCCGGCGATACCGCGGACCGCCGCCGTCCCGGAGCTCATGAGCGCCCAACGCTGTATAAAGCGGCGCTTTTAGAGCTGCGACCGTATCAAGGAGGGTCCGGTATTGTCTTTTCTCACCATCTTTTACGAGGTCGCCGGCTCCGACCACAAAATCGGGGGCATCGCGGTTGATCGAGGCGACGATCTGACCGAAGATCGGGCCCGAGTCCCTTGTGTCCCCGATAACCGCGAAACCGAACCGATCGGCAGCTGGTTTGGGTTCTAAGATAATTTTGCTGTTGACGCCTTGTTTTACAGCCACCGCGAAATTGAGAGTCAAGTCGTCAAGCGCGAGGGGCCGGCCGGCCAACTGCCGGCCTACCACATCGGTCCGCCGCGCCCAAATGTTTCTCACGGTCACTTGGTTCACGCTTTGCTGCTTACCCCCGGGGCCAAAAACAATTTGCGGGTCGCCCAGCGCGGTGATGAGCACGCTCCTTGGGCCGATATCGCTGATAAATCCCTGCTTGACTGTGACCGGGACCCTGTTTATTGCCGCCTCCGTCAAACCGGCGCTTTTGCCGGCCCGCGGAAGCAGGATCAGGGCACCCGATATGGTGTAAACCGCGAGACCGAAAAGAACCGCGCCGGTTGTTGCGGCCATGATAATCTTCAGGCCTAACTTTTCGCGGCGATCCTTCTCGCGCTGCCAATATCTATATAGGTAGATGGTGACGATCAATGTGACGATTACAAGCCCGGTTAGCCGGAAGAGATGAAAAAACCGCAAGGTCGCATCCAGATTCTTGCCGAAATGATATGTGACCAAAGCAACTAAGGTGACAAAGGTGGCCGCGGCCGCTACGTTAAACTTTAGAAAACGGGGATACGGCATGTGCGAGATGCCCGCGGTCAAAGCCGCCGTTATCCGGGTGGTCGCGAAGAAATGGGCGGTGAAGACCGTGCGGCCGCCCTTTTCCCTGAAGAGCGCGTCCATGGCGTCAAGTTTTTGCTTATCGATCCTGACATAACGCCCGTACCGCTCAACCAAGCGCCGGCCGCCCAGCCTGCCGATAAAGAAACCCATGTTGTCGCCGATCACATCGCCAAGAATAGCGATGGGGATGACCAGCCAGATTTTGAGAACCCCTTGCCCCGCAAAGAAGGCCAGCACAATGAGCGCGCTTTCCGCCGGCACAGGAATACCGGCATTTTCCAGCATCATCCCAAAGAAGGCCACCCAGTAGCCGTAAGCACGGATATACGGCGACAAAAGGCTGATGAAATGTTGGGCTTCTCCGCTCATGCTAAATCCAGACTACACCTTGCCGGTCGGCGTAAACAATAGCAGCCGACGGCTGCAATTGTTTTGCTCCCCTGATGAGACACTATTCGAACTCACTGGGCTGGCTAAAGTCATCGGAGTTTGTTCAACTGGTCGATCGAAAGTCCGACATCCTTAAGAATCCGACTTAGGGTTCCTTTGGGGACCGTGTCCGACGGGTGATTGGCGACAGTTATTTGCATTCTATCGGATTCTCGCCTGAGCGTTAGGTGGCTTCCGGTTTGCCGGTCCTCAACGAAGCCCATCTTCTTGAGTGTTTTGATAAGCTCCTTAGCGGTTAATACCGGGAGCCTGGGCATTAGACGGCGATGGAGAAGGTTTCTTCATGCATGGCAGGCGTTTCTTGCTTCTCTGAGGGAATAGCGTCTCCATGGGCAAGAAGCGCCTCAATATGTAAGCGTAGCGCTTCGCCGATATTCGCTCGGGCCTCTTCTAATGTGCCGCCCCAACTGTGGCATCCGGGCAAAGACGGTGCATAAGCGCTATAGCGATCATCGTCTTCTTTTTCAAATTCTACTCGGAATGTGAAGATTTTCATATGTGAATTATACCACTGGCGATCAAGTCTTTGTTGTTTCTTTTAATTCTTCGGGGTCAAATTTTAGCAAAAGATTCGTTGACGATTCAGAGCCGCCGATAACTTTTTGAGTTTCGGAAGCGACCTGAGCCAATCCTTGCTTGCCATAACCGTCATTTGGTTGACAAGCTCTTCAAAATCATCAGTCAAAGCAACCTCTATATACGAACACGTGTTTGTTTCTTAATCATTTTAGTGCTACTATACAAATAGCACAAGGAGGTATTGAAATGGCTTTTTTGTTCGAAAAGTTGGAGGTTTACCAAAAATCCCTAAGTTTTGCCGAGGAGGTTCGGGCTTTATGCTCTTCGTTTCCGGCGGGCAATTATGATGTTGCCGATCAATTAAGGCGGGCGGCTCTTTCCGTGCCGGCGAATATCGCGGAAGCAAATGGAAGATGGCACGCCGCCGACAAGAGGCACTTTCTTATAGTCGCTCGGGGTTCCGCTTACGAGTGCGTGCCGTTGCTTGATATTTGTCGTCGTTCATCCTTGGCAAGCCCGGAAACCGTTAATCCACTGAGGCTCAAGCTTGAAGAGGTTTGCCGGATGTTGGGTGGACTGGTAAAGCGCCACGAATGAAGAGTTTTCGGATGCTCGATCATAGCTCCCCCGCCTCTAAGAAACTAAAATAATCTTTCCGATTGAAAATAACGTGATCAACCAATGTCGTACCTATGATATCTCCGGCGGCTTTTAGTTGCCGCGTTATCTCGACATCCCAAACCGAAGGCTCCAACGGCCCGGCCGGATGATTGTGGGCTACGATGACCGCGCTGGCTCGATCGGTCAGAGCATCGGCAAAGACTTCGCGCGGATGCACAGGCACTCGATCGACGAGACCAATGGAAATGACGCGTATATTAATGACTTCGTTGGCGCCGTTGATTGAGGCGCAAAGAAAATGTTCTTGCTTGCGGTCGGCGTAATGCCGAATAAGCGGCAGTATGTCGGCCGGGACGACGATTTTTGTGCCGTCGGGTTTAATCCGACGGCGAGCGAATTCGATTGCCGCTACTACCAGCGCGGCCTTAGCGTCGCCAACACCCTCGAACCGCGTCAGCTCTTCCGCGCGCAAATCAAGACCTTTTTCATCGACCAGCTTGATGAGTTTTGTCGCCAGCGTCATTACGTCTACTTGCCGCGTACCTTTGCCCAGCAAAACGGCAAGCAGTTCCTGGTCGCTTAAAACCCCGGGGCCGCGAGCCAAAAGTTTCTCGCGCGGTCGATCGGGTTCGGGAATGGCAGCCATCGCCTTGCTCATGAAACCGCCGCCAAATGTCTATCGATGACCGTTACGGCCATTATGTCGAAAATGCCGCTGGGGTCGGTGTATTTTCGGTCAGCCAATTCCCGATATCGCTCAAGCTCTTCATAAGCCCCTTGAATCTCATGATTGACCTGCCCGTGATAGGCGTCCTCCAGATAGACCTTATCGTTGCGGTGAGCATCGACCACTTCGCGAATCGCCGGGTCCGCCGCTTTCGCCTCGGTTACCTGTTTAATATAGAGCGCTTCCTCATCCGAAATGTCGAACTTGTCGCGAATGTCGGCTATCATGTCCTGCACGGATATCTTCATTTGGGGCGGCCCGCCGCCTTTGCGCTTGCCGGGCTTCAGTTTTACGGGGCCGCCGCTGCGCACCTCACCTTGAAACTGAACGGCCGCCTTAATAACATCCGTTCCGCGAATCTGTCTCATCAGCTCGGACACGCTGCCTTGTTTGATTAGCTGCGGGCCAACGTAATCCGCGAAAACCACGAATTCCCCGATCTCCTTGGGGTAGGTAAAAAAACAACTAAGAAAATGAAAGCTCTTAACAAAGCGCGTCAGCAGATACACAAACTCTTTGCGCTGCTCGGGCACGCTAAGCTTTGCTTGAAACCTGAGCCGCAACACGCTGACTGCCGACTGTATCTCGGCATCAGTTCCATCTTTAAGCGCCGGAAAAGCTATCGCATCCTCACGGCTAAAAACGCCCGCTGCCAGAATCTCGGCATACAGCTTTACACATTGCTTTTCATCGGGCTCTTCCGGCTCAAACGGCGTGCCTTTCCGGTACTTAGCGAACGCTTTAAAAATTGCCTGAGCGTTGTTCGTGAAATCAACCACCACGACATCGCTCTTGCCTTCATAGCACCGATTCAAACGCGATACCGTTTGCACGGCGTTCCGGTCCATCACCGGCTTGTCGAGAAACATGCCGGCAAGCAGCGGCTGATCGAAGCCGGTTTGAAACTTATTCGCCACCACCATCAACCGATAATCCTCGCCCTCGAACCGTTCTTCGATTAGCTCACCGGCCTTTAACTCGTTCTCGGCGTGCTCGCTTATCGTCTCGTTTGTCCGCGGATGAACGAAATCGGAAAAAGCAAAGAGAACCTTGTAGTCGGCTTGGCGCTCCTTTAGCTTTTCCTTGATAATTTGGAAATAACGCCGGCCCGCCACGCGCGAATTAGCCACGATTAACGCTTTCGCCCGCCCGCCGACCAGCGGCTTGACGTTTTCCTCAAATATCCTCAACATCAATTCGGCCTTATACTGTATAAGCCCGTCATCCTGAAAAGCCACATTCTTTAACGCCTTAGCCACAACGCCTTTGGGATAAAGTTTTTCCTCGTCCGGCTTCGGCACAATCACGCAATGAAGATGATACAGGGTCTTGAAAGAGATAATGGCGGTCGCCACATCCACAATATAGCCTTCGGCGATGGCCTCGGCCTCCGTATAGGTATCGAAGGGTTCGCCAAAGAGCATTACCGTCGCGGGCGCGGGTGTTGCCGTGAAAGCGACAAACAGTTGATTGCGATCATGCTCGCGAATAATTCTCGCATTTTTCTCTTCCGGGTCTTCGGCAGGCAAATCCTTGTCCGGTTCGTCCGGGTTGCGAAAAGGCGCCCGAATAGCCTTGCCCATTTCGCCTTCCTGGGAACGATGCGCCTCGTCGATCAAAAAGGCCACCCGCAACTTTCTCAAAGTCGTGTTCTTTTCGATCTCTTCCAACACCCAAGTAAATTTTTGCTGGGTGGTGACTATAATCGGTTTGCGTTCTTTCAGAAAACGAGGCAAGTCGTCGGAATGGCGCGCCAGGCCCACAATATCTTTTAAATGAGTGAAGTTGGCCAGATCGTCTTTAATATTTTTATCGAGCGATTTGCGGTCGGTCAAAATAATCGCCAAATCGACCAGCTTCTCGTTTGTTCCCGCCTTGAATAGGCTGTGAAGCCGGTCGGCCAGCCAGCACATAGACAGAGTTTTGCCGCTACCGGCCGAGTGGTGAATTAGATATTTGCGCCCAACCTCGCCGGTGGCCGCGAAATAGGCCGATGCGTCGTCAACCAGCTTGCGCACCATGCGGCTTTGATGATAACGGGGAAAGAGAGTAAGAGCCGGTTGCGCGTTCTTATCGTCAAGCGCTTCCCTCTTGGGTACGCGCACCAGAAAAAACGCCAACGCCTCCAAGAGCGACTCTTTCGATAGAACTTCGCGATAAAGAAACTCGACCGGGTACGCGCCGGCGGTTTGCGCTGTGTTTGTTAACCCGCTGTTATGCCAGCGAAAGTTTTCTTCACGCCGCGGGTCCGTGGCGGCCATAACGTCGCCCGTATCGGCCGCCAGGTAGAGAAATGGGTGCTGAAATATCTTGCACTCGTGATCGCGACGGCTAAATTGTGCTACCGCGTCATGTACGGTTTGGTTTTTCTCATGCTTCACTTCCAGCGCCACAATGGGCAGGCCGTTAAGGAAAAAGACAAAGTCTATTTCTTCGTTCGTGGCGCCAAAATACAGATGCGGTCGGAACGTGACGCGGTTCTTGCCGTAAAGCTTAGCCGCCACGCTCTCGCTTGAGCGCGGCTTGGCGTAATAGAGTTTGAATTCCAAACCTCTGACCTTCAAGCCGTGGCGAATCAATAACCATAACGGCGTATGGCGCAACTCGGCCCGAAGCGCGCGGAAAATTTCGTCGCGGGCATCGGCGCCGTAATCCTGAGCCAGCCTTTCCACTGTCTCGGGCTGAGTGTCGACAATAAACGCCCAGAGGTGATCTTCAGCGATAAAGTTCTCGGTATCCGTGATTTCGCTTTGTTCGAGTACGCCATAGCTATGCTCGTGCATGAGATAATCGGCTATATGTTGCTGAAATGTGAGTTCAGGAGCTTTTCTAGACATTCTTGTTGTGCCCCTCAAGACGCGACAACCAGTCATTAAAATGCGGACATTCCCGGCGTATCGCGACAAGGCCGATTTCTTGCGCCGCAAATGTGCCGTGCAGCCGTTTTTGATAGCCAACAACTAATTCCGCCACTCGCTTTGAGGGCGCCGTCATCGGAGAATCGTTAATCTCTTCCGGTGTGCCAAATTGATTACGGACAGCCTGAAAAGCGCTTACCAGCTCCGGGCGCTCGATGCCTTGGCTGAAAGCCGCGCAATCGCTAAACAACAAGCCCTCGAATTCGTGCATTGTGACAAAAGGAATAAAACGGTTAGGATTAAAACCGGCCCCTAAAGCGTTTAATATATCCGCATGTATTGCTTTCTCGACCGTCACCGCTTTATCGGAAAAGGCTAAATTGCCGGCTTCCGCCCGCCCGGGCCACGCTCTATCGCCGCTTTGAGGTAGGGCGTAATAATCCACCATAGTCGTCGCCAAACAACCCGAATCCCCGCGCAAAACTGAAAGGATATCGTTCTTAACAGCGCTCCAGGGCTTAATGCCGCCCCGCCGGTCCCTTTGACGCGAATTGCCGACCAATCGCGCGCCAACGCTTTCGTAACCAAAAGCGTAGAGATGCGGGGCTAAGATTTTATTGACAAACGATTCTTCGGTCTCGCCTTCGACATGAATCAACAGCCTGGTCATGACTTACTCGTTTCCCGGGCGTCCGCCAAATTCGTTTTTCTCCCACAGTTGACCCAAGCCGTAGTCTTTAAGCCTAACTTCGAGCTTTTCGGGATCGAGCCGGCTAAACTGAGTTCCGCTCCCGACCCTATCGGCTACGAGAATGTCCTCCGGTTGAAAATTATCCACGAGCAAAGAGGACTGAGTCGCGACTATAACCTGCGTTTCTACAGCCGCGAGCTTGATGAGCGATGCCAACATATTTATGGCCTGCGGATGCAGCCCTAATTCCGGTTCATCGACCAGTATGATCGAAGGGCGATAAGCCTCGGGCTGCAAAAACAAAGTAGCTAAAGCGATATATCGAAGCGTGCCGTCCGAAAGGGAAGATACGTCGAAATAGGCATCGGAATTTTTATGACGCCACTCCAGGCGTATCTTGTCGGGACTCAGCTTTGACGGCTCAAGCTGAAAATCGTCGAAAAAAGGCGCCGTCTCTTGAATCGCCCGCCGAATAAGACCATATGCAGCTTCATGTTTTTCCTGCAAGTAATAGAGAAAAGCCGCCAAGTTGGAGCCATCCGGCCTCAGGTACCGATTGTCGTTCAAGTCGGCCGTCTTTTTCATCGGCGAGGTCGCGCTGGTGTCGTGAAAATGATATAGACGCCAGCTACCCAGGCGTTGGCGCACGTAACCCGCAACACGCGCGCAATCGGGATTGCTTACTCCGGCCTCCATGCCCTGAGATAAAAGACTTTCCGCGTAAGGTTGCGAATATTGTTGCTTATTCCAATAATAAACGGTCTCCATATGAGGATAAAGTTGATCGTTTTCAGTCACGTCAAGAAGCAGTTTATATTGATCGACTTCATCGCGGAACGATAAGTGGAACTCAATGTTCTTCGTCGACTTGGAACCAAAATGCAAAATTCGCTCCGCACCGCCAACCTTGGCCGTATATTCTTGAAGACGGCCTTCGCGAATAGCATGGAGGAACGAAAAAACCCCGACCAAATTCGATTTACCTGAACCGTTCGGACCGATGATTATATTTATTGGCCCCAGCTTGAGCTTCTCGACCGAAGCGATGCTTTTGAAGCCTTTGATCGTAATGTAGTCCAGCTCAGGCATAGACTTTTTCTCCGATAACCGCTTCCTTCATCGCATCCACGTTATTTTGCATCGCGCCAATATCGCCTTCGGTAATCCGGCGTCGGCCGGTAACACACTCGTGAATCAGCGATTTGCGATAGGCTGTTAGGGTGTCAATCTGCTTCAATAAAACAGATTTTAGCGCTTGCACTTCGGAATTTTTTTTGTCTAAGAATGCTGCAATTTCCACTTGCTCTTGTTTTGGTGGAAACGCTGCATAATTATTCCCGATTCTTACATAATTAAGGTTGAGCTGGGTTGTAAGCACGGCTGACCTGAGCATAATTTCTTTCATCGCCAGGAGCAAATAATATAAATAGTCAAGCGATGTCTGATGGTCTGGTGCCAGCCCCACAATGCTGTCCGGAAAACAGGCCTCAAAATTAATAATAGCCACGTCGCCGATGTTCGCGGCTATAGACATTACGAGTGTCCCTCGCGGAAACATTTTGCTTACGCTTAAACCCAACTCATTGAGCGTCTGAGAATGGCCTTCGATGTATTTCTGCGCAGCAGAAATATCCCCCGTCTGAATGAATGGATATGGGCCGTCGTAGAGCGCGGGATCGTTTCTGGGCCGATGCGAAAATTTTCCGCGCAACAGAGCGCAACGTCGCTTGATGTGCCGCACAGACCAGTGAGCAGGAATCTCAGGCAACCAATCAATACCTGATGGCCGCACTCTTACATCTCTATGTAGGCCTTTTGTCACCGCCTGGTGTATAACAGACTTACGCATGGTCTCTAAGATTTCCAACTGCTTCCTTTTCGCCGCCACCGCCGCGTCAATCGCCTCGCAGCCGGCATCCAGATATGCCGCGATTCGTTTTTCTTCTTCCGGTGGCGGCAAAGGCATATTAAATTGCGCGAGCTGGGTCGGCCAATTGATTCGCGGCATTTTTGTGCCATAAGCAAGCATATTGCATTGCTCGATAAACCATGGCGACGCCAGGCAGTAAAATAGAAAGCGCCCGGTTATGCGCTTCGGCTCAAACGCGAGGATTTCGCCGGTGCATTTACCGTCGAATTCGGCTTCGTAGAACTTTTCCAAGTATGGGCGCAACTTGCCAAACAAGATGTCCCCCTTGCTGAAAAGTATCACCGAGCTTTCCACACCCAATGTATTCCGCCGGTTCAGAATGCGCCCACTGCCGGATTCCAAATCCTCTAACTCAAGATAATCTTCAATGTCACTTGAGACATCCGTTTTTTCGTTGCGCAGGCGCACAACATCTTTTAAACGATCAATTGTCCATGTTTCAGGCAATGCGGTCAGGAAGGAACCATTCATGATGACAGCGCCTCCCCAGCCAGCCCTTCCAGCAACTTCTCCGCCTCTTTTTCCAGCCGCCAGAACTCCGCCAGCAAATCTTGGGCCGGCGGCGGCGGTTGATAGCGGTAAAAATATTTGTTCGGCAAAATTTCGTAACCGGGCCGAGGACTATCCTCCCAGCTAATTATCGGTTTGGCGATTTCTCGCTCTAAGAAGGCGGGGATATCTTCGCCATACGGAATATATTCGTTATCTTTTATATAATGTCGGTGGGTCCACTCGACTTCAGCCCGCAGGCCGCCGATAAAGCGCTTTATCGCCTTCTTTTTTTCCGCCGAAGTTGTCTCTGAGCCGGTCAACGCCTTGATTTCGGCGTTAAACGCATCGGCTACGGCTTTTTTGTAAACTTCCGCAAAGCTATCGTCGGGCAATAATTCAAAACCTACCTCAACGACACGCTCGCTCGCTTGATCGGTCAGCCGCACTGTAAACTTCAAATCGCTATCGTAAAACTTTTGCTCGTTGCGAATATTTTGCGCGCTGAACGTTTTTGGATACGGCTCGGTAATACATGCGGGCCGGTCATGCTCGTCGGTCTGCCAAAACACTACTTTTACCTTGCGATAAGCAAAATCTTCTTTGCAAAAAAACTTAACGTTTTCATCCTCATAACCTGCGCCCCACCCGCCGTGGTATCGCTCCTCTATCCACCGGCAGTGCGCTTCGGTAATACGGTTTCGCTTGTTGCCGAAAGACTTCGGCTCTTTTTCGAATTGCCGGCGGGCATCGATCAACATTATCCGCCCCGCGTGTTCCGGGGGCTTATTATTGCGAAGCAGCCAAATGTAAGTGAAGATGCCGGTGTTGTAGAAAAGCTGGTCGGGCAGCATGACTATGGCGTCCAACCAATCGTTTTCCAGTATCCACCGGCGGATTTCACTCTCTCCCGAGCCGCAATCGCCGTTGGATAGCGGCGAACCGTTGAAGATTATGGCAATACGGCCGCCGCCCGTTTCCGGGGATTTCATTTTAGCCAGCATCGTCTGAAGAAAAAGAAGAGCGCCGTCGTCGCTACGCGGCATGCCCGCCCGGTAACGCGTTTTTTCCAGCCCGCGCGCCTCGGTTTCATAACCGTCCTTACCGCCCCAGGTAACGCCGAAAGGCGGGTTGCTAAGCATGTAATCGAATTGAAACTTCGCCTCCGGCAACTGATCGCCCGGTTCCCTGGCGTTCCTATTGTGCGGAATTAAAGAGTTACCAAGGAATACCGTTGCTTGACGGTCGTCTTTAATAAGAAGGTCGGCTTGGCAAACCGCATAGTTTGTCGGCGAAAGCTCCTGGCCGTGCACCGTTAAAAACTTATCGATGCGCTCCACATCATCCGGAGCCGCTGCCCTCTCAAGCAAGTGCTCCTTGGCCACCGAAAGCATACCGCCGGTACCGCAAGCCGGGTCATATATCGCTATATGCTTATCGGGTATCGGAATCTCCAGCAATTCGACCATCAGGCGAATCACCTCGCGCGGCGTAAAGTGATCCCCCGCTTCCTCGCCGTTTTGCTCCGAAAAGCGGCGCAGAAGCTCCTCGTAGATATAGCCCATTTCCAGGTGGGAAAGTTGATCGGGTCCGACTTCCAGTTCCTCGTATTGATCCAAGATCGCGGACAGACGGTTATTCTTGACCATCTGGCCAATGGTGGCCCGATAATTAAAATGCTCGATAATATCTTCGACGTTAGCGGAAAATCCGTTGATGTATTCGCGAAAGTTGGCCTCAAGAAGCGCGTGGTCTTCCTCGTATACCTTCCTGAGCGTCCAATCGGATTTATTTGAAAAAGGCGCCTGATCGGGGTTCATTTCCAAGTCTTTAACCAGCTTGGCCAGTTTCGCATCGGGCATATCGGGATATTTAGTCCCAAGCTCCGCCCGCTTCGTTTGCCGCCAAGCGACAAGGACGCACTCAAGCCGCCGAATTACGATAATCGGCAAAATCACGTTCTGATACTCATATGCCTTAAACTTGCCTCGCAAGCGCTGAGCCGATTTCCAAATCTCATTGGCGAGATTGTCGAGTTTGGGCTTGTTTATAGAGATAGTGCGGTCTCTGGGTTTGTCCGGTGCAACCATTTAATCCTCCACAAGACATTATCGCTTGGTCACAATAATCTATCAAGCATCACGAAATTTTGGAGAAACGTTTTCTGAAGCGGGAGGCAAAAAGAGGGGCGTGGGCAATAAAAAATCGTCCTCAGTGAACAAAGGCTCGGGTGCCCAAAGGAATTAAGCGGTCCAAGAGAAGAGAATGGAGAATGGAGAATTGACCGAATGGAAACCCGAATCTATTCTCTATTTTCGATTTTCCATTCTCGGGGGAGCAAAGAAAAGCAGCCGATGGCTGCTTTTCTTTGCTCCCCGGGTAAGACTCGAACTTACGACCCTTCGGTTAACAGCCGAATGCTCTACCAATTGAGCTACCGGGGAACGGCGATCAACATGGACTCGCAGAATTATAAACTAATACCCGGTTCACTGACAACGATATCGTGGTGGCGCTGGCAATCCCCGGCGATTAGCGATAAAATTATCAAACTTATTTGAACGAGTCAGGGGCCCGATGAGACGTCTTATATTTCTGCTTTTGTTCGCTGGTTTCATATTGGCCGCCGTCGATTTATCATGGGCGGGCGCGCAGGATGATACGGACGCCGGTTCTTTAGCGGTGGTCACATCCGTCAAGCCCGCGAACAGCGGCAGCGCCCGGTACACTTCCGGCGGAAAAACCAGTCAAATAAAAAAGGGCGCGTCTCTTAAGGCCGGCCCCGATGCGATGATTAAGACCGGACCCGACACTTCCGTTAAGCTCACTCTGGGCCCGTTGATGACAGCCGAAATCGGGCCAAACAGTGTGGTCAATGTCAAGTATTTCCACTTTGCCAGGTGGGACGATGAAGCGATTTTAAGATTGATAAAAGGCGGTCTGAGCGCCGGGGCCGACAAGGGCATCGCACATAGAGCTACGGCCGTGGTAACGACGGACAAGTTTCAGGCCAGCACAGAGTCCGGAAGAATGGCTTTGACCGCCGAAGGACCTCAGTGGACCGCCGCGTCAAGTGCGGGCATCGTGACGGCGACCGAAAATGGGACGGGACTCTCATACCAGCTCGACAAAGGAAAGAAACTGGTAGCCGACGAACGCGGCTTCCGTGTCGACGACCAGACGCAATCAGGTCCGTGGCGACGGCTGGCATGGTTGGCGTTGATCCCGATCGCGCTGCTCATAAGATGGTCCCGAAGACAACGCGCTCCCCGGGTGCCGGGAAGAAGAGCCAGAAAAACCCCGGCTTCCACAACCACCTGAGCGACACGCGCTCACTTCTCTATCTCTTCAATAATGCGCCTGGCCGCGGCCTTTGGATCTGATGCCGCGATCACCGGCCGGCCGACAACCAAGAACGACGCGCCCGCCGCTTTAGCTTCTCCGGGGGTCATGACTCTCTTTTGATCAGCCGACGACCTCGCCCAAGCCGGCCTTATCCCCGGAGTGACAATGATGAAATCGCCGGTGGATTCGCTTCTGATCATGGCGGTTTCATCGGCCGAGGCGACAACCCCGTTAAGGCCCGCGTCCTTCGCCAGGCCGGCCAATATGCCGACCTCTCTCGCGACGTTGCCGTTGACCCCCATCTCTTCAAGGTCCGAGCCGTCCAAACTGGTCAAGATGGTCACACCTACGACCATTGGCGGCAGATGATTCGCCTCTTTCGCGCCGCTATCGATCCCGGCTTTGGCTGCGGCCAGCATGGCCGGCCCGCCCAGACAGTGAACGGTGACCATGTCGACGCCATAGGTGCCGATCACGCGGGTTGCCTGCTCGACCTGGGCCGGGATATCGTGGAGTTTGAGATCGAGAAAGACCAGGGCGCCCCGGTCTTTTAATGATTTGATGATCTTCGGCCCTTCGGCGCAGAAGAGGCCCAGGCCTACCTTGAAGAAATCGACGTCGGGTAAAAGGCGGTCGCAGATATCGACCGCTTCCGCCGCCGTGCCCACATCCAGAGCGACTATCAGCTTCGGCCCCTTAAGCCTTGACCGGCCGTCAGTCAATCTTCAACGCTCCGGTCAATTCGGATACTGCTTTTATGTTGTTCTTATCCAAGTATTCATTAACGCCGTCGATTATCTTGAGCGGAGCTTGAGGGTCGATAAAATTGACGGTCCCGACGGCTACGGCGGCGGCTCCGGCAAGAATGAATTCCAAGGCGTCGGCAGCGGTGACTATCCCGCCCATTCCGATGATCGGCACGCCGACATGCTTGGCGACTTCCCAGACCATCCTCACGGCTATGGGCTTGACGGCGGGACCTGAAAGACCCCCTACCACATTGCCGAGCCGCGGCCGGAACGTCTCGATATCGACAGCCATCCCCAAGACCGTATTGATCAGCGAAATCGCATCGGCGCCCGCTCTTTCGCAAGCGACGGCCACAGCTGCGATATCACCTGTATTCGGTGTAAGCTTGACTATCAATGGCTTGGTTGTCGCCAGGCGCGTCTTGGCCACGACGTCGGCCGCCAGCTTGGCATCGGAACCAAAGATGATGCCGCCGGCCTTGGCGTTAGGACATGAGATATTCAACTCCAGCGCGTCTATCTCGGGTAGGGCGCTTAACATCTTCGCCAGCCGGCTGCAATCGTCCACCGACGTGCCCGCGATGCTCGCGATGACCGGAACATCTTGCTCCGCCAAATAGGGCAGGTCGTTGGCGATAAACGCGGCGACGCCGTCGTTCTGCAGGCCGATCGAATTGAGCATACCGGACGGAGTTTCCCAAAGCCGCGGGGGCCGGTTCCCGGCCACAGGCTGCAAGGTGATCGTCTTAACGCAGATGGCGCCAAGACGGTTTATATCTATTAATCGACCGTATTCTTTGCCCGAACCATAGGTGCCGGACGCGGTAATAACTGGATTCTTAAGCTTTAAGCCCGCTATGTCCACAGTTAGATCAGCCACTTCACCACCCCAGCTCGTCAGCGCTAAAGACCGGGCCGTCCGAGCAGACCTTGACGTAGCCTTCCCTGGCCTCGATAGCGCAGCCAAGGCAGGCGCCGACCCCGCAAGCCATTCTCGCTTCCAGGGATACCTGACAGGGGATGCCGAAACGCCGACTGATGCCCGCTACCGGGCGCAGCATCGCCGCCGGGCCGCAGGCGAATATCCGCTCGGGCCCAGATTCCTCTATTTCCTTCGATAAGATGTCTGTGACCAGGCCTTTATGCCCCTGGCTCCCATCCTCGGTCGCCACCGCTATTCTTCTGGTCAACCGCTTAAGGTCCATAAAATCGAGTAATTGCGTCCGTCCCGCCGCCCCCATGACGGTGTAGACTTTGACTTTGTTTTCAGCGATTTTTCCGGCCAAAAAGACCATTGGCGCGATCCCCATGCCTCCCGCGACTATCATCGCGCGGGAAAAGTCGCCGTCGACATTGAAACCGCGGCCCAGCGGACCGATCAGATCGACGCTGTCTTTTGGCCGGCGGCTCGCCAGCCACTTCGTCCCTTCCCCGACTTCGCGCACCAGGATATCGAACGCGTCCGCACCGACTACCCGGTGGATACTGAACGGCCGTCTCAATATATAAGACTGGTGCTCACCGCAGCAGACGTGGACAAATTGGCCGGGCTGCGCCTCCCGCGCCACCGCCGGAGCGAATAGGGTGATCCTAAAAATACCCGGCGCGATCTCTTCTTTAGCAACTATCCTAGCTGTTATCTGGTGCATAATAATATTAAGGCTCTACCTAACCTTTAGATGTATCGACTGCCGCCGCCTCGGAAGAGAAATCCATCTGCTCGCCGCCGGTCGGTCCGCTCGCCGAACCGCGATGATAGTCTTGAAGCGCTTTGACCTCCAGCTCCCCCTGGCGCAAAGCTTTCAACCCTTGGACCACAGCGGCGGCGGCGGCAATGGTCGTCACATAAGCAACGCCATGCGCCGCCGTGACCGTCCGTATCTGATACCCGTCCGACCGGGTGCCCCGGCCCCAGGGCGTATTTATGACCAGAGCTATCTCTTTATTGATGATCGAATCGACGATATTCGGCCGGCCCTCATGGACCTTGGCCACCTCCTCGACCGCAATACCGGACCGGCGCAAAACCTCGGCTGTCCCTTTAGTCGAGACCAGTTCGTATCCAAGCCCGCTTAGCTCGCGGGCGATAAAGATTATGCTTTTCTTGTCGCGCCGGCAGACGCTGATGAATATCCGCCCCCCTGAAGGCAGCTTGGAGCCGGCCGCCATTTGCGACTTTGCGTAAGCGACGCCAAAAGATTCCGCCAGCCCCATGACTTCTCCGGTCGAACGCATCTCCGGACCCAGCACGGTATCGGAGCCGGGAAAGCGCCCGAACGGCAAGACCGCTTCCTTGATGGCCATATACTCCATCGCCTCCGGTATCCGGGGGCGCAGTTCCTGCAGCGTCTTGCCGCCCATTATCCTGGCGGCGATCTTCGCCAGCGGCACTCCGATAGCCTTGCTGACAAATGGGACCGTTCGCGAAGCGCGCGGATTCACCTCCAATACATATACGGTCTCATCCTTCACCGCGAACTGGATGTTTAGCAGACCGACGACTTTAAGCGCAAACGCCAGCTTGGTCGTATAATCGGTGATAGTCTTCAATATCTCGCCGCTAAGTGTATATGCCGGGATAACGCAAGCGCTGTCGCCTGAATGTACGCCTGCTTCCTCGATATGCTCCATGATACCGCCGATAATCACTTGCCGGCCGTCGGCCAGCGCATCGACATCCACCTCGATGGCCCCTTCCAGGAACTTATCGATCAAGACGGGGTGCTCCGGCGAAGCCTTGACCGCCGAAGCCATGAACCCCTCCAACATCCCCTCGGTGTAGACCAACTCCATCGCCCGACCCCCCAAAACATAAGACGGTCTGATCAGCAGCGGGTAGCCGATGCCGGCCGCTACCTTAAGAGCTTCCTCGTACGATCTGGCCGTGCCGCCGGGAGCCTGCGGGATGCCCAGGTCTCTGAGTATCTGGTCGAAGCGCTTCCGGTCCTCGGCCAGATCGATCGATTCGGGTGAAGTGCCTAAGATATTGACGCCGGCGCGCTCCAGAGCTTTCGCCAGCTTCAAAGGCGTTTGGCCGCCGAATTGAACGATGACGCCGTCAGGCTTCTCCCGCTCCACGATGTTCATGACATCTTCGAACGTTAACGGCTCGAAATAGAGCCGGTCGGACGTATCGTAGTCGGTTGAGACCGTCTCCGGGTTGCAGTTGACCATGATCGTCTCGAAACCATCTTCTCTAAGCGCGAATGAAGCGTGGACGCAACAATAGTCGAATTCGATGCCTTGCCCTATCCGGTTCGGCCCGCCCCCCAATATCATTACCTTGCGTTTGTCGGACGACCTGACCTCGTCTTCATCTTCGTAGGTCGAATAATAATATGGCGTGTAAGCCTCGAATTCGGCGGCGCAGGTATCGACGGTCTTAAATGTCGGAACCAGCTTCGCTTTGATTCGCCGCGCCCGGACTTCCGCCTCGGTCGACCCGGTCAAATGCGCTATTTGGCGGTCTGAATACCCGGCCCGCTTCGCTCGTCTTAATATATCTATCTCTACTTTAGCTAGAGTTTTCCCCTCAAAATCTTGGTCGAGATGCGCTAAATCTGCTATCTGCGCCACAAACCATGGGTCTATCAGCGTCAGCTCGCAAACTTTATCAATGGTCATGCCGGTCGACAGGGCATGTTTCACGTAAAACAATCTGTCCTGGTCGGCGACTGCCAGTTTTCGCTCCAGCCGGTCGGCGTCTATCTCGTCCTGACCATCCGCCCCCAGGCCAAAGCGGCCTATCTCCAGAGACCGGACGACCTTCTGAAGCGCCTCTTTGAAAGTGCGCCCGACAGCCATCGCCTCGCCGACCGATTTCATCTTGGTCGTCAGCGACGCGTCGGTGTCGGGAAACTTCTCAAATGCCCAGCGCGGCATCTTGACCACTACATAATCGATAGTCGGCTCGAAACATGCCGGAGTCTCCCGGGTGATGTCGTTGACTATCTCATCCAGCGTGTAGCCGACCGCCAACTGTGCGGCTATTTTGGCGATTGGGAACCCGGTCGCTTTGGAGGCCAGCGCCGAGCTGCGTGAAACCCGGGGGTTCATCTCGATAACCACTTGCCGCCCGTCTTTGGGGTTGACGGCGAACTGGATGTTGGAACCGCCGGTTTCAACCCCGATCTCGCTCATAATAGCCAGGGAGGAATCTCGCATGATCTGGTATTCTTTGTCGGTGAGGGTCTGCGCCGGAGCAACCGTGATGCTATCGCCTGTATGGATTCCCATCGGATCGAGATTCTCGATCGAGCAGACGATCACGGCGTTATCGTGCTTGTCCCGCATCACCTCCAGCTCGAATTCTTTCCAGCCGATGACCGACGCCTCTATCAACACTTCGCTGACGGGGCTGAGCATCAACCCGTTGGCCACGATCTCATTTAGTTCTTCCATGTTGTAGGCGATGCCGCCGCCGGTCCCGCCCAGGGTGAAACTCGGTCTCACGACCGCCGGAAAACCGATGCTGTCGATCAGCCCGCGCGCGTCGATCAGACTATAAGCGAAGCCTGACTCCGGCAGCTCCAGACCGATTTTTTGCATCGCCGCCTTAAACAGATTGCGGTCTTCGGCTTTCTTTATCGATTCGAGCTTAGCGCCGATAAGTTCGACTCCGAACTCATCAAGAATACCGCCGTCAGCCAAGGCCACCGCCATGTTCAACCCCGTCTGGCCGCCCAGGGTCGGCAGCAGAACGTCCGGGCGTTCTTTGGCGATTATCTTGGCGATCATCTCAGGCGTTATCGGTTCGACGTAAGTCTTGTCGGCAAACTCCGGATCGGTCATGATGGTGGCCGGATTGCTATTGACCAGGACTATCTCATAGCCATCCTGGCGCAGCACTTTGCAGGCTTGCGTCCCCGAATAGTCGAATTCGCAAGCCTGACCGATAATTATCGGCCCAGAGCCGATTATTAAGATTTTATTTATATCAGTGCGTTTAGGCACCTTCTTACTCCTAACTTCTAACTTCTAACTAAAATCGCAATCCATGGATTCCTGCTTTCGCGGGAATGACAGACCGCTGTCACTCCTCACTCCTCACTCTTACTAGCCCCTATGCACCACCAGCGCCGGCCGGTCCGCCGTCCTGATCACGTTCAGTGAGACGCTGCCGATAAGCCACTCCTTGAGAACGCCCTTGCCGTGAGAGCCCATGACGATCAATGACGCGCCGACTTCGTCCGCGACCGACAGTATTTCCGTCAGCGGGTCCCCCGCCCGGCAGATGGCCTCGACCTCAAAGCCGTCTTTTTTCAACTGGGCCGCCACTCTGCCGGTGCCAACATTGCAGGCCTCTAGTTGCTCCGTCTTTTGTTGCTCGGTCTCAAGGCGCTTGACATCGACTATATGGAGCGTGACGACTTCTTTCACCCCAGCCTTTTTTAGCTTCTTAACCACAGCCAGAGCCTCGTTGGAGACGCTGGAAAAATCATTGGGCAGCAGGACTTTCCTAAAAGTCTCCACGGCATATTGCCCAAGCGGTTTGCCGCGCTCAATATCGCGCAAGACATCGTATCGCACCACGAGCACGGGAATCTTTGATTCGCGGCTGATGGCCTCGGAAACGCTGCCCAGCAATATCTCTTCGATCAGGCGTTTGCCGTGCGACCCCGTGACGATCATCGAATACTTGTGGCCCGCCGCGGCCTTGAGGACCTCGTCCGACGGACTCCCTTCCAGCAAAAGTGTCCTGGCTACAAAACCTTCGCTCTCAAGCTGCTCCCGCCGCTCGTCCAGTTTGGACTCGATGGCGCCGCTAAGGGCCCCCGGTAGCGGCCAGACAACCGAGCGGCCGACATCGACCACGTGGACCAGCGTTATCTCCCGCAGCCCGAAAGCCTTCAGTCCTTTGGCAAAAGTTAAAACCCTGTCCGCTTCGTCGGTGAAATCAGTTGGCACTAATATCTTCTCAAACAAAATGTCCCCCTCTCAGAACGCGGCCGAAAACCCCGTCTGCCGCGTTATCCTCCGCCTCGCTTCAGTCACGTAATCACGCATACGCTCCTTCACCTCGGCGTTCGTCTGCCTTGCATCCGGAGCTTTGGGCCGCGTTCTCTAATCATCATTTCAGTGAATTCCTTAAATAGATAGACTGAATCGTGCGGTCCCGGCGCCGATTCCGGATGATATTGGACTGAAAACGCCGGAATATCCCGGCACCTGAATCCTTCGTTAGTGCCGTCGTTCAGGCTTATATGGGTTACGTCAACTTGACCCGGCAAGGAATCGGGGTCGACGGCGTAGCCATGGTTCTGCGCCGTTATCTCCACCCGCCCGGTTGCCAGGTTTTTGACCGGTTGATTTCCACCGCGATGGCCGAACTTTAACTTGTATGTCTTGCCGCCCAGCGCCAGCGCCAATAGCTGGTGACCAAGGCAGATGCCGAAGATGGGCTTGACGCCAAGGAGTTTTTTAATAACGCCGACAGCGTAGTCCGCTTCCCGGGGGTCGCCGGGGCCATTTGAAAGAAAGATGCCGTCCGGTTCAAGTGCGAGGATATCTTCCGCCGAAGCGGTCGCGGGCAAAACGGTCGCCCGGCAACCGTGCGCCTCAAGAGAGCGCAGGATATTTGTTTTTATGCCAAAATCGAGCGCCGCGACCTTGAAGTCGCCCTCCCCCCGCCATTCATAAGCTTGGCCGGCCGTTACCCGGCCCACCAGCCCTTGGCCAAAGAGCCCCGGCGCCGCCAGCGCTTTCTTTACAAGGCTCTCCACTGATAGATCCCCGGTCGAGATTATCCCCCGCATCGCCCCGGTCTTCCTGATGCGCTTGGTCAAGGCCCTGGTGTCTATCTCCTGTATCCCAACGATACCTTCACGCTTGAGCCGCTCTTCAAGGCCGCCGGTCGCGCGCCAATTACTGTAAGCGCCGACGCCTTCGCGGACCACAAAGCCGCTCGCCCAGATTTTGCTTGATTCGTCATCTTCTTCATTGACCCCGTAATTGCCTATCATCGGATAGGTCATCGTAACTATCTGACCGGCGTAAGATGGGTCAGTCAATATCTCCTGGTAGCCCATCATGCTGGTATTGAAAACAACCTCGCCGGTCGTCTCTCCGGAGGCGCCGTAACCAATTCCCTCAAAGACGGTCCCATCCTCAAGCGCTAATATGGCCTTCATTTAACCGGCCGCCGCTCTTCATGGGCCGGCCGGCCGCCGACAATCGTATATATTGCCTTACCGCCGAGGTCGGCGCCGATAAACGCACTGTTGCGACTCTTCGAAAGAAATGCGCCTGCCTCAACCTTATGTTTAGCTTTAGTGTCTATGATCGTAATGTCGGCCGGTTCGCCCGGGGAAAGAGTCCCGGCGCTGAGACCCAAAATCCGGGCCGGACCGACGGTAAGCTTGCCGATCAGCGCCGGCAGGTCAAAACGTTCGCTTAAGATATGCGTTAAGAGCACAGGCAACGTCGTCTGCAAACCGATGGCGCCAAAAGGAGCTGTTTCTATCTCTTGCTCTTTCTCTTGGGCCGCGTGCGGAGCGTGGTCGCTGACTATCGCGTCAACGGTGCCGTCGATCAAGCCTTCTGTCAGCGCTTTATTATCGGCTTGCGTCCTAAGCGGCGGGTTGATCTTATAGTTCGTATCATAGCCTTTCAGATTCTGATCCGTCAAAACCAGATGATGCGGAGTGACATCGGCCGTGACCCGAATGCCCCGCTTCTTGCCGGCCCTGACTAAAGCGACCCCGCCGGCGGTCGAGACGTGCGTAATATGCAGTCGCGCGCCCGTCAGCTCGGCTAAGATAATATCGCGGGCTATCATCGTCTCCTCCGCCGCCGCCGGTATGCCTTGTAGCCCCAGCTGCGTGGAGATAAAGCCTTCGTGCATGACTCCGTCTTTGGACAGAAAAGCATCTTCAGCGTGACTGATCACCGGCAAGTCAAAGACTTTGCTGTATTCGAGCGCCCGGCGCATCAGACCGCTGTCCGTCACGGGCCGCCCGTCGTCGGAAAATCCGACCGCCCCCCCCGCCGCTAAATCGCCCATCTCTGATAGACACTTGCCTGCCAAACCGGCGGTTATCGCCGCTATAGCTAAAACGTTGACCGCAACGTCTGCCGCTTTGTCCGTTACATAATCAAGAACGGCTCGGTTGTCTATCGGCGGCGAGGTATTGGGCATGCAGACGATCGTGGTAAAGCCGCCGGCCGCGGCTGCCCGCGCGCCGGTGGCAATCGTCTCTTCATCTTCCCGGCCGGGCTCGCGCAAGTGGACATGCATGTCGATCAGCCCGGGTGTCACTATAAGGCCTTTGGCGTCGATTGTCTCAAAGGCGACCTTGCCGGAGAAATCCTTGACAATCACCCCGTCTTCTATTTTGACGTCGGCGACTTTATCCGTGCCGCTCGCCGGGTCGATAACCCGACCGCCGGCAATTAATATCTTTCCGGGAGCTCCTGCCTCCTGCCTTCTCCCCACTCCTGACTCCTCACTCCTCACTCCTCACTTCCGCCCGCTCCGCCTATCAGCAGGTACAAGACAGCCATGCGTACCGCTACTCCATTTGTCACCTGGGTGTTTATTAAACTTCCGAGACTGTCGGCCACGTCGGGATCGATCTCTACGCCCCGGTTCATCGGCCCCGGGTGCATTATCTTGCAAGTCGGAGAGACACGCGCCCAGCGCTCCTTCGTCAGACCGTAAATCCGGGTGTATTCAGCGAGCTCAGAATAGATCTTGGCGCCCTGGCGTTCTTTTTGTATCCGCAAGAGGTAGAGGACGTCCGAGCCCTCTATATGGTCATCCAAAGAATAGGAGACTGTGCAGCCGAGTCGTTCGATGCCGGCGGGCAGAAACATCGGCGGCGCCACCACGGTGACCTTGGCTTCCAACCGGGTGAGCAGCACGATGAGAGAACGGGCCACCCGGCTGTGGCTGATATCGCCCACTATCGTCACTTTGGCGCCGGCGACGTCGCCGAGACTGTCTTTGATGGTCAACAGGTCCAAAAGAGCCTGGGTAGGATGCTCATGCGAGCCGTCGCCCGCGTTTATCACGGGGGGTTGCACATATTGGGCCAGCTTATACGCCGCCCCGCTCGACCAATGGCGCAAGACGACAGCGTCGACGCTCATCGCCTCGATAGTCTTGGCCGTGTCCTTAAGGCATTCGCCTTTGGCCAGCGCGCTCCCCGCCCCGGAGATATTGACAACGTCGGCGCTTAAGCGCTTCCCCGCTATCTCAAAAGAAGTCCGCGTCCGGGTCGAAGGCTCTAAGAACAGGTTGATAACCGTCCGCCCGCGCAAGGTCGGGACCTTCTTTATCTGGCGCAGAGAAATATCTTTGAATGACGCCGCCGTCTCAAGCAGAGCGCTGATATCGCCGTCAGTCAGATCGGCGATAGAGACCAGGTCATGACAGGAGAGCGTCAACCGTTAATCCTTCTTGATCATCTCGACGGCGTCGTAACCGTCCACTTCCATTAGATTCACTTTTACCGTCTCATTGGTAGACGTCGGCAGGTTCTTGCCGACAAAATCGGCTCTGATAGGCAGTTCCCGATGGCCGCGATCGACCATGATGGCCAGCTGGATAGTGCGGGGCCGCCCGTAATCGATAAGCGCGTCCATCGCCGCCCGGATCGTCCGGCCGGTGAAAAGAACGTCGTCGCAGAGAACAATGTCTTTCGCGTTTACGTCGAACGGGACATCCGTCGCCTCCACCTGGGGCTGCGGATTGATAGCGATGTCGTCCCGGTAGAAGGTGATATCCAGCCGCCCCACCGGCACCGGCGACCCCTCGATGCCCCCTATCTTCTTAGCCAATCTGTCGGCCAAATTGACCCCGCGCGTGCGGATGCCGACCAGACCGATGTTGGCAACCCCGTGATTTTTCTCGACGATTTCGTGGGCTATCCTGGTGAGCGCCCGATTGACGCCCGCCGCGTCCATTATTTCGGTTTTCTTAGTCATAAAAAAATACCACCTTGGGAGGCGGCACAAAAAAGGGTAGACGCGCGTATTCACTTTCCGCCCTTACCAGCCTCGCCGGACTGAACTTAAAGGTTCTTTGGTCAATATATCAGAGGCGTCTTGCGCAAATCAAGAGCTTAGCTAAAAGTTTTTGCTTGCTTCATCAAGACTTCATTTTTTTGAGTTAAACTACGGGCGTCAATATGAATCTCAATAAATTACTTTGCGTTTTAATGTTATCCCTATTTTTGGGAGCGCTGGCGCCCATATCGGCTCTGGGCTCATCTCAAACCCCCAGGGTGTTGGTGCTCATTATCGACCGTCTTGAGTTGAGCGAAATAAACGCGCGCAATACCCCGAACCTCAACCGGCTGGCCCGGGAAAACGCAGTTGGCCTTATCTCTTTACAAAAATCCTTTGCTTACTTGAACGTGCCTTCAGCTTTCTACACAACCGTCGGCGCCGGCGCGGTTGCCTGCGGTATCGAGCCGGCACGAGCCGCGATCTACCCCACGCTTCCCTTGCGCGCGGCGCGCATTGCCGAACTAAACCGGAATCGCAACAGCAGGGCCTCTATCGGCGGACTGGGTCAGGCGCTCCATGACGCCGGACTCAAGACAGCGGCCGTTGGCAAATCTACCCCCGGCGCCCATGCCACCGATTTCCTCAACGCCGTCATGGACAAGAACGGACTCGTCGATGACCTGGCGCTCATCGACGACAAGGATGCAGGCCCGGCGAAGTTCGACACTCTTGTCCGAGAGGCCCTCGCCAAGAACAACTTGGTCGCGGCCGACCTCAATGAGATGGATAGGCTGAAGAAGCTTGCCCCGCCAATACAGAAGCGCCGCCGGTTGGCAATCGTTAAGAGAGCGGATGAGCAGGCCGGTCTCCTCGCGGGGATGCTAAACGAAAACGACATGCTGATAATCATGATGCCTTTTAGCCGAGCGCAAATGAAATACGGCCTTTCCGCCCACTTGATCGCTAAAGGGGAGCCCTTAAGTCCGGTCATGATCCGCGGCGGCGGCTTGCATGGACTGCTAAAAAGCGGCACGACGCGCCTAGCGGGCGTTATCGGGGCCGCCGACTTGATGCCGACGATCTTAAGGCATCTCGGCATATCGACCGAGATCAAATACACGGCCAGACCGGCCTATGCTGTTCCGACCCAAGAAGATAAGACGGACATGCTTGGCCGGCTAAGCTCGCGGGCTTTTCGCCACGACGCCTTCATGCTCCCCGTATTGCTGGGCTTTGTCGTTTTCGGCTTGGGCGTGCTCACCGTCGCCCTGATCGCGGCGCTGTGGCGCCGGCAAAACAAAGACAGCCGCCCGCTTAGATGTGCTTTGACGGCCGCCTTTCTCTTCCCTTTGGCCATAAACATCGCGGCGTTCTTCGATCTTAAATCCCTGGCTTTAACGGGAGCATTCATCGCGCTACTGGTGTCGGCAGCCATTCCATTGGTTTTTTTGATTAAGCACAAGCTATTGCCGGTTATCCTGGTCTTGGCGGCGTCCTGCCTGCTGTTGATCGTCGATACTTTTACCGGCCAAGCGATCGCCGCCAATTCCTTGCTCGGCAACTCCCTTATGGCAGGCGGCCGCTATTACGGTCTGGGCAACCAATTTCTTGGCTTCCTCTTTATCGATATAGTCCTGCTCTTCGTTTTGCTTGGGTCGATTCAGCCCCGTCTGACGCCCAAGCCGCTTTTTAAGCTCGCGGCGGCGGGTGTTTTTGCCTTGCTGCTCGTTACGGTCGGCTCAGCCCGCCTTGGCGCCAACTACGGCGGGCTCATCACGCTCTCCGCCTCTTTGCCGCTCGTCTACGCCAAGCTGTTCAGCGATAAAAAGCTGACCAAGCGCCATATGTTCTTATTTCTAATCGTCGCGCTGGCGATCATTGTCGCCTTTACCGTCTACGATATGCTGCAGAAAGCGGATGAACAATCTCATGCAGCCTCGCTTTTTAAGCGGGACATCCCTTTCGCTGTGAGCCTGTTTGTCTCCAAGGTGATGCGTAATGTCGAAGAGACGATCCTGGTCCTTTATAGGTGGGGCGGCTTTTTAGTTCTGGCCATTTTGTCCGGCCTGCTCTTCACCGCGCGACGCCGGCTGTCGGCTGTTTTCGACGCCTTCCCGCTCTTTAGGCGGGCCCTGCCGGGCATCGCCCTGGCCGCCGCCGTCGCATATCTATACAATGACACTGGCGTCGAGCCGCTGGCCATCATCAGCCTCTATACCTTGGCGGCATTCCTGTACCTAATCTTCGCGGTCGACAATTGACCAACCATAAGAACGGGGCCCAAAGCTTCGGATGCACGGCTGACGCAGTTTTCCGTCGCGTTCTTACGTTCCTGTCTCGACGCCCCGCAACTCATTAAGCTCTTCGCGGGTGATTAGAACGGCCCGGGGTTTGCTTCCGTCAGCAGGACCGACGAGACCGCGTTGTTCAAGCATGTCTACCAGGCGGGCGGCCCGGGCGTAACCGACACGCAGGCGCCTCTGGAGCGATGACGTCGATGCCTGGCCGGTCAAGACTACCATCTCCAGGGCTTCGTCGAACAGATCGTCTACATATTCAATTTCCGGCTTGACCTTCTTATCCGCCAATATCTCGCGCTTGTATTCGGGTTTAGCCTGTTTCTTGATAAAATCGACCACCAACTCGACTTCCTGCTCGGTGACGTAAGCGCCCTGCAAACGCCTGGCCTTGGCGCTGTCCTGCGATTGATAAAGCATATCGCCTTTGCCGACCAGTTTTTCCGCGCCGTTGGCGTCGAGAACCACCCGGGAATCGACCTGGGACGAGACGGCAAAAGCTATCCGGCAGATAATATTGGCTTTTATCTGCCCGGTGATAATATTGGCCGCCGGGCGTTGAGTGGCGACAACCAGGTGGATGCCGACAGCCCTCGCCATCTGCGCCAAGCGGCAGATGGCGTCCTCGACATCTCCGGCCGCGACCATCATCAGATCGGCCAGCTCATCGATGACGATGACTATATAGGAAAGCGGTTCGCGGTCGGAAAAACGCTCGGCTACGATTTCGTTGTAGCCGGTGATGTTTCTAACCTTGGCATCGGCCATTAGCTGATAACGCGCTTCCATTTCGCCGACCGCCCAATTTAAGACCATGGCCGCATCCTTTGGCCCGGTAACGACCGGCACCAGCAAATGCGGAATGTCGTTATATAGATTAAGTTCGACGCGCTTGGGATCGATTAAGATCAACTTGACCTGGTCGGGACGGGCCCTAAGCAAGAGCGACATCAAGATGCCGTTGACGCTGACGCTCTTGCCCGAGCCGGTCGCCCCGGCGATCAACAGATGGGGCATATCGCCGATGCTCGCCAGAACCGCCTGCCCGGTGATATCTTTGCCGATCGGCACCAACAGCGGGCCGCCCTGGTTTGTCGGTATGTTATGCATTATATCGCCCAATGTCACCAGTTCGCGATGGGCGTTCGGCACCTCGATCCCGACCGCCGACCGGCCGGGGATCGGCGCCAGCACCCGGATATCGGCGGAAGCCAGCGCCAACGCGATATCGTCGGCGAGACTGACGATGCGGTTGACCTTGATCCCGGAGGCCAGCTGCAATTCAAAGCGAGTGACGGTTGGACCCTTTACCACCCTCTCGACCACCGCTTCGATATCGAAATCCCGCAATGTCTGCTCGAGTACCGCTATCTGCTCTTTTTCGCTCTGCCGCCCGCCGCCTTTCACGACCGGCGACCGCTTTAGCAGCGAAACCGGCGGCAAACGGTAAGCAGAGCCGTCGCCTTCGACATCATCGACCATCGCCAGCTGCTCGAGCGCCGCCGCGGCTTCCTGGGACTTGCTCATTTTAAGCGTGGGTATGGGAATAGGCCGCTGCAAGATCACAGTCTCTTCGTCCCCACGAGCGCTCCCCTCGATTACGGCGGGACGGGGCCGCAGCGCCTTGGCCCCGGCTTCTTTCCTGTTACCGGTCTCCCGACGAGCCTTGGCGGCGGTTCTGAATCCGGCGGTCAGCTCCCGCAGAGATACGCCGGTCACAAACAAGACCGATACCACCGCTCCGGCTGCCACCAGAACGTAACTTCCGGCTAGACCGACTAGACTCTTAAGAAGCGTGGAAAAAGCCGCGCCGATAAAGCCGCCATAGGCCCAAATGTAGGTGGGTTTAAAAGCCCGGGCTTCCGGTACTTTCAAGTGCAGGGCGACGGTGGCCGCCAAGGTCAGTAGGGCAAACCCCAACGTCGTCTTTTCAAGACTTTCTTCCGGATTTTTGGTGAAGAAGAGCGCTCCGAGAACGAGCAGACAGACCGGGAGGATGTATCGACCTGAGCCGACCGCCCATTTAAGGCCGATAAGAACGTAGTAACCAAACCAGCCGGCGGCTTGGAACAAACTCAAAGCCGTCAGCAGGCCTAGCGCAATGATAGCGACACCGTAAATTTCCCGGCTGTTTTGTTGTCTGCGATTGGGCATAATTTAGGCGCTTTTCAGCCACGCAGCCGCCCGTATCTTAGCGGACCACCGCCAGAGCGAACGCTACACTACCCATAATGAAACAATAAACCGAGAATAAACGCAACCTTTGTTCTTGAATAATCCTCATGAGTCCGGCGATAGCCAGAAAGCCGGAACCGGCAGCCGCCGCCATCGCGGCCGCCGCGGCCGGCGCGCCGACCGCGCTTATCCCGTCCTTCAGAGAGAAGAGCGCGGCCCCCAGGATAATCGGTACGGATAACAGAAACGAGAATCTGGCCGCCTCGCGCCGCTCAAACCCGAGCCATATGCCGGCGGAGATAGTCGCGCCCGACCGGGAGAGACCCGGCATGACCGCGGCCGCCTGCGCCAGGCCGACCTTTAGGCTATCGGCCAAGCTGATGTTCTCCAGCGTTTTGGCGCCTCGCGGGCGCCCGTCCGCCAACCAGAGTATCGCCCCGGTGACAAAGAGCATCGACCCGACTACCATAACCGACTGGAAAGCATCGCTGAACAGCTTTTCGAAGACAACGCCGGCGACGGCCGCCGGTACGGTAGCCGCCGCCAGATAACCGGCTAAAGCTGTGTACTTATCGCGTTCGCGCTTGAAGAGCCATTTCAGTATCGATGCCGCCAACAGCGCCAGCTCGGCACGAAAGTAGACCAGGACAGCCGCGAGCGTCCCTAAATGGAGAAGCGCGTCGAAAGCCAGCGGATCCTGTTTGAAATTCATCAGATTTTGGACTATTACCAGGTGGCCACTGCTGCTGACCGGTAGAAACTCGGTCAGCCCCTGGACCAATCCAAGAAATATCGCCTGATATATGGACACAATAGAGCAATTCTTCCCTATTTGTTCCACCGGCGCAAGTCCCGCCGGGAGTGTTCTAAATACTCCTAGCGATTGTTTTTTGTTATTATGATGCGAATGATGGAAATCGAGAGCAGCCAAGAAAAACCGCCGATAGCCAGGTTCTATGATTCCCTGGCCCCTTTCTACACGCGAATGCGCGATTTCGGCCACCGCCGGGACCGCGATGCCAAAGAGCTGCTCTTAGAAGCGCTCTCCCCCTTTGACAACGATTCAGTCTTGGATATCGGCACAGGTCCGGGGGTCTACGCCATCGCCATCGCCAAGCGCGCCGGGTGCAGCCGGGTCGTCGGCATCGACATCTCGGAGACTTTCGTCAATATCGCCAAAACCAGGGCCGGCGAAGCGGACATGAACAATGTCGAATTCGCCCTCGGAAATATAGAGAGCCTTGACTTTAATGACGATAGCTTCACCAAAATAATCTGCGCCGGGGTGCTCTCGGTCGTCAGCCAAAGAGAGCAGGCGATAAAAGAACTTTCCAGGGTCTTGCGACCGGGGGGCTGCCTGGCCGTCCGCGAACCGCGGAGATCCCAAGGCTTGGTCAGCCGGTACGTGGGCCGGTTGCCGGAAAAATCGCAGGCGCGGCGCATGGTGCGCCAGGCGGGCTTGATGTTCGGCCACTTCAGTCCCGATCTGATGACTGAATCAGAGCTTGTCGACCTCTTCGCGGCGGGCGACTTTTCTCAGCTGCAACTCGCCCCGAGCGGGCGCGATATCTTCATCACCGCCATTAAGTAAGAAGCCAACAAAA
>Ga0334722_10000783_pt1 | contig 43887 bp, 42 predicted proteins | sample C3_bottom_MG_FD_207210 | JGI IMG/M metagenome (GOLD analysis project Ga0334722, IMG submission 207210) | Sediment microbial communities from Yellowstone Lake, YNP, Wyoming, USA - C3_bottom | ecosystem: Environmental > Aquatic > Freshwater > Lake > Sediment | place: USA: Wyoming | collected...
TATACCAATAAAGGCGATCTCATGTTCTCGGCTTCCCTGACCGCAGATAACTTCTGGAGGGAAGAAGGCCTGTCCGCGAGAAGACTGGATATCCATCCGACAGTGCGTTACTCGGTCGGAAAGGATTTCGTCTTTTCCCAGATGGCCGGCCTCAGGGAGACGCTTTATTCCTATTACAAAAACAGCGGCGCGGAAGACAACATAAAACGGAGTTCCCTTGAGTATGAAGCCGAATTTCATACAAGGCTTCTCAGAAAGTATGAGTCCTTTACGCATGTCATAGAGCCTTCGCTGAAATACAATCTAGTAGCTTCGTCCGAAAATAACCTGCCGGTATTCGACACCGTGGAGCTCTTCAGTCAGAAGTCGGTGCTGGAGGCTGGCCTCTTAAACAGGGTAATCGTCAAAGGCAGGGAACTTGCTGTTTTCAGGATAACGCAGGGTATAAATACCCGCGACAGCAGCAGACCGTTCCTGCCTCTGACCGTGGACATGGCTACAAAGGGGCCGGTCAACCTTTCGATGGGGGCGGTCTACGACGTAAATACGGGAAAGCTGGAGACAGCCAATGCAGACATAGGAATCGGCCGGGAGCTGACGCGTTTTGCGATAGGCCAGGCATACAACAGGACCGAGAATATTTTAATGTACAGGGCCGAGGCGGCCTTTTCCCCGATAAAGTCCATACAGGTGGAGGGCAAGCTGTGGTATGACGCAAAGGGAGGCGGCGCAAGGGACATCGAGGTCAACATTAAATATCTGAGCCAGTGCTGGGGCCTGAGGTTAGAGGCGGTAAAGAAACCGGGCGATTTCAGGATGCTGGCCATGTTTGAACTCAAAGGCCTGAATTCAAAATCTTCCAGGAAAAAGAGTTCAGACCAGGTTTCTCCTTACTTGTAATGAACAAGATATGAATTTATTTTTTCTACGGCCTTTGTGATTGATGTTACGGAAGTATCTATTACCAGCTCGGGATCAGCGGAAACTTCATAAGGCGCATTGACGCCCGGCACAGGGGCTCCGCTTCGGCCTTTCAGATATATGTCCCTCGGCGCTCCCCTTGAATCTTTCCTGGCCGTTTCCCTCCTTATGCACTCCTCAAGCGGACAGCTAAGATAGACCTCCGTATAGCGTTGGATAAGGCCCCTTGCAAGCTCCCGCCATTTTCTCAAATTCCCTGTGGCGTCCATAATGATATCGTGTCCTGCATCCGTGAGCGTTTGAGCAAGAAACACGAAGCTGCGGTAGACTATGTCTCTTTCCACATCCGAGTAAGTCGGCTCGGGCGTAACTATCTTTCGCATCGCATCCATTCTGAGAATGATAAGATCCGGATGCATTTTTTTAAGTTCGTCGGCAATAGCGCTCTTGCCGCTTCCAGGAAGACCAGTTATCCATATAGCCAGACCGGACATGGTTAAACGTTAGCTGTTTGCGCGGCGGATATCAAGGGTATGAAGCCTGTGTGTCAAGCCTGCGCTTATTTCCTGCGCAGCAGCTTCATTGTTTCCCTGAGGAAGGCAGGCAGGTCGGACGGCTGTCTGGACGTGACAAGGTTGCCGTCGACAACCACCTCGCTGTCTTCATAAATTGCGCCGGACTCCTTCAATTCAGGAGCAACCGATTTATAGCAGGTGGCTCGCCGGCCCTTTGTAAGGCCGGCTGAAATCAGTATCTGAGGGCCGTGGCAGACGGCGGAAACAGGCTTGTTCTTTTTGAAAAAGGCAGCGGCTATTTCAAGCGCCTTTTTCTCCTTCCTCAATTCCGCAGGCGCCTTGCCCCCGGGCAGGATGAGAATGTCATACGCATCCGGATCGACCTCGGCAAGCGTCTTGTCGACAGCGGCTTCATACCCGTGCTTACCCTTTATCGTTCCCTTTTTTATCGATGCAATATCAACTGCAAGGCCCTCTTCCTTCAGCCTGTAATAAGGCACGAACAGCTCCATGTCCTCGAAATTGTCTGCGCTCAGCATAACAGCCTTCATTATCCGGCCCTCCTTTATAAAAAAGGTCTTTGCTTATCAGTTAAATGCTATCATGGCGGGAATGGATGTCAATCTTCCTTAAATCTGCGCCTGTGCTGCAAGCGCGGCCTTTGCCTCTGTTATGTCCGCATTTATCTGCAGGATCAGGGCTTCGGCGCTTTCAAACTTCTTTTCCGCCCTTATCCTCTTTATGAAATAAAGGGAGATGTCTTCGCCGTAGATGTCTTCATCGAAATTGAAAATATTGACCTCTATGGTCCGGCCCTGCTTATTGAATGTCGGCCGCGACCCGATATTGGCGATCCCTTCATAGGACCTGTCTCTGACAAACAGCCTGACCGCATATACGCCGTCAGCCGGTATTATGGTATGCCTCGGCGCAATGTTCGCGGTAGGAAAACCGAGGCCGCGACCCCTTCCGTCGCCTTTCACAACTATACCGTTTATTGCATAGTCGCGACCGAGCAGTCTTGAGGCGTGCTCCACTTCGCCTTCTTTAAGCAGGTCCCTTATTTTGGTGCTGCTGATGACCTCCCCCATCAATGCTACCTGCTGCACCTCATTGACGGTAAAGCCGTATTTCCTGCCGAATTCCCTCAACGTACCTACGTTCCCCTGCCGGCCCTTGCCGAACCTGTAATTGGAGCCCACAAATATCTCTTTTGCGCCGAGCAAACCGCACAGGATATCTTTTACAAAATCCTCCGGCGCCATGGATGCAAAATCAAGGGTAAAGGGAATTTTAACAAGAACGTCGATCCCGAGATTCTCGAACAACCGGATTTTTTCTTCGTATATGCTTATCAGAGGCGGGCACTTTTCAGGCGCAAGTATCTTCAGCGGATGCGGCCTGAAGGTCACGACAAGGCTTGCAGCGCCGGTCTCCCTTGCACGGGCAATGATCATTCGTATCAGCGCCTGATGTCCCAGATGCAGCCCGTCAAAATTTCCGAGGGTTATCACGCTGTTGCTGAATTTTTCAGTTATGCCTGCCAGGTCTGTTATTAGAAGCATTTTTTTCGGTTCCCCATTATCAACGTCATTTCCTTATAGATTTCGTCTCCGATCCGGATCCCGAAATCGATAAATTCGGGGCCGTACTTTTTGCCGGTTTCCGTTCTGAAAGTTTCCTTTATCCGGGTTATCCATTCCATCTTTTCCCTGAAGCTGCAATAAAGCGTTTCAGCCGGCATGTCCGTCGATTCCAGTATCCGCCACAGCGTAACAGTGAAATTGTCCGGGCCCCATCTGAACTTGTCCGCATCGTATAAGGAATCGCTGATAAGCTTTGCCTGCTCGTTTTTCGAGGCAAGGACCTCTTTGAAAGCCTCGTGATTTCTTATCGCCGCAGTTACATATTTTTTCAGGCTGCTGCTTAAATCAAGACCTCGTAATATCCTTCCGGCCTCAATGCTGCCGGACACTGTGTGGTCCTTTTCAAGACGTTTGACATCGTGCAGCAGCCCTGCTATCTGGGCGCAGAGCATCAGGCCTTCGATATCTCCGCCCGGGCGGCCGGTCTCTTCGTGCTCTATTCTCAATACCGCGCCTGCCTCTATCGCCACCTTTTCCAGATGCTCGGCGCCGTGCGCAGGGTGCAGTTTCGATTCATCAATACGGGACCTGCATATGTCGATTATCCCGCTTTTGGAAAATGCGGCGGACGATCTTTTCAGCTCCCTACCGTATTTCCTGTAAAAGGACGGGCGCCCTATTTTCTCTGCGGCGCTGTGGGCCTTTTCCTTTAACCTATGGTATATTGGGTTGCGCAACAAGATATTTCCTTAACCGACCATGCAGTTTAGACCGTAGTCTGTCAGGACCGCCTATCTGCCTGCCTAAACAGCTGCAGACTATCCGTCTCTGAATTTATTATAAAGGTTTCAGCCCGGGATGACAAAAAAAAAGGCCGTGACGAACACGGCCTTTTTTTGGTCTGATGTACCGCTCTTATATCTTGAACGGATTGACGAACAGCAGTATCAGCGCTACAACGAGAGCGTAGATGGCAAGGGACTCGATCATGGCGAGACCGATGATCAGGGTCGTCGTGATCTTGCCGGAAGCGCCGGGGTTTCTTGCGATACCCTCGGTGGCTCCCTTCAAGCCCATGCCCTGGCCGATACTGGCGCCGAATGCCGCGACTCCGATCGCGATGCCGCATGCAAGAGCCGCAATACCGTAGTATTTAAGCTTTGCATCAGCAGGCGATGCAGCCGCTGCCTGTGCAGCTTCTTCAGCGAAGACGACAGGAGCAACCATAACAACCAGCGACAGGACCAAAAGCAGTACAGAGATGGTTTTCTTCATTTTCTTCCTCCTTCCAAAAAAGTGTGATTAATGTGCCTCTTCAACGGCACCAGCGAGATAAAGCGCGGTAAGCAGCGTAAAGACAAAAGCCTGTATAACACTGACAAGCACGCCCAGAACAAGGATGGCTACAGGCACAACTGCCGGGGCCAGTATGCCCAATACGCCGAGTATGTAATGTTTTGCGCTCATGTTGCCGAAAAGCCTGACCGAGAGTGTCAGAGGTCTGGCAAGATGACCGATAAATTCAATTACGAACATAAGAATCATGAGAGGCAGCGCGAATATGGAGCGTATAGGCCCGAGAAAATGCTTCAGATATCCGAACCCGTGGATATACACTCCGTATACATGCGTCGCAAGAAAGACCGGTATGGCCATGGCCGCGTTGGTGTTTATATTGCTCGTCGGGGATGAGAAGCCCGGGATCAGTCCCATAAAATTGCAGGTTGCGATAAAAAGCGCCAACGTGCCTATAAGGGGGAAAAGGGGCCTGGCCCAGTGATGGCCGATGTTTTCCTCTGCGAGATTGAGGAGCGCCTCTACAACAGACTCCACGACATTTTGTGTGCCGGTCGGGACCAGCTTAATCGTACTCCTGACAATAAGGGCGAGGGTGATAAGTAAAAAAGATGCAAGAAAAGCGTATGACACAAAATGGGGCACGGTTTCCGGATTTATGATTATGTCCATTAATAGTTTTTCTTCATGCATGACAGCTCCTCCTTAGTCAAAATCGGAGTAATGTTACCCTTGCCCGCACACAAATGTCCAGTAAAAAAAATAAATAGCTTGATAAGCAGTTGATAAATGCTTGCAATTTTTAATTTGAAAATGTATTAATAATTAAAATTATAACTTTAGCTGTTCCGGTTGTGGCATAATATAAAGAGGGAATATGAAACAGGATTTGACGGATAGAGAAAAACAGGAAATGCCGCTTTATCCCATAGGGATTGTGGCGGAATTGATCGGCACGACTGACCAGACACTGAGGCTTTATGAAAGACACGGCCTCATCAAGCCTGCCAGGCGCAACAAGAACCGCTACTATTCCGAAAACGATATCAAGTGGCTCCGGTGTCTGAGAGAACTTATCCATCTGAAGAAAATCAGCATAGAGGGCATTAAGAAGCTGCTTGACTATGCCCCGTGCTGGGAGATTACCACCTGCTCCGATGAGAAAAAGAGCAAATGCTCAGCTTACATTGATCGCACAAAACCCTGCTGGGAACTGAACAGAATGATTTGCAATACAAAATGCGGCAGGATGTGCGAAGACTGCGTTGTTTACATCTCAAAGGCGAAGAACCCGAAGAAGAAGTAACTTAAGGTTGTTTAGTCTATAGCCTGTTAGTGCTAATCAATGAACAAATCAAAGTATATAAGTTGTGGTGCCGCAGGTTTATAGTTTCACCCCGCTGTTGCAGCCACAGATCCTGTAAATAATGACGACCTGAGGTCTCGGGCTCAGGGTCCTTTACTCCGACCTATCCGCCTAAACGCCTACAGACTATCTACCTGAATTGCCGTCTAATCAAAATCCGCAGGGGAAGACTCTTTCTGTTCCCATGCGGATTTTCCGGATGAATACTGCTTGGGCTGTGTGCCTTCCTTGAAATATTCCTTAAGCCCTGTTTCATCGCGGGAAAGCAGGCCGGTCTTCGGATCTATATAATTGCTGACTATCCCTTCCGGAGGGGAAAAGGGCTCAGGCCGCTCCTTTAATGCGCTGTTCATAAAAGACACCCATATCGGCGAGGCTGCCCTGGCGCCGGTTTCCAACGCTCCCAAAGTTTTGTAGTTGTCAAGACCGACCCAGGTGCAGGCTACAAGGTTCGAGGTGAAACCCACAAACCAGGCGTCCTTGTAGTCATTGGTCGTCCCTGTCTTGCCCGAAACAGGATAGCCCAGGGATTTCGCCCTCCAGCCCGTGCCGTATTTAATAACGTCTTCCATCATGGACGTTGTCAAGAACGAGGTCTGCGGGCTTATCACCTGTTCGGGTTCGGGCTCATTGCTTTCAAGGACTTTTCCTCCTTTGTCCGTCAGGTACTTAATGGATATGGGCTTAACTTTCATGCCGTTGCTTGCAAAAACATCATATACCATAGCGAGTTCAAACGGCGTTATGCTAAAGGACCCGAGGGCTATGCTGAAATTTCTGGGCATATCGCTCTGAATGCCCACAGTCCTTGCGAAATTCAAAAGACTGTCTATGCCCATGGCTTCCACCAGCTTCACAGTAACAACGTTTCTGGAGTATGCGAGGGCCTCGCGCAGTCTCGTTGGACCGTAAAATTTGTGATCATAGTTTTCAGGACTCCACTCGCCTTTGGCGCCTCCCGCGTAAGTAACAGCTTCATCATTAATGATGCTCGCCGGCGTAAAGCCGTTGTCCATGGCCGCCGAATAAATGATCGGCTTGAATGCAGAGCCCGGCTGCCTCTTTGCGTATATCGCCCTGTTGAAATCGCTCCGCGCAAAGTCGTAACCGCCCACCATGGCCCTGATGAAGCCGGTATAAGGCTCAACCGCGACCAGCGCGCCTTCCACTTCCGGCTCCTGTTCGAGCGCCAGTTGTATATTCTTGTTCCTGATGCTCTTGATACTCACCCTGATCACATCTCCGGGCTTCAATATGGACGCGAGACTGAAGTTCTGCAGGACCTTCGAGCTGCCGTCCTTGTTGAGAATCTTTGAGGCCCAGCCGGCGTCCTTTATCGAAAGCTTCCCGATAACGCCCCTGGTCTTGATTGTCGCCTCTTTGTCGCTGACCCTCAGCACCAGGCCTGAATAGATGTCCCCGGGGTTTATCGTAACGGTTGCCGACAACTCTTTGCCCCTCAGCTCTTTTTCGATATCAACATCCTTTTTATGTTCTATTGCTCCGCGCCAGCCCCTTCTTTTATCGACCTCTTTAAGGCCCGACTGGACGGCATTGACTGCAGCGGCCTGCATGCCTTTGTTAACGGTCGTGTATACCTTGAGCCCTGTCTTGTAAACAGCGTCTTCCCCGTATTTTTCTTCCAGATATTTTTTTATGTACTCGACAAAATAGCTCCCGGACTCAACGCCTTTCCTGGGGCTGGACAGGTACAGGGGCTGGGCATATGCGGCATCTTTTTCAGCCTTTTTTATATACCCTTCTTCTTCCATGCGCGCCAGCACCGTCAGCTGCCTGTCTTTTGCCCTGGACAGGTCGTTGTAAGGCGAATACTGCGTGGGCGCCTTGACAAGGCCTGCTATTATGGCGGCCTCGCCCAGTGTAAGCGACTTGGCAGGCTTGCCGAAATAGACACGGGAGGCCATTTCCACTCCGTAGGCGCCGTGCCCGAAATAAACCCGGTTGAGGTATAGTTCCAGTATCTCCTGCTTGGTCAGGCTTTTTTCCATCTTCATTGCGAGAGAGGCTTCCATTAATTTTCTTTTAATGGTCTTTTCAGAACTCAGGAACACTACCTTTGCAAGCTGCTGTGTAAGTGTGCTGCCGCCTTCTTTCAGACTCACATGCATTACGTCTTTTACTATGGCCCTGCCGATGGCTATGTAGTCAATGCCCCCATGCTTCCAGAACCTCGAGTCTTCAACCGCAATAAGCGCATTGATCATGTTCTTTGGTATGCCGCTCAACGGGACAAATATCCCCTTTTCGACCTTTATTTCGCCTATAAGCGTGTCGTCGTCCGCATATATTTTTGTGCCGGAGGCAGGGTTGGAATGCTTCAGTTCATCAATGGACGGTATGCCTCCGGAGATCGCAAAATAGCCGCCTGCGATCCCTCCGGCTGCCAGAGAAATAAGCGTAAAGATGATGATGACCTTGATTTTCATAACTTTAAATTATAACCCTGCCGCTGAAACGGTGTCAAAAACGGCGTTTACGGGAAAACAGCCGAAGTTCAGCCAAACAGATTCAGGAGAAGGTTTACTCCGCCGCCGATCAGGAGGGCGAACGTAGTGATGAGCGTAAACATAAGGAGAGCGGTCTTCGAGCCTCTTTCCTTTATTATCATAAAAAAACTTGCCAGACACGGGACAAACAAAGTCAGGGTAATGATGCTTACAATAATCTGGTTTTCATTCATAAGCCCCTGTTTTGAGAGTTGAAAAAGACCGGCGGCCCCGTAATCCCTACGCAGGAAACCCAGGAGAAACGCGCCTGTTGTTTGTTCAGGCAGCCCCAGAAAATGGACCACAACCGGAGACGCAACAGCTTCAAGCCGGCCAAGGGCCTTTGTCTTATCGAGCACAAAAAGGATGGTCGTCCCCAGCAAAAACAGGGGGACCGCCTCCTTGAGATACCATTCTATCCTGCTCCCCGTCTTCATAAGTATGTTGCCTATTCGCGGCACTCTTATCGGCGGGAGTTCAAGAAAGAAATCCGCCTTTTCACCCGGGACCACCTTTGAGGCAATAAAACCTGTAAACATGAGGACGAAAATAACCGTTCCCACCCACCACAGAGTCGCTTTCATGGTATATGGTCCGAGCATACCCATTATGACCCCGAGTTGCGCGGAACAAGGTATGGCGAGCGCTATCAGAAAGGTAGCGATTATCCTCTCGCGCTTTGTTTCAAGTATCCTGGTGGTCATTGTCGCCATTGTGCCGCACCCCAGCCCGAGGACCATGGGCAGCACCGCCTTGCCGTTAAGACCGATCTTCGAAAAAAAACTATTGGTAAGCACCGCGATCCTGGGCAGGTATCCGCTGTCTTCGAGGAAACCGAATGCTGTAAAAAAGGTGGCTGTAATAGGAAGTATGATCGCCACCGCATAGGTTAGCGCCATGGTGAACATCCCGTATTGCCCCACAAAGAAATCCTGCAAAAACTGATAGGGGAGTATGATGCGCATAATTTTTATAAGGCCCGGGTTCAGATATTCCCCGAAGATCGTTTTTTCAAAAAAATCGACCAGTATGCCTGCGCCGAATTTGCCGACAAACTCATAAAAACAGAAAAGAACGAACAGGAGCATAAAGATTCCCCACAACGGATGCATGGTCATTCTCCCGAGCCATTGGCCGAACCGGCCGGTCTCGATGCCGGTCTTTTTGGTGACCGACTCAGATATCCTTCCTGCCTCAGCAATTCTCTTCCTGGCGATCATATTGGCCAAATCGCCTTTCAGCACGGCATATGCCTCGTCTCTGATGTCCTCGATATGTTTTATTGTTTCGGTATCGAGATTGGTTACCAGCCATGTCTTCAGACTGTCGTCCCCTGAAAGTATGGCCAGGGCAAGGGACCTTTTTGAAATATTTGCATCAGGCAGCAACGCGGCAATATGCCCTGCGAACTTTTCTATGCTCACGCCGTAATCGGTAAAGATGCGGGGTTTTTTTGCCTGGAGCAGAGATTCCTTAAGCTTTGCTATGCCTTTTTTCTGGGGCGCCACAGTGCCGATAATCCCGACATCCAGAATTTCCCCGAGCTTCTTATAATTGATTTCTATGCCCCGGGCCTTTGCCTCATCTTCCATATTCATAACAAATATGCACGGCAGCCCCATCTCTGCAAGCTGTAGCATCAGCATCATCGCCCTTTTCAGGTTCTTGGAGTCCGCAACCAGCACAACGCTCTCCGGCTTTTCAGCCAGCAGGATGTCCCTGGTCACCCTTTCGTCTTCGCTCATGGGAATAAAACTGTTCACACCGGGAGAATCGACCACCAAAAATTTCCTGTTGCCCAAACTGATATTGCCGTGGGTCACCTCCACAGTGGTGCCCGGATAGTTTGAAACAGTGACATATTGCCCGGTCAGAAGACCGAAGATTACGCTTTTGCCTACATTGGGGTTGCCGACGAGCACTATCCTGCGCGCCACGCCCCCTTTTTTATCCGCCGTCATTTTTCTCCCTGCAGCCGCGGCAAAGACCCCTTATCTCGAGGGTATGGCTCGTGCCGCTGAAACTGTTTTTTTTGCATACATCTTCCTGAAGATTTTCCAGACGTTCGGAATAAAACTCTATTATTTCGCCGCAGGCATTGCAGATCATATGGTCATGATGTTTATGGCCGTAAGTATGCTCATAAACATTGCCCTTGCCGGTTTTTGAAACTTTTTCAACCAGGCCGCATCCTATCAAAAGGTTCAGTGTCCTGTATACTGAGGCCCTGGACGCCTTAATGCCCGCGTCTTTTATCCTGAAATAGAGGCCCTCAGGCTCGAAATGCCCCTCGAATGAGCAGACCTCCTTCAGAACCGCGATACGCTCTTTTGTCAGTTTGAGGCGCTTTTCTCCGAGATAATTCCGGAAGATCTTGTTTTCCATGACTCTATGCTAACTGAAATTGAGATTTAATTTCAACTAAGCTGATCTATCCGGCAAAATCCCCGGCTGGCTGCCGGGGGCATGTTTTTTTTACATTTATTTAAATTTTGTGCTATGGTTAGAAACTTGGGAGAGGGCGTTGCCAGCATGTCCGGCGCCCCATATCATATAGCAGGATGCGGCGTTCGGTTGTGTCCAAGGGAGGCATCATGACGAAAAAAATAGTCCTTGCATATTCCGGAGGTCTTGATACCTCTGTGGCGATAGAGTGGCTGAAAGATACTTACAAGGCGGAGGTAATCGCCTTCTGCGCTGACCTCGGTCAGGGCGAAGACCTCAGGCAGGTAAAAAAGAAGGCGCTTAGAACAGGGGCCTCAAAGGTTTATGTCGAAGACCTCAGGGAAGAGTTCGTAAAAGACTACATATTCCCGATGCTCAGGGGCAATGCCGTATACGAAGGCTCTTATCTGCTGGGCACGTCGATTGCGAGGCCGCTCATTGCAAAAAAGCAGATTGAGATAGCAAAAAAAGAAGGCGCTACAGCGGTAGCCCACGGCGCAACAGGGAAAGGCAATGACCAGATAAGGTTCGAGCTGGCCTATTATGCGCTCAACCCCTCGATAAAGGTCATAGCGCCGTGGCGGGAATGGTCTTTTGATTCGCGGGAGTCGCTGATAGACTACTCTGAGAGACACGGCATCCCGGTAACGGCTACAAGGGCAAAGCCCTTCAGCACAGACAGGAACCTGTTTCACATAAGTTATGAAGGCGGCATACTCGAAGACCCGTGGCAGGAGCCGCCGTCAGATATGTATACAATGATCACCCCGCCTGAAAAGGCCCCGGACAAACCGGCATACATAGACATAACATTTGAAAAAGGCAATCCGGTCAAAATCGGCGGCAAGGCCTACTCGCCTGCAAGTATACTGAAAAAGCTCAACGACATCGGAGGGCGACACGGCATAGGCCGGATCGATATAGTGGAAAACCGTTTTGTGGGAATAAAATCGCGCGGGGTCTACGAAACCCCCGGCGGGACGATGCTGCATCTGGCCCGGAAGGCGGTGGAATCGTTAACTCTTGACAGGGAAGTCAAGCACATGCTGGATTCGCTGATGCCCAAATACGCGGAAATGGTCTATTACGGCTACTGGTTCGCGCCTGAGCGCATCGCCCTTCAGAAGATGATCGACGACATTCAGGGCAGAGTAAACGGGACCGTGCGGCTGAAATTGTACAAAGGCAACTGTATAATAGCCGGCAGAAAGTCCCCTGATTCTCTCTATGACGCCAGACTTGCAACCTTCGAGGCAGAGGACGTATATGACCAGAAAGACGCCGAAGGGTTCATAAAACTTAATGCGCTGAGACTGAAGGCGAACAGGTCGTTGAGGTAAAACAATGTCCGAAATCCGTTACTGGATCGGCCTGTCTTTGGTACCCGACGTGGGACCGGTCATTTCCAGAAAACTTATAGCGTCTTTCGGAACCCCTGAGAACATATTCAACGCCGAAGTAGAAGACCTCCTTTCGGTAAAGGGTATAAGCAGGGAAAAGGCCGAGAATATAAAAAACTTCAGGGGATGGGACGCGGTTGAAAAACAGTTCGCAGACCTCGGCAGAAAAAACATCAGCGCAATCGGGTTTAATGATCCGCAATATCCTGAGATACTAAAGGAAACAGAAGGGGCGCCGGTCGTCATATATATAAAGGGCGAATATCAGGACTGCGACCGATACGGCATCGCAATTGTCGGCTCCCGGAAGAATACCGGATACGGAGAGGCGGTCACGCGAAGGATTGCCCATGAACTGGCCTCAGCCGGATTTACGATTGTCAGCGGCATGGCAAGGGGCGTAGACACATTGGCCCACAAAAGCGCGCTGAACGCAGGCGGCAGGACGATTGCGGTGCTCGGATCAGGGCTCGATGTCTACTATCCGGCTGAAAACAGGGGGCTGATGGAAATGATCGCCGGATCCGGATGCGCTATAAGCGAGTTTGCGCCCGGCACCATGCCGAACAGGGAAAACTTTCCGCGGAGGAACAGGCTTATCAGCGGTCTCTCCCTCGGGGTTGTGGTAGTAGAGGCGGCCGCGGGCAGCGGGTCGCTAATCACCGCCCAATGTGCGCTGGAACAAAACAGGGAGGTCTTTGCCGTCCCGGGGAACATAACGTCGCCAAACTCCGAAGGCGCCAACAGACTGATCAAACAGGGTGCAAGAGTAGTGCTCGATCCGGATGACATAATCGAGGAGCTGGCGCCCATGCTGAGGGGTTTTATAAAGGCAAAAGACCGGACAACCGCCGGCATGTCCGAGGACGAAGCCGGACTGTGCGGCGTGCTTTCGCGCGAACCCAAGCATATAGACCTGATATCCAGGGAGCACGGCCGGCCTGTCCAGAGGACACTGGAACTGCTGCTTGCGCTTGAACTCAAAGGCATTGTCCGGCAATCCGGCGGGAAAAGATTTTATCTGTCATGAGGAGAAACATTTGGCAAAAAAGCTGTTGAAGTTACTAAGAATGATCACAAAAGACATCTCGGATATGGAATTCTATTCCGACGAGATGATCGACACTATTCATTATGATGAGCCGGACCTTTTTGATATAGGAGACGAGCTTGATATCCTCGAGTCTTCAAACGGACTGGAGGATGAAGAACTCGATGTATTGAAGTCGCTCCTCGTCTATATTCTGATCAGGAAAAGCTCGTTCGAAAGGGAAGATATTTATTCGATCGTATTCGGAGGAGGCCGCAGGATATTATGGAATTAGGGGCAGTGATGCGCGCGGCGCCTTTATGCGACGGAAAATCAGGAGGATGCGGATGAAATCGCTTGTTATCGTTGAATCTCCCGCAAAGGCCAAGACAATAAGCAAGATCCTGGGCAAGGATTTTAGCGTCAAGGCTTCTGTAGGTCATATAAAAGACCTTCCGGCAAAGACTATGGGCATTGACATAGAAAACAATTTTGCCCCGGAGTATATTGTAATTCCCGGCAAGGAAAAAATAATAAGGGAGCTCAAGAAGGCTGCAAAGGACGCCGACAGTATATATGTGGCGCCCGACCCCGACAGGGAGGGAGAAGCGATAGCATGGCACATCGCGGAGACCGTCAAGGGGAAATCAAAAAAGATATTCCGGATAAAGTTCAATGAGATCACCAAGACGGCTGTCCTTGAGGCGATCAAGCATCCGGGAGAAATTGACATGCAGAAGGTTGACGCCCAGCAGGCCCGCAGGGTCCTCGACAGGCTTGTCGGCTATGAACTCAGTCCTCTCCTGTGGCGAAAGGTAAAGCGCGGCCTTAGCGCCGGCAGGGTGCAGTCGGTTGCGGTGAGGCTCGTTGTAGACAGGGAGCGGGAGATCGAGGCCTTCAAGCAGGATGAGTATTGGTCGGTCAACGCCGAGTTCGAGGGTTCCAAAAAGCCCGCGTTCCAGGCCAAACTGTTTAAATACAACGGTGAAAAAGTAGAGATCGGGAACGCTGCAATTGCCGGAGTCGCTGTTGAAAATATCAGGGACAGCAGATTTGTTTTAGCCTCAGTGGACAGGAAAAAAAGAAGGCGCATGGCCTCTCCTCCGTTCATCACCAGCACCATGCAGCAGGAGGCCGCCAGGAAACTGCGCTTCACCGCAAAAAAGACCATGACCGTGGCCCAGCAGCTTTATGAAGGCATCGATATCGGCGAAGAAGGGGCCGTTGGTCTTATCACGTACATGAGGACCGATTCGTTCAGGATAGCGGACGAGGCCCGGCAGGCGGCAAAGGAGTATATAGAGACAACATACGGGAAGGAATTCCTGCCTGAAAAACCGAATTTATTTAAGAGCAAGGCCTCTGCCCAGGAAGGCCATGAAGCGATAAGGCCGACCTATATGACAATGGGGCCTGAAAAGATAAAGCAGTACCTGAGCAAAGACCAGAACTCCCTGTATAAGCTGATATGGAACCGGTTCGTAGCAAGTCAGATGGCACCTGCAGAGCTTGAACTCACGACCTTCGATATCAGGTGCGAAACAGAAAAATGCAAGGGAGAGACAGCCTTCAGGGCAAACGGCAGCGTTGTGAAGTTCCAGGGCTTCATGATCCTCTATACGGAGAGCAGCGACGATGTCTCTGAGGAAAGCGAACCCCTGCTTCCGGACCTCAGCGAAGGGGAGCTGCTGACTATGCTGAATATAGAGCCCAAGCAGCATTTTACCCAACCCCCGCCGCGGTATTCCGAGGCAACGCTGGTCAAGGCGCTGGAAGAGAAGGGAATAGGCAGACCGAGCACTTATGCTGCCATCCTCTCAACCATACAGGACAGAAAATACGTGCACAAGACCGAAGGCCGGTTTTCGCCGACCGAACTCGGCGCTGTTGTCAACGACCTCCTCGTTGAAAGGTTTGTTGAACTGATGGACGTCGGATTTACTGCGAACCTCGAGGCCGACCTCGACCATATTGAAGAAGGCAAGATCAAATGGGAAAAGGTAGTCACCGACTTTTACAAACCTTTTCACGAAAAACTGACTGAAGCGCTTGCGATAAAGGGCAAGGTCAAGCCGCAGGACATCCCAACTGAGGCTGTCTGCGAGAAATGCGGACTTCCCATGGTCATAAGATGGGGAAGGCACGGAAGGTTTATGGCATGCTCGGGCTTTCCCGAATGCAAAAACGCGCGGCCACTCGACGGTGAGAAACCGGCCGGGGAACCGGTCGAAACTGATGAAAAATGCCCGAAATGCGAATCGCCGATGATCCTGAAATCCGGCAGGTTCGGCAAATTTCTGGCCTGTTCGAAATACCCTGAATGTAAGACCACAAAACCACTGGCAACAGGGGTCAAATGTCCTGAAGACGGAGGAGACGTTGTGGAAAGGAGGTCCAGGAAAGGCAAATCTTTCTGGAGCTGCAGCAATTATCCGAACTGCAAGTTTGCGACATGGTACAGACCCGTTGCCAAGAAATGTCCCAAATGCGGCGCTGAATTCCTCGGCGAAAAAAGGGCCAAGACCGGAGAAATCACACTTGTATGCATAAACAAGGAATGCGGCTTCAAGGAAGAGGCGGCGCGGGAAGAAGAAGCGGGAGCCGCATAGTCCGTTATGAGGGCCGGAAGAATGCGTGGAGAAAATGTCCGCCGTCGCAGCGAGCCGGACGGCCCTCTGAATTATCAGAAGACGGACCGGCCTGCTGAAACTCAGCTGCAGACATTTAGGGAAGGACAAAGTGTTGAACTCGTCATCAGCGCTCAGACCGACCTCGGATACAAGGCTGTGATCAATGATTCGGAAACCGGCATGCTTTATAAAAACGAGGTGTTTCAGCCGCTGACAAAGGGACAGAGATTAACCGGCTTTGTAAAAAAAATCCGGGAAGACGGCAAAATAGACCTCACCCTGCAAAAGCCGGGATACGAAAAAATCGGCAGCATTTCCGACGCGGTCATGAATGTCATAAAGGCGCATGGCGGGTTCATCCCGGTCACGGATAAAAGCCCCGCGGACGTTGTATACGGATTGTTCGGGGTAAGCAAAAAGAGCTTCAAAAAAGCGGTCGGCGCATTATACAAAAAAAGGCTGGTACTGCTTGAGGAAAACGGGATAAGACTGAGAGTAAAAGCAGAGTCTGCTAAAGAGACGCAGACTGCCCCCTCTGCAAAGCTGCATAAAGACTATTAACCGCAACGTGAATTTCAAGATTGTGACGGCCTGCCTTTCAGGAACTAAAAATTATATTTTCTGGAGCAGACAAACTGCATAGGCCGCAATGCCTTCCCCACGACCGACAAACCCCATGCCCTCGTTGGTCTTCGCCTTAATATTGATGACCCGGGCGGATATGCCCGACTTTGACAGGGCTTCTTTCATCTCCTCCATATGCGGCGCGAGCTTCGGTCTCTCAGCAATGACGGATGAATCGATCCAGCTTACAAAATAGCCGGCCATCCTTGCCGTCTCGACCATCTGACTTAGGAGTTCAACGCTTACCGAGTCCTTCCAGCGAGGGTCCGTATCCGGAAAGTGCGCTCCGATGTCGCCTATCCCAAGCGCGCCGGCAATCGCATCTATAATCGCATGACACAACACATCCGCATCAGAATGCCCCAGCAGACCCTTTTCAAAAGGTATTTCAACCCCGCCTAAAACAAGTCTGCGGCCTGCGACCAGCCTGTGTGAATCATATCCAAACCCTATTCTCATGTATTGTCTTCCTTTTGTTTAAGCAATACCTCGGCTATCTGCAAATCTTCCGGAGTAGTAATCTTTATATTTGCGTAGGAGCCCATCACCATCTTTACCCTTCCGCCGTATCTTTCAACCAGAGATGAATCATCCGTGGCGCAGAAAGACTCCAGCTTTGCCTTTTGATATGCGTCATATATTTTTTCATAGGGGAAGATCTGAGGGGTCTGCACCGCCCAAAGGACATCCCTTTGCAAAGTCCGGCCGATAATGCCGCCGCCGACCTCCTTAATGGTATCCTTTACCGGCACTCCGGCAACAACACCGTCATAACCTTCAAGCTGTTTTACAGCCTCATTTATGAAAGCAGGGTCTATCAAAGGCCTGGCGCCGTCATGGACAAGCACAATACTGTTCTTGCCGTCTATGGTCCTGAGCCCGTTAAAAACAGAATCCTGCCTCTCTTTTCCGCCGGGGACAATGCGCCTCACCTTGGGCATACGGTATTCATCGAGTATTTCGGCGAAAAAATCGAGGTCGGCTTCCCTCACGACAGGGATGATCTCCCTTATGCAGGACGCGGCCCCCAGCGCCTCCAGGGTCCAAATGATCAGCGGTTTGCCTTTAAGCGAAGCGAAAGGCTTGTTTGTGCCGCTGCCAAATCGTCTGCCTGCGCCTGCGGAAGGGACTACTGCTATGACCTTTTTAACCGTCATACCGTCATTCATAATTCATGATTTTGCCGCACGTGCCTCTTCCTTTTCATAATCATCCTTTGTCTTTGAGAAGATCATCCTGCCCGCAGTGGTCTGCAATACGCTCGTTACCGTGACCTCGGTATTCCGCCCCAGAAGCCTCCTGCCGTTTTCCACTACGACCATCGTCCCGTCGTCGAGATACGCCACCCCCTGGTTGTATTCCTTGCCCTCTTTCAGCACAAAGACCCGCATGGTTTCTCCCGGAAGCACAACCGGCTTCAGGGAATTTGCAAGTTCATTGATATTAAGCACGGAGACGCCCTGCAGCTGGGCCACCTTGTTCAGATTGAAATCATTTGTTATCACCTTGGCATTCATTATCCTGGCCAGCGCGACGAGCTTGGAATCCACTTCCTTTATCTTGGGGAAGTCCTCGTCCACTATCTTCACGGTTATATTCTGCATCTTCTGGATCTTCTGCAGCACATCCAGGCCTCTGCGGCCCCTCGACCTCTTTGTCGAGTCCTGAGAGTCTGCTATATACTGGAGCTCCTGGAGTATAAACTGGGGGACTACAAACGTGCCCTCAATAAAGCCGGCCTCACATACGTCGGATATGCGCCCGTCGATGATTACGCTCGTGTCGAGTATTTTGAGATTGTCCTCCATCCCCTTGCCTCTTACAAGGCTGAAGATACCCGGCACGGTCATGCCTCTGCCTCTGCTCAGGCCGACCAGGAGTCCGCCATACCCAAAAACAGACCTCAACACAAAAGATACCGTAACTATATCCTCGCCCAGCAGGCTGCGGACAGGGAAGAGAAGAAGGTTGGACAGCAGAAGTCCCAGCGCTATGCCGATTATCCCCCCGACAATGGTGCCGGAGTTCACTTTTTTCAGCAGTTCGTCCGCATATGTAGTAAGAGCGCCCAGCAGCAGTCCGAAGCCCGCGCCGGGGAATCCGGCCCCGTACCTTACACCCAGCAGCCAGCCGCAAATACCGAAAAGGGCAACCACAGCAGACTTAAGAATTAATATCATCCCCGTATCTCCTTTCGATGCAAAAGAAAAATAACAGGCTGAAACAGAGGCACGCCGCCTCCAGCCTTATGACGCCCTGAGGGTTATATAGAATCTCTTGCCGCCGCGGTTGATAAAGAGAAGCGCGGAATTGCCCGGACGGACGCCTGAGACGGCCCTGTCATAATCTTTAAGCCCGTCCACTTTTTTCCTGTCTATTTCCTGGATAACGTCGCCTTTCCGCAGCCCTGCCTCCTCGGCAGCGCTTCCGGGCTCAACCCGTATAATAACGACACCTTTTTCATCGCGGTGAAGCCCAAGCTGTCTTGCGGCCTCTTTTGTAAGCTCAATAACGCTGATTCCGCCGAGTCCTTCGAACGCGGGCTCGTCTGGAGCGCTGCCTGGGGAAGATTCAACGGTTTCACGCGGCAGTTCCGAGATCACCACCTTATATGGGTATGTCTTCCCGGCGCGCTGAATGAGCAGGGAGACTTCGGAACCGACCTTGCTTTGCGCCACCATATTTCTGAGGTTGCCCACCTCCTGGACTTTTTTACCGTTGAACTCAAGAATAATGTCGCCCCTCTTTATACCGGCCTTGTCCGCCGGACTACCCTTGGCAACATCGCCGATCAGGGCGCCGTACGCGTCTTTGAGTCCGAACTGCTGCGACAGTTCCGGCGTCATCTCCTGGATTGTAACGCCCAGCCATCCGCGCGTAACCTTTCCCTTCTGCTCAAGCTGATCCATAACATGTCGCACCATGTTGGCCGGCACAGCAAACCCTATACCCTGATATCCGCCGGACTTCGAAAATATGGCTGTAGTTATACCTATGAGTTCGCCCTTTATATTTACCAGCGGGCCGCCCGAATTCCCCGGGTTTATAGCCGCGTCGGTCTGGATAAAATCTTCATAATCGGCTATTCCTACATTGGCCCTGCCGACCGCGCTTATGATGCCCATCGTAACGGTATGGCTGAGACCAAAGGGATTTCCGACGGCCAGGACAAACTCTCCGACCTGCAATCTGTCTGAGTCACCCCAGCGGATAGCAGGCAGGTCTTTTGCGTCCACTTTTACAACGGCTATATCTGTCTTAGGGTCGGCCCCTATCAGCCTGGCCTTGAAAGACCTCTTGTCCAGCAGGGTAACTCTGATTTCGTCCGCCTGCTCTATAACATGATTATTGGTAACGATAAAACCGTCCTGAGACACAATCACCCCGGACCCCAGACTCTGTTCCTTCCATTTTTTGGGCGCTTTGAAATCCCTGAAAGGATTGAACAGGTCAAAAAAAGGTGTCGCATCCCTGCGTACAACCTTGGTGGTCGAAATATTCACGACAGAAGGAGAAATCGATGCGGCAATTTCGGAAAAAGCCCTGCTTGTATCAATTAATTGTTTAGGCACCGTCGGCGCCTTTGAAGGCTGATATACCCCGCGTTTTCCGGTAAATTCACCCAAAAGGTAAAAAGAAACCCCACCCAGAAGGAACCCGATAAGCAGGACGGCTATGCCGATAACTATTTTATTTTTCATTGTATTTCATTATAATAGTCAGACTTGGGAGTTGTAAAGTATTAGCCGTTGACAAATAATCAGCTCTAATGCTAATTTCCATGGCTCAGGAAGCCTCGGGATTCAGGTCCATGGATCAGAGATTCTCTTATCAGACTTGACCATCCCGGGAAATTTATCCCGGAATTCACTAGGAGGTTTTTATGTTGAAGCGTTATCTTTTGGCCCCGGGCCCTACGCCGGTCCCGCCTGAGGCCCTGTTGGCAATGGCAATGCCGATTATACATCACAGGTCCCCTGATTTCGTGCCTGTCCTGGACTCCGCAAAAAAAGGACTCCAGTGGCTGTGCCAGACGAAAAATGATGTCCTTATTATATGTTCGACAGGCACCGGCGGCATGGTAGGGTCTGTGAACAATTTTTTCAGCCCCGGAGACAAGGCCCTTGTAATCAATGCCGGAAATTTCGGTGAACGCTGGACAAAGATATGCAAGGCCTACGGCCTGGCGGTAGAGGAAATTAAGATAGACTGGGGCTATGCTGTAAAACCCGAAGATATTGAAAATGCGCTTAAAAAAGACCCTTCTATAAAAGGCGTATTTGTTCAGGCTTCCGAGACCTCGACCGGCGTATATCACGATATAAAGGCGCTCGGCGATATAGTGAAGAAATACAGCGGCACCATTCTTGTGGTGGATGCCATTTCAGCGCTCGTTGCCCATGATCTTAAAATGGATGAATGGGGCATCGATGTGCTTATAGGCGGTTCGCAAAAGGGGCTGATGCTTCCTCCGGGACTGGCCTTTGTCGGAGTCAGCGCAAAGGCCTGGGCCTTTGCGGACAAATCGACAGCGCCGAAGTTCTATTTTAATTTCAAGACCGAGAGGAAAAAGCTGAAGGATAACCAGACAAACTTCACTTCTCCCGTGACTCTGATTATAGGACTTAACGAAAGCCTTAAGTTGCTTCAGACCGAAGGGCTTGAAAACGCGTTTTCGCGCCACGCGAAGCTGGCTCACGCAACAAGGGAGGCTGTAAAAGCGCTTGGACTCGATATGTTTACAAAGGAGTCCCCGAGCAATTCCGTTACTGCGATAAATGCCCCGGCCGGTATCGACGGGCAGGAAATATACAAGAATCTCAGAGTTAAATACGGTATAACAGCCGCCGGCGGCCAGGGCCAGGCAAAAGGAAAGATATTCAGAATAGCTCATCTCGGATATGCAGGCACCTTTGACGTTATTACGGCGATAGCCGGAGTTGAGATGGTGCTCAAAGGACTGGGGCATCCGTTGAAACTCGGAACCGGCGTAGCAGTTGCCCAGGAATTATTAATGGTTTAGGAAGGGGAAAACAATGAAGGTACTAGTCAGCGACAATATTTCACCGAAAGGTGTCGAAATCTTAAAGAAGGCGGGTCTTGAAGTGGACGTCAAGACCGGGATGAAACCCGAAGAGCTCAAGGCCTGCATAGGCGAATACGACGGCTTGGTGATACGCTCCGCAACCAAGGTAACAGCGGAAATCATTAATGCGGCCGCGAACCTCAAGGTAATCGGCAGGGCGGGGTCCGGCCTTGATAACGTTGATAAAAATGCCGCTTCCAAAAAAGGGATAGTGGTCATGAATACGCCGGGCGGCAATACGGTTACAACCGCCGAGCATGCCGTTGCCATGCTGTTTTCTCTCGCCCGCCTTATACCCCAGGCCACAGCGTCCATGAAGGCCGGAAAATGGGAAAAGAAAAAATTCATGGGCGTGGAACTCTACAACAAGACACTGGGCATTATGGGTCTCGGCAATATCGGCAGCCAGGTGGCCAAAAAGGCCCAGGGGCTCGAAATGAACGTCATAGCGTATGATCCCTTCCTGAGCGAAGACAAGGCGAAGGCTACCGGGATAAAGAAGGTCACCCTCCAGGAACTCTTTTCCCAGTCGGATTTTATTACCATACATACGCCTATGACGGCTGAGACCAAAGGCGTGATCAATGCCGCCGGCATCGCAACGATGAAAGACGGCGTAAGGATAATCAACTGCGCCCGCGGCGGCATTATCAACGAGCCGGACCTTTATGAGGCGTTGAAGAGCGGTAAGGTGTCCGGGGCTGCGCTTGATGTATTTGAGAAGGAGCCCCCGGAAAACAACCCGCTGCTTACTCTCGATAATGTAATCTGCTCTCCCCACCTCGGAGCTTCAACAGAAGAGGCGCAGGAAAACGTGGCGGTCGCGGTGGCCGAGCAGATCAGGGACTATCTTGTATTCGGCACCATCAGGAATGCGGTCAATTTCCCGTCGCTGCCGAGCGATCAGGTACCGAGGCTTCAGCCTTATATAACCCTTGCGGAGAAGCTGGGAGGGTTCGCTTCACAGATTTTCAAAGGCGGAGCTACCGAGATCACGGTGGAGTTTCACGGCGACGCGGCAGGTATTAATTCCGCGCCGGTTACGATCGCGGCGATCAAGGGCTTTCTGACGCCGATCCTTCTTGAGACCGTAAACTTCGTCAATGCCCCCATCATAGCCAAAGAACGGGGAATAGACGTGAGAGAAACAAAAAGCGGCGAGTCCGGCGACTATCATAGCATGATAGCGCTCAGGATAACAGGCAAAGACAGGGAGAGCTACGTAGCAGGGACGTTATACAGCAAAAAAGACCCCCGTATTGTACTGATAGACACTTTCAAAGTCGAGATAGTGCCTGATGGTGAGCTGCTGCTAATATACAACAACGACAAGCCCGGCGTAATAGGCAACATAGGGAGCACACTGGGCAAAAACGATATTAACATTGCAAGGATGCATTTCGGCAGGGAAACGGCCGGCGGGATGGCGATATCAGTGGTAAGCATAGATGCGGTTCCTACGCCTGACGTGCTGGAGCAGATCAAGGCGCTGCCGAATATATTGTCCGTAACCCAGATAAGCCTGTAAGAAAATAAACATTAATTCCGAAGATCGAATGGTGAAAAGCGAAAAAGCTTCCGGCAACACGCCCGAGACAGGAGCGCGAATCACCATCCGGACTCCGGCAGGAGAGAGGTTTTAGAATGGCCACAGTAATAGTCGTCGGCGCCCAGTGGGGAGATGAAGGGAAAGGCAAACTCGTGGATGTCCTTACAGAAAAGGCGGACATTGTCGCGCGCTATCAGGGCGGACATAATGCCGGCCATACCGTAGTGATAAACGATGAAAAATACATATTGCATCTGATACCTTCGGGGATACTGCATAAAAACACCGTATGTATTATCGGCAACGGCGTAGTCGTCGAGCCTGCGGCCCTTATCAGTGAGATCACCGGTCTGGCAAAAAGAGGCATAAAGGTATCGGACAACCTCCTGATAAGCAGAAACGCCCATCTTATAATGCCCTACCATATCGCTCTGGACAATGCAGGCGAAAAATCCAGGGGCAAAAAATGTATCGGGACAACAGGCCGTGGAATCGGGCCGACATATGTAGATAAAATGGCGCGTTCGGGAATTCGGGTCGGAGACCTGCTTTATCCCGACGCATTCAAGGAAAAGCTGAAGACGAACCTGAAGCACATAAACTTCCTTATGAAGAACCTTTACGGGACCCGAAGCTTCAGCGCGCAGAAGATATTCACAGAGTATTCCGGTTATGCGGAAATACTCAAAAAACATATAGCAGACACCGACCTCGTTATAAATACGGCGGCCGCCGCTGGGAAGAACCTGCTGCTGGAAGGCGCACAGGGGACCTTCCTCGATATAGACCACGGAACATATCCCTATGTCACTTCATCCAGTTCAGTAGCAGGCGGGGCATGCACCGGTTTGGGCATAGGGCCGACAAAAATATCAAAGGTACTGGGCGTTGTAAAGGCCTACACGACAAGAGTCGGCAGCGGACCGTTTCCAACGGAACTCAATGACTCTGTAGGCGAGGCGATCAGGGCCAAGGGCGGGGAATTCGGGTCTACAACCGGAAGGCCGCGCAGGTGCGGCTGGCTCGACACGGTAATCCTCAGACACGCGGCTATGGTCAACGGGTTTTCAGGCCTGGCCATTACTAAACTCGATATCCTCGACGGCCTGGACAAAATTAAAATATGCACAGCCTACAGGTTCAGAGGAAAGCTTTATAAGGATTATCCCAAGGACCTTGAGATCCTGGAAAACTGCACGCCGGTGTATGAAGAAGTAAAAGGGTGGAATACCAGCACTATTGGAATCAGGGAGTTCAGGAAACTGCCGGCAGAAGCCCGGTCTTATATAAAAAGAATAGAAGAACTGGTTGGGGTTAAAGCCCACATTATATCTACAGGCCAGAAGAGGAACGAGCTGATAAAAATCAGAGACCAGTTTTGAAGGCGCACAGAAAACATGAACGGTTCGTGAGGCGACTGGAAACAGAATTTCGCTCCGAAGACAAAAACCACAGGGCGATCTCAAGCGATTTTTCACTAACCGGACTCTTCATCAGAACAAATAATGCCTTCAGGCCCGGCACACCGCTTGAAATAACAGTACATCTTCCGGACGGCAGCGAAGCCAGGCTTAAGGGCATCGTAAGAAGAGCCTTAAAAACCTTCAGTATTGCTTTGAAAAATGGGATGGGGATTGAAATCACGGAGAGTGATCGGAACTACGCAAACTTCATTAAGTCGTATGCCGGAGCTGTAAACTATCCTGCGGCTTCTGAAGCGGGTCCTGCGCCTGAAACCGGAACCACAGGCAAGTCGGACGCGCCCGAGTTCACAATCATACAATGCCCGCAATGCGGCGTAAAAAACAAAATCAGCAAGGGGAAACCGGCTTCTTCCGCCAGGTGTGGAAAATGCTCAACAGAGCTTCTGCCGTCGCCGGGAAAAACTGAACGCGCTCCTGCATCCGACAGCCCTGATTTCATCGTCATCCAGTGTCCGCAGTGCAAAGCCAAAAACAGGGTCAAGAGGGAACAGATCAAATTTTCCATAAAATGCGGAAAATGCTCGGCCCCGCTAAAGGCGGCCTGAGACTTATAGGGCAGCTGGGCTGAATGGACACGGGCAGGCTCGCCGGTTTAATCAATATGATCTACCCGTCCTCATGCCCTGCCTGCGGATCAGGGACGGACAACACTGCATGCGCCCCTTTCTGCAAGGCCTGCTGGTCGGGAATCACCAGGTATTCAGGTCCGGCATGCAAAGTATGCTCCGTGCCGTTTTCTTCCAAGTATGCCTCAGTATGCTCCGACTGTCTGAAAAAACCGCCTGCCTTTACAAGGGCCTTAAGCTACGGCATTTATGAAAATGTCCTCGCCTCGGCCATAGGCAGATTCAAGTTTCAGGGCGCAAGGAGACTGCATAAGCCTCTCGGGAAATTTCTTCTCGAACTCGAGATGCCTGCAGTCGACGCCATAGTACCTGTCCCTCTCAGCCTGACGGGGTTGCTCTCCAGAGGATTCAACCAGGCCCTGCTGCTGTCGAAAATCGTGTCGCGGCATCACGGCATACCCATGATTACGGACGGCCTTTTGAAGGTTAAAGATACGCCCTCTCAAATAGGGCTTTCAGCGAGGGAAAGGGCCATAAATCTTAAAGGCTCATTCATAACAGTCAGAGACTTCAGATCCATGAAACTGTTAGTTGTAGATGATGTAATGACCACCGGCGCAACAGCCCGGGAATGCTCCGGACTTCTTTTGAAGACAGGGGCGGAAGAGGTGTACGTAATGACGCTGGCTCGGGCTGCGGCAGGATGATGTTTTTAATTTTCCGGGCAATCTGCTATTATTTGAGCGAATCACAGGGAGAGGATAAGACCACACAGTGATACGCAAGGCGTTACTTCTCAGAATCTTTGATGCGGCCTATATGCAACGGTGGAACGACAAGGTTAGACCGGTCGACCTGACCGAACTGGACAAACAGGCCCACAAAATGATCGTGGCCTATTGTCTCGGCAAATTTCAGGAACCGGCAGGAAAAATCGACTGGCTGGAGATCATTGAAGGCGGCATCTTCGAACTTCTTCAGCGTTTGGTAATAACCGACCTTAAGCCGCCGATCTTCTATAAAATCAAGGCTGACGCAGCCAAATACAGGAAGCTCAATGAATGGGTGTTCAAGGAAATCGAACCCCTCATCTCTCCTCTTGGCAGGGATTTCACCGAGAGGTTCAGGGACTATTTTTCGGAAGGCGAAAACAGCTTAAACAGGCGCATCCTTGGCGCCGCCCATTTTTACGCCACAAAATGGGAATTCAATATAATTGAGCGCGCCAATCCCGAAGGCTATGAGACCGACATTATAAGACGCGACCTGGAGAGGCATCAGGAAGAGTTTGCGGACCTCAGGGGAATGGAAGAGCTCGGGAATAATGTCAAATACAGGAACTTCATAGACCTTTGCGGGCAACTCAGGTTCCAGACCAGGTGGGCGAACCTCCACAGGATACCAAAGACCTCGGTAATCGGTCACTCACTGTTTGTAGCCATCCTGTCTTACCTCTTTTCGCTGGAGATGCGCGCGTGCCCGGCCAGATGCGCTGACAATTATTTCACAGGCCTGTTTCATGACCTGCCGGAGGTGCTGACCAGAGACATTATTTCTCCGGTAAAAAGGTCGATCGAAGGGTTGCAAGACCTGATAAAGGAGTACGAGAAGGAACAGATGGAAAAGGAGGTATACAGCCTTATCCCAAAGGCGTGGCATGCTGATATCCGTTTGTTTACCGAAAGGGAGTTCGACAGCATAGTCAGGATCAACGGCAGACGCAGGAAGGTAAGCAGCGAGGACATCACAGCGAAATACAATGAAGACATCTTCAGACCGAGGGACGGCGAGCTTGTCAAGGCCGCCGACAGCCTTGCCGCATTCATAGAGGCATATGTCGCAATAAGAAACGGCAGCTACAGCCCGGGATTCCAGCAGGCGAAGCTGTCGTTGCGGGAGACTTACGGCAGGTGTACGATAGGGGGCATCAATTTCGGCGAGATATACGCCGATTTCGAGTAGCCGCAGGAAAAGCTGCTATTCGATATTAAAAACCGCGACCTCTTTAATGCCGGGTATATACTGCCCCACCGGCACGAGCTTCTTTCCCTCATTTACACAGCCGATGATTATGGTCCAGAGCTGGTTAAGCTCCTCTTTTTCCCGCTCGTTTTCCGGCGTCATTTTAAGCAGGCTTCCTTCAAGTTCTATTTTCATTAAATCCTCCGGGCTCCAGATTTACATCCGATAAAAATAACATAGCACATTCCCCGGCAATATCAATCAGGGGAAAAGGGGAAAACATCAAAAAAATGCGGGCTGATTAATACTGAGGAGAGCTGTGATCTTTTGCTGCGGCTTCATCCGCCGTGACTGTTACAGGCAGTTCTTCGCTCCTGAACCACTCAAACCTGCCGTACAGACTAATCCCTTTGGATATCTTCAGGATAAACCTGAAGGGCAGATAGGCTGCGAGGCCTGAAAGGAGTCCGAAGACCGCAAAGAACAGCGGGGCAACAACCAGTGATGCGGCCCCTCCGGCAGCTCCCGGCAGCATGATACGGCCCAGGGATGTCCTGACCTCTCCGCCAAGCAGACCTGCTATAAATATAAACAGTCCGAAGGCCGCGCCGAGCGAAGCCGACATTACCGCGCTGAGTTTCATGAACGATCCGAACCCGAGGTCTTTTATAACGGTTCTGTCCACGACGGATCAGAGGTCCATGATCTTTTTTTTCATAATGATTATCTCGAAACTTATGGAAGCCATCCTGACAAGCATGTTGATAAAATTAAGGCTGGAGTCCATGACGGACGAGTTCCCGTTGTCCGCATAAAAGATGCCCATTACCTTGTCCCTTATCATGATCGGAATCATAATGCAATCCTGGGGCGTGCCTCCGACAATCGAAATCAACGTTTCATTCTCTCGTATTCTGAGCAAAGGCCCCCTATAGTAGTTCCTCTTGGACAATACCTCTCCGAACACGGAATGAGGCGGCGCCTCAATCTCTATATTGTCGACGTCAAGCCCACGGCCTTTCCAGCCGGTCAGTTTCTCGCCCTTGAATATGAATATCGCGGCCCTTAGCGCTATTTTGCGGGATTCGTTCAGGAGTATCCCGATGGTCTCCTCCCTGGTGGCGGAACTCGAAAACTGGTCCTTCACCTTCTGCATCTGCTCCTTGCTGTCCGAGACCATCGGCTTTACTTCCTCTTCCTTGTTAAAAGTGCTGATGTAACGCAGGTCCCTCTCGGTGCCGTAGTATTTTTCAAGGGCATAGAGCAGCCTGAGTTCAGTAACGACATAAGGCATGATGTCAAAACCGGTTGTAAACCTGAGTTCGTCGATTAAAGCCATCGAAGGCGGGTCCTGCATGGCGATGTGCAGTCTTTTACGCTCTTTCCTGAACGGCACCATCTTGAATTTTTCGGCGAGCTCCCTGCTTATGCATGCAATGATTTCGCCGTCGACCGCCGAAAGTTCCGAAGGATTTACCACCGGCAGCCTGAAGAAGCGTCCCAGAAAAGAGGCCAGGTCCTTTTCTTTAAGAATGCCGAGTTCAACTATATTGGTGCCTATCCTGCCTCCGAATATCACCTGTCGTTCAAGGGCGAGTTTGAGCTGCTCCCTTGTAATTAGGCTGTCTTTTACAAGCGCTTCTCCGAGTCTTACGGCCATTGCTTTATACCGTATTTATACAGTCTGTGCCTGAACGAACGGAACGAAACCCCGAGCAGCTTCGCCGCCTCTACCTTTACACCTCCGGTCTTTTCAAGGGCCTTCAGTATATAGGCCCTTTCTATCCCCTCCATGGTCTTTTCCAGATCAAAGTCGCCGTGGCCCAGGTCGGCGGACAAATTTTCGGCGACTGAAAAACCGGATATCTCGATCGGCAGGTCCCCCGGCATTATCACGTCTTTGTCGCAGAGCAATGCCGTCCGCTCGACGATATTCTCCAACTCGCGGACGTTGCCTTTCCATGGGTAGCGCATAAGCGCCTGCAGGGATTCAGGCGAAAACTTCTTCGGCTTCTTGCAGTATTTTTCCATAAAGTGGTCAAGGAGCAGGATAATATCTTCGGTCCGGTCCCTGAGCGGCGGTATAACTACAGGCACGACATTAAGCCTGTAAAACAGGTCTTCCCTGAACCTGCCGCTTTCAACTTCGTCAGCTATGTTTTTATTGGTGGCTGCTATGATCCTGACGTCCACCTTTACATCCGACGTTCCGCCAACCCTTCTGAAAGTGCCGTTTTCGAGAACCCGCAGCAGTTTTGACTGGAGAGACAGCGGCATTTCCCCTATTTCATCGAGAAAAAAACTGCCTCCGTCGGCGGTTTCGAAAAGACCGGCCTTGCTGTTGACCGCGCCGGTAAATGAGCCCTTCATATGGCCGAACATCTCGGATTCCAGCAGCCCTTCGGGGAACGTCGCGCAATTGATCGTAACGAAGTTACTGTTTTTTCGCGGACTGAGATTGTGCAGGGCAATGGCCACCAGTTCCTTGCCTGTGCCGCTTTCCCCTGTGATGAGCACGGTAGAATTGCTCTGGGCCACCCGCGGTAAGAGGGTGAAGAGGTCCTGCATCTTCCGGCTTTTCCCGATTATGTTCTCAAGTCTGTAAGACGTCCTGAACTTTTCCCTCAGCAGCAGCAGTTCGTCCCTGAGTCTTTTCTTTTCAAACGCCTTTCCGACTATGATGCGTATCTCGTCGATCTTGAAAGGCTTGTGTATGTAATCGTACGCGCCGCTTTTCATCGCCTCTATGGCCATTTCCATTGTTCCGAAAGCGGTTATCATGATAACCATTGTATTCGGGGAGAATTCGTTGACTGCGGCCAGGACGCTAAACCCGTCGGCCCCGGGCATCTTGATGTCGGTTATCACAATGTCGAAAATATTGCTTTTTATAAGGTCTATCCCCGACGGACCGTCGGGCGCGGTAGCCACTTCATAGGCCTCTTCTTCGAGGAGAATCTTGAGCACATCCCGCAGGCTTTTTTCATCCTCTACTACAAGGAGCTTTCCTTTAATGTTTTCCATCGCCGCCGTTTAGTATAATCTCAAAGGATGTCTTAATGCCAGGAATGCTCTTTACAGACAGCCTCCCCCCGTGTTCCTCTATTATCCTGTATGCTATTGCCAGACCGAGGCCGGTCCCGTTGTTTTTAGTGGTAAAAAAGGGATAAAAAATCTTTTCCGCATCCGTCGGATTTATGCCGATGCCTGTATCTGAAAACACTATCATAACGTCGCCGTTGCCGCGCCGGGTCGAGACGGAAAGTTCGCCCCCTTCAGGCATGGCCTCGACAGCGTTCATCCCAAGATTCCAGAATACCTGTCTGATCTTCCTGGGGTCCGCGTCAATAAAGAGTGATCCTTCGAAGTTTTTTTGTATCCTGATGCGGCCGGTGTCCTGTTCAATGTTTATTATCAGCGCGAGCGTCTCCTCAAGCAGCAGATGGATATCCACTCTCATTAATTCAAGCGGTTTGGGGCTTGAATACGTCAGAAAATCGGTTACAATATTGTTCAGCCGGCCCATCTCTTCCAGCGCTATCTCCATCAACCTGTCTCTGTGCCTTACCGGCACCCTGTTTTCATGCAGCATCTCAATGGAGCTTTTCATCGATGCAAGAGGGTTCCTTATTTCGTGGGCTATATTCGCAGAGAGTTCACCTATAGCGGCCCATTTCTCCTTATATTTTATTTCGGCTTCAAGCTTTTTCAGGTGTGTCATGTCCTGAAAGACCCCGATCAAACCCGTCTCTTTCCCGCTCGCGTCGAAAAGCGGCGAAATGTGTATGACAAGGTCTTTTTCCCAGGGGGTGCCGGCGTCCAGAAGTTCTTCGTGACGGCCTTCCCTAATGCCTTCCTTAAGAAACGGCAGGGCCGACCCTATCCCCGACCCTATCACAAGCTCTCTGCCTATGCCGGTGATTTTTTCAGCGGCGCGGTTGAATATCAGCACATTGCCGTTCATGTCCGTTGTAAATAGTCCGCTCGGCATGCTTTCAATGACTTTGACATTGAAAAGTTCGAGGTCCGCGAGGTGTATGTTCTTTTCTTTTAGCGTCTCAACCGTCATTTCCAGTCTGGAAGACAGATAACCGCCGAGATATGCGGTGATATAAAGAGAAACAAAATGGATGAAGACCTTGTACAGGTAGAGTTTGGAGGGCATGTCGTAATCATAGAGCGGCGGCAGCACAATGGCGTTGAACTGGAGATCGAGCAGGACGCCGTAGGAGAGGCCGCTCAGACCGGCAATTACATATCCCGCCTTTTTGTTCAGTATTATGCTCGAAGACAGGACGGTCAGGATCAGGGTGAAGGAGAGCCAGCTTTCAACGCCTCCTGTAATATAGATCAGGGCTATCTCCGCCGCTACATCGAGGATAAGCTGGACATACGTGAACACGAAAAAGTTTTTTACCCTGTAGAGGAGCAGGGAATAAATGATTGTGAGGGTGTAGAGAGCGATTATGTAATACGATATCGCTCTTGGATGCTCGTAGAAATACTGTATTTTAAACAGGTAGGCCGAACCCAGAAGAAGAGAAATAAAAACGGCCCTGAACGCGGTCAGGGCCTTCAGTCTGGGTGCCAGGGCATTATCAGCCATTTACGGTTTTAATGTATGAGGGTGATGAGTTTGAATATGGGCAGATACATCGCTATAACGATGAAGCCCACGGAACCGCCAAGGAAGACCATAAGCATCGGTTCCATCATCGCCGTAAGGTTGCTTACGGCATTATCCACTTCGTCGTCGTAAAAGTCCGCAATCTTGCTGAGCATCGTATCAAGGGCGCCGGTCGATTCGCCGACCGCTATCATATGCGTCACCATCGGAGGGAAAACTTTTGATTTCAGAAGCGGCTCGGCGAGCGTCTTGCCCTCGGAAACAGCGGTGCGTATATCCATGACCGCGTATTCTATAACCTTATTGCCGGCGGTCTTGGCCGTGATCTCGAGACCTTCGAGGATCGGGACGCCGCTGCTGATAAGCGTGCTTAGGGTCCTGGTGAATTTTGCCACAGCGACCTTCCTGAGGAGGATGCCGAACACAGGCAGTTTAAGGAGAATCCTGTCTGTGGCGATCTTGCCCTTTTCAGACTTTCTTATCTGCTTCAGGCCTACGATAAAGGCAGCTATACCTATCCCGCAAAGGATGCCGCCGATGCCTGCCAGAAAATGGCTCGTCTTCATAACAAGCAGAGTCGGCAGAGGGAGCGTCCCGCCCATGGATGTAAACATCTTGGCAAAGGTCGGGACCACGAATATCATGATGATCGCGATTACCAGTATGGCTATGGACGAAACCACGATAGGATAAACCATGGCGCCTTTGACCTTTTTCTTGAGTTTCATGGACTTTTCGATGTAAGCCGCGAGCCTGTTGAGGATCGTGTCGAGAATACCTCCTGATTCACCGGCCGCGACCATATTGGCATAAAGATCCGTAAAGACTTTAGGATGTTTTCTGAGCGCGTCTGCATATGTAGAGCCTGATTCGACATCGCTCTTGATGACCTGAATCGCCCGCCCCAACGCCTTGCTCTCAACCTGCGTTGCAAGTATTTCAAGCGCCTGGACAAGCGGAAGACCGGCGTCGATCATAGTGGCAAACTGCCTCGTGAAAATAACGATGTCCTTGTCTTTTATCCCGCCGCCGCCCAAGCCGAGCCCGCCGAAGAGCGGTTTCGCTTCCTTTTGTTTGACTAAAGTGGCCGAAATATTCCTCTTCTTCAGCTGGGCTATTACATCTTCCCTTGAATCCGCGGTTATTTCGCCGCTCTCTACCGTACCCCTGCTCGTTTTACCGGACCATTCAAATACGCTTGCCATATTTTATTGCCTCACACGACCGGTCGGCGCGCCCGAAACTTTCTGCAGCATGGTGACCAGTTCTTCGGGCACAGGGGATCTCCCGAAAACATCTTCGTAAGAAAGAAACCCCTTGACATACAGCTCGATGAGCGACTGGTTCATTGTCTGCATTCCGAACTTGGCCTGCCCGGTCTGCATCATGGAATATATCTGATGTATCTTGTCTTCCCTTATCAGGTTCCTTATCGCCGGATTCGGCACCAGCAGTTCAATCGCAAGAGCCCTGCCCTTGCCGGTCTTCTTGGGTATGAGCTGCTGCGCCAATATCCCTTCAAGGACAAAGGAAAGCTGCACCCTGATCTGCTCCTGCTGATGCGGCGGGAAGACATCGATGATACGGTTTATAGTCTGTATTGCCGAGTTTGTATGAAGGGTCGCCAGTGTAAGGTGGCCGGTTTCAGCGACCGTCAGCGCGGCCTCGATGGTCTCCAGATCCCGCATCTCACCGATAAGCACTACGTCGGGGTCCTGCCTGAGCACGTACCTGAGGGCGTTTTTAAAGGAGTCGGTGTCCGCATGCACTTCCCTCTGGTTTATAAGGCATCTCTTGTGGCCGTGCAGATATTCGATCGGGTCCTCAACGGTAATTATATGGTCATACCTTTCCGCATTAATCCTGTCGACCATGGCCGCAAGAGTTGTGGATTTACCACTGCCTGTCGCGCCGGTAACAAGGATGAGTCCCCTTGGTTTTTTCACAAGATCGTTCACTATTTCCGGCAGTCCAAGATCGGTGAACGACCTTATCTCAAAAGGGATTGTCCTGAACGCTCCGGCAACAGCCCCCCTCTGCATAAAAATGTTACCTCTGAAACGGCTGAGGTTTTTTACTCCAAAGGAAAGGTCGAGTTCATTGCTTTCCTCGAATTTATGCTTCTGATTGTCGGTGAGAATACTGTAACACAGGGATTTTGTATCAGTCGGGCTGAGGGCCGGATAATCAAGAGGGACCAGCTTCCCGTCAACCCTTAATCTCGGCGGGCTGTTGGTCGTGATATGGAGGTCCGACGCTCCCTTTTCTATCATGATCTTCAAAAGATCGTATATGCTAGCCATCAAATTCTCCTTTAGTCGCCAAAAGTCACCCTCATTACCTCTTCGACGGTGGTTACGCCTTCGCGGACCTTTGTAATACCGCTCATACGAAGAGTCTTCATGCCGAGCCTGATCGCCGCCTTCTTCACTTCCGCAGTGGATGCGCCTTCCAGAATGAGCTCTTTAAGCTCATCCCGTATGGGCATTACCTCGTAAAGGGCGACCCTGCCTTTATAACCTGTGCCGTTGCAGTTGGGGCAGCCCTTGCCCTTATAGCATTTGGCCGTATTGACTTCATCTTCGGACATGCCGACTTTAAGGAGCGCAGCAGCCGGCAGAGACTCTTCCATTTTGCACTGGCTGCATATTCTGCGCGCAAGCCTCTGGGCGAGGATCAGAATGACCGACGAGGAAACCAGAAACGGCTCTATTCCCATATTCAAAAGTCTGCTGATAGTGCCGGGGGCGTCGTTGGTATGCAGGGTGCTAAGGACAAGATGCCCTGTCAACGCCGCTTTAACCCCTATTTCCGCGGTCTCAAAGTCACGAATCTCTCCGACCATTATTATATCCGGGTCCTGCCTGAGAAACGACCTGAGAGCAGAAGCGAAAGTGAGCCCGATTTCTTCTTTTACCTGCACCTGGTTGATACCCATGAAATTAAATTCAACAGGGTCTTCGGCCGTCATGATATTTGTGTCCGCTTTGTTCAGATAATTCAGCGCCGAATAAAGAGTCGTCGTTTTACCGCTCCCGGTAGGACCTGTGACAAGAAGCATTCCATACGGCTTATTAAGCGCCTCCATAAAGTCGTCCAGCGCGCTCTGCTCAAAGCCAAGTTTTGTAAGGTCCACCTGCAGGTTGCCCTTGTCGAGGAGCCGTAGGACCGTCTTTTCTCCGAAGAGACAGGGCAGCACAGATACGCGGAAGTCTATGTCTCTTTTTTTACCGAGTTTCAATTTGATTCTGCCGTCCTGGGGGAGCCTTCTCTCCGCTATGTCCAGCTTGGACATAATCTTTATCCTGGAGGTCAGGGCGGCCTTGATCTTGGTAGGCAGGTTCATTACAGTATACATGACTCCGTCCACCCTATACCTTATCCTGAGCGAGTTCTCGTAGGGCTCGATATGTATGTCGCTGGCCCCGGACTTGATTGCATTTATAAAAACGCCGTTGACAAGTTTAACGATTGGAGCTTCAACATCCTTTACGACATTGTCTTCCTGCTCTTCTATGACGTCCACATTGTCAAGGGCGCTTCCGACAATCTTATCGAACTCATCCACATTTACACTCAGGCCTTCATCGGCGCCCGCGCCGCTGAACCCCCCGTCCGAGGACATCTCTTCATCGGACATTGTATAATCCTTTGCCTGAATCGACATTGAGGGAGCTTCCTGCGCGGCCGTAGTTGCCGGGGAAGAACTCGACGTTGTGAGCATGCTTTCGCCCTTGCCCAGATAGCAGCTGGTTATGGACGTGATAATTGCGGACTCACTGGAAACCACGACCTCCACATTATATCCCGTCATAAATTTAACGTCGTCTATGGCAAAGACATTCGACGGGTCGGACATTGCGATCGTCAGGGTCGCTCCCACCCTGGCAACCGGCATTATTAAATATTTTTTGGCCATGTCCGCAGGGATCAACTTCAGGACAGAGGGATCTATCTTATATTCAAGGAGATTTACGGCGGGCACTCCAAACTGTTTGCTTAGAAACGACACCAGCCTGTCTTCAGTCAAAAACCCCAGTTTAACCAGATTTGTGCCCAGGCGGCCTCCGTCTTTCTTCTGGATATTAAGGGCCTGTTTAAGCTGGTCTTCCGAAATTATGCTGGACGCTATCAGTAACTGACCGAGTTTTACCGCCATATGTTTAAAATATATGAAAATACGCTTATTGTCAATTAACGTCACTGTACTTCCGCGGCTGAAATCGGCCTGTTCCTCCCCCGTCCCGGAGGCGGTCGTCCGTCATAGCTATTAACAGCCGTCTTGTTTTAATATAGCAGCATATCAAAAAAAGCGACGGAGGCCTTATTTCGACATGAAATACAAAACTTCCTGCTTATCACAACACACACCATATGCAAAACACTGAAAAGAAAATGCCCGCAACAGCCGATCTTGAAAGGGCTGAAAGAATCAGGGAGGCGCTTGCGGCCCTCGAAGAAGTGAACAGGGCGTCCCCGGTTATAGTAGAGGGCAAAAACGACGCGGCCGCGCTGAGAAAGCTTGGGCTTTCAGGAGAGATTATCACCCTGCACAGGGGCAAGGGGTTATACGAGTTTTGTGAGGACATCGCAGATAAATTCCCAAGGGTAGTGCTGCTTTTGGATTGGGATGGAAAGGGCGAATCCCTCTTCAGGACCGTCTCCGAACATCTCAACGGTCACTGGGAAGAGTTTTCGGCGTTCAGGAGCCTGATTAAGATCCTCTGCTGCAAAGAGATCAAGGATATCGAAGGCATGCCGAAACTCCTTTCGAGGCTCGAAGGCCCTAAATCAGGAGATATGACTGGAGACACTGCGGATGAATACAGTCGGTAAAGACGGCGAGGACCTTGCGGTCAACTTCCTGAAGAAAAAAGGATATAAAATTATAGAGCGGAATTTCAGGACCTCCTTTGGAGAGATAGACATAATAGCGAAAGACGGTGAGATAATCGTGTTCACCGAGGTCAAGACACGGACTGATGAGACCTTCGGCCACCCTTTTGAGGCGGTTCACAGGAAAAAAAGAGAGAAGATGCGCAATGTTGCTTTGTGTTTTCTCAAGATGAAAAAGAGAGAGCTTCCGTCGAGGTTCGATGTGCTGAGCATAAGCATCGACAACGGGGAAAAAAATATCGAACATATCATAGATGCGTTTGAAGTCTGAATATTGTCATCGCAATCGGTAATATGTTATTTTATATGCCCGTGGGGCTGTAGCTCAGTTGGGAGAGCGCTTGAATGGCATTCAAGAGGTCGTCGGTTCGATCCCGATCAGCTCCACCATTTATTTTCAAGGACTTACGTTGGTTGCTGGTTCCCTCTCCTGCCTTGACGTGAAAAAAACGTGAAAATCACCCTTCAGGGATTTCTCCAATTCTTCAACCGCTTTCACCTTGTGTGATGGCGCAAGGTGGGAATACCTGAGCGTCATTTTAATGTCCTTATGTCCAAGCAGGCTGCCGGAGCGAAGCAACATGCTTGAAGCGGACCTTTGCCCGGTGCCGGAATGTTCCGTGCGGAGTCAGAAGGCACTCTCTGCAAGGAGCATGACAGGATCGCAAGCGTAGTGCCTAAACGAGTGGGCTATGACAAAATTGTGGCTGCGGAATGGGGGGCGGGTGTAGCAGACACTCCTTAGCGGGCCTGCCGGCAAGCGGCTAAGACATCAGGCATCTATCCAAAGAAGCAGGCGTGCTCGTCCTTATTAACCGCAGACAGAAAGTCTTCAATCGAATTAACCTCGGGCAGCGGCGTGTAGCTGTGCCATTTCAAATCAGCGCGCATCCAGAATACTTTCCATTTGGCTTGGGTTCGTACAAAAGTTGTTTTGGCAAAAGGGCTCTCATGTCTGATTTCAGGATTGTTCCACTGGGGCCGTATCTCGAAAAGTTCAACACTTTGACCGGATATTCTAAACCCGCAATCAAGTTTCGGGCGCATATGTGGCTCAGGCCGAAGCTTCTCGATAAAGTCTCCAACAGTTTTTTCTATTCTCTTTCGTTCAATATCGTTCAACGACATAATCTTATCTCTCCGAATGCCTTTTTAGGCGATCTTTACTTCAAGCCGCTTTCCGAGGGCATGGGCGACCTTCTCCAGGGTGGACAGCTTGATATCCTCTGCATGGTTCTCGATCCGTGAGATAGCCGTCTTCTTGGTCTTCAGCCTGTGGGCAAGCTCTTCCTGTGTCAGTCCTGCCGTCTCGCGGGCCTCTTTGAGCACCACGCCGATCTTGAACTGTTCGTACCCCGCGTCATACCCGTCGGCAAAGGCCTTGTCTCTCTTCTTTCTTTCGGCAACGTATTTCTTCAGGTCACTCATTTCTTTAACCTCCTTTGAAAATAATATCTTCTATACGTCCTCGGCTCTCTCAATCTCCCTCTGCGGTGTCTTCTGGGTCTTTTTGATCAATCCGCGGGTCAGGACAACAACAGAATGACCATCAAAGAAGCAGAATATCCGGTAAGCATTAGAGCCAAGCTGAATCCTGCACTCCCAGATCTCCTCCGTGTTGACAAGCTTCTTAAAGTACGTCGACGGCACGACGTCGAGATCTTCGATCAGATTCAATACCCAGGTCACTTTCTGCGCCGTTTTCCCAGGCAGCGAATCAAGAAACTCCTGCACCGGGCATTTACCGTCAGCAGTCCGGTAGAAGATTACTGTCTTCCCCACAGAACTATGTTAACGTCTACGTTAACTCTTGTCAAGACTGCCGGGATTCCCTGAACGTGAAGAGAGCGTGAAAGAGTGTCATCAAGAACGGTCGAAACTTATGGAGATATATCGAAATTGACATGGGCCGTAACTCTTTGATTCGCGAGGCAAATTCCGGTACTTTCAAGCACTTGTCATAGTCCAATGTTTGCGAATGGCATTCAAGAGGTCGTCGGTTCGACCCCGATCAGCTCCACCATTTATTTTCAAGGACTTGCACGTCATTTAAGCACTCCGCCAACAGTCTGCGATGGCAAAGGCAGGTCGAAGGTTGTGGAACTTGGAGTCGATTATCTTTGTGTTCTTCGGCAACGTCTTAAAGCTCCGCTTCACGTCGGAATAGGGCTTTCCACTGGATGGCTCATAAAAAACGTGTGGACTATCCAGACGGCGTAAGACCCTGTTGTGCTGTCCTTATACGTTATTTTTTTCGTTCATCGTCTTGACCTAGGAGCCGTCAGTAATCCCAATCCTCATGCCCTAAAGGTGTTTTGTTTAACATCTCCCGGTACAGCCGCCACTTCGGGATGTAGGCGTCTATCAGCGCAGTGAAGCGCTCGCTGTGATTACGCTCCAGAAGATGCACTAACTCATGCACCACGATGTATTCCAAACACGGTATCGGCTTTTTGACCAATTCCAGATTGAACCAGACACGCCGGGAAATAGGGTTGCAACTTCCCCACTTGGTTTTCATCTTCTTGATACCCCAGTCGGCAGCCTGAACGCCGAGAGTCGGCTGCCACTTTTCCAATAGGGGTGGGATCAGAGCCCTCAGCTGATGCCTGTACCACCGCTGCAAAACAGTTTCGCGGTGCTTCACACCGGTGCCGGGCCGGATGAATAGGTCGATTGAGGCAATGCCTCGAAGAGAGACTTGGGCTGGCCCGGCCTGCTCGTGCACCCGCAGACGATAACGTCGTCCCTGAAAATAGTGACTCTCGCCGTTCACCATTTCACGTTTTGACTGGCGAGGCTGATCAGAAAACTTAGTCTTCTGTTTTCTGATCCATCCCAGCTTGCCGATCACTGCCAACCTGACAGCTTCATTGCTCAACACCAATGGGACGGCAACCCTCACCCGGCCATGCGGCGGATAAACTCCAAGATGAAGGTTCTTAATATCTTTGCGTACAACCTCCACGGAGAGGCCGCTGATACTCATTCTATGTATTTCAGTATTCACTTTGATTCTTCACCAGTTCAAGGATACGCTCAACCTTCTCATCCAACGGCACCCCGATATATACAGCCCAGCTCTCTCCTGTTTGGTTCGCGTTGCCCACATCGGCGCTCTCCGGAGGTTGAACATTAATATTCTGAAGCACTTCCTTGATGGCAAGCCTTATTTTTTTCACCTTAATCACGTTGCCTCGCCAACCATCTTGTCGGCTACCCTGCACCGACTGATCCACTGCCAATGCCAGCGCCTCATTCTTCCAGAGGTTGTTATACAGCGCCCTCTGAGCCGCTGTCTTAACGCTTGCAGGATAACCGCCCGACCCGCCACCGGGCATCATCGCCTCTCGGGTCAGCTTGGCAATCTTTTCCAGATATTCCTTGTAACTCAACGCGCCCTTACGGCGTTGTTCGATAAGCGCATCCAGCAGTTTGGACATTTTCTCGTAGTATGCCGGGTCCACAGGCGTCTCATTTATGATCAGCTTCCGAACGTTGTTTTCGATGGTCTCAGCCACAGCCTCTTCGCTCTTTCTGATACCCTTCGGAAGCGCGTTCACCGCATCCGGACCACGATCTACGATCAGTTGAATCAGGCTCATATTATCAAAAGCCGAAATCTTCTCGCTCTCCTCTGCACGTATGTATTTATCGATTAAGCAACGCATGGCCGGCTCATAAGCCTTCAGGTCGATGTAATCGCCACTGGCCAGCCGCACCTCGTCCCGCACCTTCGTATAGAGGTCTACCTCACCCTTGATTTTTTCAATCTCCTCTGATCCGTACCCTGCCCCGGCCAACTCACTCGCGAGGCCGGCATAGGCCCGTAACAAGGAAGCGGTAAATTTATAAAGTTTAAGCCGTTTGGGCTCGTTCTCCTTGAGCTGCTCAGCGTTGCCCGACTCCTCGGCGCAGAAAAAACTCAAATAAGCAGACGAATCCCTTGGCGTTTCAACCGGCTCGCACAACGCCTTGACCGCCTCGCGGGCCTCTTCCAGATCCTCCCTTGCCTTCTCCAGCCTGTTTTCAAGCAAGCCTTTGACGTCGTCCTTGTCGTAGCCGTCCAGCGCCCCGCTGGTGTAATCAGCCACCGCGCCTTCAAGGCTTTTGAATAAGTCCTTATAATCTATGATATAGCCGTATTCCTTGTCCTCTCCATCCAACCGGTTCACCCGGCAGATAGCCTGAAACAGACCGTGGTCTTGCATCTGTTTGTCGATATATAAATAGGTGGCCGGAGGCGCATCAAAGCCGGTGAGGAGCTTATCCACTACAATCAGCAGTTTCATCTGTCCCGGCTGCTCTATGAATTTCTTTTTGACCTCTTTTTCGAACTTCTCAACTTTGCTGATTGCCTTCTCTGCCGGTTCATTAAACCAATCGGCCAACATCTGACGATATACTTCGTACTTGAAGAGGTTGTCCGTTTCACCCTCCCCTGTGGTCTCGCCCTTGGCATCAGCCACCGTCGGCGTATAGCTGGTGACAATGGCACACTTGCCCTTCAGTTCAGTCTTTGCAAACAATTCATAGAACTTGCACGCCTCAAAAATACTCCCTGCCACAAGCATGGCATTACCGTATCCATCCATCAGACGGGGTTTGGTACTCATGTCCATAAGGATATCGGCGACGATTTTCTCCAGCCGCGACTGACTGGAGAGCACCCGCTGCATGGTGCCCCACTTCTTCTTAAGTTGGGCCTTGGCCAGATCATTAAGCCCCCTGGTCTTGGCCGCGAACCACTCGTCTATCTTCTTTTGTGATGTAATGGACTGGTCGATGTCCCGTGCCTCATAGCGCAGGTCCAAAATCACTTCCTCACGCACAGCCTGATCGAATTTGTAGGTATGGATATAACGGCCAAAGACCTCGATGCTCTTCTTCTTGTCCGCCTTCAGAAGCGGCGTTCCTGTGAAGCCTATAAAGAGCGCATTGGGCAGCAGAGCCTTCATCGCGCTGTGCAAACTACCCTCTTTCGCAGACTGTGTACGGTGGCACTCATCCACAAACACATGAATATCGCCCTTGGCCTTAAAACCAGGCGGGAGCTTTTGGATTGCTTCGATGAATGCTTTGGTCCCTTCAATGCTCTCTTGGTCACTGTTGTCCTTGCTGCCAAATTTATGCACAAGGGAACAAAAGAGTGATTCCTCCGTGCGGTTGAGCTTATCAAGCAAATCAGCTCCGCTGGTAGTGCGGTAGATGTTCTCATTAACGCCCTTGAAGACCTTCTCGATCTGCTCGTCCAGTTCAGTTCGATCGGTGATAATCAATACCCGGGCTCCCTCTCGGTTCTCGCGTATCCACTTGGCCAGCCAGACCATTGTAAGGGACTTGCCGCTGCCCTGCGTATGCCAGATTATGCCGCCCTCCCGACGACGAATGAACTCTTGAGCTTGTTTAACACCAAAATACTGGTTCTGTCGGCAGATTTTTTTGGTCCCAGCGTCGAACACCACAAAATCGTGCATCAGCTCCAGCAGACGATCTTTGGTGCATACCTGCAAGAGGTGACGGTCCAAAAGGATTGGCTCACCGGCATAAGGGCCACTGTCCTCAACCCATCTGAGATAATACTTTTCCGGCGTCTCGATGGTGGCATAACGCAGGCCCTCGGTATCATTGCCTGCCATCACCCACTGCATGGTCGAAAAGAAGGGTTGGATAAATTCTTTCTTTTGGTTGTCCAGATTCTGGCGGATGCCCTCGGCCACAGACACGGTGGAGCGTTTCAGTTCCAGCACGCCGAGTGCAATACCGTTTACATATATCACAATGTCAGGGCGCTTGGTGCTTGCTTTTGCATCTGCACCCTTGACTGTTACCTCTTCGGCAATAGCAAAGTGATTGTTTAAGGGCTGTTTCCAATCGATAAGCCAGACGGTGACGGTGTTATCTCCTGCCTCCGGCTTCACCTTCACGCCGTACCGCAGCATCCGGTACACCTCATGATTTCGGTCGTAAAGGCTCTTGCTGGTGTCGCCCTCAATCTTGTCAAGCTCATAAAGCGCCCGGTTGGTGAGTGCCTCTGAGACGCACTGTTTTTTCAGCCAGACGCGTAGAAGCTCCGGCTTGATATTACGATTGTCGTTGTCGCTCAAATCTCCGAGATAGTCGTAATTCAGTCGGTCGCGGAACAGCGCTACGATGCGGGCCTGGGTCCGCTTTTCGATCTGACCGACAGTTGTCATTCTTTGTTTCCGCCGGATCGGCCCGATCGGCCTGATCCGTCCAATTTTATTACCCCTCTGCATTGGGGATACCCCGAACAACCCCAGAACTGTGCGCCTGCATTTGGTCCTTTGCGGGCAGTGCGAAGCGTCAGCAACTTCCCGCAGAGCGGGCATTTTAAAGCTTCTTTATCCGACCGATCCGTCTGATCAGTCAGACCTCTTTCCCGCCTCTCGATCCTTGCCTTTGCCAACTGCTCACTATAGCCGCCGCATTCAACAAACTGTCGCTCCAGAGCGACGATCTGCTGGTCGAGCAGGTAGTTTGCCTGGTGGATCAGGCAGATTACTGCATTGGCCACCACTGCCGGATCTTCGCTGTCAAGCCAGCGAGAGTAGGCCTTAGCATCCGACTGATTGGTCGGATCAGACCCATCGGACAGATTTTTTGCAACAGCCCGAACTTCGCGGGCGCGGGCGTCATCCTTGCTCCAGATCAGCAGCCCTCTCTGGCGCAGAAAATCCTCAAAGTCCAGCAACAGTTCATCCAGGCTTGCCCTCGCCACATTAGTGAGATGTGTTTCGGTCTTGCTACTTGTTGCGCCGGCCCGGCTGCCCTCGGCGATATTCTGTCGCCCGCTCCGGGCGGCCTGCACCATCTGGTCAACTGTACGTGAACGCTTATCCATAAACCGGCCACAGAATGACACAGTAGCATCATAGATTATTGTGGAGGTCCGGAAGCTCCGCAGTTTGCGATAACCTCCGCTGGGGCGCAGTTTTCTCTGGCAGGCCTTATTTTCTGTCGGCTCCGTCCGATCTGACTGATTCGACCGATCAGACAACTGCCCGCCGACACTGGCCTTCGGCTTTTCTTTGTTGTCGTACTCGCTCATATCAGCCTGATCCTCCCGGTCAGCAGTTCCTGCATCATCCCCTGCTTGAGGGCTCGGGTTTTGTCGCAGCGGGATTCGAGGGCAGCGATTTCGGCGTCCATGTCGGAGAGGATGGTGGCGATGGCGGTTTGTTCGTCAATTGTCGGGGGCACTTGAACCCTGTGTGCGTTAACGTCATTTCGGTTCAGCGTGGGGACGCCCGACCCAGTGTCGAGGTCCAGGTTTATTCCCCAGTCGGGGCCAGGTTTATTCCCCACTTTTTTCTGTGATTGATTATAAAACTCGTCCTGTGGATCTGTCCATTTTTAAGTTTTACTTATAAGCA
>Ga0334722_10000784_pt1 | contig 43854 bp, 41 predicted proteins | sample C3_bottom_MG_FD_207210 | JGI IMG/M metagenome (GOLD analysis project Ga0334722, IMG submission 207210) | Sediment microbial communities from Yellowstone Lake, YNP, Wyoming, USA - C3_bottom | ecosystem: Environmental > Aquatic > Freshwater > Lake > Sediment | place: USA: Wyoming | collected...
GGGTTCATGACGGGGCTTGGATTGCCAGAGCGGCTATCGCAGCCGCGGCAGTCACCTTTCACGGCGAAGAGGCTGCCGCGGGAGCAGTAGCTCCCTTGGCTTAGGGGAGAAGGCCGAATTGCGCCTAATCCTCAAGTCATGCGAAGTCGCGTCACGAGGATAGGAACGCGATTTCGCGTACCGGGGATTAGGTGCAGTTCGGTGCCTGGGTTTCAGGAAACTGTGCAGAGTTAGAGGAGCTTGAGGAAATCTTCGACGGATAGGCCAGACTGGCGAATGATAGCGCGCAGCGTGCCTGTGTCGAGTTCCTTGTGATCAGGGATGACGAGCTGGGCGAAGGGCGAGGCCCGCTTGAGAACGACGTGGCTGCCAGACTGTCGCAAGACCGAAAAGCCGTCCTTTTGCAGGGCGGCAAGGCACTGACGGCCGGAAATGCGTGGCAGGAAGCTCATACGGCGACGAGCATGGAGTCGAAGTGGTCCTCGGGAACGGGAAGCCCCTGGTCGTGAAGGGCCTCCACGTAGAGGGCGATAGCCTCCTTGATGTTCTCGATCGTCTCTTCCTTGCTGCGACCCTGGGAAATGCAGCCCGGAAGACTGGGGCACTCGGCAATGTAATAGCCACTCTCCCCAGGATATACTAAAACTTGGCGCATGATTTGCCTCCCTGAGGACAGGGTACTACGAATTCGCCCAGCTGAGTAACCGCATCCAGCTCCGGTCCGATCGGGGGCGCCGATCGATACACGACAAGGAGACTCCTTGGCCGGGCCTTATCGAGCGCTTGTGCCCCTTGCCGCTGGCGATGTCGTCGCCGATGGTAAATTGCCGGAAATGGGGGTGCGGACAAAATCAAATCGGCGTTGACAGGCGATTGTCATATGGAAGGCGCCGTCAGTTTTAAGCCGCTCAGGTTTGCACATCTTTCCCCAAGGGGCACGTTGCAGTCCGGCGCCAGTACTATGAAGTTATGCCTATGGTCTGCTATGAGAGCTCTGCGACAAGCACCGATATCCCGGAGGAAGCTTGATACTCCCCACGGTCCGCGACCCGAGATTCATACTCCAGCGCCGCGGCGGGACCCTCCTCGACGAGGATCACCGTCTTCTGGCCCTCTGGGCCGCCGAATGCGCCCTCCATGTTCTGCCCTTTTTCGAGGAGGCCTGCCCCGGCGATGCAAGGCCGCGCGGGGCGATCGAGGCGGCGAGGGCCTGGGCTCGTGGTGAGATCGGGGTGACCGAGGCCAAGGTCGCGGCTTATCACTCGAACGCGGCCGCCCGCGGGTTGACCGGCGCCGCCAAGGAAGCGGCCTACGCCGCGGGGCAGGCGGCCTCCGTCGCCCATGTCGCAGCCCACGAGCTGGGGGCGGCGGCCTACGCGATCAAGGCAGTCCGGGCGGCGGCCGAGCCGGACTTGCGAGAGGAGGCGGGGCGCGCCGAATGTTCCTGGCAGCGAGAGCTCCTTCCTCCGCGGATCAGGGAGCTCGTCCTCGACGATCAAAGGCTGCGCAACGAGATCTGCTGGTCGGTGTTTTCCGGGATCTGACTTCCTGCGTCGCGAGGGCGAAGGGGTGGCGCAAGCTTCTTCCCCCCGCGCCTGGCGTTGACACCTCCCTTTTCCGGAGCTAGGGTTGTGTCGTCATGCCAAACGCCGTGCACAGTTCGGCCGATTTCGTGCCCATCCTCATCACGCTTTTCCTCTCGGTCGCTGTGGTGGCCCTGGTATTGGTGCTCACGCATCTGCTGGGGCCGCGCAGGAAGACCGTCGTGAAGGATGCCAACTTCGAGTGCGGCATCCCCTCCGAGGGGGACGCTCGAGCGCCTTTCAGCGTGAAATACTTTCTTGTCGCCATTCTCTTCGTTATCTTCGATGTGGAACTGGTCTTCATGTATCCCTGGGCGGTGAGCTTCCGGGAGCTGGGCTGGTTCGGCATCATAGAGATGGGGGTCTTCCTCGTCTTCGTGCTGGTGGGTTTCCGTTACATCATAAGACGAGGCGCCCTCAAATGGGAGTGAATCCTATGGGGAAGCCTTCTGTTCCTATTCAGCCCCTCTCCGGGGCCAAGACGCTTTCGCCCGTCGAGCCGCCCCCCGGTCTCGAGGGGCAGGGATTTTTCGCCACCACCCTCGACGCGGCGGTGGGCTTGGCGCGCAAGGGGTCCATGTGGCCCCTGCCCTACGCGACCTCCTGTTGCGGCATCGAGTTCATGAGCACGGCGGCCTCGCACTACGACATCGGCCGCTTCGGGATGGAGCGCTTCTCCTACTCGCCGCGCCAGGCCGATCTCCTCATGGTGATGGGCACGATCGCGAAGAAGCTCGGTCCCATTCTCCGGACGGTCTACGAACAGATGGCCGAGCCGCGCTGGGTCCTCTCGGTGGGGGCCTGCGCCTCGAGCGGGGGGATCTTCGACACCTACAGTGTCCTCCAGGGCATCGACAGGATCATCCCGGTGGATGTCTATGTGCCCGGGTGCCCGCCCCGGCCGGAGCAGATTCTGGACGGCATTCTGCGCGTCCATTATCTGGCGAGCCACGAGTCCCTGCGGCGGCGCGACAGCGAGGAATACAAGGCCCTCCTCGCCCACTACGGGATCGAGTGAGGGCGGGGTGAGCATGGACGAAGCCCTTCTTGCCGACCTGAGGCGGGTCCTCGGGGAGCGGATCCTCTTCCACGAGGCCGACGATGTGCCGACGATCGGCGTCGAGGCCTCGGCCCTCTTCGACGCGGTGACGGCGCTCTACCGGGACGAGGCCCTCGCCTATCGCTACCTCACCGACCTCTTCGGCATGCACTATCCAGCCGGAGCGGGAGAGGCCGGCAGGGAGGCGCGGGGCGAGGATTTGGGCCTCCAGGTCCTTCTCTACAACATGGAGAAGGGGCGAAGGCTCAGAGTGACCTGCCGCTTCCCGGTCGGGAGTCCCGAGGTCGCCAGTCTGACGCCCCTTTTCCCCGCGGCCAATTGGCTCGAGCGGGAGACCTACGATTTCTTCGGCATCCGTTTTAAAGGGCACCCCAACCTCAAGCGGATTCTCAATATCGAATCGATGACGGTCTTTCCGATGCGCAAGGACTTCCCCCTGGAGGACCAGAGCCGCGAGGACAAGGACGACCCCATGTTTGGACGCTAGCGCATGGAAACCATCAAGGGAAACGCGGTCAAGGACGAGAGCCGCTACCTCACGCTCAATCTCGGACCGACCCATCCCGCCACGCACGGGATCTTCCAGAACGTGCTCAAGATGGACGGGGAGATCGTGGTCGACGCCGAGCAGACGGTCGGCTACATCCATCGCGCCTTCGAGAAGATCGCGGAACGCCGGCCCCTCTATCAGATCACCACGCTCACCGACCGCCTGAACTACTGTTCCTCGCCCCTCAACAACATGGGCTGGCACATGACGGTCGAGAAGCTCCTCGGCATCGAGCTGCCGCGCAGGGTCGAGCTGCTCCGCGTTATCATCATGGAGCTGGCGCGGATCTCGGACCACCTGATCTGCACCTCGATCATCGGGGTCGACTCGGGGGCCCTGACGGGCTTCATGTACATCTTCCAGTGGCGCGAGTTCATCTACGAGATCTACGAGTCGATCTGCGGCGCCCGTTTGACGACGAACATGGGAAGGGTGGGCGGCTTCGAGCGCAACTTCCCCCCCGAGGCTTGGGAGAAGATCGACCACTTCCTCGCCAGGTATCTCAAGGACTTCGAGGAATTCGACTCCCTTCTTTCGCGGAACCGCATCTTCATGGACCGCACCTTGGGCGTCGGCAAGATCTCGGGCGAACGGGCCCTGGCCTACGGCTTCACCGGCCCCAATCTTCGGGCCGCGGGGGTCGACTACGACGTCCGCGTCGCCCATCCCTACTCCGGCTACGGAGAATTCAAGTTCGACATTCCGGTCGGGGTCGAGGGTTCGGCTTACGACCGCTTCATGGTGAGGCAGGAGGAGATCCGCCAGTCCCATGCCATCATCAGGCAGGCCGTCGAGAAGCTCAGGGACGAGGATCCCGCGGTCTTCCGCGCCGAGGTCCCCGACTGGGTCCTCCCGCCCAAGGAGGCCGTCTATTCCGAGATGGAGGCCCTCATTTATCACTTCAAGAACGTGATGGGCGAGGTGGAGATGCCGGTACGCGAGGTCTACCACTCCATCGAGGCGGGCAACGGCGAGCTGGGCTTCTACCTCTTCTCCGACGGGGGAAGGACGCCCTACCGTCTGCGCCTCCGCCGTCCCTGCTTCATCTACTACCAGGCCTTTCCTGAGATGATCCGCGGCAGCCTCCTTTCGGACGCCGTTGTCACCCTTTCCAGCATGAACATCATCGCGGGGGAACTCGATGCCTGACCCCATTTCCTTCTCGCCCGCGGCCCTCGAGGAGGTCGGTCGCATCGTCGCGAACTATCCCGAGGACAGGCGGAAGTCGGCCCTCATCCCGGTACTCCACCTCGCCCAGCGCGAGTTCGGGGGCTGGCTTTCGGTGCCGACGATGGACTATGTCGCCTCCCTCCTCTCCATCCTTCCCATCGAGGTCTACGAGGTCGCGGACTTCTACTCGATGTTCAACACGAGGCCGGTGGGCACCTTCACGATCGAGGCCTGCCGCACGGCCCCCTGCGCCCTGAACGGGGCCGAGGATCTCGTCGCCCACCTCGAATCGAGGCTGGGCATCAGGGACGGGGAGACCACGGCCGACGGGATGTTCACGATCAAGAGCGCCGAGTGCCTCGGTTCCTGCGGGACCGGGCCGGTGGTCCAGGTGGGCGAGGTCTACCACGAGCGCATGACGGCCGCCAGGGTCGACGCCCTCCTCGAGGAACTTCGCGAACAGTCCCGCCGCGTCGCGGCCGATGGGGCGGGGGCCTAGGATGGGTCAGCGCAGGTTGCTCATCGAGCATGCCGAGAACCCGGAGGCCCGGAGCCTCGAGGGCTGGAGAAGCCTGGGCGGCTACGCGGGCCTGGAGTCCGTGCTGAAGTCGATGACGCCAGAGTCGATCGTGGACGAGCTCAAGACCTCGGGCCTCCGCGGCCGCGGGGGGGCGGGCTTTCCCGCGGGCCTCAAGTGGTCCTTCCTCGACCGCAGGTCCGACAAGCCCCGCTACCTCGTCTGCAACGCCGACGAGTCGGAGCCGGGCACCTTCAAGGACCGCTACCTTATGGAGCGCCTGCCCCATCAGCTCATCGAGGGCATGATCGTCTCGAGCTTCGCCATCGGCGCCAGGCGTTCCTACATCTACATCCGCGGGGAGTATCGCTACATCCAGCGCATCCTCGAGAGGGCCATCGCCGAGGCCTACGCCGCGGGCCTCCTCGGAAGGAACATCCTCGGCTCGGGCTTCGACTTCGACCTCTCGGTGCATCCGGGGGCTGGGGCCTACATCAGCGGCGAGGAGACGGCCCTCCTCGAGGGGCTCGAGGGCAAGCGGGGCAATCCGCGCCTGAAGCCCCCCTTCCCCGCCGTCGCCGGCCTCTACGGCTGCCCCACCATCATAAACAATGTCGAGACCATAGCCGCGGTGCCCTACATCCTCGCCATGGGCGGAGCCGCCTACGCGGGGATCGGCGTCAAGCCCAGCACGGGCACCAAGCTCTTCTCGGCCTCGGGCCACATCAAGAATCCGGGGGTCTACGAAATCGAGCTCGGGAAGGTGAGCTGCGAGGAGTTCCTCTATTCCGAGGAGTTCTGCGGCGGACCTTCGAGGGGCCGGCCCATCAAGGCGATCATCGCCGGGGGCTCCTCTGTCCCCGTCCTTCCCCTCGTGCTCTTCCTGAAGACGGCCGCCGGCGCCCCCCGCATGCTGAGCTACGAGAGCCTGGCCGAGGGCGGCTTCGCGACGGGGACCCAGCTCGGCTCGGGCGGTCTCATCGCGATGGACGAAGCCACCTGCATGGTGCGGAATCTCTGGAACCTCTCGCGCTTCTACCGCCACGAGTCCTGCGGGCAATGCTCGCCCTGCCGCGAGGGGACGGCCTGGATGGAGAAGCTTCTCGCCCGCCTCGAGGCCGGGGAGGGGAAGCTCTCAGACATCGACCTTCTGGTCGAAATTTCGAAGAACATCGAGGGCAATACGATCTGCCCATTGGGCGAAGCCGCGGCCTGGCCCGTGGCCAGCCACATCCGCCACTTCCGCCATGAGTTCGAGTACCACGTCGCCTACCCCGAGCGGGTCCGTGACCCTAAGCACGATGTCGCCGCGCCGGTCGCGCGGCCTTCCTGAGGTCCCATGCCCAAAGTCACGATAGATGGCCATGAAATCGAGGTCGAGGCCGGCACCTCGATCCTGAACGCGGCGCGGCGTATCGGCGGGGACCTCGTCCCCCCGGCCATGTGCTACTACTCGAAGCTCAAAGGCTCGGGGGGAAAGTGCCGCACCTGCCTCGTGAAGATCGAGGCCATGAGCGCCTCCAATCCCAAGCCCATGCCCAAGCTCCAGGCCTCCTGCAGCACCCCCGTGGCCGACGGGATGGTGGTGAAGAACATCACGAGCCCCGAGGTCCTCGAAGCGAGGAAGGGCATCGTGGAGTTCCTTCTCCTGAACCATCCCCTCGATTGCCCCATCTGCGACCAGGCCGGGGAGTGCGACCTCCAGGACCTCTCCTACGCCCACGGCCTCTCGACCTCGAGGAACGATTTTCCGCGCCGCACCTTCGACATGATCGACATCGGAAGCACGATCGAGCTCAACCAGAATCGCTGCATCCTCTGCTACCGCTGCGTCTATGTGGCCGACCAGATCGCCGGCCCCCGGGTCCACGCGGTCCTGGCTCGGGGTGACCAGTGCGAGATCGGCACCTACATCAAGAACAGCCTGGACAGCGACATGATAGGCAATATCATCGATGTCTGTCCCGTCGGCGCCCTGACCGACAAGACGGCCCGCTTCAAGTCGCGGGTCTGGTTCCAGAAGCCCATGGACGTGCACCGCGCCTGCGATCGCTGCTCCGGGAAGGCCGTGGCCTGGATGCGCGGCGAGGAGATCGTCCGGGTAACGGCCCGCCGCGACGAGTGGGCCGAGGTGGAGGACTGGATCTGCGACCGCTGCCGCTTCGAGACGAAGGAGGCGGGCGCCTGGATCTTCGAGGGACCGCGCGAGGTGAAGCGCCAGTCGGTGATCGGGCAGAACCACTATGTCGAACTCAGGCAACTTCTCGCGCTGACCGAGAAGCATCTCGCCGCGAGATCCGAGGCCGAGGCCAGGGCCTCCTCCGGCTACGGGGCCGATCCCGCGGCCCTGATATCGGGGTAGGGCGATGGACTACGTGGATCTCTTGTTCAAGTTCGTCCTCGGGGTGGTGATCCTCGCGGTGAGCTTCATCATCGCCATGTACGCCACCTGGGTGGAGCGCCGGATCGCCGCCTGGATCCAGGACCGCGACGGGCCGAGCCGCAACGGACCCTTCGGTCTCCTCCAGCCCGTGGCCGACGGGGGGAAGCTCTTCTTCAAGGAAGAAGTCATCCCCGGCAGGTCGAACCGCCTCCTCTTCATCCTGGGACCGGGCATAGCCATGGGCACGGCCCTCCTCACGAGCGCCGTGGTTCCCTGGGGCGCCGACTTCGCCATCGCCGGACGGACCTTCCGCCTCCAGATGGCCGACCTCAATGTGGCCACGCTCTACGTCTTCGCCGTCGTGGGCCTGGGAGTCTACGGCATCATGGTGGGCGGCTGGGCCTCCAACAACAAGTATTCGCTGATGGGCGCCCTCCGAGCCTCGAGCCAGATGATCAGCTACGAGCTGGGTATGGGCATGGCCGCCATCGGGGTGGTGATGCTCTCGAACTCGATGAGCCTCCGGGACATCGTCCAGGCCCAGTCGGGCCTCCACGGCCTGGCCTGGAACGTCTTTCTCCAGCCCCTCGGTTTCCTGGTCTTCCTGATCTGCGCCTTCGCCGAGTGCAATCGCCATCCCTTCGACCTGGCCGAGTGCGAGGCCGAGCTGATCGTGGGCTACCATGTCGAGTACTCCTCGATGAAGTTGGGCTTCTATCTCTTCTCCGAGTACATCAACATGTTCGTCTCCTCGGCCGTCATGGCCACCCTCTTTTTCGGCGGCTGGCAGGTGCCCTTCCTCGACCTCCTCGGGCTCCCTCCCCCCTTCGCGACCTTGATCGGGACCGCGGTCCTCTTCGTCAAGATCTTCCTCCTCATGTTCGTCTTCATGTGGGTGCGCTGGACCCTGCCCCGTTTCCGCTACGACCAGCTCATGAATCTTGGGTGGAAGGCTCTCTTCCCCCTCGCCATCGTCAACATGCTCTGGACCGCCGGCCTCGTCGCGGTCCGCGGCTTCCACTAGGACCCGGACGATGACCCCCCTGACCAAGCGTTCCAAGCCTGTCGGCGACAAGCCCATGACCCTCGCCGAGCGCATCTATCTGCCCGCCGTCGCCAAGGGACTTTCGATCACCTTGAAGCACCTCTTTTCGAAGAAGATCACCTGGCGCTACCCCGAAGTGAACCGGCCGCGCTCGCCTGTCTATCGAGGCATGCACGTGCTGAAGCGCGACGAGCTCGGCGCCGAGCGCTGCACCGCCTGCGGGCTCTGCGCCCTCGCCTGTCCCGCCGAGGCCATCACGATGGAGGGGGCCGAGCGCAAACCCGGCGAGGAGAGGCTCTACCGCGAGGAGAAGTACGCCCGGGTCTACGAGATCAACATGCTCCGCTGCATCTTCTGCGGACTCTGCGAGGAGGCCTGCCCCAAGGAGGCAATCTTCCTGACCCAGCGCCTCGTGCCCGCCGAGGACATCCGCAAGAATTTCATCTACGGGAAGGACAAGCTCGTGGAGCCGGCTCCCGGAGCCGTCGACGTGAGCGGCCGCCAGACCGAGGCGGTGCTGGAGTTCAAGAAAAAGAAGAACTTCGACCACAACCGCCTTCGCGGCAGTAGCCGCGGCGGCGAAGGCCGGGTCGGGGATCGGGATCCGGCGGGGAAGGGGGGGCACCGATGATTTCCCTGGCTTTCTACGGGCTCACCGCCCTCCTTTTCGCCGCGGCCCTCCTCGTCATCCTCTCGAAGAATCCGATGTCCAGCGTCCTCTGGATGGTCGTGGCCTTTTTCGCCATCACGGGGCACTACGTCCTCCTGAACGCCCAGTTTCTCGTGGTGGTGAACCTCGTGGTCTACGCGGGCGCCATCATGGTCCTCTTCATCTACACGGTGATGCTCCTCAACCTGAGCAAGGACAGCGAGCCCAGGCGCTCCCTCCTCGTCCGGCTGGCGGGCATCGCGAGCGGGGGCCTTCTCCTGACCGTTCTCGTCGGGGCCCTCCGTCGCTCTCAGGAGGCGGCGACCGGCGACCTGGCCCAGGTGGGCGCCACCTCCCTGGTCGGCCTCGTGAAGCCCCTCGGCCTCGTCCTCTTCCGGGACTTCCTCCTCCCCTTCGAACTCTCGAGCGCACTCTTCCTCGCGGCCCTCGTAGGCGCCGTGGCCCTCGGCAAGAAGGAGGCAGGTGACTGACATGGGCGGCATAACCCTCGACCACTACATCTACCTTTCGGTGGCCCTCTTCGCGGTCGGCGTGACGGGTGTCCTCATCAGGCGCAACATCCTCGTCATGATCATGGGCATCGAGCTGATGCTCAACGCGGTCAATCTCCTCCTCGCGGCGACCTCGGCCTACCGGGGCGACGGCGAGGGCCAGGTCTTCGTCTTTTTCATCATGCTGGTGGCGGCCGCCGAGATCGCCGTCGGATTGGCCATAATTACGATGATCTACAGGAACACCGGCTCGATCGACGTCAAAGACTACAATCGGCTGAAGGGCTAGGGGGCGGGCATGGACGAGACGACACTGCTCTGCCTGATCCCTGCCCTGCCTCTTTTCGGCTTCCTCGTCACGGGGCTCGGGGGAAAGCGGCTGGGGAAGGGCGTCCCCGGCTGGATCGCGACCGCGGCGACCGGGCTCTCCTTCGCCCTGGCCCTCGCCCTCTTCATCGGGCATCCGGACGGCTTCGGCGCGGCGGCGGGCCTGGGCATCAAGCTCTTCGACTGGATCCCGGCCGCCGGCCTCGACCTGAGTTTCGGCCTCATGCTCGATCCCCTGGCCCTCATCATGACCCTCGTGATCACGGGCGTGGGCTTCCTCATCCACCTCTACAGCGTCGGCTACATGGCGCACGACGAGGGAGCTCCGCGCTTCTTCAGCTTCATGAACCTTTTCGTCTTCTCGATGCTCCTTCTCGTCCTGGCGGACAACTACGCCCTCATGTTCGTGGGCTGGGAGGGAGTCGGACTCTGCTCCTACCTCCTCATCGGGTTCTGGTTCACGAAGGACGAGTACAACGCGGCGGCGGTGAAGGCCTTCGTGATGAACCGCATCGGGGACCTGGGCTTTCTCCTCGGACTCTTCGCGATGGTCGCCACCTTCGGCTCCCTCTCCTTTGACGTCGTGTTCGGCAAGGCGGCCGCCTACTCGACGGCCTCATCGCCCGCGGTGACCCTCATCGCCCTTCTCCTCTTCGTGGGCGCCATGGGCAAGAGCGCCCAGATTCCCCTCTACACCTGGCTTCCCGACGCCATGGCCGGCCCCACTCCCGTCTCCGCCCTCATCCATGCGGCGACGATGGTCACGGCGGGCATCTACATGGTCATCCGCTCACACGCCCTCTACGACCTCGCCCCCCTGGCCCTCCAGGCCATCGCCTACGTGGGCCTGGCCACCGCGATCTGGGCCGGCCTCATCGCCCTCTCGCAGCGCGACATCAAGAAGGTCCTGGCCTACTCCACGGTGAGCCAGCTCGGTCTCATGTTCCTGGCCCTGGGCGTCGGGGCCTACTCCACGGGCTATTTCCACGTCTTTACCCACGCCTTCTTCAAGGCCCTCCTCTTCCTCGGGGCGGGCTCCGTGATCCACGCCCTCTCGGGCGAGCAGGACATCAGGAAGATGGGCGGGCTCAGGAAGAAGCTGCCCGTCACCTACCTGACCTTCCTTGTCGGCACCCTCGCCATCTCGGGCATCCCGCCCTTCGCGGGCTTCTTTTCGAAGGACGCCATCCTGGCGGCCGCCTTCGAAAAGTCGCCGCTGCTCTGGGGCCTCGGAGTTTTCGCAGCCCTCCTGACGGCCGTCTACATGGGGAGGCTCTTCATCCTCGTCTTCCACGGCCAGGGCCGCGGTTCGGGAAAGGTCCATCCCCACGAGTCGCCCTGGACCATGACCCTACCCCTCGTCCTTCTGGCCCTCGGTTCCACCTTCGCCGGTTTCCTGGGCCTGCCCGCGGTCTTCGGACTGCCCAATTGGATGGAGGACTTCCTCGCTCCCGCCGCCGGTCCTAGTGCGGCCCGTCTCGAGCCTGGCACCGAGTGGCTCCTCATGGGGATCTCGGTGGCCGTGGCGCTTTCGGGGCTCGGCTTCGCCCTGTGGAAGTACGGCTCGAAGAGGGTTGTGCCCAAGGAGGACAAGAAGGTCAAAGGCCTTGTCCGCTGGTCCCTCGAGAGGTTCCGGGTGGACGAGTTGTACGATACAGCGATTGTCCGGCCCCTCTTCGCCCTCTCCGCCTGGATTTCCGCCGTCGCCAACGATCGCTTCGTCGACGGGGCGGTGGGCAGGACCGCCGCCCTCGTGGCCTGGGCGGGCGGCAAGGTGCGCCTGATCCAGACCGGCAACACGGTCTTCTACCTCTTCGCCATGACGCTCGGCGTCATCGTCATCGCCGCCGTCGCGGCCCTGGGATAGAAAATGTTCACACTACTTATGATCGTTGTCCCCTTGGCGGGCGGCCTTGTCGCGATGGCCCTTCCCGGGCTGAGGGCGCGACTTGTCGCCTCCCTCGCGGCCGCCGCGACGGCCCTGTTGGGCCTCTGGGTAGCCCTCGCCTTCGGCCCCGACCTGGCCTCCGGCGCCGCTTCGCGCCTCGACTTTTCCCTTCCCTGGATCCCCGGCTGGGGCCTCTCCTTCAGCCTCTGCCTCGACGGGCTCTCCCTCGCCCTCGTCATCCTGACCGTCCTCGTGAGTCCCGTGGCCCTCCTGGTCGCCACGAGGAAGGCGGGACCAGGGCCCGACCGGCGCAGCTCTGTCCTCTATGGCCTCATCCTCGCGATGGAGGCCGGCCTCGTCGGCGTCTTCGCGGCCCGCGACGCGGTGGTCTTCTACCTCTTCTGGGAGCTCGCCCTCGTGCCCATCTATTTCATCGCGGCCTTCTGGGGCGGAGAAAAGCGGCTGCCCGTCACGCTGAAATTCTTCGTCTACACCGTCGTGGGTTCCCTCTTCATGCTTTTCGGGATCATCTATGTCCACGGCTACGCGGGGGGTAGCTTCGCCCTGTCGAGCTTCCAGGCGGCGAAACTCCCTTCGGGAGTCGCGCCCTGGATCATGGCCTGCTTCGCCCTGGCCTTCGCCATCAAAATGCCCCTCTTCCCCTTCCACACCTGGCAGAGCGACACTTATCACGAGGCGCCCGCGGCCGGCACGATTCTCCTCGCCGCCCTGATGGCCAAGATGGGTCTGTACGGGGTCCTGCGCTGGATGCTCCCGGTCTTTCCCGAGGCCTTCGGCGCCTTCCAGACGGTCTTCGTCGTGCTGGGCCTCATCGGCGTGATCTGGGGCTCTCTCGCGGCCCTCGCGCAGAAGGACATGAAGCGCCTCCTTGCCTGGTCGAGCTTCGCGCACACGGGCCTGATGGCCGCCGGCATCTTTTCCCTCGGCCTGGTCGGGCTCCAAGGCGGCCTGGTCCAGATGCTGGCCCACGGGCTCTCGATCGCCGGACTCTTCCTCGCGGTCGATATCTTCGAGGAGAGGACGGGCTCGCGGCTGATCGGAGCGGTCGGCGGCCTGGCCCACCGCAACGGCGCCTTTGCCGTCCTCTTCATGCTCCTCGTGCTCTCGGCCATCGGCCTGCCCCTCACGGCGGGCTTTGTCGGCGAGTTCCTCCTCCTCCTCTCGCTCTCGAAGCTCGGGCTCTGGTGGGCCCTGGCCGGAGGTCTCGGCGTCATCCTCGGCGCCGTCCTCTACCTCCAGTGGGCCCGGAAGAGCTTCTTCGGCCCCTCGCCGGACAAGGTGCCAGCCTTCAAGCTCAGGAACTCCGAGGCGATCGCCCTCGGCGCCCTCGCTGTCGCCGGCCTGGCCCTCGGCATCTATCCCAAGCCCCTCCTCGTACTCGCGGGGCCGGCCCTCGAGGCGATCGCCCGCATCGCCGGGGCGAGGTAAACCATGAGCCTGTACGTCCTGTTGCCCGTCCTCGCCGTCCTCGTCCTCTTCGCGTACCTCGGTCGGCTCAGACCCTTCGCCTTCCCCCTGGCGGTGACGGGCCTCGCGGTCGCCGCGGTCCTCGCCTTTTTCAGGATCGGTCTCGATCACGAGCTCCTCGCGGGCATGGCCGAGTTCGACGGCTACGCCGCGGCCTTCAGCGCCCTCCTCATCGTGGCGACCCTACTCACGGTCATCCTCCTCCACACCCCCTCGGGCAAGACCGAGGTGCCCCGGGGAGAGAAGATCGCCCTCCTCGTCTTCTCGCTGACCGGGGCGGTGATGCTGACAAGTTATACGAACCTAGTGATGCTCTTCCTCGGCATAGAGATCCTGAGCATTCCGGTCTATGTCCTGGCCGGCACGCGGAAGAGCGACGCGGGCGGCAACGAGGCGGCCCTCAAGTACTTCCTGAACGGCTCTTTCGCCACGGGCATCCTCCTGTTCGGCATCGGTCTGGTCTACGCGGGAACGGGGCAGTTCCGCCTCGAGGGCATCCTGGCCTGGACCGGGGCGAACGCCGTCGGCATCCATCCCCTCTTCCATCTCGGGCTTCTCTTCATCCTCTTCGGGCTGGCCTTCAAGGTCTCGGCCGCCCCCTTCCACTTCTGGACCCCCGACGTCTACGAGGGCGCGCCCACGGCCGTCACCGCCTACATGGGCACTGTCGTGAAGGTGGCCGCCTTCGCGGCCTTCTACCGCCTTCTCGCCAGGGCCCTTCCCTCGGTCTCCGAAGCCTGGGTCTGGATCCTCGCCACCCTCGCCGTGCTGACCCTCCTCGTCGGCAACCTGGGGGCCCTGGCCCAGGGGGGCTTCAAGCGCCTCATGGCCTACGCGGGCATCTCGCACGCCGGCTATCTCCTCATCGCCCTCATGGCCACGGGGAGCATGGCGACGGGAGCCCTCTGGATCTACGCCGCCGCCTATTCGGCCGCGACGATGATCGCCTTCGTGGCCTGGGCCAGGGTCGAGGAGGGAGGGGGAAGCGATCGCATCGAGGCCTTCGCCGGGCTTCGGTCCCGCTCGCCCTTCCTGGCCTTCGGTCTCGCGGTCGCCTTCCTGTCGCTGATCGGTGTGCCGCCCCTCGGGGGCTTTTTCGGCAAGCTCCTCGTCTTCGGGAACGCGGTGGGGCAGGGACAGACCGCCCTCGTGGTCTTCGCGGTGCTGATGAGCGCCGTCTCCCTCACCTACTATCTCCGGCCCCTGATCCAGGCCTGGTTCCACGAGGCGAAGGCCGCCGCGCCCCTGCCTCTGCGGGCCGCCGAGGTGATCGTCGTCGGGACCTGTCTCCTCGTGCTGCTCGGACTGGCCGCCCTGCCGGATCTTCTAATTAGCTCTTTCTGAAGGCTTCGGCGCGCGCCTCCGCGGGCCCTCGTCCTACCAGCTTCGTCCCACGCCGGCGAAGCGGTAGAGGAGGGCCGAGAGAAGGATGAGCTCGGAGGCCGCCCAGAGCAGGGCGGGAAGGGCCCGCCAGGGCCCCCTGTCTGGCCGCCCCTCGGCCCGAGCGGGGGCTCGCGGGATGATGCCCGCCTCGGGGCGGACGAAATGGGCGGTCTCGGCGGGAAGGCGCGGGTCGGCGTCCGGCGCCGGGGAAACCAGGGGTGGTTTGGCGAAGCCGTCCTCGCGGAGGTGGATGAGCCAGGCCAGGAGCAGGAAGAACAGGGCCCCCGCGGGCAGGAGGATGCCGAGCTGCCAGCTGCGCCTGAACAGGAGGGCGGCGGCGAGGACAGCCGGCCCCGTCCATGCCAGGGCGAGAAGGCTGCCCGGCACGAGACCCGCGACAAGGGCCCGATGAAGGACACCCGGCAGGGATCTGGAATATGCATTCACAATTGATACTATAGATCGCCAGGTCCCGACGTCGCGCATGGGACATTCTAGGAAGGGGCCGAGGGCTCTGTCAACGACGGTGGGGCTCGCGGGGAGGTTCGCATGGCGGGAAGGGAACTTGGATCGCGTCTCGAGGCTGTGACGAAGTGGCCGGGGGCCGAGCTCTCGGGCCTCGCGGCCATCGGGATCAAGGAGGGGAGGGTCGTTTTCGAGGGGGCCTGGGGCCGGCGGCGCATCGACGAGGCCGATCCCTCGCGGGACCTTCCGGTGAGGCCGGACACCAAGTTCCGCGTCGGCTCGATCTCCAAGATCAGCGTCGCCCTCGTGGCCATGCGCCTCGTCGAGCGGGGCCTCATCGACCTGCGCCGCGACCTCTCCGACTATCTCGGCTGGAAGTTCAGGAACCCGGCCTGGCCTCATACTGCCCTGACGGCCGAGATGCTCTTCTCGCACACTTCCTCGCTCCGTGACATCGAAGCCTACAACCTCCCCCTCGGGCGGAGGATCGAGGAATTCTTCACTCCGGGGAGCGAGGCCTGGGCGGAGGGAGCCCACTTCGCGAGGCCCGAGCCGGGACGGGACCTCTCGCCCGGCGCCTTCTACTCCTACGCCAACCTGGGCTTCGGAATCATGGGCACGGTCTTCGAGCGGATCACGGGCAGGCGCTTCGACCTCCTCATGCGCGAGGAACTCTTCGAGCCCCTCGGCATCGACGCCTCCTTCAACATCAACCTGCTCTCCGAGGCTTCCTTCGCCAATGTGGCGACCCTCTACCGGAAGGGGAGGGAGGATGGACACTGGGACCCGAAGGGGCCCTGGGTGGCGCAGTTCGACGACCATCGCGGTCTTCGGCCGACAACACCATGCAGGCTTGCGCCGGGCCTGGGCCCCGAAGCCCTCGAAGCCTACGAGCCGGGCACGAACGGAACCCTCTTTTCGCCCCAGGGCGGGATGCGGGCCTCGGTGCGCGACCTCGCCGCCCTCGGCGGCCTCTTCCTTGAAGGAGGGAAGGCCGGGGGCGGGCGGATTCTCTCGGAGGCCTCGATCGAGGAGATGATGCGGCCTCGCTGGACCTGGGATTCCCGAATCAGGAACGGGAACCTCGAGGGCGGACCCTCGCGTCAATCGGGGCTGGGCCTCTTCCGCGTCCTGGGCAGCGCGGACGAGGGTGGTTCGGATCGCCTCCTGCCTTCGGGCGGCCCGCGTCCCTGGGGCCATCACGGAGAGGCCTACGGCCTCCTCGGCCGTCTCGCCTTCGATCGCGGGGGCCGCTGGTGCTTCGCCTATATCATCGGGGGGGTGGGCTGCGATCCCATGGGCTTCCGCGGCGAGTACTCCGCGGCCTTCCGCTGGGAGGAGGAGATCCAGCGCGCCTTCGTGGAGGAGCTGGGGCTAGACTCCTCCGATCATTGAGACGTGCGCTGATATGAGTCCGAGGTTCAATTCCCAGCTCCCGTCAATGCGGGACCGCAAACGTATTTTATGAAGCACGCGATCGCGTAAGCGGATGGGGCAAAAAATTATCAGCCCCGAGCCGGCGTCGAGATCCAGTAGCGACGCGAGAGACGGCCTTCGAAGAGGATTTTGTCCTCGAGCCGCGCGCCGCAGGATTCCATGGCCTTCCACGAGGGCGGGTTGTCGTCGTCGCAGGTTAGGAGGACCTCATCGAGACCTCGGGCGCGGAGGGTCGCGAGGAGGGTCTTGAGCATGTGGGTGGAGTAGCCCTTCCCTCGCTCGGAAGGGCGGACTCCGTAGCCGATGTGGCCTCCGTGGAGCCGGAGCTTTTCTACGAGAGCGTGCCTGAGATGGATGGCGCCGAGAGCCTTCCCCGCCTCGTCGACGAGGAAGTACAGGGTCGAGGGCACGAAGCGTTCCCAAGCGGCATCGGATTCGTCTAACTTCCACTTCTCCAGCATCTCGGCGAAGCTTCTTCCCCGCCGGTCGGCCGCTCCGGGGATGACGTTCTCGCCGCTCGATTCCCATTCGTTCGCGTAGTCGGCGTAGGCGGACTCGCCGATTTCTTCGTACCTGACTAGTCGCATCGTCCTTCCTTTAGAGCCTGGGCAGGCCGAATTCGCCGAGGTATTCCTCCTTGAGGAGCCCCTCGGCCCAGGCGAGGGCCCGGGCCCGGGAATCGTCCTTGCGGAGGGCCGCCTCGCGGAGGGCCGAGAGGAGGGCCTTGAGGGCCGGCTGACGCTGGTTGAAGCCGAGGCGGGGATCGTCGGCGAGGGCGAAGGGGAGGTACTGGGGGGCCTTGAAGCTTCCGGCCCCGAGGGGCATCTCGTACCAAAAAAGACCGGCGTTGCCCACGAGGACGATATCGACGCGCTGGAAGCTCGTGATCGAGGTGTCCGCGACGACGAAGGCGGCGCAGCCCTCGAGCTTCGTGTCGAAGGAGGGATCGGCCCGGCGCAGGCCCTCGAGGAAGAGGCCTTCGCTCCGGGCCACCGCCTTGGAGGAGACGCGCTTGTACCAACCCTGGTCCCAGAGAAAGGTGCTGGAAAGGAGGCGGGGATCGAGGGGGTCGGTGCCCCGGAAGTAGTCCTCGCCGTCCTTGGCGTACCAGAAGGTCTCGGGAGCCTTCGATCTGCGGAGCCCGAAGGCGACCGCGAGAAGCCGCTTTTCACGGTCGGTGGTCGCCCGCCAAATTTCGCCGAGGATCACCCCGCCGGCGAGGAGGGACTCGAGATACCCGGCCCTCTCGCTCTCTCCCAGGGCGCCGGCCCAATTCGCGAGAAGGTAGCCTTGGAAAGGGAGTCCGGCCGTCGCGGCGCTGGACGTCACGGCGACGGTAGTTGCGGCCCTCGATTCGGCGAGGGCGAGGAGGCGGTTCCGCGATTCCAGGATGCCGGCGCTTCCCGCCCTGATATCCGCGTAGGCGAGAAGGAGGAGGTCGAGATCGGGATCGGCCTCGAGCTCGGGAGGGGGGCCGCCGTTCAGGACGGCCTCGAGCGCCTCGAGCTTTTCCGCATAGGCCGGAAGACCGGCCTGGTGGAGTCTGGGAGCCAGGACGGCCGCCGATCTGTAGGCTCCGGCCCGGATGAGATCGTAGACGCGATCGACGCTCCTGACCCCGTCGATGAAGGCGGTCTTCGCGCTTCCCGCTTCGACGGAAACCGGGCTCTGTGTCGTCTCGAGGTTCATGGCGGCGAAGACGGCCATTCCAGCCTCGGCGGCGGCCCGGTCCTTGTCGAGGTTCCGGTACTCGAGGACGGGGAGGAGGGAACCGAGGGGCGTGAAGATTTCGAGGCGACCGTCGCCGTGATTCCTGACGACCACGGAGGCCTCGAGGGGCCGCTCGGGATCGAAGATCCGGAAGGTGAGGGAAGAAGCATCCTGGCCCTTCGCGATGGTCTCGAAGAGCTCCCGGCCGCTGGTCCGAAGGTCGGGAATCAGGGTCCATCTGGTCCTGCCCGAGGGAAGCTGGAGGGAGGCGAACCAGGGCAGGCCGGGCTCGGCCACAAGGATCTTGGGACCGGCGAGATCGTTGTCCCCATAGGCGAGGGCGAGGCTTCCGAACTCGACGCTCCGGCGGGCTGAAGTCGGGCTGGCGGGGAAGTAGGGCTTCACGTCGATGCCGAGGGGGCGGTAGAGCCCCGCGACCCACTCGGCGGCCCTGTCCCGCGCGAGAGCGAGGAGACCAGAACGGCGGAAGGCGTCGGCGGCCCGGAGCTCGAGGGCCATAAGGAGGGGCTTTACCTGGATGTCGAAGTCGGGCAGGTCGCGGATCTCGTCGCGGATGACGAGGGCGGAATCGGGTCCGGCCCGGTCGACCCCCAGGAGGGCGGGGGGAGGGAAATCGACGCGGAGTCCTCCGCTCTTGAGTTTCGTGGCCCTGAATTCCTTTCTGGTCAGGTCGAAGCCTGCCCGGGCCTCGAAGGGGTAGATGGCGAGGAAGCGGTCGCCCCTGGCGTTCCGTCCGCTGACGAGGTAGTCCCGCTCCGCGACCGAGGTCTGGAGCTCCCCGAGGGACCTGATTCCGGTGACCGAGGTGGGCGTGGTGTATCCCAGGTCGAGGGAATCGCGGACGAAGGGGATCTTCGAGAGCATGCCCTCGAGCATGGCGCCGCGGCGCGAGGGATCGAGGAGGAGGAACCAGGAGAGAAAGAGGACCAGGGCGCCAAGGGCCGCGACGAGGGGAAGGCGGGCGGGCTCATCGCGCCTCCCCCTGGATTTCGACTTCCCGCCAGCCGAGCTGGGCGAAGAGGCGGGCTGCCTGGGTCCGGAAGGACCGCTCGTATTCGGCGAGGAGGCTGGATTCCCAGTCGGAGCGCGCGTAGGCGGCTGGAGACCCGAGGAGTTCCATCGCGATGAGGCGCTTGGCTCCCGCGACCATGATCTCGCGGTCGGCGATGGAGGCTCCCGGTCCCTGGGCTCCGACGAGGACCTTCGAGGCGAAGCGCGAGGTCGCGAGCCAGGCCGCGCCGCCCCCCAGGGCCGCTCCTCCCAGACTTCCCGCGAGGAGGCTGAGGGGGCCGAAGCGCGAGGCCGCCGCGCCGCCGAGGGCCGAGCCGGCCCAGGTCCCGAGGAGTCCTCCGGCCGCGGCAGTCGCCTCGACGAAGGGCTTGGCTTCGGAGGCGCTCATCGGTCTGGGCTCGAGGGTCTCCACGCCGTAGATGTCGCCCTGGGCGATGTCCACATCCACCCGGAACATCCGCGGCCTGTCCACAGCGAGGACGAGCCGGCCCCTGCGCGGATCGGTCTTGCCCGCGACCACGCTCAGGCTGGAGAGATCGATGGAGATCTTGGCCCGGCCCCGCACGAAGTAGATCGAGAGGCGGTCGCTCCAGGAGGGGGTTCCGGCAGGCTTGCCGAAGACGAGGTACTTCTCGAAGGAGATCTCCTTGAAGGCGAGGAGGGGAGTCTGGACGATGAATTCGGCGACGTCGCGGGGCGGATGGGCGTCGAGGCCGGCCAGGGTCGCGAGGCCCCAGGCGCCGAGCCCGGAGAGGACCAGGACGAGGATCCAGGGCAGGGCGCGGGGGAGGAGGGGAGGCCTCGGGGAGGGCTGTTCGCCCGAGTTCCGCGTCGCGGGGCTCGGACTGTCCTTGGGGTCTTCTGCCATGGTGGATCCTGCGTTTCGAATGTGTTCCGCAGCGACAGGATAGCCGGAGGGGCTAGAGCGCGCAATGCCGCCTCGTCTTGCGAAGGATGGGGCGCGAAGCTATTGTTGATCCATGATCGAGACCGGAGCCCTCGGAAAGAAGGTCCTCTTCCTCTACCCTCCTCCCGTCCTCACCGAAATCATCGAGGAGCTCGCGAGGAAGGAATTCGAAGTCTACCTGGTCCGCGATCATCAGAAGGCCCGGCGCTTCCTCGCATCCACGCCCGATTCGATCGTCTTCATCAACCTCGACGAAGGACTCAAGGAGCCGGAGTGGGAACGCTATGTCCGGGATCTCCGCGGCGCGGAATCGACGATCGGGGTCGGGGTCCTCAGCCTCAATGACGACCAGGACCTCAAGCAGAAATACCTCATGGATATCCAGGTCCCCTGCGGCTACATCACGCTCAAGATCGGCTCGGCGAAGACCACCGAGATCCTGATCAAGACCCTCGAGGCCAACGAAGCCCGGGGTCGGCGCAAATTCGTCCGGGCCCTCTGCGCCCCCGGCTCCGCCCAATGCACCGGCATCCACAAGGGGGAGACCCTCCGCGGCGAGGTCGTCGACTTCTCGGTGGCGGGGATGGCCCTGAATCTCGAGGGAGGGGTGCAGCTAGACGCGGGGACTATCCTCCGCGGCTTCCAGCTGGCCGTGAAGGGCGGAAGGGTGGTCGGGGACTGCATCGTCGTGGCCCATCGGGAAACCAAGAAGGGCGAAGCCCAGGCTTCCGAGACCTCAGGCGGAAGGCGCTTCGCGAGCTACATCGTCATGTTCGATCCCAATTCCCTCGACGACAACAGGCGCGAAAAGCTCAGGTCCCTTGTGTTCAAGGTGAATCAGGCGAGCCTCGACAAGCACTTCGAGACCCTGTGAAAACTGCCCCGGCCCGCCGCCGGCGCGCTTCTGGAACCCACGACCGCGAGGTGCCCTTCCATGCATGAAGAACGAGTCCGCGAGCTGGCCCTGGGGCTCGCTTCTCTCGAGTCCGTCACCGACGGCCCCGGAGAGACGGCCTTCGGCCCCCGGCTGGCCGAGCTGCTCCGCGCCTCTCCCGCCTTCGCGGGGAGGGGCGACTTCGTCCGCCTTCTTCCCACCCTCGAGGACAGGATCGCGCGCTCGATCGTCGCAGGCCTGGTCCGCGGCGAGGGAAGAAGGACGATCCTCCTCACCGGCCACTACGATGTCGTGGGAACCGCCGCCTATGGCAGGTTGCGCGATCTCGCCTTCAGCCCCCTGGAGCTGAGCGCCGCCTTCGTCGCCGAACTAGGCGCCCTGCGCGCGACGAGGCAAGACCATGGGCTTCCGATGCCGCCGGCCGAGGCCCTGGCCCTCGAGGATCTCGAGTCGGGGGCCTTCATGGCCGGACGCGGTCTCCTCGACATGAAGGCGGGCCTCGCGGCCGGCATAGCCGTCCTCGAACGCTTCGCCGCCGATCGCGCGAGGCAAGGGAACCTGCTTTTCATGGCCGTGCCCGACGAGGAGGGCGCCTCCCATGGCATGCGCTCGGCCGTGCGCCTCCTCCCGGCCCTCCTCGAAGAGTGGGGTCTCGAGGTCGAACTCGCCGTCAATCTCGATTCCTCGGTGGACCAGGGCGATGGAGGGACGGCTCGCGCCCTCTTCCTGGGCTCGGTCGGCAAGACCCATCCCTTCGTCCTTTTCCGGGGGAGGCCGACCCACGCGGGCGCCCCCTTCGACGGCGTCAATCCCAGCCTGCTCGCGGCCGAATTCGTCCGGGTCGTCGAGAGCGGCCCCTCCCTTCTCGGCTCCCTGCCCGGAAGCCGCGTCGAGCCCCCTCCGCCGCCGACCGTCCTCTACCACCGCGATCTCAGGACCTCCTACGAGGTCACGAGCCCGGCCTCGGTCTTCACCTCCCTGAATGTCCTCACCAACGAGGCCAGCCCCTCCGAGGTGCTGACGAGGCTTTCCGAGCTGGTCCTTGACGCCATGCAGGCGGCTCTGGGCAATCTCGAGCGGAAGGCGGCCCTCCAGGCCGGCCTCGAGGACCGGGAGACCAGGCTCCGCCTCGGCGCGCCCCGGCTCCTGTGGTGGTCGGAACTGGAGGAGCTGGCCAAGGGCCTCGACCCCCTCGCCTTCGAGTCGGCCCTCTCCCGGGCCCTCGCCTCGGCCGAGCCCATCCCGGCCCTCGCAGCCTTCGTGGAGGGCTGCGCCGACCAGGCGGGCCTCGAGGGGCCCGCCGCGGTCATCGGCCTCGCGCCGCCCTATTACCCGAGGGCCTCGGTCGACCCGGGGAAGGGCGCGGTGGCTCGCATCCTGCCGGCCGTCCGAGCCTGGTCGGAAACGCGGGGGCTTTCGATCGCCCTCCGTTCCTACTTTCCCGGCATTTCCGACATGAGCTACCTCTGCCCCGCGGATCTTCCCGGAGACCGCGCGGCGGCGGCCCGGGAAAGCCCCTTCGGGGTCGACGCGGCCCCCGAGGGCTTCCGCTGCCCTACGATCAATGTCGGGCCCTGGGGTCGGGACTATCACCAGCGCCTCGAGCGCCTCCGCCTGGACTACGCCTTCCGCGACCTGCCCGAGCTCCTCTGGCGCATCGTCGGCGCGGGCCTTGCCTCATGAAGAAAGCCGAGGTTGGCGACTTCCGCTCCTGGACCATCCGCGGAGGGGAGAAGGAGGGCGACGGCTACTTCACGGTCCGCTGGTCGCCCTTCGCCAAGGCCGACAAATACGAGATCGTCACGGGAGTGCCCGCCCTCGGCGGCATCGCGGAGATCTACTTCCGGGACAGGCAGGGCAAGCTCAACCTCTTCTGTCTTCAGCGCTCCTGGTTCGGCGGTCTCCGCTCCATGCTCCGCGAGCGCTGCGACCCCGAACTGGAAAAGGACGAGAGGCGAAGGGCCATCCTCGAGGAGCACAAGGGCGAGATCTGGTACCGCTACACCTTCTCGGAATCCTCGGACGACATGAAGGACGTCATGTTTTTCTACATGGAGACCTATTCGCCCGGCTCGGGCACCGTGGACCACTCGGGCCGCTACAACCGCATCTTCGTGAAAGAAATCGACTCAGGAAAACTCACCACCATCTGATCTTCCCGCGCTTGCTTCCCTCCCTCCTCTCTCTCTATCCATATCTTCATTTTCTAGTTCTGGCCAGTCTTCTCCGTGCTCTCCTCTTCCCTCCCTGTCTCCGTGGTTGCCTTTCTCTTCTCTTCCTTTTTTCTCTCTCTTCCGCCCCCTCCCCCGCCGATGATCGGTAGGAAGGAGTCCGAACGCCATGATTCGCGGATTGTTCACGGGCGCCAGCGGCATGAACGCCCAGCAGGTGCGCCTCGACGCCATTTCCAACAACCTCGCCAACGTGGACACGACGGCCTACAAGCGCGATACGGCCGTCCACAAGTCCTTCGCCCAACTCCTCCTCCGGCGGATGGACGACGACGGCGTTCTCCTGAATCCCTTCGGCTCGAGCGACCTGGCCCCGGTGATCGGAAAGCTCGGCACCGGCGTGGAGAACAACGAGCTCTACACCCAGTTCGAGCAGGGCGCCTTCAAGGAAACCCAGAGCGACTTCGACCTGGCCCTCGAGGGCAAGGGCTTCATCGCCATCCAGACCCCCCAGGGCGAGCGCTACACCCGGAACGGCTCCTTCGTCCTCGGCAAGGAAGGCTACCTCGAGACCAAGGACGGCTTTCCCGTCCTCGGCGAGAAGGGTCCCATCCAGGTCAAGGCCAACAACTTCCAGATCGACAAGGACGGCAACGTCTACATCAACGAGAGCTTCAAGGACGATCCCTTCCGCCTCGTCTCCCGCGAGGAGAACACCTGGGACCGCATCGTCCAGCTCGACAAGCTGCGCATCGTGGACTTCGACCGAGACCGCTATCTGGCCAAGCAGGGGTCGAGCCTCTACGCCGAGACCCCCGAGTCCGGGGCGGCGACCTCGATGGCGGCGGGCACGCGCCCCAAGATCGTTCAGGGCTTCATCGAGGCTAGCAACGTGAATCCCGTCCTCGAGATGGTCAACATGATCGACGTGAACCGGGCCTACGAGGCCAACCAGAAGTCCATCCAGTCCGAGGACGCGATGCTCGGCAAGCTCATCAACGAAGTGGTGCGCGCATAGCGGGGGTCTGACCCCACGCCGGAGAACGGGGGCCTGACCCCCTTGGAGTAGAGCGATGGTACGGAGCCTGTGGACCGCCGCGAGCGGGATGATCGGACAGCAAGCCTCGATGGACACGATCTCGAACAACCTGGCCAACGTGAACACGAGCGGCTACAAGCGCATGAGGGCCGACTTCGAGGACCTCCTCTACCAGACGATCCGCATCGCGGGCACGCCCGCCACCGAGGATACCGTCGTGCCGGTGCCCACGCAGATGGGCCACGGCGTCAAACTCGCGGACACCCAGCGCCAGTTCACCCAGGGCAACCTCCAGAACACGGAGGTGATCTCCGACATCGCCATCCAGGGCGACGGTTTCTTCCGCGCCCGGATGTACGACGGCTCCTACGCCTACACCCGCAACGGCAACTTCCAGATCGACTCGGCGGGGCAACTCGTCACCGCCGACGGCTACAAGATGATGCCCGAGATCACCCTGCCCGAGGGCTTCATTCCCAGCACCCTGACCGTCTCCCAGGACGGCCGCGTGGACGTGAAGCTCCCGGGCCAGGACGACCCCGTGCAGGTGGGCCAGATCGAGCTCTACCGCTTCCCCAATCCGGTCGGCCTCACGGCCATTGGCGAGAACCTCTTCAAGCTCTCCAACGCCTCGGGCGAGCCCATCGCCGGCCAGCCCGGCTTCAACGGGATGGGGAAGACCATCCACAAGTTCCTCGAGATGTCCAATGTCTCGGTGGTGCGCGAGATGGTCGACATGATCGTGGCCCAGCGAGCCTACGAGTTCAACTCCAAGGCTATCCAGACGAGCGACAACATGCTCGGGACGGCCACCGGCCTGAAGCGCTAGTAGCCATGATCATCGACTCGGCCCTCGCGCAATTGAACAACCGGCCCCTCAGGGTGCCGGGGTCGCCCAACGCCTCAGCCTCCGGACCCGTCCACCTCGGCAGTCCGAAGGCCATCGACAGGAAGTCGCCCCTCTACGACCAGTGCCTCGAGTTCGAGTCGATCTTCACCAAGATGATGCTGAAGGAGATGCGGAAGACCGTGGACCGCTCCGACGACATCCTCTCGGGCGGCTTCGCCGAGGAGATCTACACCGACATGCTCGACGACGAGTACTCCAAGAGCATGTCGAAGGCGGCCCGCTTCGGGCTCGCCGATCTCCTGTACCGCCAGCTCGCCTAAGTCCTCCCCTTCACAGAGCGGTCTCAAGCCTTCACGTACTCGAGGAGGAGGGCCAGGGTGTTGGCCACCGCCTCGCGGTGCGTGCGCTCGTAGCCGTGGCTCGCGTAGACTCCCGGGCCGATGAGGCCGTGCTTGAGATCGTGGCCCGCGCGCAGGGCCGCCGCGGCGTCCGAGCTGTAGGCCGGGTAGACGTCTATGGCGAAGGAGCAGTCCGCCCTGCCGGCCGCGACGACGAGGGCGTCGACGATGTCCTTGTCGAAGGGACCGCTCGAGTCCTTGGCGGCGATCGAGACCTGACGATCCGTGCAGCCGAGGTCCTCCCCGACCGCCCCCATGTCCACCACGAGCATCTCCTCGGTCCCCGCGGGAACCACCGAACCCCCGTGCCCTACCTCCTCCCAGGTCGAGAAGAGGAGGGTCACCTTCCGTCCGAGCTGGAGTTCTCCCCGCCCCGCGAGGGAGGCCAGGGCCAGGAGGACGCCGCTCGAGGCCTTGTCATCGAGGTGGCGGCTCTTGAGGTAGCCCGAGGAGGTGAGGACGGTGCGGGCGTCGATGCTGACGAAGTCGCCCGGGGCGACGCCGAGACCCCGGAGGGCGGCGGCGGTCGGCGTCTTCTCGTCGACGAGGATCTCCATGCTCTCCTCGTCGGGTTTGAGGTCGCGGAGCTTCTGGTTGACGTGGACGGAGGCCTCGACGGGCTGGAAGGTTCCCGTGTAGGTCTTGCCCCCGCGGGCGTGGATGAGGCAGGTCTCGCCGACGAGATAGAGGTCGGGGTAGCTGCCGATCTTGGAGTAGCGGATGCGGCCGTTGGGTTTGACGGAGCGGACCATGGCCCCGAGGGTGTCGAGGTGGGAGGCCAGGAGGAGGGGGCGCCCCGTTCCGCCGAGCTCGCAGAGCACCGAGCCCTTGGCCCCCCGTCGGGGCTTCAGGCCGAGGCCGGCGAGCTGTGCGTGGACCTGGGAGGCGGCGGCCTCGGTGAGGCCGGTCGGGCTCGGGGTTCGGCAGAGTTCGATGATCAAGTCGAGGGCCCTGTCGACGAGGGCCGCGGCTACCTTGGGGTCGGGTTGTCTCATGGAGGGATTGTAGCCCTCGCGCCGAGGCGAAGGAATCCTCATTTTTCCGTATTTCCCGGGGGGCGGGACTCGATGCAATTCGATAAAGAAACATTGGATTTTTGTCGGCCGAGCGGTATCATGATCCCCGTGCGCCCCTTACGGGGGCACGTACATCTCGCCCTTATCGGGAGAACATCATGAATCGTGCATTGGCCCTTGTCGCGGCCCTCGCGGGCGCGAGTATCCTGGGGAGTCAGGCCTTCGGGCAGACGATCACCATCACCATCGATCCTCCCCCCTCCGTCATCCCCATCGAACCCGAGCCCCCCCTCGTCGACGCCTCCAGTGTAGAGGCGGCGGTGGCCAAGGCCCAGCTCCGCTCCAGGCTCCTCGAGGAGAGGCTGGACCGGGCGATGGAGAGGTTCTTTGCGAAGCTCTTCGCGCGGGGGCTCTGGCAGCCCCTCCAGTTTGGCGGAGAGGCTTCGGTCCCCTTCTACCCCCTGCAGATCTCCTTCGTCCCCGGGGTCTCCTTCCCCTTCGGCTATGGCGATGTCGGCCTGGCCGCGGGCTCGATCGGCACCATCAGCCGCGACATCCACGGGGCCGCGATGGCCGGCGTCTTCAATCTGAACCGGGACGTCTCCGGGGCGACCATGGCCGGCGTCTTCAACATCTCCCAAGGTGTCGACGGGGCCGCCTTGGCCGGCGTCTTCAACATAGCCGGCTCGAAATCGAGCGCCCTCATGAGCGCCGGTGTCTTCAACATCTCCGGGGCCGAGTTCTCGGGAGCCCAGCTGGCCGGCGTCTTCAACATCGGGGAGGATGTCCTCGGCGCCCAGCTGGCCGGTGTCTTCAACATCGCCGACGACTATGAAGGCCCCATCCAGGGTTCCGGTCTCTTCAACATCGCCACCAGGGTCCGCGGCTTCCAGGCCGCCCCCCTCTTCAACATCGCCGAGCGGGTCACCGGCCTCCAGCTCGGCCTCGTCAACGTGGCGGACCACATCGACGGCGTCCAGCTCGGCCTCATCAACATCGCGAAGAACGGGGTGGGCGGCATCGGCGAGCTCTTCGAGACCAACTCGGGTTATCGCTGGGCCTACTGGCAGAACGGCACCCCGCAGTTCTACACCGTCTTCATGGGCGGCCTGCCCGAGAGCAGGGATCCCGCCGGCTTCGTCTTCACCACGGGCGCGGGCAGCCGGGCCTACTTCGGCAGGCCCTACCTCGATCTCGAGGTGGCAGCCTCCTGGGACCTCGGCGCGGCGGCCACCAGCCTCGACGGGAACCTGAGCGCCCTTTCTCCCGGCGACGCTCCCGGCTTCTGGAGCGCCTGCGTCAGTGCCGCCAGCCTCGTCGACACGAGACCCTGGCCGACCCTGCGCCTCTCCCTCGGCGTGCCCATTATCTGGCGCATCCACGCGGTGGGCGGCCTTCGCGTCGACCTCGACGTCCAGGGCTGGGACGCCCTGCCCGAGTCCATGAAGACCGGCTTCGTCTCTCGGGACATCCGGATGCCCGGTTTCACCCTCGATTCCTACGCCAAGTGGTTCCTCGGATTCAGGATTTAAGGCAGAATAGGCCGTCTTCCCCGGGGAGGAATCCGAGATGACGACTGTCGTATCGCTGGGCGGATCGATCGTGGCCCCCGAGGCCCCCGATCCCGCCTTTCTTTCGGGGCTCCGCCTCCTCGTCGACCGCCACCTGGCCGCCGACAAGGAGAGGCGCCTCATTTTCGTGGTCGGTGGCGGCGGGCCCGCGCGCCGCTGGCAGCAGGCCTTCCGCGAGGTCGCCGGCACGACCGGCATCGAGGCCTCGCACGAGGCCTTGGACTGGATCGGCATCATGGCGACAAGGCTCAATGCCCAGCTCGTCAAGGCCCTCTGCGCCGAGCTGGCCCCCCAGGAGGTCGTCACCGACCCCACCGCGGTCGAGCTCTTCATGGGGCGGGTCCTGGTCGCGGCGGGCTGGAAGCCGGGCTGGTCCACGGACTACGACGCCGTCCTCCTGGCCGAGCGCTTCGGGGCGAGCACCGTGGTCAACCTCTCGAACATCGCGAAGGTCTACACCGCCGATCCCAAGCTGGATCCGGCGGCCACCCCCATCGACAGCATCTCCTGGGCCGATTTCCGGAAACTGGTCGGCGAGGACTGGGTGCCCGGGGCGAACGCGCCCTTCGACCCCGTGGCCTCTCGCCGCGCGGCCGAGCTCGGCCTCCGCGTCGTCTGCGCGGCGGGCAGGGACCTCGCCAACCTCGAGGCCCTCCTCGAGGACAGGCCCTTCGTCGGGACGGTGATCGGCCCGGCCTGAGCCGGTCCGCTACTTCCCGAGGCTCTCCAACTTCCCCAGCGCGTCCTTCCAGTAGGCGAGTTCGGAGTCCCTGCCCGAGAGGGGGGCCTGGGCGACCAGGCCGGCGGCGGCCCTGCGGGCCAGAGGGGCCAGGTTGGCCCCCAGGGCCGCGTCGAAGGCGCGCCGCCAGTACCACCAGGCCTCCTCCTGCTTCCCCAGCCTGGTCGAGAGATCGGCGAGGAGGAGGAGGTCGTTCGCGACCCCCGGCGAGTTCTCGGCCTTCTTGTCGTTGAGGAGGGCCTCCTCCGCGGCGGCGAGGGCCTCGGGGAGCTTGTCTTCTTTCACGAGAAAAGAGGCGAGGAGGTAGCGGTTGGCGCCGATCTCGGACCAGCGCTTCAACTTCGTGTTGAGCGTCGATGAGGCTTCGAGATCCGTACGGGCCTCGGCGGCGCGACCGAGGGCGTAGAGGGCTCCCGCCCGGTCGTGGAGGGCGATGGCCCTGAGTCCTTCGTCGGTGCCTGCGGCCTTGAGGGCCTCGTCGAAGAAACCGAGGGCGGTCGCGGCATCCCCTCTGCGGAAGGCCAGTTCTCCGCGTCCCGTGGCCGCGAGGGAGGCGGCCTTCCCGGAGCCCGAAAGCCTGGCGTAGTCGGCCGCGAGGCCGAATTCCCTGCCCGCGGTCTCGAGGTCGCCCCAGGCCGCCCAGAGCCTGCCGAGGGAGCTGTGGGCCGCCGAGACTCCGTCGAGGGCGTCCACCGAGGAATTCGCGTCGAGGGCCTGACGGTAGTACTTGAGGGCGCTGTCGTACTGACCCTGCCTCACGAGGGAGTCCGCGAGCTTGACGAAGTCGGCGGCCTGGTTCCGCTTCTCGAAGACCTCCGGAGGACGCTTGGGGGCCGAGGAGCAGGACGCGAGGAGGGCGGCGCAGGCGAGCGCGAGGAGGAGGGGGGCGGACCACGCGGCCGCGCCGGGGATCGATCGTGTCGCTTTCATCTCAGAACAGTCCCTCCCTGAGGCTCTGGAAGACGGCGGGCTGCTCGGTCCGCGTGGGTATGCCGCCCCGCAGGAGGGGGTTGTTCCGGAGCCCCTCGAGGACGTCCTGGGCCTGCCGGACCGCGACGTCGATCTGGAGGATGGTGGCCGAGATGCCGGGCACCTCCGCGGCCAGGCTGTTGGCGACGTCCGAAAGACCCTTAACCGCGCTCTGGACCTCGGCGATGCTGCGGTTGAGGCCGTCGTAGAGGGCGTTGTTGTCGTTGAGCAGGGTCTTGATGGAGCCCTCCGGGGCGAGGAGCCTGGGCACGAGGCCGGTCGGGTCGGAGAGCCCCTCGCTGAGCTTGGCCAGGTTGGACGAGACCGTCGAGAGGTTCGCGGCGAGGCTGTCGACCTGGGTCAGGACCGTGCCGATCCTCGAATCGAGGTCGACGATGGTCCGATCGGCGTTGCCGACGAAGGAGTTGACGCCCTTCACGGCGCCGGCCGCCTCTTCCACGATGCGCGCGACCGGCGTGGATCCCTCGCCCGTGAGGGCCTTGTTCACCTCGGTGAGGGTGCGGTTGAGGCTCTCGACCGTGCGATTGATGTCGTCGATGAGGGGGTTCACGCCCGAGAGGAGGCGGGTGATCGTGTCGTCCTTCTTGGGGATGTCGGCTCGGTCCCCTTCGATGATGTCCTTGCCCTCCTTCGACAGGGCCTCGGGCACGAGGCCGCCCTCGGCGAGGAGCTCGGTCCCCTTGCCTGGATGGAAGAGGATCTGGGTGCCGAGGCCGATGGGCGAGGTCACGATCTCGATCAGGGAGTCCACGCGGACCTGGGAGCGGTAGGTGCCGTAGATCGAGAAGCGCGCGATGACATTGTTGCCCTCGTCGAGCCTGAGGTCCTCGATCTTGCCCACCTGGAAGCCGCGCATGAATATTGCCGTGCCGGGAGCGGCGCCTGCCGCGGAGGCGAGGACGGTCCTGAAGCGCGGATCCTTCGCGAACCAGCGCTGGCTGGCCCCGGCCATCGCGATGCTGCCGAGGAGGGCGAAGCCCGCGAGGACCATGAAGAGCCCCACGATGCGGTCGGCGTGCCTGATCCTGAATTTCATCCTTCCTCCAGGTCCCTGCCGGAACCGCTCGATCCGAAACCCTCGTCCGCGGCCAGGGACTCCTCCCAGGCCCCGAGGAGGTCCCCGGCGGCCCGCCTCGGCTTGAGGCTTCCCATCACGGCGCGGAGCGCCCCGTCCTTCCAGAGCCGGGCCTCCTCGTAGGAGCCCCAGGCCTCCATCCTGCCCGCGCGGATGACGCCTATGCCGTCGGCGACCCTGAAGGCCAGCTCGTTGCTCCCCGAGGCCGTCAGGATGGTCCTGCCCCGCCTCCTCGACTCAGCGACGAGGTCGATGACGCGCAGACCCTCGGTCTCGTCGAGGGAGGCGAGGGGCTCGTCGAGGAAGAGGAGGTCGGGGTCGAGGACGAGGGCCCGCGCGAGGCCGATGAGGTGGTGCTGACCCACCGAGATGTCGGAGGGTCGGGCCTCGAGACCCTTCTCGAAGCCGACGGCCTCCGCGGCCCGGCGGACGGCCGCCTCGACCTCGGCACGGGGCAGGCCCGGTTCGTGGACGCGGAGGGGAAAGGCGATGTTGTCGCGGAGGCTCATGTTGGACCAGAGGGCGGCGTCCTGGAAGACGAAGCCGCAGCGCCGGCGGAAGGCCGCCTCCTCGGAGCGCGAGAGGTCGGCGAGGGAGCGGCCCTCGACGAGGACCTCGCCGCGTTCCGGCGGGACGATCCCCGCGGCGACCTTGAGGAGGCTCGACTTGCCCGAACCCGCGCTGCCGAAAAGGTGGACGCAGGTGCCGGGCTCGACACGGAGGACGCGGTCGGAGAGGGGTCTCGCCTCACGGGAGGCCGCCGTCGTCCCGGCCCCGGGTCCGAGGACCAGCTCGATGCCCCTGAGCTCGAGGAGGGGCCCGCGGCGCGCGACCTCAGACATAGGCGACCACGGTGATGAGGGCGTCGGCCAGTATGACGAGGACGAAGCTCGAGCCGACCGCCCTGATGCCGGCCACGGGCACCTCGGTGGTGGCGCGGGCGACGGAGAAACCGCGGTAGGTCGAGACGAGGGCGATGAGGGAGCCGAAGACCAGGCTCTTCAGGCTGCCCCAGACGAGGTCGGAGGGCTTGAGGGTCTCGATGAGGCGACTCCAGTACTCGACCAGGCCCACCGGGTGGATGAGCTGGAGGACGAGGAAGGACCCGAGGATGCCGAAGATGTTGAAATAGATGTCGAGGACGACGATGGAGATCGTGACGCCGAGGAAGCGCGGGGCCGCGAGGTAGGCGATGGGATCGGCTCCGACGGCGACATAGGCCTCGAGCTCGTGGCTGACCGCCATGCCCCCGAGTTCGGTGGCGATGGCCGTTCCCGAGCGCGCCGCCACGACGAAGGCGGTGAGGAGGGGGCCGAGCTCCTTGGTCACGACGATGACGAGGAGGGTGTAGGCGAGCTGGCCCTGGCCGAAGCCCGAGAGCACCGAGGAGCCGATGAGGTTGATGGCCACGCCGATGGCCAGGGCGATGACCCCCACGACCGGCAGGGCCTCGAAGCCGGTGAAAAGGATCTGCATCACGAGGACGCGGAAACCCACCTTCCCGCGGGTGAAGAAGCGGGCCGATTCGATGACGAGGCGGGCCGAGTAGCCGAGGGCGTAGGACAGACCCCGGAGACCGTCGATGGCCCGGCCGCCGAGGCGGTCGAGGAGGCTCATGTGCCGCGCCCCCCTCCGGCGAAGATGCCCGACAGGAGCTCCCGCGTGGCGGCGTAGAGGGGCGGCACGCCTTCGAGGGGCGATAGCCGCGACGACAGCTTTTCGCCCGCGTTGAGGGGGAGATCGCTCACGTAGTAGAGGAACCGCGTGCGGCAGCCCGGCCTGAGGACGCCGAGCTCCTCGGCCTCGAGGACGGCGCGGAGGTACCAGATACCCTCCATCTCGAGCCCCACGCAGCCCCAGATGCGGCGGTAGAACTGGAGCATGGCCCGGTTCTGGAGGAGGGTGCCGCCGACCGTGAGGAGGGGTCCCTCGATGACCCGCTTGCCCGGCAGGGCGGCGCGGAGGGCCGCGAGGGTGGCCGCGCCCGCGCCCTGGAGGGGCTGGAAGGCGTCGGTGGACTGCTCGATGAAGGCCGTCGGCACGATGAGATCGCCCCGCGAGCCCTCGAGGGCTCCCGCTTTGCCGATCACGTTGATCGACCTCACGTTGCGCCCGAAGAGGAGAAGGAGGCTCCGCATGATCTCCTCGGCCTGCTCGCCGAAGGCGAAGTCGATGTTGACGATGAAGGAGGTCGGCGTGCAGGACTGGAGCCAGATCCCCGGGTCGACATCGGCCTCGCAGACCTTGGAGGCGTCCACGAGCTGGACCTGGATGCCCGTCGTCACCCGCTCCGGGAGGCGGAGGATGCCGCGCTCCCTCTCCCGCTCGGCGACCAGGGCGCGCATCTCCGGGAAGGCGGCGAACCAGTCGCGCGCCAGGCTGTAGACCTCGTCCATGGGGGTGGTCCAGCCGGGGACGCGGAGCCCCTCGCGCTCCGCCCAGCCGAGGATCTCCTCGCGTCTCTCCACGAAGAAGGGATTGAGGCAATTGGACACGGAATGGGTGTTCGAGGAGACGATGTGCACCTCGATGTCCTCGGGGAAGTCGGCGGGACTGAGGCCCACGAGGGACTCGGCGGCCTTGCCCACCTGGTTGGCCCAGATCTCGTTCAAGGTGCCGTTGAGGTTGTTGACCTGCTTGCGGATGTCGACCGAGTAGGCCTGGCGGTGGAAGACGAGGTCGCGCACCTTCTCGACGGCCCGCCCGGGCCAGAGGGCGTCGAGCTCGGCCACCTCCCCGGCGGTGAAGGTCGAGCCGACGGCCGACTCGGCGGCCTTCTCGTCGTCCTCGATCCGCGAGAGGGCCCGGATGAGGTCGGGATGGTTGAGTCGGTAGCGGATCTTGCGGGCCTCGACGGCGAAGAGGCAGAGGCAGGTGAGGAAGTCCATGATGTCCGAGATGCCGCTGCGGACGAGGACCATGTCCTTCCCCCCCATCATCTCGTAGACGAAGCGGTGACGGGCGTCGGTGGGCACGAAGGGAAAGAGGAGCTCGGGGCTGGCGTAGACCGAGGGCAGGTTGTCGGTGAGGAGGAAGACGAAGGAGCTCGTCAGGTTCGCCGGAAGGCGGCGGACCGCGTAGGAGAGGGCTCCCCAGTCGATGGCCGCCTCCTCGCCGGCGAGGGGATGGAGGGCCGGCTCCAGCGCGACATAGGACTCGACGAGGCGCCTGATCTCGATGTGGCCGAGGGAGACGCCGCGCCAGACCTCGGCGTTGAAGCGGTCGAAGGCCTCGAAGAGCCCGAGGCCCTCGCGCAGCTTGGTGCCGAAGGCGTGGGCGAAGGGGCGGGAGCGCCCGAGCAGGGCCAGGAAGGCCGGGCCCGGTATGGCCAGGGCCTCGACGGGTTCGAGGGCGCGGATCTCGTACTGCCGCGGCGTCCCGATGAGGGCGGAGCGCTCGCCGAAGTAGGAGCCGGCCTCGATGACGTTGACGCGGAAGGGAGGGTTCCGGGAGAGGTCCACCGACTCCACCGAGCCCGAGATGAGGACGAAGACCTCGGCCGAGTCGGGATCCCCCTGCCTCACGATGGAGGCGCCGCGCTCGAAGCCGCGCCGCGCGGACTCGGCGACGAGTCCCGACAGTTCGGCCAGGGTGAGGAAGCGGAAGGGCACGATCCCCGCGAGCCGCTCCCGCAAGGAGGCTTCCGGTTCCGGAGGGGGCGGTGGGGCGTTTCGGGGCATGGGGACAGGATAACCTCCCCGGGCCCGCATTTCAAACGATCGCGGAGCGGCCTTGCGGGGGGAAGGCCGCGGAGTCTATCCTTCGGGCACGTCCCCGGCACCGCCGGGCGACCGCGGAGCGACATGAAAAGACCCGGCGCCTTCCTCGGAGGGGATCTTCTCCTCCTGTTCACAGCCATCATCTGGGGTTTCGCCTTCGTCGCGCAACGCGTGGGCATGGACTACATCGGTCCCTTCGCCTTCAACGCCGTGCGCTACCTCATCGGCGCCCTCTCCCTGGTTCCCCTCCTCTTCTTCCCTTCGGTGAGGAGCGCGGCCGAGGCGGCCCACCTCGACCGGCCGAGCCGGCGCGGCCGGGCCCTCGCCTTCTTCGGCCCTCCTCTCGCTGCGGGGGCGGCCATGTTCCTCGGCTCGAGCTTCCAGCAGGTCGGCCTCGTCACAACGACGGCGGGCAACGCCGCCTTCATCACGAGCCTCTACGTCGTCCTCGTGCCCCTCCTCGGCAGACTCTTCGGCAAGCGCTTTTCGGGCATCGACATTGCGGCGGCCCTCGTGGCGGTCGGCGGCCTCTGGCTCATCACCATCCGGGGCGGCTTCAGCATCTCGAGCGGCGACCTCTTCGTCCTCGTCTGCGCCTTCTTCTGGGCTCTCCACATCCTCGTGATCGGCCGCTTCGCCAACCATTACGACCCCATCCGCCTCGCCATCGGGCAGTTCACGGTCTCGGGCGCGCTCAGCCTCGCCATCTCCCTCGCGACCGAGCGCACGAGCCTGGCCGGCCTCCGCGGGGCCCTCGTGCCCCTCCTCTACGGCGGCCTCGCCTCCTGCGGAGTCGCCTTCACTCTGCAGATCTTCGGACAGAAGAAGGCGAAGGCCTCCCACGCCTCCATCATCATGGCCCTCGAGGGCCTCTTCGGCGCCATCGGCGGCATCCTCATCCTCGGAGAACCGGCCACGGCGCGCATCCTCGCCGGCGGTGGCCTCATGATCCTCGCGACGATCCTGCCGCGCCTGCCCTTCCTCGGCGGAAAGGCGGAGGCGGACCCGGCCTCCGCGGGCGAGAAGGACTACCGCACCGGCTTCGCTTCCTGGAATTCCTCGGCCTTCGACGCGGCCCTTCCCCTCTCGGAACTGGAGATCTCGGGGATCAGGAGGACGGGGATCAGGCTCATCCTCGATCCGGCTTCGGCCGAGCGCCTCGCGGATCCGGCCGCGGGGGCGGACGCCGATTCGCCGCCCCTCCTCCGCGCCGTCGTCGAGAGCCCCGAGATCGCCGCGGGCTTTCCGGCCCTCGAGGCCATCCCCTCCTGGAACAGCCTGACGCCCGCGGGCACTTGGGTCGAGGTCTCCCTCGCCGCGAGGATCGGCGGCCGCTGGACCCGCTATTTCGACCACGGCCGCTGGACGGCCACGCGGGGCACCCTCGAAGCCTCCTCGGCGGCCGGCGAGGAGGACGAGGACGGGAAGGTGGCCACGGACACCCTAAGACTCAACGCGCCCGCCGAGGCCTTCAAGCTGCGGGTCGTCCTCTGCGCCAAGGAGGGGGCCCAGGTTCCGGAGCTCCGCGGTCTGGCCCTGGCCTGGTCCTCGGCCAGGCCCGAGATGGCTCCCCCGACCAGCGAGGCCCTCCTCCGCGACCTCCTCGTGCCGGGCGTTCCCGCCTGGTCGCAGCGCAACTATCCCGACGGCGGCTCTGTCTGGTGCAGCCCCACCTCCCTCTCGATGGTCATGGCCTACTGGAAGGCCCAGGACGGGGAGGCCCTGCCCGCGGAGGAAAGCTATGTGCGCGCCAATGTGGCGGGGGTCTACGACGCCGAGTACAAGGGCCACGGCAATTGGTCCTTCAACGCCGCCTGGGCCGGCGAGCAGGGCTTCGCCGCCTCGGTGCGGCGCTTCACGGGTCTGGTCGAACTCGAGCCCTGGATCGCCGCCGGCGTGCCGGTGATCATGAGCGTGTCCTGGGACTTCGAGGCGGCCCGTCCTCTGCCGGGCGCCCCCATACGGAGCAGCAGGGGCCACCTGACCACCCTCGTGGGTTTCGACGCGGCTGGAGACCCGGTGATGAACGAGCCGGCCTCGCCCGACGACGCCTCGGTGCGCCGGACCTATCCGCGGGCCGCCCTCGAGGCCCGATGGCTCGAGGCCTCGGGGGGCACGGCCTACATCGTCACTCCTCGATAGGGAGGAGGTCGAGGATCTCGTCCTCGTCGCCCGTCGAGGGGACGACGATCTCGGCGCAGGTGCCCGGGGCCGAGTCGACCGGGCCCGAGGCGCCCGGGATCCTGGCCCCCGCCTCCGCGGTCAGGTTCTCGGAAACGCAGATGCGGACTTGGTTGCGCCCGCCCCGCTTGCCCTCGTAGAGGGCCGCGTCCGCGAGGGCGATGACCGCGTCGGTCCCCGCGTCGAACTCGCTGACCCCTATCCCGAGTGTGATGGTGACCGAGAGCCGTTTTCCCTCGTAGTCCCAGATCGCCGACTCGACCCGCTTCCTGATCCTCTCCGCGAGGACCGAGACGCCGGCGGTCTCGCCCTCGCCGAGGATGACGAGGAATTCCTCGCCGCCCCAGCGGGCCGCCAGGTCGGAGCCTCGGATGGAATCGGCGATGATGGAGGCCGTGTTGGACAGGACATAGTCGCCGCAATCGTGGCCGTGGAGATCGTTGAAGGCCTTGAAATGGTCGATGTCGCACATGATGACGGCGACCCTGCCGCAGCCCCTCCGGGCCCGCGCCAGCTCCCTTTCCAGGGCGCGCACCGCGGCCCGGCGGTTGGCGAGGCCCGTGAGCGTGTCCGTCGAGGCGAGGGCCGAGAGTCGGGCATTGGCCCGGTCGAGCTCGTCGTGGAGCCCGGCGGCGCGCACGATGCTCCCGAGCTGGATGGCGAGGGTCTCGAGGAAGGAGATGCGGGTGTCGTCCAGTTCCGCCTCCCTGCGATAGCCGACGGTGAGGGTGCCGATGGCCTCGCCTCGGGCTATGACCGGGAAGCTTCCCACGACGGCGATGCCGAGGACGATGAGGGCGGTTCTCATGGGGCTTTCCGGGTAGTCGGCCACGAGTTTGGTCGAAGCCTTGAGCCCCTCGATGGAAGCCCAGGTGGTTCCGACATCCCGATGGCGGTGCATCAGGGCTTCCATGGCCTCGGGCGTGAGGCCGCGCTGGGCCACCATCGCGAGCTCCCGCCCCTCGTTCTCGAGGAGGTAGAGGGCGGCCGCGGCGACCTGGAGGCGGTTCTGGAGGAGGCCGAGGATCCTCGGGGCGAGTTCCGACAGGTCCACCGAGCCCGCAGTCTCGGCGAAGGCGTCGTTGAGGAGCTGGAGCTCGTTGCGGCTCGAAGCCAGCTCGAAGACCTTGGCGTTGACCTCGCTCTCGAGCCTGCTCATGAGGACGACGAGGAGGGAGAGGTTGTAGATGACGAGGAGGAGGAGAGTGAGGATGAGACTGGCGACGTCGAGCCGGGCGGTGTCGAAACCGAGGGAGGGCAGGAGGCCCGAGACCAGGGACAGGGCGGCCCGGAGCGCGAAACAGAGGGCCGTGACTGCGAACACCCGGGAAAGGATCTCCTGCCCCTGGGGGTAGCGGGTCCCTTCCTCTTTCCGGCGGAGCGACCAGGCCTCCCGGGCACAGAGGACCGCGGCGACGAGGGAGAAGAGGAGGATTCGCGGCCAACGTTCGGGGCTGAGGATCGCGAGCCCGGCGAGGACGAGGACCGTCGTCGCCGCCGTCGCCAAAAGCCCCAGCCAGCGCATGCGGACCCCGATCAACGACATGCCCACCTTCATGAAGAAGGCGAAGGCCAGGAAGAGAAGGCCGTTGAGCAGGGCCACGAAGAGGGGGGCGGACAGCTGTCCCCGCAGTATGCTCAGCCCGAAGGAGGAGAGGAGGAGGAAATTCGCCAGATTCCAGGGCCAGAGCTGGGCGAAGCTCCGCCTGAAGGTGATCAGCCAGACGATCGCGCCGATCGCGATGGTCAGGACGGCGCCTGCGACGAGCAGGGTCCCTAGATCAAGCTGAGTCGGCATGGTTGCCCTGAAGTATCGCTCCCCTCGCCCCCCACTGCAATCCGTCGAGGGCCGGGGCCTCAGAGCCGGCGCGCCTCCTCCATGTACTCGACGCTCTGGTGGCGGAAATAGGTTTCGTAGAGATCGGCATAGTGCCCCCCCCGCTCGAGGAGGGCCTCGTGGGTCCCCTCCTCGAGGATGGAGCCCCTGTCCAGCACGATGATGCGGTCGGCGAAGCGCACGGTGGAAAGCCGGTGGGCGATGACGATGGCCGTGCGTCCGACCATGACCGTCTCGAGTCCCTCCTGGATCTGGGCCTCCGTGAAGGGGTCCACCGAGGAGGTGGCCTCGTCGAGGATGAAGAGGGCGGGGTCCTTGAGGAGGACGCGGGCCAGGGTGACGAGCTGGCGCTGGCCGAGGGAGACCGAGGAGCCCCGATGCCCCGTCCCCGTCGCGAGGCCCTCGGGCAGATCGTCGACCCAGTCCCCGCGCCCGAGGGAGCGGGCCGCGGCTTCGACCTCGGCGTCCGTGGCCTCTGGTCTCGCGTAGCGGATGTTGTCGGCCACCGTGCCGGGAAAGAGGAAGGGATCCTGGGAGACCAGGCCGATGGCGCCGCGGAGCTCGGCGAAGGGGATGGAGCGGATGTCCCGGCCCCCGACCCGGAGGTTCCCTTCCTGGAATTCGTAGAGCCTCGACACCAGCTTGACGATGCTCGACTTGCCCGAGCCCGTGTGCCCGACGATGGCGAGCTTCTCGCCCGCGGCGATGGAGAGGTCGAAGCTCTCGAGGACCTTCTCCTTGCTCGAATAGGCGAAGCCGAGGCCCGAGAACTCGATGGAAACCCCGCCCTCCGCGCGCGAGCGGGCGTGGAGCTCCTCGGCCGTCTTCACCGGCACCTCGACCTGCCTCACCTTGGGCTCGCGGTCGATGAGGGAGAAGACGCGCTCGGCGGCCGCCAGGCCGTCCTGCACCTGGCTCCAGAAGCTCGCGATGCTGAGGAAGGGCCACCAGAAGAAGCCCACGGCCTGCATGAAAAGGAACCACTCGCCGAGACTGAGGGCGCCCGTGTGCACCGAGGAGCCGCCGAACCAGGCCAGGAGCCCGTTGCCCGCCCCGTTGGCGATGCCCACGATGGGCATGATGAGAACCATCGTCACGCCCCGCCTGAGGTGGAAGCGGTAGGAGAGGCCGTTGTCGCGCAGGAAGTCGCCGTAGAGGGACTTTTCGCGGCGGAAGCCCTTGGCCACCGAGATGCCGGCGATGGACTCCTGGATGCGCGAATTCACCTGGGCGGTGACCCGCTTGGCGTTTTGCGTGACGAAGCGCGCGAAGCCGCGGAAGGAGAGGGCCAGGGCCACCGCGAAGGGCGCCATGGCCAGGAGGAGGAGAGAGAGGCGCGGGCTGATCGTGACGAGGTAGGTGAAGAAGACCACGACGAGGATGATCTGGGAGAGAAAGTCGACGACGAGCCCGATGATGCCCGCGAAGTCCTCGGTGTCCGTGGTGACGCGGCTCACCACCTTGCCCGAGGAATGCTCGTCGTAGAAGGAGAGGTCGTGGGAGAGGGCTCGGGCGAAGGCGTCCGAGCGGAGCTGGAGGATGGTCTCGCCCACCGTCCGTCCCGTGAGGTACTGGCGCGCGTAGTTGAGGAGCCACTCGAGGAAGCCAAAGCCGGCGACCGCGAAGGCCAGGAGGGCGACCTGCGATATCGCCGTCCCGCCGACCGCGGCCGCCGCGTCCAGGGACTTCGCGATCACCACCTGCGCGGCGAACTCGGCCAGGGCGGCGGTCGCGAGGGCGGCGCCGACGAGGATGAGGCGCCTTCGCGAGGGCCGGAAATAGGCCAGGATGCGCGCGAAGAGATCGCGGTCGGAGTACTGCCGGTCGTAGGCCTCGGTCTCGAGGCCGTCCATGATCCATCCCATTCTATGACCTCGCGAAGAGCCGCTTGTAGTCTTCGGAGCGTCCGAGGAGCTCCTCATGAGTGCCGCTGGCAGCGAGCCGCCCCCCCTCGAGGAGGAGGATGCGGTCGGCCCAGCGGATCTGCGAGAGGCGGTGCGTGATGAGGAAGGTCGTCCTGCCTTCGCCCGCGCGGCGCATCGCCTTCTGGATCTCGTCCTCGGTGCGCGAGTCCACCGCGCTCGTCGAGTCGTCGAGGATGAGGATGCGCGGATCGGCGAGGAAGGCCCGCGCGATGGCGATGCGCTGCTTCTGCCCTCCCGAGAGCGTCACGCCGCGCTCGCCCACCTCGGTGTCGTAGCCCTTCTCGAAGCCCATGATGAAGTCGTGGGCCTGGGCCTCGCGGGCGGCGCGCTCCACCTCCTCCTGCGTCGCGCGGTCCTTCCCGAAGGCGATGTTCTCGCGGATCGAACGGCTGTAGAGGAAGACGTCCTGCTCGACCGCCGCCACCTGCGAACGGAGACTCTCGAGGTTCCAGTCGCGCACGTCGACCCCGTCGACGAGGACCCGGCCCGAGAGCGCGTCGAAGATGCGCGGCACCAGGCGCACGAGGCTCGTCTTGCCAGCGCCGGTGCGGCCGACGATCGCCACCGTCTGGCCGGGCTCCACCGAGAAGGAGAGGCCCTTGAGCACCGGCGCTCCGGACGCTCCGCCGAAGGAAAAGCTCACGTCGCGGAATTCCACGCGACCCGCGACGGGCGCGCTGCGGCCCTTCGGGTTCTCGTCGAGATCGGTCTTGGCCTTGATGACTTCGAGGATGCGCCCCGCGCTCGAAAGGCCCATCTGGAACATATTGAAGGAGAAAATGGAGATGAAGGTCGTCTGGCGGAAGGCGTTCCAGAGCATCATGAAGCCGATGGCCTGGCCCACCGTGATGGCGCCCGCCTTCCACATGAGGATGGCGTGCAGGAAGGCCGCGGCCCAGGCGAGGGCGAAGACGAGGAGGGGCCAGTAGCGGCCCTCGACCTTGGCCAGCCTTACATAAAGATCGCGGAGCTTGCCCGCTCGGACCGCGAAGGCCAGGGCTTCGCGCTCCTCGCCCAGGTTGGCCTTGACCGTCTCGATGCCCTCGAGGGCGTCGGCCAGGCCCGCGTTGAGCTCGCCGAAGCGCTCGCGCTGCTCGTCCGTAAGGGGATTGAGGGTGCGGTTGTAGAGGGCCACGGTGAGCACGAGCCCGACGACGAAGAGACCGGGCACGAGGAGGAGGCGGGGATCGATGAAGGCGACCATGACGAGGGGCACGATCGTCATCACGAACTGGTCGAGGATGAGCATGACCCCCGGCGAAAACATGAGATTGAGCCAGTGCACGTCGTTGGTCGAGCGGGCCATGAGGTCGCCGACCTTCTGCGAGGAATGCCAGGTCTGGCTCTTGCCGAGGAGGGAGGCGAAGAGCTCGGAGCGCGCGTCGCGCTCGAGCTTCTGCGCGAGGAATTCGAAGGAGAGATTGCGACCGATGCCCGAGAGGCCCTGAACCAGGGCAGCCCCGGTTATGAGGAGGGCGACGCGCACCAGGTCGGGCTGGGACCAGCCCGGCCTCGTGAGCACGTCGAAGGCGCTCCCGATGAGGATCTGCAGTCCCGAGTAGCCGACGTTGTTGGCGACGTCGAAGACCAGGGCCAGGAGGGGGAGGAAGGGATAGCGGAGGACGTGGGAGATTATCCAGCGCGCCGGATTCCGCGTGTCGTAGCGGTGGGCGTCGTGGGCGCGGAATTCGGTGGCCTGGCCGCCTTGGGCTGCCGCGGCGAGGGGGAGCGATGACATGTTGCGATTGTACTGAATCGGGAAGGGTGTATCATAGCCCTAAAGGCGAAATGCCCGGGTTGCGGTTCCGGGCGGCGAAGGGAGGATGTACATGGGGACCCCGGAATTTCCCGCGATCATGAGGGGCGGCAGGGCTCCGTTCTATGTCGGCATGACTGTTGTAAGCATTGTGATAGTCGTGATCGTCTTCGCCTTCATCGCGCGGAGCTACGGGGTGGAGGTCGGGGAAACGGGCATGACGATCAGCGGTCTCTACGGGCTCGAGGTCGAGTACTCCGACATCGAGGATCTGAGGCTTCTCGATTCCTTCCCGACCGTCGGCCTCAAGCTGAACGGCATCAATGCCCTGGTCGTGAACATCGGCATCTTCTCGTACTCGGGGTTCGGCCGGGTGAGGCTCTTCGAGCTGGACAGGTCGAAGCCCTATCTGCTCGTGGAGACGAAGAAGGAGAAAATAATAATTGGTATGGGTGGCGACAGGAACAGGGAGCTCTATGCGAGGATGGCCGGGAAGATCGCGAAGTGAAGGTTCTGGGCCGGGCGGCGGCCGATCTCGGGAGAGGGGGAAGGGCCGAGATCGCCGAGCGAGCCAGGGTTGATCCTGGGCCGGGCTCGGAGAGACCGGCCCCGAGGGCAGCCCCGCGAGCGAGGAAGCTCGGCCCGAGGGGGAGACTTCCCCCTTTGATATGAGTTTATGAGCTTTATGGCATATAGAATTACTGATACCGCCATGAGAGATGGCGTTTATCATGATAAACGCCATCTCGGGCGCCGGTGCCGGGCGGGCTTCGGGTAGGGGCGCGGCCCTGCCTCGATGGTCGGCGTTGGCGAGTGACCCGCTCCGGGCTACAATGTCCCGCCAGCCCGAAGGAGCCCCCATGCGTCTCGTCATCCGTCCCGACTACGACTCGGTCTCGAAGTGGGCCGCCAATCATGTGGCGCGGCGCGCCGCGGTCGCGGCCGAGTCGGGCGCCACCCTGGTCCTCGGTCTGCCCACGGGCTCCTCGCCCCTGGGGATGTACCGGGAGCTCGTGGCCCTGCACCGGGCGGGCAAGCTCTCCTTCCGCAACATCGTCAGCTTCAACATGGACGAATATGTGGGCCTGCCCGAGGCGGCCCCGGAGAGCTACCACAGTTTCATGTGGGCCAATCTCTTCTCGCAGGTGGACATGCCCCCTGAGAACGTGAACATCCTCGACGGGAACGCCGCCGACCTCGAGGCGGAGTGCCGGCGCTACGAGGAGAAGATGCTCAGGCTGGGGGGCATCGATCTCTTCGTCGGCGGGGTGGGGGCCGACGGGCACATCGCCTTCAACGAGCCGGGCTCATCGCTCGCGTCGCGCACGCGGGTGAAGACTCTCACGCGGGACACGAAGCTGATGAACTCCCGCTTCTTCGGCGGGGATCCGGAGCGGGTGCCCGCGACGGCCCTCACGGTGGGGGTGGGCACGATCATGGACGCGCGGGAGGTCCTGATTCTCGTGTCGGGGCTCGCGAAGGCCCGAGCCCTCCACCACGCCATCGAGGAGGGGGTGAACCATCTCTGGACTGTCTCCTGCCTCCAGCTCCATCCCAAGGGCGTGGTGGTCTGCGACGAGGACTCG
>Ga0334722_10000786_pt1 | contig 43739 bp, 37 predicted proteins | sample C3_bottom_MG_FD_207210 | JGI IMG/M metagenome (GOLD analysis project Ga0334722, IMG submission 207210) | Sediment microbial communities from Yellowstone Lake, YNP, Wyoming, USA - C3_bottom | ecosystem: Environmental > Aquatic > Freshwater > Lake > Sediment | place: USA: Wyoming | collected...
GCCACGCTCAGGACCTCGCTGACCGCGCCTATGCCCTGGCCGCAGCCCCAGATATCCTTCCACGCCTTCTTGCGCTCGCTGCCGAAGTTCATCTTGCTCGGGTCCGATTGCGGCAGGCGCTCGGGGTCGAGCCCGGCGGCCCGGATCGAGGGCTTGAGGTAATTGCCGTGAACGCCGGTGAACAGATCCGAATAGACGATGTCGTCGGAGCTGCACTGAACGATCATTTCCTTGTAGGCCTGCGCCGCGCGCGCTTCGTGCGTGGCGATGAAGGCTGAACCGATGTAGGCGAAGTCGGCGCCCATCGCCTGCGCCGCCAGCACCGCGGCACCGGTAGCGATCGAACCGCCCAGCGCGAGCGGTCCATCGAACCACTCGCGGATCTCCTGGATCAGGGCGAACGGGCTTTTGACGCCGGCGTGTCCGCCCGCCCCCGCTGCTACCGCGATCAGCCCGTCGGCGCCCTTCTCGACCGCCTTGTGCGCAAAGCGATTGTCGATGACGTCGTGCAGCACGACGCCGCCGTAGCTGTGCGCCGCCTGGTTGACTTCAACGCGCGCGCCGAGCGAGGTGATGACGATAGGCACCCTGTGCTTGACCAGCATTTGCATGTCGTGGTCCAGCCTGTCGTTGCTCTTATGCACAATCTGGTTGATGGCGAACGGCGCCGCCGGCCGCTGCGGGTTGGCGCGGTCGTAGGCAGCGAGCGTTTCGCCGATCTCGGCCAGCCAGTCATCGAGCAAGGATGCCGGCCGCGCGTTCAGCGCCGGCATGGCCCCGACCACGCCCGCCTTGCACTGCGCTATCACCAGCGCCGGCGTACTGATGATGAACAGCGGCGAGCCGATGATGGGCAGCGGCAGCGTATTCAACGGAGGCGGCAGTTTCGACATGATCGCCTAGATTCCTTTTGAAATGAGGGGACACGTCCCCTCAAACTTCCCTATATCGGTCCGTTGCAAAATTTATTTTGCAACGGATTCCTATTTGACGGACATCAGTTCGCCCTGGCGCGCCCATTGGGTGCCGTCGAACTGCACCATTTGCAGCGCGTGGAGCATGGCGTAATCCGCGGGCGAGGTATTGAGCTTGATCCCGGGCAGCAGACCGGGAAATTGCAGATCCTTGAGCGTGGTGGCCTGTTTCAACACATTCTCGCGCGTCAGCTCGTCACCGCAGGCCTTCAGCACCTGCACCATGGTCTGGGCGATCAGCACACCGGGAACATAGGTGCTTTGCGTCGCGTCGTCCTGCGGCAGGTACTTTTTCATGAACGCCTGGTGCTCCTTCAACCAGGGATCGTTTTCCCATTGCTTGGCAACCGGGTCCTTGTACCACGCCAGAGAATAGATGCCGACCGCCTTGTCGATGCCCGCAGGTTTGAGCACCGCCGCAATCGACGTCGACGTGCTGGAGAGGTAACGCGTAGGCCTCCAGCCCAGGTCATGCACCTTGCGGATGGCCTGTGCGGCCGCCTTGTTGAGGATGAACTGGACCAGCACGTCGGCGCCCGAGGCCTTGAGGGAGATGATCTGCGAGTCGACCGTCGGGTCGCTGAGTTCATACGAGGCTTCGGCGACGATCATGTTCGCCTTGGCTCCCAGCCCTTCCTTGAAGCCTTTCAGATAGTCCTTGCCGTAGTCGTCGTTCTGAAACAGCACCGCGATCTTCGCACCCGGCTTGGTCGCCAGGATGTGCTTGGCGTAGATCACGGCCTCGCTGTGGTAGCTCGGATAAAACGGCAGGGTCCAGGGAAAGTCCTTCGGATCGTTCCATTTGGTCGCGCCGCTGGTGATGAACAGATGCGGGATCTTCTTCGAATTGACGTAGCGATGCACGGCGGCATTGCTCGCGGTACCGATCATGCCGAACAGCGCCAGCACGTTCTCCTGCTCGATCAGCCGGCGCACGCCCTCGACCGTTTTCGGCGGCGAGAATGCATCGTCCAGGCTGATGAAGTTGATCTTGCGGCCGTTGATGCCGCCCTGCTCGTTGATCATCTTGAAATAGGCGGCCTGAACCTTGCCGAGCGCCCCGTAGCTCGACGCCGGACCGCTGTAGGCCATGGTCTGGCCGATCTTGATTTCGGTGTCGGATACGCCCGGTCCGTATTTCTTCTGCGCCTGCGCCGGCATCGCCAGCACCGTGGCGCAGACCACTACGACAAACGCTTTCCATATTTTGGTCATTGCTGCCTCCTCTAAAAACTTTGCCTACGCAAAACGCGCTCTCACTGCGCGTATCGCCCCGGCCACGCCGGTTGGCATGACGAACATCAGCGCGATCAGAATCACGCCGTAGATGGCCCAGGGCGCAGCCTTCGAAATCTTTTCGGCGATATTCGGGATGAACTGGATGAAGACCGCCCCGTAGAGCGCACCTGGAATCGAGGCGAGTCCGCCGACGACGACCCCGACCAGCAGGGTGATCGACAGAAAGATGGTGAAGCTCTCGGGGGCGACGAACTGCACCACGATGGCGCCCAGCGCTCCGGCCACGCCCGTGTACATGGCCGAGACACCGAAGGTGAGCGATTTGCACAGCGCGTTGTTGATCCCCATCGTCTCCGCTGCCATGGCCTGGTCGCGGATGGCGATCATGGCCCGCCCTACGCTGCCGTGCAGAAGATTGCGTGCGACGACGAACATGAGCACCGTAACCGCCAATACAAACAGATAGAGCCATTGATCGGGATCGAGCGGCAGTGCGAACGGCGCCTCCGGCTTCGTCAGCACCAGACCGCCGACGCCGCCGGTCCATGCCTCCAGGTGCTTGTATTTCAGCAACTGCGGCAGCGCCATGCCGAGCGCGAAGGTGGCGAGCGCGAGATAGAGTCCTTCCAGTTTGAGCGCGGGCAGGCCGAACAGAAAACCGACGGCGAGGCAACATGCGCCGGCCGCCGGTACGCTGAGCCAATACGGCACGCCGAAGCGGTCCATGAGTATGGCCGCGGCATAGGCGCCGATCGCGTAGAAAGCGCCATGCCCGAGGGAGATCTGGCCGTTGTAGCCGGTGAGCAGATTGAGGCCCAGCAGCGCCACCGCGTAGACCAGCACCATGGTCGCCTGGAATATATGGTAATTCTGCAATACGAACGGCAGGGCGCAGGCCGCGATGAGCAGCGCGGCCAATGCGGCCCTGGACCGCAGCGACGACGGCGCCTTCGCCGCAACGCTGCTGCCTGCGGGCAAGATCACTGCAGCGACGGATTCATAGTCGCTAGCCATGGCTACACCCTCACGACGTGGACTTTACCGAGCAGGCCGGAGGGCCTCACGGTCAGCACGGCGACGATCAAAACGAGCGCGACCGAGAGCTTCAGTTCGGTGCCGATCGCATAGGTGCCGATGAGGTTTTCGAGCACGCCGACGATGAAGCCGCCGAGTACGGCGCCGAGCGGGCTATCGATGCCGCCGAGTAAAGCGGCGGCAAAGGCATAGATCAGGACGCCCGACATCATGTGCGGATCGAGGTAGACGACCGGGGCCACCATCATGCCGCCGATCGCGCCGAGCGCGCCCGCCAGGCCCCAACCCAAGGCCAGGATCCAGCCCACGCGGATGCCGACCAGCCGGCTGGAGACAGGATTTTGCGCGCAGGCGCGCATGGCCAGACCGAGCGGTGTGAACCGAAAGAAGACGAACAGCAGTGCGAGCATGACGAAGGTGACGCCGATCGCTCCCAGGTCGTGCGCCGACAGATAGGTGACGCCAAACCCGGCGACGCTGGGGAACGGGCTGGGAAACGACTTGATGTTGTAGTCGAATATCCATCCGGCCAGACTGTGGAACACGACCAGCAGCCCGATCGAGACTACGACCCACGCGAGCACCGGCGAATTCTTCAGACGCCGCATGATGAGCAGCTCGATCGCCGCGCCGAGTACGAATGAAATCGCCACCGTCGCGGCGAACGCCCACCAGTACGGCAGGCCGGCCTGGATCATGGTCCAGGCGATGAACGTGGAAAACATCGCCATCTCGCCCTGGGCGAAGTTCACGTGGTGCGTGGTTTGATAGATCATGACCAGCGCCAAGGCGACACTGGCGTAAATGCTTCCGGTCGCGATGCCGGCGAAAACCTGTTGGCTAAAAGCGTCCATAGTCTTTCCTCAGCAGCCCAGATATGCCTGGCGCACGCCATCGTTGCGGCGAATTTCATCGGCAGTGCCGCTCAGAACGACGGCGCCGGTTTCGAGCAGATATGCGGTGTCGGCCAGATCGAGCGCCAGTGCCGCGTTCTGCTCGACCAGCAAAATCGACACCCGGTCGGTTTCATTGATGCGGCGCATGATGCGGAATATTTCCAAAACCACCAACGGCGCCAATCCAAACGACGGCTCGTCGAGCAACAGCAAACGCGGTCGCAGCATGAGCGCGCGCGAAATCGCCAGCATCTGCTGCTCGCCGCCCGACAGCGTGCCGGCCTGCTGGCGGCGGCGTTCTTTCAAGCGCGGGAAATAGTCGTAGATGCGTTCGAGGTCGGCAGCGACCCCGGTCCGGTCGCGGCGCGTATAGGCGCCTAGCCTGAGATTCTCTTCGGTAGTCAGATTGACGAAGGTGCCGCGGCCATCGGGCACGTGCGCCACGCCCATTCTCACGATGTCCTCGGTCGACTTGGCGTCGATGCGCTGACCGGCCAGCGAAATCGAGCCCCGTGTCTTCACCATAGCGCACAGGGCGCGCAGGGTGGTCGTCTTGCCGGCGCCGTTCGCGCCGAGCAGCGCGGTGATTGCGCCATCCTCGAGCGCGAAGCTGACGCCGTTGATCACGCGCGTAAGTCCGTAGACGGCGTGCAGGTCCTTGACCTCGAGCAGCACCGCCATCAGTGGCTCACGCCGAGATAAGACTCGATCACCTGCGGGTGCGCGCGCACCTCGGCGGGCGTACCCGCGGCGATCTTGCGGCCGAAATTGAGTGCGACGACCCGGTCGGAAACGCCCATCACCAGGTGCATGTGATGCTCGACCAGCAGAATGGTGACTCCCAGGCGGTCGCGAATGTCGCGGATCAGCGCGGCCAGTGTTTCGACCTCTTCGTGATTGAGCCCGGATGCAGGCTCGTCCAGCAACAGCAGCTTGGTCGGGCTCGCCAGCGCGCGCGCCAGTTCGACGCGCTTTTGCGTGCCGAAAGGCAGGTCCGCGACGCAGCGCTCGGCGACCGCGCCCAGACCCAGGAATTCGATGAGTTCGTCGGCGCGCCGCCGCGCCGCCGCCTCTTTGGTCGCCACGCCCGGCAGGCCCAGCGCATTGCGCAAGAAACCGGTGTGATAGCGGCTGTGACAGCCGATCAGCACATTCTCCGTGACCGTCATGGTCTTGAACAGCGCCAGGTTCTGAAACGTGCGGCCTATCCCCAGCCCTGCCATGCGATGGCGCGGAAGATCGGTCAACCGCTGTCCGTCGAAGGCTATGCTGCCGCTGTCGCAGCGATACAGGCGCGACAGGCAATTGAACAGCGTGGTCTTGCCGGCCCCGTTGGGGCCGATGAGCCCGCAGATCTGGTTCGCGCGGATGTCGAACGATACGTCGTCGAGGGCGACGATGCCGCCGAAACGCACCGTGATGCCGTCCACGCCGAGTAGCACCGGGCTGGGAACGCCAGCTACTGTCGCCACGCCTGCCTCCTTGAGAGCCCTGTCTGCCGCCGGGTTTCGCAGGCAGTCTAAGGCCGTCATGGCGACAGACCAATGGCATTTCACGCCAAAACCATTGGCGCAATGTTTCAGCCGGCGGGATCGGCGCCCTTGCAGTGGCTGTGGCGGTACTCGCCCGGCGCGACGCCGGTCCATTTCTTGAATGCGCGGTGAAAGGTGGAAGGTTCTGAATAGCCGAGGCGCGCGGCAATATCAACCAGGCTCAGTTCGGCGCGCGCGAGATATTCGATCGCCGCATCGCGCCGCAGATCGTCCTTGAGTGCCTGAAACCCCTGGCCCTCCTCGCGCAGGCGTCGACGCAGGGTCTGCGGCGTCATCGCCAGCGACTTGCCGACGGCCTCGAGCGCAGGCAATTCGCCGTCCAGGTGTCGCAGCAACAGTCGCCGGATGCGCTCCGTAGTGCTGCTATGGTCACGGTATCTGACCAACAGGTCCAGGGGCGCGCGGCGCAGAAATTCGCGCAGAGTCTGCGGGTTCTGCACCACCGGCAGGTCGAGCCATCGCGCCTCGAAGCTGAAGCCCATGCGCGCCTGGCCGTAGCGCACCGGCGCCTGGAACACGCGTGACGCGATCGACCCCGGTACCGGCCCGCTTTCGCGGTAATCGACACTGAGAAAGGGTATGCGCCGCGCCACCAGCCAGGAGGCCAGGCCGAAGGTGAAAAATAGAAAAGTAATCTGCGCAAACGCGATCCGGGGATCGTCCGGCCGGCATTCGCTCAGACTCACGTGGGCGACGCCATGCTTGACCTGCAGACGAGCGTAGAAATCGTCGAGCAACAGCCGATAGTAATGGAAGCCCCGCTGCAGCACCTGACGCAGATTGCTGCAATGGATCAGGATTTCGCAGCCTTGCGCGAAGCTGCCGACGCGCAGCGGCCGGCTCATCAAACCCCAATACTCGTCGCGCAGCGCCCTGCACAATGTCCTGATCAGTGCCGAATATTGCTGTTGGCTCACGCGCGCCAGGCGCGCTTCGAGCAGGGCGGGCGAAATGCCGGACTTGGCGAGCAAGGCGTCCACGTCGAGACCCTGCCGGCGGGCACCCTGCAGTATCTGGTCGACCCAGTGTATCGCAATCGTATGTTGGGTAAGCGCCAATGCTGCTCCAGCAGGGGAAACGGTCGAACGGGGCTACAGTATCAGAGAAATTGCGGCAGCGTAGCGTCGACGGCGCGCTCTGTTTTGGTCGGTACGCGAGAATTTGAGCCGCCGATCCGCTGCACACCATTACGCTGCACACCATTACTGGCAGGCACGGCGCGGCAACGCTATGATAGCGACGTGAGCACGCTCAAATCCAAGACCCGCTGCCCCTGGTGTCTGGGCAGCGACGCCTACATCGCCTATCACGACGAGGAGTGGGGCGTGCCGCTGCACGACGAGCGCATGCTGTTCGAACTGCTGATCCTGGAGGGCGCGCAGGCCGGCTTGTCCTGGTCCACCATCCTCGCCAAGCGCGACAATTATCGCCGCGCATTCGATGGTTTCGACGCGCGCAAGATCGCGCGCTATGGGGACAAGGAAGTCGCAAGCCTGCTTGCCGATGCCGGCATCGTGCGCAACCGGCTCAAGATCGCGGCCGCCGTCCAAAACGCGAGAGCCTTTCTCGCGGTGCAGGAAGAATTCGGTTCCTTCGATCGCTACGTCTGGCGCTTCGTCGGCGGCGAGCCGATCCAGCATCGGCGGCGCAGCATGAAGGGCGTGCCGGCGAGCACGCCCGAATCCGACGCGATGAGCAAGGCGCTGAAACTGCGCGGCTTCAAGTTCGTCGGTTCCACCATCTGCTACGCCTTCATGCAGGCCGCCGGCATGGTCAACGACCATCTGGTGCAATGCTTTCGCCATGCGCCATTGCAGGCCCAGCGATGATGCTGCGACGCCTAGTGCTCCTGTGCGCCTTGCTGGCATCGATGGCGCCGACCTGGGCTCAGACCGAAAAGGTGCCGAACGGCCTGTTTCTGATCGCGAAGCCGGCGTTGGTCGATCCCAATTTCCGGCACAGCGTAGTGCTGGTCACGCAGGCGCCGGACGGCACTACGGTGGGATTCATCATCAATCGCCCGAGCAACCGGTCGCTCGCCCAGATCCTGCCCGATAGCGAAGTGTTCAAGCGTTTCACCGAGCCCCTCTACATTGGCGGCCCGGTGCAGAGGGAAGACCTGTTCGCGGTGTTTCGCACCAAGGAGAAGCCGGAGGGCGCGCTGAACGTGCTCGACGATGTGGCCTTCGCCCTGGATCCGGCGGTGGTGGAAAAGCTGATGCACAGCCCGCCGGCGCGCGTGCGCTTTTTCAACGGCTATGCCGGCTGGGCGCCGGGACAGCTCGCGGTCGAACTGGAGCGCGGCGGCTGGTACGTGCTCAACGCCGATGCCGATACCGTGTTCCGCAAGGACATGGATACGCTGTGGGAAGAGCTGATCAAGCGGGTGCGCGCAGTCACCGCGATGCTGCGCTGAGCGTGCGCCGCGCCCGCTATCCGCGGCGGGCGCGAGTCCTGCACGTTCAGCGTAGCGCCGGGCGCTACACCCGCTCCAGCACCACGGCCATGCCCTGGCCGCCGCCGATGCACAAACTCACCAGCGCATAGCGCCCGCCCGAGCGCTGCAACTGGCGCGCGGCGGTCAGCGCCAGCCGCGCGCCCGAAGCGCCGAGCGGATGCCCGATGGCAATGGCGCCGCCGTTCGGGTTGACGCGGCTGTCGTCGAAGGCCACGCCCAGGCCTTTCAGGCAGGACAGCACCTGCACCGCAAACGCCTCGTTGATCTCGATCACGTCCATGTCCTTGATGCCGAGGCCGACGCGCGCCATCGCCTTCTGCGAAGCCGGCACCGGACCGATGCCCATGATGCGCGGCAGCACGCCGGCCGAAGCGCTCGCGATCACCCGCACCATCGGCTTCACGCCGGCTCTTTCGCCTACGCCGAGCGAGCCGACGATCAATGCCGCCGCGCCGTCATTCACGCCCGAGGCATTGCCGGCGGTGACCACGCCGCCTTCGTACAGCGTTTTCATCGCGGCCAGCGTGGCGATATCGCTTTTCGGACGTGGATGCTCGTCCTCGCTCACCACCACCGGATCGCCTTTCCGCTGTGCGATGCTGTAGGGCGTGATCTCGCCCTCGTAAAATCTATCGCGCTTGGCCGCGGCGTATTTGGTCTGCGACGCGGCGGAGAAACGGTCGGCCTGCTCGCGCGTGATGCCGTACTCCTTGGCCAGATTGTCGGCCGTCTGCGGCATCTGGTCGTCGCCGTAGAGCTTCACCAGCTTCGGGTTCGAGAAGCGCGGACCGATGGTGCTGTCGAACAGCTTGACGCCGCGGCCGAATGCGTCATCGACCTTGTTGAACACGAACGGGGCGCGGCTCATGCTCTCCACGCCGCCGGTGACGAACACCTCGCCTTCTCCGGCGGAGATCGAGTGCGCGGCATGCGCGATCGAGCCCAGGCCGCTGGCGCAATTGCGCTGCAGCACCGTGGCCGGAATTTCGATCGGCAAACCGGCCGCCAATCCGGCGTGGCGCCCGACGCAGCGCGAATCCTCGCCGCCCTGATTGGCGCAGCCGACCACGATGTCCTCGATGCTCTCCGGCTTGAACGGGCTGCGCGCCATCACCGCGCGGATCGCCGCGCCGAGCAGGTCGTCCGGCCGCACCTTGGCGAGCGCGCCGCCGTAGCGGCCGAAGGGGGTGCGCAGTCCATCGTAAATGTAGGCGTTCAACATGTCGTTTTCCTTTTTGGTTCTAGTGGATCAGGGTTCCGGCGTCAACAGCGACACGCCCAGCCGGGCGCGCCGCGTAAGCCAGATGTTCGGGCGGTAGCGCGGATCGCCGTAAATGCGCTGCATGGCGGTGAGGATAGCGCAAATCTTGCTCACTCCGAGCGCATCGGCGAAACCGAACGGCCCTTTGGGGTAGTTCAGTCCCAGCATCACCGCCTTGTCGATGTCGGCGGGTATCGCGGTGCGGCTTTGCGCGATCGAACAGCCGATGTTGACGATCATGGCGACGATGCGCTGGGCGATGAAACCCGGGCTGTCGCGGCATACCGTCACCGGCACGCCGTCGCTCGCCAGCAACGCGTGCGCCGCATCGCGAAACACCGGATCGGTCACCGGGGTGCCCATGAGCGTGCGCCGTTTGACCATCGGGAACAGCGTGTCCACGGCCACCGTGCGGCTGGGATCGAGCTCCTGCTCGACCGCACAGGTGGTGGCGTCCTCGCCCAGCGGGGTCACCAGGATCAATGCCGCGGCGCTGGGGCGCGCGCCGGTCTCCAGGGGCGCGCCCAGCTTTTTCAGCAGCTCGGTGAGCGCCGCGTGGCCGGAGGCTTCCGCCGCGCTGACCCAGACACTGGCCGGCCAGGCCGTCGGTGCCGCCGGCTCCGGCGCCACGATCGGCTTCATTTCGGCGTCGTAGTCGTAGAAGCCCTTCTTGGTCTTGCGTCCGAGCACGCCGGCGTCGTAGCGGCTGCGCATGATCAGATTGGGCCGGTAGCGCGGTTCATGGAAGAACTGCGTATACACCGCTTCGGAAGCCGGCTGGGTGACATCGAGTCCGGTGAGTTCCATCAATTCGAACGGCCCCATGCGAAAGCCGCCGACGTCGCGCATCACCCGGTCGACGTCGGGGAAATTCGACATGCCTTCGTACACCAGGTGCGACGCCTCAAGGGTGAAGCCGCGGCCGACCTGATTGACGAGAAAACCGGGCGCATCGGTGAGGCCCACCGGCTCGCGCGTCATGCGCCTGCCGATCGCCATCAGGGCGTCGAACACCCAGCGCTCGGTGCGCAGGCCGGAAATCACTTCGACCAGTTTCATCAGCGGCACCGGATTGAAGAAATGCATGCCGGCAAATCGCTGCGGCGTCTTCAGCTTGGCGGCGATGGTGGTGATCGACAGGGACGAGGTGTTGCTGGCCAGGATGCAATCGGGTGCGACGATGTCCTCCAGTTCCGCGAACAGCGCGCGCTTTACTTCGAGGTTCTCGACGATCGCCTCGATCACCAGATGGCAGGGCTTGAACTCGGCCAGGCCCCCGACCACATTGATGCGCGCGGTCGCGGCGGCGGCGGCCTCCTTCGTCATGCTGCCCTTTTCCGCGGCGCGCAATAACAGCTTGTCGACGAAATCTCGCGCTTCCTTGGCCGCGCCTTCGCGGCTGTCCGAAATCAGCACCTGCATGCCGCCGGCCGCAGCGACCTGAGCGATGCCGCGCCCCATGGCGCCGGCGCCGATGATCCCCACGGTCAAATCACTTCGATTCACATCGAGTTGCATGGCGGCTCCCGGTAGAAAAACAACTTGGTGGCTTTTTCGAAGCGCCTATTCTACCGCGAGCGCGGATTTGGTCTAATTGCCGTCGTAACCGGGCGCGCGTGCCGCGCGAACGGGCGTTCCTTGACCCTAAGTTGCGAAAAACCGAAAGCCGCTCCCCGCCTGCTTGGCGCCATACATGGCGGCATCGGCCGCCTTGACGAGCGCATCGGCGTCGCGGGCGTGCGCCGGATAGAGCGCGATGCCGATGCTGGTGCCGATGTCGACGCTCTGCTTCTGAGTGCCGAGCGGAAACGGCGCAGCCAGCGCGGCCATGATTTTCCTGGCGACCGTTTCCGCCTCCTCGCGCCTGGCGATGTCAGGCAGTATCACGGTGAACTCGTCGCCGCCGACGCGGGCGACCGTGTCGGATTCGCGCACCTGGACCCGAATGCGCGCAGCGACCGCTTGCAGCAGCTCGTCGCCGGCGGTGTGCCCCAGGGTGTCGTTCACCGCCTTGAACCGGTCCAGGTCGAGGTAGAGCAGCGCGAACTGGCGCGCGTCGCGTTTGGCAAGGCTGATCGCCTGGCTCAGCCGGTCGTTGAACAGCAAGCGGTTCGGCAGTCCGGTGAGGCTGTCGTGATGCGCGACGCGCTGGATACGTTCCGCAGCCAGCTTGTGTTCGGTAATGTCGGTGGTCACGGTAAAACAGCCGAGGATCTTGCCCTGGTCGCCGACATGCGGCAGAAGCTTGACTTCGAGGTAGCGGGATTCGCCCGTCGCCGGCTTGCGCATCCTTTGATAGGTGACCGGATGTCCCTGCAGCGCTTGCGCAAAATAGCCTTCGATCTCGCGGTAGGCCTCTTCGCCGACGACCTCGCGCAAGTGCCTGCCGACCAGGTCCGCCGGCTCGAAACCGAAGAACTCGGCATAGCGCTTGTTGGCGAATAGGAAGCGCAGATGCTCGTCCAGGGAGACCGTCATGGCCGGAACGTTGTCGGCGAACAGCCGCAATTGCGCCGCGCTGTCGCGCAAGGCCTGTTCCGAGCGCCTGCGCTCGGTGATGTCCTGCACGGTACCGGTCAGGGCGACCACCTTGCCGTCGTCGCCGCGACTCGCGTGGGCAGTCGCCTCGACCTGTCTCAGACTGCCGTCGGGGCGCAGCACGCGAAATTCCAGCTGATAGTCGGCGCCCTCTTCGACCGCCCGGCGCATCGCCGAGCGCAACGCGGGCCAGTCCTGCGGATGCGTAAGGGCCGCGAGCTGTCTGGGATCGGACGGTGCTCCCAGACTGGGATCGCGCCCGTAGATGCGAAACATCTCCTCCGACCAGGTGATGCGCGTCGACCAGTGGTCGTAGCTCCAGCTGCCGATATGCGCCATGCGCTGCGCCGCCGCGAGCCGGCTTTCACTGCGCGCGGTCAACTGCGCCGATCGCCACATGCGCTCGCGCACGATGAAAAAATAGATCACCAGCAATACGAGCAGAAGCGTGACGAATATCGCCGTCAGACGGTATTGGGCTACCGAACGCTTCCAGTCCTCCGCGCTGATATCGATCCCGAGCACCCCCGCCACGGCATGGGTGCGCGCATCGCGGATCGGCGCAAACGCCGAGAGCAGGCCGCCGCTGGCGCTGCGATAGGGACCGAGCGTGGTCACTTTGCCGGCAGAGAACGATTCCAACAGTTCCTTGGGCGGACGTTCATAGGCTATGCCGGATTCCAGGCGGCCCGGATTCTTCGCATCGACGCTCGCAACCTCGGTGACTTTGCCGCCGCGAAGAACGAGAAGGCGCTCGTAGAGCACCTCAGGATTGGCATCGTTCACCGCCTGCATTTGCTCCCGCAGATGCCGATAGTTCGCATCCTCCCGATCCAAAGTGTTTTCGCGCAAGGGGGCGAGTTCTTCCGGGGTAATCCCGGCTGCCGCCGTCCCCGCCTGTACCCGGAGAATATCGCGCACTTCGTCGTCGGACCAGTCGCTGGCGAACTCGGCAAAGCGCCATCCCGCCACCAGCGTCACGGCAAGCACGATGGCGAGGCCGTAGCCAAGCGGTGCAACGCCCTGGTTTTCCGCCGCCGTCAGATCGATTCGCCGCAAGCGTCCCGAGTACGCCCACAAGGCAATCGCGATGAGCACGCCCATCGCGGCCCGGAAGAACTGGATCGGCACGCTGAGCGCCGAATAGAACCAGTCCGCGTTGAGGACCGAGGCCGGAAAGAACGGCGCTTTCGGAACCATGGCACCGGCGGCAAGGGCGTATGCGGCCAGGCCGATCGCGGCCACGGCCAGGAACCCGCGGCTGCGTTCGTCCTTTTGTTCCAACTGGTACAGCGCCCAGGCCGCCCACAGGCCGCCGAACAGCGCCAGTGCGTAGCGCGTCGTCGCCTGCAGGCTCGCGAATCCGCCGAGGGCGCCCGACGCGGCGAGCGCAAGCAGCGGCAGGTAAATCCACCTGCCGGGTCCCGTGCACAGCAGTTTGCCCAGAGTCCTGCGGCCAAATTCGCACAGGAACACGAACGACAGGGCCATGACGGTGAAGCGTGCGCTGCCAAAAGCAGGGGTGTCCTGAAGATCGAGCGCAAGGATTTCCAGCCATTCGCTGACGCCGTGAGCCAGTCCGAACAGACCGAGCCAGGTCCAGGGCGTGCCGCGTGCCGACTCCCTGGGAATGACGGCGCAGATGGCCGCGACCAGGACGAACGCAAGGCCATAGACAAAGTACACGTAGTCGAGGTCGTGTTGAAAGAAGATGGCCAACGATCAGTTCCTTCTGCTGCGGCCTGCCATGACTGCGGGAGAATGGATCGGGTACGCGGTGCCTCTCCCACGAACGGCAAACGACGCTGCCCGCACGGCTCCGGCGATAGCGTTGATCAGGATGACAATGCCATAGCGCAGCCCGAATCCGAGCCGCGCATGGCCGCGGTCCGATCCCGCTTTTGACATGGTCTTTAACATGGTCTACTATTCAACCATGATTAAGCTGAACATCAACCAGGCCAAGACCCATCTCTCCGCGTATCTGGCACGGCTGCGCCAGGGCGAGACCATCGTCCTGTGCAAGCGAAATACCCCGATCGCCGAGATCCGGCCGCTGCGCCAGCCGCGCACGCGCAAACGCCCGATCGGCTTGGCGGCGGGCGAATTCACCATTCCGGCGAACTTCTTCGACCCACTGCCGGAGGATCTGGTCGCGGCATTCGCGGGCGAATCCGAGTCCTCATGAAGCTGCTGCTCGATACCTGCACCTTCCTCTGGATCGCGCAGGATTCGAGCGAGTTGTCGCAACGGGCGCGGGAGGTGTTCGCGGATCCGGCCAACGACGTGTACCTCAGCGTCGTCTCCGCGTGGGAGATCGCGGTCAAGCATGCGCTCGGACGGCTGCCGCTGCCTGAAGCGCCGGATCGCTACCTGCCGCAACTGCGCGCCCGGCACGGCATCGAAAGCCTTGCACTCGACGAGGACGCGGTGATGCAGATCGGAAAACTGCCCGGTCATCACCGCGACCCCTTCGACCGCATGCTGGTGTGCCAGGCGCTCGCCCACGGTCTCACGCTGCTCACTCCGGACCCGCTCATCTCGCGCTATCCCGTGCGCACCGCGTGGTAACCCGGACACGGCGCGCTTGGAGAGCGGGTCGGCGGCGATCGGCGTGTTCGTCATGGTTCATGTCACGGCGGAATGCGGAACCAGAAACCTTGTTTCGAAAATCTCTCCCGGCACCGGTTTGCTGAACAAGAAGCCCTGCATCTCGTCGCAGGCGAGCAGGCGCAGCAGGCGCGATTGCTCCTCGGTTTCGACGCCCTCCGCGACCACCTTGAGATTGAGCGCATGCGCGAGGCTGATGATGGTGGACACCAGCGCCAACCCCTCCGGACCGGCAGTCATGTCGACCACGAACGAGCGGTCGATTTTCAGCGTGTCCACCGGCAGCCTGGCGAGGTAGGCGAGCGAGGAGAAGCCGGTGCCGAAGTCGTCGATCGCAATCGTTATGCCCATCGCGCGGATCGCGTGCAGGCTGGCGATGCTGTGCTTCACGTCCTCCATGATCAGGCTTTCGGTGATTTCCAATTCCAGTCCCGCCGACGCATGCGCGTCGACGCCGATGACCTGCTCGATTTCAGCGATGAAGCCGCGATGACGCAGTTGCAGCGGCGACACGTTCACCGCGATGCGCACTGCTGCCAGGCCGGCGGCGCGCCAGCGCAGGTAGTCGGCGACGGCCTGGCGCAGCGCCCAGCGCCCGACGTCGTAGATCAATCCGGTTTCTTCCAGGATCGGGATGAACCGCCCCGGCGGCACCAGGCCGGTGCGCGGATCGTTCCAGCGGATCAGCGCTTCGGCACTGGCGAACTTGCCGCTCACGAGATTAACCTTCGGCTGGTAATGGAGCACGAATTCGCCGTTGTCGAGCGCCTGGCGCAACTGATTTTCCAGGGTGAGCTTGCCCGCCACCGCCGCGGTCATCGTCTGCCTGTAAAACAGGTATCGCTCGCCACTCGCTTTCGCCCGTTTCAGCGCGGCCTCGGCGTTCCTGAACAAGGTGTCGGCATCGGTACCGTCATCCGGAAACAGCGCTAATCCGACTTTGGCGCTGATCCGGAACACGGCCTCATTCATGCGGAACGGATGCTCCATAAACGCTTCCATCCATTTCTCGAGGAGACGTCCCAGGTCGCCACCCTGCCTTACTTCCGGCATCACCATGGCAAAGTGGTCCGCACCCACTCGCGCCAGGAGGCTGGCGTCCCCCGCATTGTGCGTCAGCCACGCCGCCACCTGTCTTAGAAGCTCGTCACCGGCCGGCTGGCCGAGGCTGTCGTTGATGTTCTTGAACCGCGCGAGGTCGATCAGGTATACGACCAGCTTGTACCCACCGCTGACGGCGCTGCGGATGAACTGCGCAACCCGCTCCAGAAACAGCGTGCGGTTCGCCAGTCCGGTGAGCACGTCGTAATAGGCAAGGTAATCGAGACGTTCCCGCTTTTCGATGTGATCGATCGCGAACGCGACGTCGCCAGCGAGTTCCATCAACAAGATCATCTCTTCTTCGCGGAAGAATTCAAGCTCGACCGCGTACAGCACGAGCACGCCTACCGCTTCATCCGATACAATCAGCGGCAATACTGCCAACGAGCGGACTCCGGCTTCGGCGTGTTGTTTGCCCAGCGAAGCCTGGGGATCGCCTCGCAAATCGTTGGACACGACGGCCTTCTTCCCGCTGATCGCCCGCGCGATCATGGTCCTCGGGGCGCCCTCACTCGACGAAAGGAAGTCTTTGATGGCGGTGAGGAGCGCCTCATCCATGCCCGTCGAGGCGACCGGGACTATCTGCATCGTGCTGCGATCGACGATGGCTATCAACGACATGCGGAACCCGCCTGCCTCGACAGCGATCCGGCACGCCTCTTTGAACAGCTCGTCGCGGTCATGCACGCGCACGATCAGCGTATTGATGCCGCTCAGCATGGCGTATACGCGGTTGAGGTAAACGATCCTGGCTTCCGCGTCCTTGCGCTCGGTGATGTCGCTACCAACCCCGCGATAGCCTTTGAAAGCGCCTTGCGCATCGAACACCGGTTCGCCGCTAATCGCAATGAAGCGCTCTTCACCATCGGTGCCGCGGCGCGACAGCTCGAAATCGCGGAACGGCAGATGCGCATTCAGCATCGCCCGATGCGCCCGCCAGCCGGCCTCGTCGGGCGAAAGGTGCGGAATTTCCCAGCGGCGCTCGCCCATCTGCGCGCCCTTCTGGAACACCGAGATCGTGCTCAGCTTGCGGCTTGCAGAGGCGCGCGCGGTGAGCCGGTGCTCGGCGTCGCTTTCCCAGTAGAAATCGGAAGACATCGCGGTGAGGCTGCGAAAGCGCGCCTCGCTCTCTTGCTGTTCCAGCTCGGCGCGCTTGCGCCCGGTGATGTTCAAGTGCATGACCACGGCGCCATGCAGACGGTCCTCCGCCAGCGGCGTCACGCTCATCAGGAACCAGCGCTCCTCAGTCGGCGAATGGCAGGGATATTCGACCGAGAAACTGTTTGCACTGCCACCCAGTACCGACCGAATGCCTGCGGCCGCCTGCTGCGCCTCGGCGACGCCGTCGCCGCATGCACGGTCGCAAATCTCGAGGTAATTGAGCCCGATCCCGACTCCCGGGGCGTGGAACGCATTCGCGCGTCCAAATTGTCGCCACGCCTCGTTCACCGAAATGATGCGTCCCTGGACATCGAGCAAGGCGATATGCGCCGGCAGCGCGTTCAGGATGGCGGCCTGTTTGGCCGCTTCGTTCTGACGCACGTGCTCCTGGGCGCGCCGCAACAGGTAGTTCCGGCCGTGGCGGTCCGCCACGGCATCCACATCGCCCGCCGTCAGTTGCTCCAGGCGTTGCTCGGTCTGGTGCAGCGACTCGATCAACGCCGCGATTTCCCCGTCCACGTCCTGCGGCGGCGACGATCGGCGCGAGTTCATGCAGCGACGGCCTCCAGCCCCAAAGCCTGCAACAGGGGCTGCAACTGGCTGAGCGTGCCGACGATTTTCCGAGCGGGGGACGGCGCGAGTTTGACCAGCGTCGGGGTCATGAAGATGCCGTCCGCCAGCGCGCGCTTCGGATCTTGGAACACATCCACGACGTCAATCTCGTGCCGACCCGGCAGGTGGGTCCGGCACAGCGCGTCAAGGTTCGCAAGCGCCTGCGCCGAGTTCAACGCGTCGCCGGCGACATAGAGCCGGAACTTGAACCGGGCGCGTCGACTCATGGTGCGCTCACTTTCGCCTCACGATCGTCGCATCGGCCCCGCGCAACTCCTTCATCTGCGTGCGGCCGCGCGACAATTCGCCCTTGTCGCTTTGCGTGGTGCGGACCAGCAAGGCCTTCTCCACCTGTTTCGCCACCAGTTCGGTCTGCAGCGACTTCAAGCGCACCTCGAGCTCGGCCTCCTCGGCGTCGAGTTTGACGCTCTTCAGCTTCGCGGCGACTTCTGCGGCCTCGTGCACGACCCGCTCGGCGCGTTCCTTTTCCCAGCGCAGCGTGCCCATCAGCACCTCGCCGCCGGCCGTGTAGGTGTCGGCCAGCGTCACGCCCGCATCGCTCAAAATCATCTCGCGCACCTGGTTCGAATGCGTCGTGCCGCGGGACTTTACGATCGACAATCCGCGATTGCGCTCGCCGGCCTGCATCAGGTAATTGAGGTGGATCCAGGTGTCCACGAGCGCCGAGATCTGCAGCTGCGAGCCGCCTTCCACCTGGCCGGACATCTCGTCGAGCAAGCTGGTGCAGACCAGGGTCGTGCCCTCGCCCTTGGACCAGTCGATCAAGCGGTCCGCCACGCTCTGCGTGCTCAGGTCATTGCCGGATTTTGACCATGCGGACACCGGATCGATGACGACGCAACGGGCTCGATGCTCCTTCGCCAGCGCCTTGATGCGCACCAGGTAGGTCTCGGCGCTGCCAGTGATGGCGCGAGCCGAGATCATGCGCAGGCAGCCGTTCTTTACGTACCGATCCAGCTGGATGCCCACCGAGCGCAAGTTGCGGATCACCTCCGTGCTGTTCGTATCGAAGCAGACGAACATGGTACGTTCGCCCCTTCGGCAGGCCGCCTCGGCGAACGCGCCGCTCAAGGTCGTTTTGGCGGTGCCGGAGAAGCCGGTGATCAGCACGCTGGCGCCGCGGAAATAGCCGCCGCCGAGCATGGTGTCGAGCCGTTCGATGCCGCTGGAAACGCGCTCGTTGCTCACCGTGGCGTCGACGCGGCTCAGCGTGTGCGCGACGGCGACCTCGAATCCGCTGTTGCCGATCAGGAAGGACGATTCGTCCTCATCGAAACTGGAGCCGCGATACTTCTGCACGCGCAGACTGCGTTGCGACACGCCCAGCACCACGCTGTGGTTGAGGATCACCGCGCAGTCGACCATGAATTGCATGAAGCCGAACGGCTGCTGGCTGATCGAGTTGGTTTCATCTCCGCCGGCCTTCAGGGTGATGATGCCGGTCAGCTCGCGCGCCAACAACCACGCATGCAGCCGGTAAATCTCCCGCCTTTCCGCTGCGAGATCAGGCAGCAGCGCCAAGACGACATCCAGGGCGTCGAACACGATGCGCCGAGCCCCCATTTCCCGGGTCTTGAATTCGAGCGCCGCCAACATTCCGCCGAGATCGAAGTCCCCGGACTGGACCAGTTCGGGGCTCGGCTGCGCGTCCAAGAAGAAGAGTCTCTTTCGCCGCAACTCCGGGAGTTTCCAGCCGAAACTTTCGGCATTGGCGACGATGCGCGTCGAACTCTCCTCGAAGGCGACAAAGATGCCCGGCTCCTTGCAGGCTCGCGCACCATGCACCAGAAATTGCAGTCCGAGCACGGTTTTGCCCGACCCCGGACCGCCCACCAGCAGCGTGGTGCGTCCGCGCGGCAAACCGCCACCGGTGATGTCATCGAACCCGCCGATGCCGGTCGGCGCCTTGCTTGGCATTTTCGCCATAAGTGTTCCGGTAGATTTCATGTTTTCATTGGCCATGGCTGGGCTAGTCTTGCAGTATTCACTGCTATGATGCGGCTGTATGTGCGTTTGGTAACTTAGCCTGTCGCCACGGCGAAATAGGCGGTAAGCTTTCGCGGCAGCGCCGTGGCAAGTCGGCCGGCGCGCCGACAACGGAGGCAATATGAAGAAAGCAGCGTTACTAATCGCAGTGATCGTACTGATGCTGGCCGGCTACCTGAGCCTGTGGCCGGTGCCGATCGAACCGGTCAGCTGGAATGCGCCGGCGGCACCGGGCTACGCCGGACCGCATGCCGTCAACAACAAGCTCGCCGGACTGAAGATGATTTCGCTCGGGGCCGAGGAAGGCCCGGAGCATATCGCCATCGGCGGCGACGGCAAGCTCTACACCACCGTCGCCAGCGGCAATATTTTGCGCATGAACCCGGACGGCAGCGCGCAGGAAATCTTTGCCAACACCGGCGGCCGGGTGCTCGGTTTCGATTTCGATGCCGCGGGCAACCTGATTGCGGCCGATGCGATCAAAGGCCTGCTGTCTATCGCGCCTGACAGGAAAATCACACTGCTGACCGACAAGGTCGGCAACGACCCCATCCTTTACGCCGACGCGGTGGTGGTGGCGGCGAACGGCAAGATGTACCTGAGCGACGCCTCGGCGCGCTTCTCTCCGGCGAAGTGGGGCGGCACCTTCGAGGCCAGCGTTCTCGACATCCTCGAACAGTCAGCCACCGGGCGCATCCTGGAATTCGACCCGGCGGCCAGGAGCACCCGCATCGTGGCCAGGGGCCTCGCCTTCGCCAACGGCGTCGCGCTGAGCGCGGACCAACAAAGCTTGTTCGTCAACGAAACCGGGAAATACCGCGTGTGGAAGATCTCGGTAACTGCCGACAAGCTGGATGTCGCCAAGACCAGCCCTCTGGCCACGGTGTTGTTCGACAATCTTCCCGGCTATCCCGACAACCTGATGCGCGGTTTGGACGGAAAGATCTGGCTCGGCTTTGCAAAACCGCGCAACCCCACCATCGACAAACTCGCCACGCAGCCGTTCATGCGCAAACTCACACTGCGACTGCCGCGTTCCATGTGGCCGATTCCGAAAGCCTACGGCCATGTGATGGCGTTTACCGAAGACGGTCGCGTGGTCGCGGACCTGCAAGACCCCGCCGGGACCTACCCCGAAACCACGGCAGTGACGGAAACGCGCGATCGCCTCTACATCCAGAGCCTGCACGCCAAAGGCCTGGGTTGGATGGCGAAGTGATCAGCCCGTTCGGTACCTGATCGCACGCCTCCGCCTGTGATTTTCACCGCAGGCCTGGCGCCGAATTCGCCGCTCAGGCGCGCTTGGCACTCATCGTTGTGAGCCGCTTGTTGATCAGTTGATCGGCCTCGCCCATGATGCGGTCGATCAATTCCTTGACGCTGGGCACATCGTGGATCAGACCTGCGACCATGCCGCAGCTCCACGCGCCCGCCTCCATGTCGCCGTCGAGCATCACCTTCGGATAGACGCCCGCAATCTGGTCGTGGAGGTCCGCTATCGTCAGCGCATCGCCCTTTTCGCGTTCGATTTCGAGCAGGTGCTCCACGCTCGCGCTGTTGAGCACACGTTCGGTGTTGCGCAGCCTGCGCATGATCAGGCGCGTGTCCAGTTCGGAGGCAGCGACGATCGCCCGCTTTACGTTTTCATGTACCGGTGCCTCCTTGGTCGCGATGAAGCGCGTGCCCATGTTCATGCCGTCCGCACCCAGCGCCAGGGCCGCCACCAGGCTGCGGCCGTCGGCCATGCCGCCGGAGGCGACGAAGGGAATCTTCAACTCCTCCGCGGCCCGCGGCAGCAGGATGAAGTTCGGCACATCGTCTTCGCCCGGGTGTCCGCCGCACTCGAAGCCATCGACGCTGACCGCATCGCAGCCGATCGCTTCCGCCTTCAGGGAATGGCGCACTGAGGTGCATTTGTGGATCACCTTGATGCCGGCCGCCTTCAGGTACGGCATATAGGGCTGCGGGTTCCGGCCCGCCGTTTCCACCACCTTGACACCGCCGTCGATGATGGCGCGGATGTATTCGGGATAGGGTGGCTGAGCGAACGCCGGCAAAAACGTAAGGTTCACGCCGAATGGTTTATCGGTCATCTCGCGGCAGCGCGCGATCTCCTTGGCGAGCAGTTCCGGCGTCTTCTGCGTCAGACCGGTGATGATGCCCAGGCCACCGGCGTTGGAGACGGCCGCTGCCAATTCGGCAAAGCCGACGAAGTGCATGCCGCCCTGGATGATCGGGTGCTCGATACCGAGCAATTCCGTGATGCGCGTTTTCATTTGTATCTCCCAATTGTCGTGTCGGCCGATTATAGACAAAGCGGCCGATAAATTGCGGCAACCGTATTGCGGCCTGGTCGCTGCCAGTCGCCGGCCGCCGTTTGTTTACCGTGACCGACATGGACTTGGCGTTTGCAGATCGAGCGCCATTTCTCAAAAGACAGTCGTGCCGGCGATTTCGACCCAGGCAATTCGAACGCAGCTACGTCAAAGCGCAGAACAGTTTGGGGTCCAGGCGCAGCGCGAACGCGGGTTTTGCCCGCTGACCGGCAACGGTCAATCGATTAAATTGGAAGCGCATTCTCCTTGGTTCTCCCTTTTAACCCGCTGCGGCGGGTTCTTTTTTTGTCGAGCTCCTCGGCATCTCGATAGTAAACAAAACGCGTGAACTCTGCGACGGCCCATGCCGACAATACCCATCGTTGCGCAGCGGACGCCACGATATCTTCTGTCCTCTGGTTGATACCGCCACCGCGGATATCGGGTATTGCCGTATGGTGTCATCCGACGCCCCGGCCCAGAATTGGAGCCAGCTTAGGAACGCCGGATCGGAGTAGATTCTCAAGACAAGGAAATGACGATCGGGTTTCTGCCTAAAAACTCCGCTGTTGTGCACGCCCCTGATCGCGGGTGTGCCTGATGCGGACGGGCGGCGACCACCCTAAACCTTAATCTTGAGAATCTACCCCAATCCGAAGCCCCCGTGCCCGTCCGGCTTTGACTCGGAAATTGCCGCGTCCTGAACCGACGGGACGCTTCACGTCCGCTCGATTTGCGCAATTTCGAGGGTAGCAGATGGGTCAGATACTTAACTGGAAGGGCAAATTGATTGCTCCCGGCGCACTGCGGCTCGGGCATGGCGAGGCGCGGGCGCAATTGGTGCGGGCGACCATCGCGAGCGGTAGGGTCCCTAGGGCGGCCAAGCGCGTCGCCGATCTCTGCCTGCCACATTTCGAGCATGAGGAAAAGGCCGTATTCCCGATTCTCGGATTGCTGCCGTATTTGGAACGGGGCGAACTGCGACCGGAAATGATGGATGTCGTGCCCCTGGTCGCCGATTTCCGCGAGAAGCACGAAACATTGAACGCGCATCACCATTTGATCCTGGCGGCCATCGAGGAATTACTGCAGGCCGCACACAGGGAGAAAAACAGGGAATTTGCCGAATTTGCCTACAACATGAGGGTTCACGAGAGGATAGAAGACGAAGTGATTTACCCTAGCGTGATCCTGATCGGCAATTACCTGCAGGAGCATCTCGGAAACTAGCCGTCGATCGGCAGCGCTGTCCGCGCGTCACACTGCGCAGGTCAGTCGCGTGACCGCATTGCGTTCCGAAACTCGGCAGCAAGTCGGTAATCGATTCCTAGGCAGCGTCGCAGTTCAACTTGCCACGCGCGCCGATCGATTGGATTTGGCCCAATCTTCGTCGACGATCACCACTGCAAATGGGGCTCGTCAACCCGTTCCCCGGAACGCCGCTGCCTGCTTCGGACGCGCGCGCGCACTCGGCGCGGGCGCGGCGGACTATTGTACGATCAGTCCCTTTTCAATGGCATACGCCGTCAGTCCCGAGGCATTGTGCAGGTCGAGCTTGGCCATCAGGTTCGAGCGGTGCTTCTCGACCGTCTTCACGCTCAAACTCAGAATTTCCGCGATGCCCTTGTTCGACTTGCCCTCGGCAACGAGTTTGAGCACTTCGCGCTCGCGGTGCGTCAGCGATTCATAGGCGCTCCTGGCGCCGGAACTGGTGCCCCCACCCAGGTAGCCATTGACCACATGCGCCGATACATCCATGCTCAGATAGGTCTTGCCGCGCAATACGCTCCCGAGCGCGACGCGAAACTCTTCCGGTGTCGAATCCTTGAGGATGTAGCCGTCCGCGCCCGCCTTCAGGCTTGCACGCACGTGGTCCTCCGTCTTGTGCAAGGTCATCACCAGCACCCGAACATCGGGATAGCGCCGCTTGATTTCCGTCAGCGCCTCCGAACCGTTCATCGACGGCATGGACAAGTCCATGAGCACCAGATGCGGGTTCAACTGGCCCACGGCGCGAATCGCGTCGAGCCCGTTCTCGGCCTCGCCAACCACCTCAAAATTCGGATCCTGTGCAATCAATGAGCGCAATCCCGCCCTGAGCAGGGCGTGATCGTCGACGATCAGAATGCGGTGCTTTAGCTCCACCAACTACTCCTTTGCACGCTTGTGCAAATCAGCCGCGGCGAATGCTTGCCCGGCGTTTCCGGGTCGGGAATGCGAGCGCTTTCCATATGGTGGCATTATCCGCGTTTTGGCCGTTCGATACAATTTGAGGGCGCCGTAGGTACGATTCCAAACATATGCCAGAAACTGTCAGAGGCGGTATGACGCTCCCCGCGTAATGGGTGGCACCGGATTCTACAAGCCGCAAACGAATCGTACGCGGCAGCGGCGCGCTTTCGGCAACACGCAGGGCGGGTTCGGGCGTCAAGCCTTCATGCGCAGCTTTCCCAGGAAGTCGCGCTTGCCCACCGGGACACCCTTGGAGCGCAAGATGTCGTAAGCGGTGGTGGCATGGAAATAGAAGTTAGGCAGGGAAAATGACAGCACAAATCCCTCGGCCGTAAACGGCAGCTTCGAATCGCGGAACTCAAAGATCACATCGGCGCCTTCGCGAGCGTTGATGGTTTCCGGGACCATGCCCTCCAGGCTCTGACGAGCGTCGGCGATCAGCGCCTGCAGCGCCCCGTAGTCGTGGTCCGGAAGCTTGCTTGGCGGGCGAAAAACACCGTGCGTGACGCCCTCGATCGCACCGACGGAATGGTGTGCGACCGATTGGATCTGGAAACGGAACGGCAGCATGTCGGGGTAGAGACGAGTTTCCACAACCTGTTCCGGATCGATATTGTGTTCCCGGAAATACGTGAGGCCCCGGTCCAGAAAGCCACCGACTGCGCCCAGCGTTTGCAGGTAATTTGCAATACTTATGTCGTACAGGGAAATAGCCATAGCTGCCTTAACCTCCTGTCTTTCACCTTCGAACCTCAGGCCGGGCGAATAAGCTGGATTTTGTGCCGGCCGCCCGTCGCGCGCGACGTCAAACAATTCGTACGAATGCTCATCATAACCCGCCGCGTACCGCTTTCCCAGTTCGGTCACGAGCCGTTCGGTCACGAGCCGCCCCTAGTCTTGCTACAGCCCGCTCCCAGCCGAGCTCGCACCCGGGCACCGCAGATCGAACGCTGCTTCCGATAGCGCAGACAACGCGCGAAGCTCGTGGTGAAGTCGTTCCGAAAAGGGGGGGCCAAGATTCTGTGCTAAAATTTTTTCGCGCCGTGTTCTCCGGCTCGCCGGTTCAAGCTTCCCGGTGGTCTGTGCCATGCGTCAACGCGTCCTGCTGCGCTCTCGTGTCCTGGCCGCGCCGGCAGCTGTGTCAATATCCGGGATGGCGGCCTACCCCGACAAGCTTATCCGCCTCATCGTGCCGTCGGCTGCGGGCGGCGCGTCATTCGGCCGCCAATAGAAAATTTCTCGACTCGAGGAGCCTCGATGCACAAAGGTTTTGATCTTCTGATTCGCAACGCAAGCATTGTCAACGGCACTGGCGCGCCCCGGTTCGCCGGCGATATCGGCATTCGCGGCGACCGCATTGCGCGGATCGGCGACCTTTCGGCGCTGCGCGGGGAGATGGAAATCGATGCGGCGGGTCGAATTGCGGCGCCGGGATTTATCGATGCGCACACCCACGACGACCGCCTCATGCTGTCCAACCCCGACATGGCGCCCAAGGTCAGCCAGGGAATAACCACGGTGATCGCGGGAAATTGCGGTATTTCGCTGGCGCCGATGCCGCGCGCGATTCCGCAGCCGGTCACGCCGCCGCTAGATCTGCTGGATGACCAAGGCGGCTGGTTTCACTTTTCCACGTTCGCTTCCTACATCGATGCGTTGCGCACCGCGCCTGCCGCGACCAATTGCGCCTTGCTGGTGGGTCATACCACCTTGCGCGTCGCCACCATGGAGAATCTTGAGCAGGCCGCGAATCCAGCGGAAGTGGCCCAAATGCGCGCGCTGGTGCAGGAGGCATTGGAGGCGGGTGCCATTGGCGTGTCCACCGGTTTGTTCTACGAGCCGGCGATCGCCGCGCCCACCGAGGAGGTGATCGAAACCTGCCGCCCTCTCCAGCAGTTCGACGGACTGTATTGCACCCACATGCGCAACGAGGGCGATCGGGTGATCGAGTCGCTGGAGGAAAGCTTTCGCATCGGCCGCGAAGTGGGGGTGCCGGTGGTGATCTCGCACCACAAGGTGGTTGGGCAGGCGAATTACGGCCGCTCCGAGGAAACGCTGTCTTTCATCGCAAAGAACATGTCCAGACAGCCGATCTGCCTGGACTGCTATCCCTACGCGGCCAGCTCCACTGTCCTGTCTGCCGATCGGGCGGCGGGTTCCGCGCGAGTCATCGTGACCTGGTCGAAAACACTGCCTGAGTATGCCGGTCAGGATCTGGCCGACATCGCGCAAAAGTTGGGCGTATCCCAGGAGGATGCGGTGCAGCGCCTGATTCCCGCCGGTGCCATCTACTTCAGGATGGACGAGGCCGATGTGCAGCGCATCCTGAAGTTCGGCCAGACCATGATCGGTTCCGACGGCCTGCCGCATGACGCGGCGCCGCATCCGCGGCTGTGGGGGACTTTTCCCCGCGTACTAGGCCGCTATGGCCGCCTGCTCGGGCTGTTCCCGCTGGAGGCGGCAGTGCACAAAATGACCGGACTGACGGCGAAGAATTTCGGGCTGAAGGACCGCGGCGTTGTCAAGGAAGGGGCCTACGCCGACTTGACCCTGTTCGACGCGGACACGGTGGACGAGGCCGCAACCTATGCCGCGCCGATCGCAGCAGCCCGCGGCATCGACGTGGTCATTGTCAATGGCGCCATTGTCTGGCGTGGCAGTCGGCCGACGGGCGCGCGGCCGGGTCGGGTACTGGCGCGCGAGACACGAACCTCCGGTGGCTGAGAGCCCGAACCGAGCTCTGGAACAGACAGCAAAGCCCGCGCTAACGCCAGACCGCCTGCGGCGCGTCGGTGACGATAGCCGCGAGCTCCGGACGCGGGGTCGAGAGCGCCGCCAGGTCCGGGACCGGGCGGCTTAGGCCGGCGATGCCGGCGAAGGCCCGCTCGAGCGCCGCGGCGGCGTCCAGCAGCTCGATGTCGCCGCCAAATCGCCCAACCACCTGCAGGCCGAACGGCATGCCGTGGTCGTCCACCCCGCAGGGCAGCGCGACCGATGGGTTGGTCGCGAGCGTGACAAAGTAGGTCAGCGCCAGCCAGTGGTAGTAGTTCTTCAGCTTCTCGCCTTCGAGCTCTGCGAGGTAGAGCTGGGTCCACGGGAACGGCGACACCGGCGTCGTCGGTGCCATCACCAGGTCGTAGTCGCGGTAAGTCTCCTGGAAGCGGCGGAAGATCCGGGTCTGCTCGGCGTGGGCCCAGGCGGCGTCGGCGAGGGTCATCGCGCTGCCGATCTCGTAGTTGGCGCAGATGTTGGGACCGAGCCGGGCGCGATCGCTGTCGTAGCTGTCCTTGAAGCGCGCGACGAAATTCTGCGCGCGTATCACATCGAAACAGCGGTCGGCCTCGCCGAAATCGAAACTGATTTCGTCCGCTGCGCGAAACAGAGGGCGCATCGCCTGCATGCGCCGGCGCATCACGGCGCGGATCTCGGAGCCGACCGGGCACTGGCCGAAATCCGTCGTCCATGCGATCCGCAGCCGGCCGAGATCGCTCAAGCGTCCGCCGGCTGCGGCATCGGAGTCGAGTGCTCGCGACAGGGGATCGCGGTCGTCCACACCGAGCTGGGCGGCGAACAGCATCCTTGCGTCGGCGACGGTGCGGCCCATCGGCCCGAGGACCGAGATCGGCGTCCAGCCGAGCGGCCGGCCATCCATCGGCACCAACCCGGGCGACGGCCGGAAGCCGACCACGCCGCAGATCGCCGCCGGGATCCGCAGCGATCCGCCGGTGTCGGAGCCGGTGCAGATCGGCAGCATGTCGCAAGCCAGCGCCACCGCCGAGCCGCCGGATGAGCCGCCGGCGATCAGGGACGGGTCGAAGGGGTTGCCGGTTGCACCCCAGACCGGGTTGCGCGTGTTGGCCCCCGCTCCAAACTCCGGCACGTTGGTCTTCACCGTCACGATCGCGCCCGCCGCGCGCACCAGCGCCACCTGCGCCGAATCGCGCGCCGGCACGTGATTACGGTACAGCGGCGAGCCTTGGGTAGTGAGCACGCCCTCGGTGTCCTGCAGATCCTTGACGCCGATCGGCAGCCCGTGCAGACGCCCGAGCGGCGCGCCGCGCAGCACCGCCGCCTCCGCCGCCGCGGCCTCGGCGCGGGCGCGCTCGTAGGCTTTGGCCGCGATCGCGTTGACCGCCGGATTGAGCGCCTCGATGCGGGCGATGCACGAGGCGAGCAGTTCGACCGGTGAGATCTCCTTGGTGCCGATCAGGCGCCGCAGCTCGGTGGCCGACAGAGCGCTGAGAGTAGCAGTTGTCATGTTCGCTGTCCTTTCAAAAGATCAGGCCGGGCTTGACCTCGGCGTCGAGCGGCCAGATGGGCCGCTGCACCCTGGTGTACGGCAGCTTCCTGTAGTTGCGGGGCAGCGGTCCATCCGACTCGACATAGATGACCTTCTTCGCGATCGGCCCGTAGGCGGCCATGAAGTGGTTGGTCGATTTCACCACCAGAATCTTGCGGGTCAGCGGATCGATGCCGAGGTTCGAGAACAGCTCCAGGCCGAGTGCCTGCGTGCGCTTGGTGATCAATACCGCGTCGATGCCGCCGATGCGAATCGCGGCGCAGTCCCCCAGCGGCACCTGGGTCGGCCCGAAGCGCTGCCAGCAGTCGCGCCTGAGCGAGGTCACCTCGACCAGCGCGTCGACCGGCTGGCCGGAGGCCGGGCCGGTCTTGCCGCCGAAGCGCAGCGGGAAGCGGGCGCCGGCGCCGGCATCGAAGCACAGCCGCACCGCGATCGGGTCCCAGATCGGGCCGATGGCGGCGCTGGTCGCTTCCATCTTCATCAGCTCTCGCAGGATCGAGGTGTTGTCCGACGGCGCGCCGCCACCCGCGTTGTCGGCGGGATCGGCGATCACCACCGGGGCGCCGTCGAACGCCATGGCCGCGCGGACACCGTCGGCGACCGTGAGGAACTCGGGCTGGGTCCGGCCGCGCATCGAGACGAACTCGGCGCCGAGTTTCATCGCCAGCGCATCGGCCTTCGCCTTGTCGCCGTCGGCGACGACCAGGATGCGGCCGGTCAGTTCCGGTACGTCGGCGTAGGGAAAGCAGTGCACGGCGGAAACCGAGAGAATGCCGTCCTTGCCTTCGAGCGCCTTCATGCGGTCGACGAAGCCGCGCATCAGCGGCAGCGTGGTCGGGTAGCTGCCGACCTGCCGGCAGTCGTAGAGCGACATCACCGGCCGGATCTCGCCGCGCAGCGTGCGCAGCACGAGGTCGAGCAGGTCTTCTGCCCGGTCGGCCACGTCGGTGTGCGGGAACTCTTTGTAGCAGATCATGATGTCCGCGTTGCGCATGCGCTTGAGCGTCATGTGGCAATGCGGGTCGTGTTCGACCCCGATCACGCATTGGTCGCCGACGATCGCCCGCGCCCGCTCCAGAATGTCGCCCTCGACGTCGTCGTAGCCGTATGCGACCATCGCGCCGTGCAGGCCGAACAGCACGGCGTCGAGCGGCAATGCCGAGCGCAACTGGCCCAGCACCTCGTCGCGCATGAACTCATAGTCGGCTTGGTTGACGGTACCGGCGGGGCTGGCGGCGAAGCAGCTGCCCTCGATCAGCGTGAAGCCATCCTGCGCGGCCCGAATGCGGGCGACGAACAACGGCGCGGTACACATCAGGGGCGCGTCGTCGGGATGCTCGCCCGGGCGCAGGAACACGCACTCCTTGAAGCCGTCGATGCTGGTAGGCAGCGGCGAGAAGGTATTGGTCTCGGTCGCGATCGTGGCTGAGAACAGGCGCATGAAATCTCCTTTTCGGTTCGGTCTTCGGCGGCGGGTCTGCGGCGGATCACGCCGCCGGCGCCACCCAGGTGCTTGCCTCGTCCAGCGGGTAGACGGGGCGCGGCAGACGGGTCCAGTCGAATGTGCGCAATGCCGGCGAGGTCAGCCCCGGGCAATCGACCTCGAAGATACGTTCCGGCGGGAAGAACTCGTCGAAGCCGGCGCGAAAATGTCCGCGGCTCTTCAGCACCAGGGTGCGGGCCGCGGCGATATCGATGCCGAGCACCTCGAGCTGTATCGGGTCCAGGCATTGCTGGCGGTTGGAGATGACGGCGACGGCGACGCCGGCGATCGCGAGCAATGCGGACGGTCCCATCGACGCCGCCACGCCTTTCAGTACCCCACGGCGGCCGACGATCGCGCCGTCGGACAGCGCCGCGACCGTCGCCTGCGCCTCGAACGGCAGCGAGAACGCGTTGTCCTCGGCGCTGTTGAAGCGGGCGGCAAAGTGCGCACCAGTGCCGAGCCGGTGCGCCTCGGCGGCGAGGGGCGCATCGTTGAATACGCCGATCACCACGCCCTCGGCACCCGCCTCCACCAGCGCGCGCAGCAGCCAGGTGGTGTTGCCGCGTCCGCCGCCGCCCGGATTGTCGGCGACGTCCGCCAGCAGCACCGGCCGCGCAGCGGGGTTGGCGCCGGCTTCGAGCGCGAGCTTCACTGCGTCGGCGAGGGGCGTCATCGCCTTGATAAAGCGCTGCCGCATCGCCCAGGTGCGCCGGCAGAGGTCGACTGCCACGTCGAAGGCGGCGCGGCGGTTGCCGTTGCGCGCCGTCACCACGGCGCTATAGCCATTCTTCGGGCAGTCGCTGAAGACAAAGCCTGCCATGATCGAAACGTTCATGATGTCGCCGCCGACCTGCGTCTGCCCGTAGCGGATCATCTCGCCGTAGGGGCCGCTGGCGGTGAGCAGCGCAATCGATGGCGGCGCGAGCGGGAGTTTCACCATGACGACGGCAGTCTTGGTTCCGGCGAGCAGTTCGCGCATGTGCCGGGCCGCCTCGGCGCCGCGCTCGCGGATGTCGGTGTGAGGGTTTTCGAGATAGCCGACGAAGACGTCGAGGTTGTCGACCATTTTCTGCGAGACGTTGGCGTGCAGATCGAATACGCCGATCACGGGTACGCCGGGACCGACGCGCCGGCGTATCAGCGCGAACAGATCGCCGTCCGGATCATCCGATCCGGTACTGAGCGCAGCGCCGTGAGAGACGACGAAAACACCGTCCAGCGCGCCGGCGGCTTTCAGCCCGTCGTCGATCTCGGCCAGGAACGCGTCGAAAAATGTCTGCTCTGCCGGTCCACCCGGATGTGCCAGGGCAATCCTGAGCGGCACCGGCGTCCACGCTCCGCCGCGGTCCATCTGTTCGAAGAATCCGGGGAGGTCCGCCGTGGTACGGCGCGGCCCCGAACGCGCCTGGCGCAGGATCTCCGCGCCGCGGATGTCGACCTTGGCGGCGAAGTTGGCAGCGGTGGTAATCGGCGAGAACCGATTGCATTCGATCGCAAAGCCGAGGATGGCGATTCGTGGCGATGGGGAGGACATGTTAGGGGCTCCTTGACGGGATCGGCAGCGCGTCGGCGGCGGTCGCGCGCAATCGTTCGAACGGCCCGCCCGCCGGCCTGAGGTGACAGGCGACCCAGTGCGCGGGTTTCACCTCTTCCAGTTTGGGCGCCTCGATCCGGCAGCGCTCCTGCGCATACAGGCAGCGCGTGTGGAAGTGACAGCCCGGCGGCGGCGTCATCGGGCTCGGCACATCGCCTGGCAGGATGATGCGTTCGCGCCGCAGCCCGGGTTCCGGCAGTGGCGCGGCCGCGAGCAGGGCCTCGCTATAAGGGTGCAGGGGTTCGCCGAACAGGTCGGCGTTCTCTGCCAGTTCGACGATCCGGCCGAGATACATGACGGCGATGCGGTGGCCGATGTGCTCGACGACCGCGAGGTCGTGCGAGATGAAAAGGTAAGCAAGTCCGAACTCTTCCTGCAGGTCGATCAGCAGATTCAGCACCTGCGCCTGGACCGAAACGTCCAGCGCCGAAACCGGCTCATCGGCCACGATGAGGCTCGGGTTCACCGCAAGTGCCCGGGCGATGCCGAGGCGCTGGCGTTGGCCGCCGGAGAACTCGTGCGGATACTTCTTGGCGGCTTCGGCACGCAAACCCACCCGCTCGAACAGCCAGGCGATGCGCTGCGCGAGCTCCGGGCCCGACGCGAGATCGAAATTGGTCAGCGGCTCGCTGACGATGGCGCCAGCCGACAGATGCGGGTTGAGCGAAGCGTACGGGTCCTGGAACACGATCTGCATCTGGCGCCGATGCGGTCGCAGTTCGGCTTCGCTCAGTCGGGTGATGTCGACCCCGCTCAGTGCCACTGTGCCGGCCGTAGGCGCCTGCAGCCGCAGCACCGTCTTCGCCACCGTCGATTTGCCGCAGCCCGACTCGCCGACCAGGCAGAGCGTCTCGCCGCGTGCGATCTCGAACGATACGCCATCGACGGCGTAGACCTGGCCGACGACGCGCGAGAGCAGGCCGCGATGCACCGGGAAGTGCTTCTTCAGACCGGTCACGCGCAGGATGGATTCGACGGCCGGCATGACGACCGGCGCAACCAAGGCGGTGTCGGCATTGTTCATCGCGGTGCCGTCGCGACGCGCGCCGCTTCCCAGCACGCTGCCATATGCCCCGCTCCGTGCAGATCGAGCGGCGGGGATTCGAGCGTGCAGCGCTCGAGCGCGAAGCGGCAGCGCGGCGCGAAGGCGCAACCGGCGATCTCCTCGCGCAGCGACGGTACGATGCCGTCGATATCTTCCAGGCGACCGCGGATGTTGCTGCGCCGGCCGCTCGCGGTGCGGCGCGGGATCGAGTTCATCAGGCCGCGGGTGTAGGGGTGCACGGGGTTGCGGAAGAGTTCTGCGATACTCGCTTCTTCGACCTTGCGACCCGCGTACATGACGATCGCCCGCTGCGCGGTCTCGGCGACCACGCCCAAATCATGGGTGATCAGCACGATCGCCGTCCCCAGCCGCTCCTTGAGTTCGAGCATCAGGGTCAGAATCTGCGCCTGGATCGTGACGTCCAGCGCCGTGGTCGGTTCGTCGGCGAGCAGGACCTGCGGATTGCACGCGAGCGCCATGGCGATCATCACCCGCTGGCGCATGCCGCCGGAGAGCTGGTGCGGATACTCGCCGGCCCGCCGCATGGGGTCGGCGATGCGCACGATAGCCAGCATCTCGATCGCACGCTCCCAGGCCGCGCGCCGTTGCAGCTGCTGGTGAATGCGCAGCGACTCTGCAATCTGTTCACCCACGGTCAGAACCGGGTTCAGCGAGGTCATCGGCTCTTGGAAGATCATCGAGATGCGGTTGCCGCGAATGTTGCGCATCTGGCGCTCGGGCAGGGTCGTCAGCTCGTCGCCCTCGAGCCTTACCGAGCCGCCGACGATCCGACCGGCGTCCGCCGGGATCAAGCGCATGATCGACAGCGCCAACACGCTCTTCCCGCAGCCCGACTCGCCGACGACGCCAAGCGTCTCGCCTCGCTTCACATCCAAGGACACGCCGTCAACGGCGCGCACGATGCCGTCGCGGGTGAAGAACTGGGTACGCAGGTCGCGGACGGACAAAATGGCATCGGGCGCAGCCGCGGCAGTGACGGCCGGACTCGGATCCGAGAGCACGTGGGCGCTCATCGTTTGCCTTACATCCGCCGCGCGATCCGCGGGTCAAGACTGTCGCGCAGCCCGTCGCCCACCAGATTGATCGCCAGCACCGCGATCGCGAGCATCACGCCCGGGAAAAAGATGATCCAGGGCGAGATCTGGAAGAAGGTTCGGCCCGTCGAGATGATGTTGCCCCAGCTCGGGATCTCCGGCGGCGTCCCGGCGCCGAGAAATGACAGGCCCGCCTCCGTCAGGATCGCCGCGGCGCAGACGTAGGTTGCCTGTACGATCAGCGGCGCCACGGTATTGGGCAGAATGTGCCGGGTCATGATGAGGCGGGTGCGGGTTCCGCTGGCGACCGCGGCCTCGATATACGGCAGGCCGCGCACCGTCAGCACGACGCTGCGCACCAGGCGGACCACGCGCGGAATCTCGGGAATCGTAATTGCGACGATCACGATCAGCAGGCTGGACCTCATCAGGGTGATCAGCGCGATCGCCAGCAGAATCGCCGGGATCGCCATCAGTCCGTCCATGACGCGCATCACCGTGTCATCGACGCGCCGGTAGTAACCGCAGAGCACGCCGATCACGAGTCCGATGGCAGTGGCGATGCAGGCGACGCTGATGCCGACGACCAGCGAAATCCGCGTGCCGTAGACGACGCGGCTGTAGACGTCGCGCCCGAACTGGTCGGTCCCGAACCAGAATTCCGCGGACGGGCGCTTCAGCCGGTCCAGCGGCTCGAAGCTCAGCGGGTCGTTGGCAATCCAGGGGGCGATGAGCGCCAGCACGACGAACAGCGCCAGGATCGTGGCCCCGACGACAATGGTCGGATTGCGGCGGAGCCATTCGAACCGGCGCGAGCGGCGGGCGCCGGCAACATCGATGGGGGTGGCGGTCATCGGGGCGTCCTAGTAGCGGATGCGCGGATCGAAGAAGGCGTAGCTGATGTCGATCATCAGGTTCACCAACACCTTGACGCTCGCGAAGAGGATGATCAGTCCCTGGATGATCGGGTAATCGCGCTTCAGGATCGCGTCCACGGTCAGACGCCCGAGTCCGGGGATGTTGAACACGGTCTCGGTGATGACCACGCCCGAGATCAGCAGCGCCAGCCCGATGCCGATGACCGTGACAATCGGTACGGCGGCGTTCTTCAGCGCATGGTGCAGCAACACGACGCTCATGGCGACGCCCTTGGCATGGGCGGTCCGGATATAGTCCTGCGACAGCACATCCAGCATGCTGGCCCGCGTAATCCGCGCGATCAGCGCCATGTAGACCATGCCGAGGGCAAAGGCCGGCAGCACGATCGATCGCGCGGTCTGACCGATGCCCTGCGCCAACGGCTGGTAGCCTTGCACCGGCAGCCAGTGCAGTTCAATGGCGAAGACGTAGATCAGAAAGTAGCCGATCAGGAACACCGGCACCGCAAAGCCGAGCACCGAGAACCCCATCACCACCCGGTCGATCGCCGTGCCCACCTTCCAGGCCGCAACTACGCCCATCGGGATCGCGAAGGAGATGGCCACGAGTAGCGTTGACAGGGCCAACACGATCGAAGGCTCCAGCCGCTGCTTGACCAGCGTCAGGACCGGGAGATTGGAGAAAATCGAGGTTCCCAGATCGCCGCGCAGCAGGTTCGAAACGTAGATGCCGAACTGCTGCCACAGCGGCAGGTCGAGCCCGAGTTTGCGGCGAATTCCTTCGATCGCGGCCGGCGACGCTTCGTCCCCGGCGATGACCGCCGCCGGGTCCCCCGGGGTGAGATGCAAGAGGAGGAAAACGAACAGCGCCACGACGATCATGACCGGGATCGTCGCGAGCAGCCGCCGAATGATGTAGGCCGTCATCCGTGCGCCCGGGGCTGCAGGGACTGCGCCATGGCCACCCGTTTTCCGCGCGGCGAAGCTGCGCGGGAGGCCGAGCGGCACAGTACTCGCCCGGATACAGGACGCTGAGCCATTGCTGTCGGATCGCGAGCGGAGTTACTTCTTGTCGATGTTCCACATGGGCGGAATCGATGGCATGACCTGCACCCCGGAGAGTCGATCCGAGCGATAGGCGATCGGATTGCGCCACTGGGCGAAGGAGACGTAGGGCACCTGATCGTAGGCGCGCTTGGACAACTCCACCGCCAGTTTCTTGCGCGTCGCGAGATCCGGCGCGAACGCCCATTCGCGGCGCAGATCCTCGAACTTCTTGTCGCACGGCCAGCCGTACCAGGCCTTTTCGCAGCCCATGCCGATCGCGGTATGCGTGACCGGGTTGGACGAAGTCAGGACCGTCGTGCCCGAGATGAAGATATTCCAGCCACCCTGAGCCGGCGCCTCCTTCTTCGCCCGGCGCGCGACCACCGAGCCCCAGTCCATCGTCTGCACGTCAAGTTTGAGAAACTTCGCCTTGCGCAACTGCTGGATCATCACCAGGTTGGCCGGATTGATGTAGGCATGATCGGTGGCGTGCAGAATGGTGATCGGCTCGCCTTTGTAACCGGCCTCCTTGAACAGCTTCTCGGCCATCGCGTAATCCTTCGGCGCCTTGTACGGTTCGCTGCCGGCATCGGTTTCCATCGCCACGCCGCAACCGAAATAGGAAAAACACAGGGTCTGCAGATTTTTGTCGGCAGAGATCGTGTTCAGGTAGTCCGCATGGTTGAGGATGTAGTACATCGCCCGTCGCGCCTTCACGTTGTTGAACGGCGGGTGGAGATGGTTCAACTGAATGAAACCCATGGTACCCATGGCGGGGTGCGTGGCGATCGTGATCCCCGGCGTCGCCTTGAGGATCGGCAGGAAATCAGACGATGGGTTCTCCAGGAAGTCGATCTCGCCAGCGACCAAGGCCGCCTGCGCGGTCTGCGGATCGGACATCCACAGGAACTCGACCCGATCTACCTTCACCACCTTGCCTCCGGCCTGGCCCGAGGCCGGTTCCTTGCGCGGCAGGTAGTCCTTGAACTTGACGTAGACGGCCTTGCTGCCCGGCACCCACTCGTCGCGCTTGAACATGAAAGGACCAGAGCCGATCACCTCGGTGATCTGGGTGAACGGGTCGACCATCGCTTCCTTCTCACGCATCACGAACGGGAGGCTGGTGCCCATCTTGGCCAGGATGTCGATCAGCAGACCGTAGGGTTCGGTCAGCGCCCAGACCAAGATCTTGTCGTCCTTCGCGGTCAGCGACGCGGTATAGCCCATGAGCTGTTTGCCGGCACCGTCGCGCTTGCCCCAGCGTTTCATCGAGGCGACCACGTCCTTGGAGGTAACCGGCGAACCGTCATGAAACTTGAGGCCGTCACGCAGCTTGAAGGTATACACCTTGCGGTCGCTGCTCACGGTCCAGGTGTCGACCATCTGCGGCTGCGGATCGAGATTGGCGTCGCTGGAGAACAGGGTGTCGTAGACCATGTTGCCATGGATCCCGGCGATCGTCTGGGTGGTCCAGAACGGATCGATGGTGCGGACATCCGCATGCATCACGGCGCGCAGAACCTTTTCCTGCGCCAGCGCCGGCGAGATCCCGACGGACCCGGCTGCAGTCAAGAGTGCTAGGGCGAAGCACAATCGCGGGCTTATGGTGCGAGTTGGCATGGGATTCTTCCGTTGGTTGGCTGCTGCCGGTCGCGGGCACTGCCCGGGTATCTGATGTCTCCCAACACTTCTCAGATAGACTCCTGTTTCTGAAACCATAGTAGCAGAAGTGGCCGTGCCAGGCTGCCATGCGCTCAGGCGCCGAATGTGCGCGCGCGGATTGCCTCTGCTATTGCTCCATGCGCCGCGCTAAGTTTTCCCAACGCACCTCACGCAAGCTTTGCGCCAGAGTGTGCACGCTGCCATTTGCCACATGCGCTTTGCGCTCGGCCTCTGTCGGCACCTGATGATGGCGCAACATCATCGCTAGAGCCTTATTCTTGTGGAATGCCACCGGCGTCAACACATCTCCACGGCGCGTATGAAAAGCATCTTCACCCTCGGCACACGCGCGATCGAATACATTGAAATGGCGGCAGGCCATGGGACGCAGCGGATGAATCGCGCACGCCTCATCCACCAGGAACGGGCATGCTGGGTTTGCCTTACGTCGCGCCAATTGCTGCCGCAGCTCGTCACGCAGTTCGCGATCGAGTTGTTCCGTGACAAACCACGCAATACCCGTCACTTCCAAAGGGTAGACCGGAATATCACCATGGCTGCGGCAGCAGGCGGCGCAACCGCGTGCGCAGGCTAAAGTCCGTCCTTGATGCACCACTTTGCGGATGCCTTGCGCCACACCTTGATCGGTCGTGTGATACATCGACAACAACAAACTCAGCCAAGGGAAACGCGCTTCGTCTTCGGCAAAAGTCAGGCGCGGTTGCCCGGAATCAATAGGGCTCTTCTTGCTCATCTCATTGTTTCCGTGTTTCCCTCCATGGCCACGCCGCGCCGTGCGCGCCGCCGGACTCGCCATGGCGATTTCTGCTCGGACGTGTATCCAGCGCCAGCAGATTCAATCGAACCAACCGCAGCATTTCGCATCGCTTGGTGTGTGTCATTCTGCAGATTTCTGCGTCCATCGCTTGGCTGAGCGCTCGCCCTGCATGCGGTCGCTCAGGGCGCCGAATCATAGAACTGAATCAAATTGCACCCCGCCTCTTTGGCTCGATACATCGCCGTATCCGCCCGCTTGAGAACGTCTTCCCGGCTGGCTTCATGCTTGCCGAACAGCGCCACGCCGATGCTCGCCGTGCACTGATGCTCGACCGTGGTTTCCGCTGCCCCTTCATGCCGCACTTGAAGCACATAAGGCTTGGCCAGCGCAGCCCGGATCTTTTCGGCCACGATTCCGGCTTGTGCGCTGGACTCTGGCTCATCCACACCCAGTTCGTTGATCATCACCACGAACTCGTCACCGCCGAAGCGCGCCACGGTGTCCGTCTCGCGCACGCAACTCTTCAGCCGCTCCGCCACCGCGATCAACAGCATATCGCCAACTTCATGCCCGTGCCTGTCATTGAGCAGCTTGAAGTTGTCCAGATCAAGGAACATCATCGCGCCATAGCGACCGTTGCGCTTGCCGGCAGCCATGCTCTGGGCCAGGCGGTCGTTGAGCAGGCGGCGGTTCGGCAGGTTTGTAAGCGCGTCGTGGAACGCCATTTGGCGCACTTGCTCCACCATGCGCTTGCGCTCGGTGATATCGGTTCCGACACCGCGGTAGCCCATGAAGTTGCCGGCCGCATCGAATACCGGATCGCCGCTGATCGACACATGTCGCTCGGTGCCATCTGCTGCAAGCCGCGAAAGCGTGAAATCGCGGAACGGAAGATGTGCGTCAAGCACGGCTCGATGCGCGCGCCAGCCGGCTTCGTCGGGCGAAAGATACGGCACCTCCCAGCGGCGCTCGCCGATCTGCGCGCCGCCCCGAAACCCCGTAGCCGTGTTCAGATTCGTTTTCGCAGAGCCGCGCGCCGTGAGTCGGTGCTCGGCGTCGCTCTCCCAGTAGAAGTCCGACGACATCTCGGTCAGGCTGTGAAAGCGCCCCTCGCTTTCGCGCAGCATCTCTTCCGCCCGCTCGCGTTCTCCGATCCAAGATTTTGCGGACTTGACTGCAAGCAAGGCGGTCAAGACAAAGAACAAAACACTCAGGACGCTGGCGGCGACGAACGACAGCGCCAAAACGTTCGCTTTGCGGTCATCGCTCTCGATCAAGGCATCCAGAGCCTCGATGGTCTTGCGCATCCCGCCGGCGTATGCGTCTTTCAGTCTCGAATATTCATTGCTCGCCAGCAGTGCCGTCGCCTCCTGCAGTCTGCCTTGATGCGCCAGTGCAAAAGCCTGCCGTTCCATTTTCACCAGTGCGCTGTTGGCTGCGTCCGTTTCACTGACAAACGGTGCAATTTCCGTTTGCGGCAACGTGGCTCTGACTGAGCTAATCGCGGTTGTCAGTTGCGGATCGGACTGGTCATAGCGTTGTTCGTAACGCATATCCCCGGTGGCGGCCGCCATGCGCGCCGACATGGTCAGCACCTCGTCCAACAGCATGATGCGGCCGATGTTCTTCGTTATGGTGACGCGCTTCGCCACCATTTCATCCAAACCCTGATGCAGATGCCACGACAGCGCCGAGCCCAGTAAGGTGGTGAGGACGCTGAAGATGAATGCCAGCGCGAACAGGCGGAACGGAAAACCGGGTTTGGAAGAGCTCATGACACTATCGCAATCTGTTTCCAGGCCGAGATTGTTCCGAGCACCTGCGCGGCTTGGAGGCAGCCAGCGTCGCCTGGTCATTTTGGCCGGGAATGGCGCAGCCAACGCCGTCAGCGGTGATCTTCATTGCTCTGTGCGCGGCCAATGCGTGGTCAATACCCGTTTTGGAATAATACGCCATCCGCGGATTCGGGGGCTCCTTCCGCCTCGACGGCAGGTGATTGGTGCGATCCGGTAGTTCGGACGAGCTGGGTGGGTTTCGACCGACGGCCCCCTTCTGGCCGATCCAGTACGGTCAAGATAACACTCCGAATCTGAGTTCAGGCGCCTTGCCGGGTTGGAGCCAGGCCGCTATCGTTTGCGGCGCTTATACGCGCGCAAGCGAGGTGCGGTCCGAATCCGGACGCTGCTGCTCGCACCGGGTTGGTGTCGCACCGGATTAGCGTCGCACCGAATTAGTCGCACCGGATTAGTTGCTATTCGCCCCTCGCGGGAGTAGCGTTGTAGCCGTCAGCGTCCGGTTTTCCCGCGTGCGCAAGAGTATCGGGATGTCGGCGAAATCCGCTATGAAAGATTCTCTTCATGTACCGAAAGATTTTGGCAGTGGCTTTTGGCACCGAATTGTCGATGAAAGCCGTGAAAGAAGCCGCGCAACTTGCGAACGGCCTGGCGGCAAAACTTTTCGTGCTGCATGTTCGGTCTCCCATGGACGTTCCGCACCATGTCGAAGGCGGAGCACTATCCCGCTTCGGCGCGGAAAAGATAACGGAAGAGATCGACCAGGAGGAGCGCAAATTTCTCGAAGGAGCGGTGGCACTGGCTACCTCGGCCGGAATAGAGGCGGAAACCGGGTACATTGCCGATCTCTCGCCTTACAAAGCCATCATCCGGGTAGCCGAAGAACAGCATTGCGACCTTATTGTGATGGGAACACGCATTCGCCATGGCATACCCGGATATTTTGTCCAGAGCGAAACGCAAAAGGTGCTGGCGCACACCGCGATCCCAGTGCTCGTGGTGCGTTAATCCATGCAGCGCATTGCTATCAGCTGATGGGGGCTCCAATACGAAGTCGCGTTTGTCTTTGATCACGTGAATACACGGTTGTGCCCATTGAACTGGTATCCGTTTCGTAGGGGTATATCCGCATTCCGCTCGCGTCGGACTAGACTAGACTGAATTCAGGAATGCGCATAGTTTCCTGCTCAGGCCGGAGCAGAAATGCCCGGCCTCTTTTTGTCCCCTACGCACCTGGTACTGAGCCCGGCTATTTGGAACGAGGTTCGGCGCGCGAATCTGCTCTCTGGAAAGCGAAGGCGTACTCCCGTTAAGGCTTGTAGGACGCCTGCCCTGACGCGGAGGTGGCGCTGCGCAGTGGGCAGGCGTCCTACAACCCTTAACAGAAGAGGACCAAGGCAATACGCTGGGAATTGAGCATACGACCCAAAGCGATAGCAGGAAGGGAACAGTACCGTCGATTTTCCGGGCGAGCGGCCCATACGGTTTCCGACATGAGTTATCAAGAATTCCCCATCTCTTGGCACTCGCCGTCTACGGTGAAATACCCACCTACTGCACTGAATATGAACCGGTTCAATTTAGGCAAACGCTGTATGGTCGCCTGATTCCAAGTCATGCATTATGAAAGAACAATAGGCGAAAGGTACGAGACCCAGATTGCTCGCGCAGATACAAGCTGTGCGTGTGCGCAGGAGACATTGATGATTTCCGTACGCGACATGATTGAAGAGCTAAAACATTTTCCGCCGGACGCCCTCGTGCGAGGATTTGAGGGAATGGTCGACGGGGTAATTGTCGTTGCATCTAGCAAGAACGCGTACGGCGGCCGCGACCAACTCGGACGCATCACGGCCGGAAACAATGCGACGATCCGGCGGGTTAAGAGAACATCATGAGCACCATTACCATTAACGAATTAATCGCGGTTCGTACCGTTTTGGAACTGCAGCCGCTCGCTGCATACGTTGACGCCCACGATGCTGGTCGCGTGCCGGCGAACGCACTCGTCTACCAAGCAATATCGCAGAAAATCGAAATCATCCTTGCCCCGCACCTGGACAATCCGTACCTACGGAAGATGTGCACTAAGAGCCAGTCGCTGTGCGAGATTCTTGGTAATCTGCTCAAAAAACATGGAAAGGAACAGGCGTTGCAATGGGAGTGCGCACAGGAAGAGCTGAAGCTTACGGCGTATTAGATACGATAGCGCGTGCGGTCACATAATTGTGAGAGTTGAGGCGCTATGAACCTGGTGCCTCGAAAATTCCGAACGACATGCGCCGACCAGGTGATCGAATTCAGTCTTCCAGCGGACGGAGACGGGCGATCATTTCATTCCACGCGTTAACGGCTTCGGCAATAGCGGTGGCTTCGTCCTTGCCCGCCGCCGGAATTGCGGGGCCGAGCTGCCCGCAGACGGGACAGATCATTCGGTAGACGATTTCGTCACGCCCATCCGCCGTGCGGCGGGTGCCGCGACGCACATCGGCTTCGGCGCCACAGGTGCAATGTCTGTTTCGCATAGTTCAGTATAGGCGATGTGCGTGCGAATATCGTGCGATAGTGTACGCAACCGGGTTGATCCGGTGAAACCCATTCCGTACACACTACGGAACGGCTGATCGGTACCGGGCCTTAGCCGTAGCATTGACAGTTGAGCGGCTGCAATCGGCCAGTTGTTGCTGCTGATGCCTGCTGCTCTCTGAAATCACCGCCAACGTGCGCTTACCCAAAGTGCCTGCGGCGGGAGGCGACCCGATGCGGTCCTACACTGCGAACCGGCTCACCAGGCCTCTAACGATCAGTAAGCGGACATCCTGCGACGTAGTTCGCTACCCTACCGCCACTTGGCAATATCTATTTTTGCTTGAGCGATTCCCAACGCTGTTTCATCTTCTGATTGTGTTCCTGCATAGCGTTGCGCTCGCGCTCATCGCACGACTTAGCAGCCTCGTGGTTTTGAGCCGACTGCATACATGAAGCAGCGTTCTGAAAGATAGAAACCTTCTCGCGCAAAGCCTGTAATTTCACTTCCTTCATACGTCCGAACTGTTCCTGCTTTTTCGCTTCCCAGCTTTCCCCTTTTTCGTTGGCATATGCGGCGGACATTGACAACACAATACTCAGTGCAGCTATCAGACCTTTCATTGAAATTCCCCCTTAAGTGATGTAAAAGGCTCCGTGTGTTCAACTTTGATAACGCTCTAGCCCAAGTTTAGTAACACTCAGAAAGTGGTGACCATCCCACTAGCTTCGGTCGATAGCAAATATCGTCCGTCAGATCAAGTCGCGACAACAACGGCAAGCGCGAACCCTCAACCTTTGCTGAACTGGATCGCACCGCCCTTGGCCGAGATTTTCACCGTGTCCTTGGCGCCGAATTCGCCTTCGAGCATGCGCTTCGCCAGCGGGTTCTCGATGCTCGCCTGGATCGCGCGTTTGAGCGGGCGCGCGCCGTACACCGGATCGAAGCCCGCCTTGGCGATCTCCGCCAGCGCGCTGTCGGCGACATCGAGTTTGATCTCCATCCCCGCCAGGCGCCTGCCGAGAATGCCGAGCTGGATTTTGGCGATGCTCTTGATGTTGTTTTCATCGAGCGCATGGAACACCACGATCTCGTCGATGCGGTTGACGAACTCGGGGCGGAAATGCGTGCGCACCTCGCCCATCACCGCGAGCTTGATCACCTGGTAGTCGTCCCCGGTCATCTGCTGGATCATCTGCGAGCCGAGGTTGGAGGTCATCACCACCACGGTGTTCTTGAAATCCACGGTACGGCCGTGGCCGTCGGTCATGCGGCCGTCGTCCAGCACCTGCAGCAGCACGTTGAACACGTCCGGGTGCGCCTTCTCGATTTCGTCGAGCAGGATCACCGAATAGGGTTTGCGCCGCACCGCTTCGGTGAGATGGCCGCCCTCTTCGTAGCCGACGTAGCCGGGCGGCGCGCCGATCAGGCGCGCCACCGAATGCTTCTCCATGAATTCGCTCATGTCGATGCGGATGAGGTGCTCTTCGGAGTCGAACAGGAATCCCGCCAGCGCCTTGCACAGCTCGGTCTTGCCGACGCCGGTAGGCCCGAGGAACAGGAAGGAACCATAGGGTTTGTT
>Ga0334722_10000787_pt1 | contig 43737 bp, 40 predicted proteins | sample C3_bottom_MG_FD_207210 | JGI IMG/M metagenome (GOLD analysis project Ga0334722, IMG submission 207210) | Sediment microbial communities from Yellowstone Lake, YNP, Wyoming, USA - C3_bottom | ecosystem: Environmental > Aquatic > Freshwater > Lake > Sediment | place: USA: Wyoming | collected...
GATATCATGGGGAACACCAAAGGCGAAGGCAGTGCACTGGTACGTTCCTGACGCTCAAACACGAAAGCCAGGGTAGCGAACGGGATTAGATACCCCGGTAGTCCTGGCCCTCAACGTTGCTCGCTCGCTTTACGGAGTATCGACCCTCTGTGAGGCTAAGCTAACGCGGTAAGCGAGCCGCCTGGGTAGTACGATCGCAAGATTAAAACTCAAAGGAATAGACGGGGACTCGCACAAGCAGTGGATTATGCGGCTTAATTCGTCGATAAACGAAGAACCTTACCAAGGTTAGAAATGCTACTGCATCTCCGATGAAAGTTGGAGAGCCTTCGAGGGTGTAGCACAGGTGATGCATGGTCGTCGTCAGTTCGTGGTTTGAACTGTTCCCTTCAGTGGGGTAACGAACGCAACCCCCGTTGTCTGTTGCCTATATGGCCAGGCGAGACTGCTCCCTCACGGGAGAGGAAGGTGGGGATGACGCCAGATCAGCATGTCCCTCTGATACCTTGGGCTGCACGCATAATACAATGGGCGGTACAACAGGTTGCAATGCCGTAAGGCGGAGCCAATCCTTATAAAACCGCCCCCAGTACGGATTGAGGTCTGCAACCGACCTCATGAAGCCGGAATTGCTAGTAATCGCAGGTCAGCTAAACTGCGGTGAATACGTTCTCGAGTCTTGTACTCACCGCCCGTCAAGTCAAGGGAGTTGGGGGTGCCCGAAGGACTGCCTTGCGCAGTACTACGGCAAATTCAATGACAAGGACTAAGTCGTTGGTGCATTCTGCACCTGTTGCGACGCTTGGGAGTAATCCCTCGAAAAATAAAATTGGCTATATGCTGGAAGACCTGTGAATCCCGCGCTACGAGGTATAATAAAAATATGCCCGTGACAATGCGTCGGGTGCAGAAAATCAGCAGGGAAGTCCCAGCTATATTAACTGGTGACCCCTCAGAGACTACACGCCGATCGCCGTTTCTGTCGAAGTCTGAAATCAAGGCCTATCTGCAAGGTGCGCTTCACGATGCATATCGTCGCAAGAATCGCATTCGGTTTTCTCAAAAGGGAACTGAATGGTTAACGGTTCTGAAGGAACTTCTAGATTATCTCGACCACAAGTCGTGGATGTATCGAGAAGGTAAACGCGAAGTATACGATCTTGAAACGACCGCTGCATTTCTTGATTTCAAGTTCGACCCTCTGTCTCTCAACACAAGTGAAGAAAAAGCGGCCTATATACGCGGTTTCTTTGATGCAGAAGGAGGTATTCCGCACAATCGGAACGCTTCGCTCTACATACAGCTTGTTCAGAAAGATCGAGTCAAGATGCAAAAACTTAAAGAAATACTTCAGAGTCTGGGCATAAAGACAGGTGTACTCCATAATCCGAGTCATCGAGTTGATCCAAACTACTGGCGCTGTTTCATAAGTGCAGCATCGCACGCAGACTTTGCGCGCATTATTGGATCATGGCATCCGATGAAGCGAATGCGGTTTGAAGAACGGATGATGATATAGTCCATGCCTCATAGCGATATGAGGGGACCAATGAACAAGGCACGGGTAGCGGAAGCTGTTCGTGGAACATATCCAAAATGGAACCGATATTCCCGAAAGGAATATCACGTCGATATTTGTCGCAAGACAAATGAGAAATAGTATTAGTCTCTAAACGATACTCGAGCGCCAGGGAACGTAATCTGGTGGTTGCTTGAAGGCCACACGTGAGCCTTCAAGTGAGACAGAATAGGCGGAACAAAAGAGCGCACACAAACATCTTTTTCGAAGACCCTTCGTAGCGTTACGCGAAGTGGGGCTCACATTTTACAATTACAAAAACACCCCGAAAAGGTGTTTTTGTTTAGGTGGAAATATGAGAGGATTTTTGCTAGTATCAACAAGTTCCTTTTGCGCGCTTAGCTCAGCCCCGACGCCGTGCTGCACGGGTCGGGGAGCCGACCGAAGCGTCGGCTTTGGTAGAGCAGAAAGGTAGCGTATGCACGCTTAGCTCAGTTGGTAGAGCACTCGACTGATACTCGAGCGGTCCTAGGTTCGAATCCTAGAGCGTGCACACAAAACAGAATTCAAGGTGTCAACTCGACTGATACTCGAGTGCGATTACGCACCAGGTTCGACTCCTAGAGCGCGCACAAACTTATACCCACATCCCGCGACGGCGGAGCCGTCGCGGGGCTATACTAGAGCCATGAGAAAAGCTACTGAGAAGGCTCTTCTGCACGAGGTGCATCTGGTGCTTGGTATGGTGCTTGTCATGGCCGCCATTGTGGTCATCGTGCGTCTACCGGGGCGAGGAGAGGCGCAAGTCGCTTCTCCGTCTATCGCAGAGCGCATGCCGTCGGTTGTTGTGCCATTTGACGAGATCGCACAAGGCTCGAAGTCGACCATAACGAAACGTGTCAATTATATCGTCACCTCCTCAGACCAGATGGACAAGCTCTGGAAGATGCTTGATGCGAAGGGGGCGCCACCATCAGTCGATTTCACGGTAGAGTCGGTCATCGCGGTTTTTGCCGGACAGAAGCCTACGGCAGGGTACTCGATACGAGTGTTCACTATTGAAGACGCGAACACGCGCCTCGTCTCTGTGGCGCTCGCGAAGCCGGACAAGAACTGTGCGGTAGCGCAGTCAATCACCACTCCCTACCAGCTCGTGAAGGTGTCAGCCTCCTCGCTCCTGCTCGCACACGAAGACACGTCGACGACAGCAGACTGCAAGTAGTAGCAGCCGCGTTCGACAGCTTGTGAAGCACTAGGTGCGCGAGACGTGCGGGTGCGATACAGTTGAGTCATGGATGCATCGACCCACTTCCGCGGGAAGAGGATTACCGTCATGGGACTCGGCCTTCTCGGTCGAGGCGTGGGTGACGCACGCTATCTGGCCGAATGCGGGGCTGAGCTTATGGTGACTGATCTGAAGTCGCGAGAAGAGCTTGCTGAGTCGGTCGCACAGCTTGAATCATTTCCCAATATCACCTTCATTCTCGGTGAACATCGATTAGAGGACTTTGCGAATCGCGACTTGATCCTCAAGGCCGCCGGCGTGCCGCTCGATTCAATCTATATTGCTGAAGCAAAGAAGAATAACATTCCAGTGCGCATGAGCGCAGATCTCTTCGCCGAGATTTCTGGCATCATGTGCGTCGGGGTCACTGGCACACGCGGCAAGTCGTCAGTCGTGCATATGCTCTACGCTATTTTGCAGGAAGCAGGGAAGCAGGCCCCGACGTCAGGAGTCGGGGCGCCGACCGGAAGCGTCGGCGTAGTGCTCGGCGGGAATGTGCGCGGCGTCTCGACACTCGCACTTCTGAAGGAGGTGACGCCAGAGCATATTGCGATTCTTGAGCTCGACTCGTGGCAACTGCAAGGCTTCGGCGAGGCGAGGATGAGTCCGCATGTTGCCGTTTTTACAACGCTGTATGACGACCACTTGAACTATTATGGTTCAACCTCGCTCACCACAGGTAAGGACGCAGTGGGTGCGTATCTTGGAGACAAAGCGAATATTTTCTTATATCAAATGCCGAGAGATACACTCATCCTCGGCAAGCAGTGTGCGGCGATTATTATAGAAAAATACAGCGACCATATTGAATCAAAAACGATTGTTGCCGATGAACTCAAACTTCCCGATACATGGACGCTCTCGATACCGGGCATCCACAACCGTTACAATGCCGCCCTCGCGCTCGTAGTCGCACGCGAACTCGGCATTGCAGATACGACAAGCCGCAAGGCCCTGGAGTCATTCGCGGGCGTGCCCGGGCGTCTCGAGTTTCTGCGTGAGGTGCGGGGCGTGAAGATCTATAACGACACGACGGCGACGACGCCCGAGGCGACCTTGGCCGCGCTCGCGGCACTCAATGATGGATATCGTAAATCCATCATTCTTATCATGGGAGGCTCGGACAAGAATCTCGATATGGATGCGCTCATTGCGAAGTTGCCGGAGGTAAAGAAAATCGTCATGCTTGCGGGGAGCGGCACCGAACTCATTAAAAGCCATCTGCCGGAAAACACTATCATATATGATAGTATCGCCGCCGCTGTGGCGGCGGCGATGGAGAGTGCGGAGGTGGGGGATACTGTGCTCTTCTCGCCGGCCTTCACCTCCTTCGGCATGTTCAAAAATGAGTTTGATCGGGGCGACCAGTTCAATGCTATCGTGAAGGCGTTATGACCGGGATGAAAAAGGCGCACTTTATCGGCATCGGCGGCATCGGGATGAGCGCCTTGGCGCAATATTTCCACGACCAGGGCGTCATCATTACCGGCTCAGACCGGAGTGCGAGCCCGGTCACAGAGCTTCTTGAGAAGAAAGGTATCAAGGTCGCGATAGGTCAAGAAGCAGAAAACGTGTCGGCAGATGTCGGGATGGTGGTGTACAGCGATGCAGTCGTTGAAGGGGCAGAGGGGTTTGTCGAACGCGTGCGGGCTAGGGAGCTCGGTATCCCGGAGCTTTCGTATTTCAAAATGTTGGGACAAGTGTCCTTGGGGAAGCGTACCGTCGCAGTCGCCGGTACGCACGGCAAGACGACGACGACGGGGATGCTTGCAAAGATTCTCCGTGACGCCGGAGCATCGCCAACCGCGATTGTCGGGTCTCTCGTGAGAGATTTTGGCTCAAATTATCTCCATGGGGATTCAGATCTTTGCGTAGTCGAGGCGTGCGAATATCGTGACCACCTCCTCGAGCTCACTCCCATCATACTTGTCATTACGAATCTTGAGTGGGATCACACCGACTGGTTTCCCTCGCTCCAAGTGCTTCAAGCGACGTTCCGTCGCGCGATTGAGCGTGTTCCAGCCGAGGGGTATATCGTGACCAATCCGAACAATCCGAATATCGAACCGCTTCTTGCGAGTGCAAAAGCGCAAGTCATTGATTACACCAAAGAGCCGGCGTATGAGCTCCAGTTGCCGGGCGAGTTTAACCAACAGAATGCCCGCGCCGCCGCAGCGGCCGCGCGCGTTGTCCTTCCAGAAATAACCGATACTATCATATATGATAGTATTTCGAATTTTCAGGGAACATGGCGAAGATTTGAATACAAAGGGAAGACCGCACGTGGCGCGGACGTGTACGACGACTACGCCCATCATCCGACGGCCGTGCGAGAAACGCTGAAGGCCCTGCGAGCGAAGGCGAGTGGAAAAATTTTCGTAGCATTTCATCCGCACCTCTACAGCCGCACGAAGGATCTTCTCGAAGAATTCGCGACCGCTTTTTCCAATGCTGATCAGATACTTATCGCTCCTATCTATGCCGCACGTGAAGTCGACGATGGTTCTATCTCAAGCGCGATACTTGCCGAGCGCATCAGCGAGAACGGCACATCTGCTCGGGCCGCAACGTTTACAGAGATAGAGCAGATATTGAAAAGTGACCCCGGCGAGGGCGACGTGATTATGACGATGGGCGCGGGCGACATCTACAAAGTCGCTGATACGCTCGTAGTTAAAAAATAAAGGGCGACTTCTGGAGAAGTCGCCCAAAGGTATTTCGTACATCAGTTGTCACGACGCAGCGCGACGAAGTTCTGCCCGCCAATCGCCGCGTCTGCATGCATCAGGAATCCGGCAATCGGACATTCGGAGATAGCCCAGACCTTGCGGAGGCCGGCCTCGATTGCTTTGTCCATGAACGGATCGGCTTGTCCCGGTGCATGCAACTGGATACCCATCGATATATCGATGGGAGCTATACCCAGTTTCCTGAATGCGTCGATGACGACATCCACGACATCCGTACGCTCGGCATGCGCCACCAGCATTTCTTCGCCCGCGGTCGAGACGATAACAGGATGCCCATCAATGTTCATGACCGCCGTGTCGCCCGGCTTGAGAAACATTCCCCGTGCGGGAATGTGTCTCAATCCGCGTTTCCATACCTCTTGTACATCCAGCACTTGGACCGTGATGTTGTGCATGATTTGCATTCCCTTCCCCTTCCTTGTGAAGAACAGCTGATTATGGATGGTTGCTCCGTAGATGATTGTAGCGTATTGCTATAATATGTCAACTACGTTACAGTAGCCTCATGGGAACGCCCCTCACTCACTTTGCCATCGCCCCGCGAGAAAATCGGGGAGGTGAAATGGTGTTTTGTGGCGGGGCAAAGGGTATGACAAAGTGAGTGGTATGGGCAAGCTTTCAATCGTCGCGACGCCGATAGGGAACCTAGAGGACATAACGCTTCGCGCATTGCGGACACTCAAAGAGTGCGACGTGATTTATGCTGAGGACACGCGTGTCGTCGCTAAATTGCTCGCGCGCTACGATATCAAGAAGCCGCTCCAGCGCCTTGATGCAGCAATGGAAGCGAAGCGAGCTGACCAGATCATCGAGCGACTCGAAGCGGGAGAGCATGTCGCTTTCGTCTCCGACGCTGGTACACCGGGCATCTCTGACCCCGGTGCGCGGCTCGTCGCGACCGTGCGTGCGGGATTGTCGAGTGCGAAGATCGAAGCGATACCGGGTGCCTCTGCGCTCACGGCGGCGCTCTCGATCGCCGGACTCGACTCGACGGGATTCACCTTTCTCGGCTTCTTGCCGCACAAGAAGGGTCGGCAGACGGCACTTAAAAGTATTGCGAAAAGTGAGTTACCAGTGGTGCTCTACGAGTCGCCACACCGTATTCTTAAATTACTAAAAGAACTCGATGGCGTTTCGCGCGTCACTATTGCGCGCGAGCTCACCAAGATTCACGAAGAGGTTGTGTCTGGTACGCCAGAGGAAGTGCTGGCGCACTTCGCCGCGCATCCTGACGCGGTGCGAGGGGAGTTTGTCGTCGTTATCGAGTCTTGATATACTACCCGCATGTCTCGCTCTAGCACCCTTATCCTCCTTGGTGTTCTCGTTATCCTCGCGCCCTTCTCAGGACTCCCGATAACGTTCCGTAATCTTTTCGCGGTCATCTTCGGCGCATGCGTGCTCGGTATCGGCCTCTCGATGCGCGCCCGCGAAGTGCGAAGTGCAGCTGCAGCCATCGAATCTCCTCCGACTGGTGTTACGCTCGAGCCAGAACGGCCTTCAGAAATTTCTCCGATATAACGCAAAACACAAACGGACGCCAAGGGCGTCCGTTTGCTATACTTAGCGGTGATGGAAAATCCCGAACGCGTCACCTACTTCGCGGCAACTGACAGCCGCGGGAAGTATATCCCCTTCGGCATCAAGTCGAAGGACCGCGATCGTCACATGTACGTCATCGGCAAGACCGGCATGGGCAAGTCGACTCTGCTCGAGAACATGGCGATCCAAGATATCAGAAACGGCGAGGGATTCGCCTTTCTTGATCCTCACGGTAGTGCAGTTGAAAAGCTTATAGACTATATCCCCCCTGAGCGCATCAAGGATGTCGTCTACTTCGCTCCGTTCGACATGGAGCACCCGATCGCCTTCAACGTGATGGAGGACGTGGGTTACGACAAGCGCCATCTAGTGGTCTCGGGTCTCATGGCGACCTTCAAGAAGATCTGGGAGGATGCGTGGAGTGCACGTATGGAGTACATTCTCACCAACACACTCCTTGCTCTCTTGGAATATCCTGGAGCCACCCTGCTCGGGGTGAATCGCATGTATACCGACAAAGAGTATCGGAAGAAAGTCATTGATAATGTGAAGGATCCGGTGGTGAAGGATTTCTGGCTGAAAGAATTTGCTAATTACGGCGACCGGTATACGCAAGAAGCGACGCCAGCCATCCAGAACAAGATCGGCCAGTTCACCGGCAATCCACTCATCAGGAACATCATCGGCCAGCCGAAGTCCACCTTCGATATTCGAAAGATGATGGACGAGAAGAAAATTCTGCTCATCAACCTCTCCAAGGGGCGCGTGGGTGAGACGAATATGCGTCTCTTAGGATCAATGCTCACGACACGCATCTTCCTCGGCGCGATGAGTCGCGCCGACCTCACGAGGTCCGACATTGAGAAAGTGCCACATTTTTATTTCTATGTGGACGAATTTCAGAACTTTGCGAACGAGACGTTCGCTGAAATTCTTTCTGAATCGCGCAAATATAAGCTCAACCTCATCATCACGAATCAGTACATGAATCAGATGGAAGAGGAGGTGCGCGATGCCGTCTTCGGCAACGTCGGCACGACCGTGTGTCTCCGAGTAGGGCCCTTTGATGCCGAAGTGCTTGAGACCGTCTTTTTGCCGAAATTCACCAAAGAAGATCTCGTCAGTCTCGATAAATTTCAGATATATATGACGCTCATGATCGATGGTGTCGGTTCGGCGCCCTTCTCGGCGGTGACGATTCCGTCAATTGAAGCACCCAAGGTGTCCTATCGCGAGACGATTATTGAGACATCGCGCAAGCAATTTGCGGCTCTACGCGTAGGGATTGAGAACGCCATTATGGAGGAGCTCGCGGCGAGTGTGACCTCTGAAGCGCCGTTTGATGCGCGGATGAAGAAGAAGCCGGCACCTCGCCCACTGGTACAACGAGATAGCACGGAGCCGCCGGGCGCCTTACAAAGGTCCTCGGATCTCCCCGTCCCGGCTGTGCCTGGCGGGGCCAGACCATTTGTTCGTCGCCCGGCGGCTCCTCACCCGCAACAGGAGGCCGCCTCGCAACACCCTGTCCATGCTGCATCTGGCGAGGCCAGACTATTTGCTCCTCGGCCTCCTGTTGCAGCTAAGAGCGCTGACGACTTGAGGGCGATCCTGCGCACGATGACGGCGAAGAGCGGCGCTGAAAAAGAGCAGAAGAAGTCAGAGCACCAGCAGTCGCTCAAGGGCACACTCGCCGAGGTGCTCGAGAAGAGTAAACGTGAAGAGCCGAATCCTCAGAAAATACCGGAGCCCGCGGCGGCAGAGCCGCCGCGGATAGAAGAAAAGAAACCCTTTGAGATTGCCGAAGACGAGCTTCGGAGGGTACTCAAAGGGGAGAAGTAGGAATGGTATGAAGATTGTCGGATTCTTCGCCCTCGCATTCTTCATACCAGCATTCGCGCTTGCGGCAGAGCTCGTCAATATCAACACCGCCGATGCGACGCTTCTCGATACGCTCCCCGGCATCGGACCTACCTATGCGGCGCGGATTATCGATTATCGCGCGGCGCACGGGCCATTTGCACATACTGAAGACATTCAGAACGTAATCGGTATTGGCCCGAGCACCTACACAGACATCGCACCCTTGATCACGGTTGGCGTAGCTCAAACGCCCGCGACACCGGCTCAGGCGACCTCGACGCCGAACACATCGGCAATAGAAGATACTGCGACATCTGCAACAGCACCCGCAACACTTTCGGTACGAGTGAGCGGTGATACCGATGCTCTGCTTGGTGTGCCGCTGCATCTGCGTGTGCGCGTGACGACGAAGGGTGTCTCGACACAGGTCTCGTGGAGCTTTGGCGATGGATCGGCGGCGACCGGCATCGTGGCGGATAAGGTGTATCGCTATGCCGGGACGTATCTGGTCGTCGTTACGGCGACTGACGGTGAGACTGTCGCTCGAGACATCCTCACCGTGACCGTGAAGCCTGCAGTCGTGAGTGTCGCAGTCGCGGTAGGCGAGGGGATCGTGCTTATGAACGATTCTCAAGAACGTCTCGATCTCTCGGGGTGGCGACTTATCGTAGACACGAGTTCATTTCACATCCCCGAGGGCATGACGCTCTTGCCAGAGGCGAGCGCGCTCCTGCCGTATGCAATTACACGCCTGCCGATGTCGTCTGAAGTAACACTTGCTTATCCCGATGGCGCTGTTGCTGCGCATACGGCCCCACACACGTCTGGAGCGATTGAGGAGGAAGCGGCGCAACCTTCGGCGTCGGTGGCGAGTTTAAGTGGAGTACAGACGGTTGAGTCTGTGAGTACCAGCATAAGCGGCACGGCGTATGAGAACACAGCAGTTCGCGCCCCCGCGGCCGCGACAGAGCTCGCGGCCGCGGGGGCGGCATTGTCTCTTCTGCCGGAGGCGGACCCGCCTCCGGCGGGCGGTCTCTTCCGTTCGCCCTGGACCCTCAGCTTTATCGGCCTTATGGCCCTTGCCGGCAGCGCATTTATCTTCCTTTAATCCCCAAAAAGTTATCCACAGTTTTCTGTTTAAGTCTGACTTAAACAAACCTTTTTACGATGCAGAACGAAAAAATTATTCTCATAACAGGCGGCACTTCCGGTATCGGTAAGGAAACGCTTAAAAGTCTCGCGTTGACCGGAGCAACGGTCGTGTTTACTGCGCGTTCCAATGAGAAAGGAGAAGAAGTAAAAAGAGAAATAATCGCAGAGACGGGGAACGTTCACGTTGAGTATCTGACATGTGACCTTGCTTCGTTCTCCTCGATTCGAGCGTGCGTAGAAGAATTTAAGAAGCGTCACGGGCGGTTAGATGTTCTCATCAACAATGCGGGCGTCCTGCCGCAGGAGCGGCAAGAATCGAAGGACGGTATTGAATTAAACTGGGCAGTTAATTTTTTAGCGCCATTTCTGCTCACGAATCTTCTCTTGCCGCTCCTTAAGCAGAGTGCTCCCGCGCGAGTGGTCAACGTCTCTTCGTCGATGCATGCTGAAGGTGCTATCGATGTTGCTGATCTAGAGAGTAAAAAAAGTTTCGATAAATATACAGCCTATGCGCAGTCGAAACTCGCACTTGTGCTCTTCACTAAGAAATTGGCGAGAGAGCTAGAAGGGAGCGGCGTGACGGTGAATGCCTTGCATCCTGGAGTGATTGGAACAGAAATAACTATGCAAAATGTTCGCAAGATGAATCCAATAGCCGCCTTCATTTTCAAACGCACGTTCATCACTCCCGCACAGGGTGCGGCAACGAGCGTATATCTCGCCATGTCTCCAGAGGTCGAGAAGGTGAGCGGAGAGTATTTCATAAATAAAAAGATAACCCCCTCCTCGTCACTCACCTCAGATAAAAAAATGGCCGCCGCGCTCTCTGAGATAGCGAATCGACTGACGGGATTGTAAAAAGCGTTTTGTATGGTAGGATACACTCCTGATCTTTTTGGAAGGAGTGCCGCCATGGCGACAGTTGTCAATTGTTCTCCAATCAAAGTAACGCGGGTCGGGCATCTCTTGATGATTGAATTTGAAACAGTGGAGAATGCCGCCGCACTGGAGCGAGCTTTTGCCGACGCCAAACTGGGGAAAGATAATCCTGCTGAGTCCCAGCGCCGCTATGCGGAGAAGCTTGGGGTGGAGTCGAGCGGGATGCCGAGTATGTCCGATTAATCACTTTATAGGCATCAACAGGCCAACGTAACCGCTGGCCTGTTTCTGTAGTTATAGGTAGTAATTACCAGGGATTTTGATACTGTAAAGCTACTAAGGCCTTGGCCACCCATTATGCATATTCTTCGAAAAGAAACCCTTGAAGTCGCGATCATAGATCCTAAGAAGAAGATCGGTGAGGAGGGGCAGTATATACGGTATCGCGGAGATCATCCAAACTTGGAACAGATCCTTACGGATGCGCGAGCAGGCAATAAGGAGATTCGCCAATATGTGGAGAATATTGAAGCAGAGGAAGGCGGCATCATTCCGCTCAAGTATGTCATTACCGAAGTGCCGCCCGAGCATGTACAGCCATTCCATAGTCACACGAACGTCGACGAGATAAATCTTATAAATGCCGGGGAGGTGTACTTTATTGAAAGCGAGACGCTTACTGAACAAGACGTTGAATCGATCCGAGAACAAGGAACACTCCTTCGTTCCGGAGACGCGGTTATAAGTTCTTCAGACAAGCGTCATACGGTTGCAAACCTTTCTGGTGCCTATGCATTTCTCATAGGAACAATATCTGCCAAGGAGTCTGCAGCCGAATTCAAACCTGACTGGAGACGCTAGTCATATGAAACGCATCCTTTTCTTTTCGCTCACGTATCATCCGTTCATCGGCGGAGCAGAAGTGGCGATTAAGGAGACGACTAGTCGGATAGCTCCAGAGGACTACGCGTTCGATATGATTACCCTGCGCTTTGACAGTGCACTGCCGAAGTTCGAGCGCGTAGGGAACATCGACGTCTTCCGCATCGGCTTCGCGCGCCCGGGTGCGACCATGTCCGATCTAAAGAGATTCCCGCTCGCTCTCAACAAGTATCTCTATCCCTTTTGGGCGTTTGCGGCCGCCTTAGTGCTTCATCATCGCAAGCGCTATGACGCTGTGTGCTCGGTCATGACGAGCTATTCTTCTTTTGCGGCGCTTTTTTTCAAAATACTGCATCCGCGAGTGCCGTATATCGTCCGTTCTGATGACGGCGACCCGATCGACTACCTTAAGAAGCGCGTCGGCATCTTCTCGCCGCTCTTTAAACGAGTGTTCACCAAGGCCGACTTCGCCATCACTACCTCGACCTATCTAGAGAAGTTCGTGCGTTCGATGGGGTATCAGGGCCCGCTCGCGATTGTGCCGAACGGCGTGGATGCGGCGCATTTTTCAAAACCATATACGCCTGTAGAACTTAATGCGCTGAAGTATGAACTCGGCAAGAAAGAGGGAGAGGTCTATCTCATCACAACCTCGCGACTCGTGAAGAAAAATGCGGTAGATGACGTCATCCGCGCACTCCCGCTTCTGCCTGCGCGAGTATCGTTCCTCATCTTTGGCGCAGGCCCTGACGAGACGATGCTCCGGGCACTTACTAAAGAACTTGATCTCGAGAGCCGCGTCCGCTTCATGGGGCAGATCGGCCATGCCGATATGCCGAAGTATCTCAAAGTGTCAGATATATACATCCGCCCTTCGCTCTCCGAGGGGTTCGGCATCGTCTTCATTGAGGCGATGGCGGCCGAGCTGCCGGTCATCGCGACGCAGGAAGGCGGTATCGCCGACTTCCTCTTCGACGCGAAGAGGAATCCTGGTGAGGAGACGACCGGTTGGGCAGTCGACAAGAATTCGCCGGTGCAAATTGCAGAGGTGGTTAAAGAAATTCTGGGAGATCCAGAAAAGGTCGCGCGCGTGAAGGCGACAGCCAAGAAGATGGCGTTTGAGAAATATGACTGGGACCTCATCGCGCGACAGATGCAGGATGCCTTCGATAAAGTGCTTAAAAACCGCTAGAATAGGCGTATGCGGCTCGTCATCGCCACCCCCCTCTATCCGCCCGAGATCGGCGGTCCGGCGACCTATGCTGCGCTTCTTGAAGAGGGTCTGCCGAAAATGGGAAGGTCTGACCTTCCCAAAATTGAAGTCGAGTTGGTGAAGTTTAGTGAGGTGCGGCACCTGCCGAAGCTCGTTCGGCACTATGTGTATTACCGTCGTGTGCTCAGGGCGGCGCGCAGTGCAGATGCGATTCTCGCCCTTGATCCGGTCTCGGTCGGTCTGCCGGCGATGCGAGCGGCGCAGAAGGCGCATAAACCGTTTGTGGTGAAGGTCGTTGGCGACTATGCGTGGGAGCAGGGTCAACAGCGATTCGGTGTCCAAGCCGATCTCGATGAGTTCGTGCAGATGAGGCGAGTGCCGCTTCTGGTGCGTGTGCTTCGCCAGATACAGACCCGCGTCGCCGCTCGTGCGACGCGGGTCATCGTGCCAAGCGAGTATCTGAAGGACATCGTGGCCACGTGGGGAATCCCGCAAGAAAAAATCATCGTCATTTACAATGGCATCGATCTCCCGACGCATATGCCGATGCCCGAGAAGAGAGAAGGGGAGTTCCTCATCGTATCGGCTGGCCGGCGCGTCCCGTGGAAGGGGTTCGAAGCGATCGAGCGCGCCGCGCGCGGCCACGACGATTGGCGCGTCTTCATCGCTTCGGGTCTCCCGCGCGCCGAGGCGCTCGGATGGATTAAAGCAGCTGATGTTTTTGTATTGAATTCGCGCTATGAAGGACTCTCTCATGTGCTTATAGAGGCCATGACGCTTGGGACGCCCGTTATCGCGACAAATGCCGGTGGGAATGCAACACTCGTTACAGACAGAGAGACTGGCCTGCTCATTACTCCAGGAGACGATGCGGCTCTTCTGCAGGCGCTCACGGCCATAGCGAACGACCCTGTGGGTGCGCAGAAGCGCGCCTCTGCCGCGCAGAAACGCATGGGTGACTTTTCGGTTGCAACTATGCTTTCCCGTATATCTGATGTTCTCTTAGAATTAGGACACGGCGTGTTCTAACTTATATGAAAGTCTTATTTATCTCAAACGACCCGACACTCTTCGACCCAGCGAGCGCTGCGTGCGCTCGCATGCGCGCCTATGCCGCATTGATTGGAGAACTGCATATCGTCTCTGCCGCCGGTTCTGATGCACGCGAAGAACAGGAAGGGAATCTTTATCTCCACCCCGTGCAGTCATGGAAGATTTTCCGCATCCGTGCGCTCGCCGCTCGCGCGCACACGCTTATCAGCGAACACGCGATTGAGGTCGTATCGGCACAAGACCCGTTCGAACACGGGCTCGCCGCGCTACGCGCGGTCGCCGGCACGAGTGCGAAGTTGCACATCCAGGTGCATACCGACTTTCTCTCCCCGTGGTTCGTGCGGAGCAGTAATTGGCGATCTCCCTCCGTACGGATGCCGCTTCTGAACCGGTGGCGCTGTCGCATTGCCGACCGCGTCCTGCCGGCGACTGCCGGCATCCGGGTGGTTTCGGAGCGGATTAAGGCGTCACTTGTCGCGCGTTACGGCTCGCGCATTCCCGAGCCGACCGTCATTCCCGTATGGGTGGATCCTACAGCGCCTGAGCCCCTGCGTTTGCCGGCGCACCCCTTCACCTTTGCGCTCATCGCAGTGGGCCGCCTGGAGCCCGAGAAGCGCATCGAGGACATCCTCGCGGCACTCAAGCTCGTTATCAGGCACTACCCGATGGTGGGGCTCTTTATCGTCGGCGAGGGCCGCGAGCGCGGTCGGCTCGAGCGGATGACTCGCTCGCTCGGGCTCGCCGACAAGGTCATCTTTCTCGGGCCACAGCCGAATGTACGAGGTCTCATGGCGAGCGCTCAGGCCTTCATCCAGGCGAGCGCCTATGAGGGGTATAGCCGCACGCTTATCGAAGCGGCGCTAGCTTCGGTGCCCATCATCACGACTGACGTGGGTGTCGTGGGCGAGGTGTTTAAGGGCTATGAAGATGTCCTTGCCGTACCGGTAGCCGACCCGACGGCGCTCTCGCTCGGCATCGTCGGCTTCATCGAAGACAATAGGGTGCGGCAAGAACTCCCGCGGCATGCCGAAGATGCGGCACGCACGCATCTCGCGTCCGTCGGCGACATCCCAGCGCGCATCGCCGCAGACCTCGCGCAACTCGTACGCTAGAATAGAAATATGAAGAAAGATTTCGACGGAATAAGAAAAGCGGTCAAAGACATGCTTTGACCGCTTTTTGCCTCTTGCGAGGCGGGCCCGAAGGCACTTGTCTGAATATGATATACCTACCACACAAAAAGTCAATATGAAGCTACTCATCGTTACCCAAGCAGTCGATACCGAGGATCCCGTGCTCGGGTTCTTCGTGCGGTGGGTCGAAGAGCTTGCTAAGCATGTGGAGCGGGTTGAGGTCATCTGTCTCACAGTGGGAGAGTTTAACTTTCCCAAAAATGTGCGCGTGCATTCGCTCGGGAAGGAGCACGGCGCGGCAAGCCGCGCCGCATATGCGTGGCGGTTCCTCTCGCTCGCGTGGCGCCTGCGTCATGACTATGACGCCGTCTTCGTGCATATGAATCAAGAATATGTGCTCATAGCTGGCTGGCTCTGGAAATTGCTCGGCAAGCGTGTATACCTATGGCGCAATCATTATGCCGGCTCGTGGCTGACCGACATCGCCGCTGCGTTTTGTACCAAAGTCTTCTGCACCTCGAAGTATTCCTACACTGCCAAATACAAAAAGACCGTCCTCATGCCGGTCGGCGTCGATACAGAGCGATTTTCTCCTGATGCGCGCGTAGAGCGCAAGCCGCACTCCATCCTCTTTCTCGCGCGCATGTCGCCCTCTAAGCGCCCCGAGATGCTCATCGACGCGCTCGCAGAACTCGCACGTGAAGGCCAGACCTTCACCGCATCATTCGTCGGTTCGCCCGCGCCCGGAGACGAGCCGTTCTATGCGGGCCTTAAGGAGCGAGCATTAATGCTCGGGTTTGGAGACGCGGTTTTATTCCTTCCCGGCGTTCCGAACAGTGAGACGCCCGATCTCTATCGCGCACACGAAATCTTCGTCAACACCTCGCCCTCCGGCATGCTCGACAAGACCCTCTTCGAGGCGGCAGCCTCTGGCTGCCGCGTCCTCGCCGCGAGCAAGGACTTCGCTGACATGTCCGGCAGCGAGTCGTATTTTGATTCAAGTGCTACGCTCGCCGAGTACCTCGCGACAGTTCTCGAGAACCCCTCTGCTTTTTCGTCACGAATGTTTGTCGAAGAACACAGCCTGACTGTGCTCACTAAAAGGCTTATAGATACTCTCGACAATACCCACGCCGTATGAGAGCAGCTGGCGAATATATGGTATCCAAAACCATATATTTGACAAAATATAGGGCTTGATATACCATAGATTTATGAAATTCAAACGAACACAGAAAATAGAGGCGGCGATAGCGCCGAAACGTGCCCTTGTTATCTATGGGCCACGTCGCGTCGGCAAAACCACATTGCTTAAGGGGTATCTTTCTACACAGAAGAGACAGATGACCCAGTATGTGATAGGGGACGATTTCCGTATCCGTGAACTCTTTGAGAAAGAACTTCGGGATGAGATTCTTGATTTCGCTCGTCCCTACGACATCATTGCTATTGATGAAGCTCAGCAGGTGCCCAGTATCGGCCTTGGCGCAAAGATGGTGATTGATGCCTTCCCCGAGAAACAGCTCATTCTCACTGGTTCATCATCGTTCGATCTCTCGTCAAAAATAGGGGAGCCTCTTACGGGACGTCACTTCACGCTGACCCTGCTCCCGCTCGCTCAGTCAGAAATGTCCGCCAGTCGTTTTGAATTGAAAAGTGCTCTCGACACATTCCTCATCTATGGTTCGTATCCAGAAGTACTCGAAGCAGAAACCAAGACAGAGAAAGAGCGTATCTTGAACGAGCTCGTCTCGTCATACCTCTACAAGGATATTCTCGCGCTCGATAAGATAAAGTCTCCGGACCTTCTACGCGATATCGCGCGCGCTATCGCGTTCCAAGTGGGGAGCGAGGTATCGTTGAATGAAATCGCGATTATGGTGAAAGCCGACGTAAAAACAGTCGGGCGCTATCTAGACGTGCTTGAAAAGATGTTTGTGATAAAGAAGGTTCGCGGCTTCAGTCGCAATCTGCGCAACGAGATTTCAAAGAAAGCAAAATACTATTTTCTCGATAACGGCGTGCGTAATGCGGTGATCGGGCAATTCGGCGATCGCGCGAGCCGTAATGATATAGGAGAACTTTGGGAGAACTTCGTGTTCATGGAGCTTTATAAGCAGAGTGTCCTGCGCGGTGATTCAGACCGGTACTATTTTTGGAGAACGCATACGGGAAAGGAGGTCGATATTGTGCGAGAAGCAGAAGGCACACTTACGGCGATCGAATGCAAGTGGTCGGCAGAGGCGCGGGTGCCCGCGCTCTGGCGCGAGACATATCCCGACAGTAGCTTCATAATCGTCAACAAAGAAAATTATCTAGATGTGCTTCTTCCCAAAGAGTAACGTCTTCTATGATTGCCTCGCCCTCCGGCATGCTCGACAAGACCCTCTTCGAAGCCGCGGCGAGCGGATGTCTGCCACTCACGTCCAATCGAAATCTCGCTGATCGCATTGATGGGCCCCTGCTTTTTGAAGAGGGAAATGTCGATGAGCTCGCGAATAAGCTGGAAGCGCTTCTTACGCTGTCTCATGAGGAGCGCGCGGTACTCATGGTTACTCCTAGTCAGCTAGTGGTGGAGAATAGTCTCACTGCGCTTGGTCATAGATTGAGCGAAGAGATCATCGTATGAACATCGGCCTTTTCATTCATCCGTTTGATCCAGACAAGCCGGGTGGGCTTGGGCGCTCGAATTTCGCCTTGGCTGAGGCGCTTCTGGAAGAATCTTCGCAGCACTCATATACGGTGTATGTGAAGGGGGATTCAAGACCGATTCCGTTCGACTCCTATCCAAACGTGGAGGTCGTTTTCATGGGGAATGGACCCCTGTGGCTTACTGGTGCACGGAAGCTCGATCGCACGCTCGACGCGTACGTCTTCTTTATGCCCATCATTCCGCTTGGGTTCACTCCGAAGAAGTCTATCGTTATCGCGCTCGACTTCGCGTTTCTTGAAATCCCTCCGCGGACATCTAAAGAACGACTGTCGTCCTGGTTTCTCTACGTGCTTCAGGCGCGCGCGCTTCGGCAAGCGACAAAGGTACTAACGATCTCAGAAGCGACTCGGCAATCTGCACTGAAGTATTTCACTCTGGCGCCGTCCAAGGTAGAGACGATGCATATCGGCTACATGGCGCTTTCAAGTGAAATGAAGCCGATTCTGGTCCCAAAGAAGTTTTTCCTTTTTGCCGGCGTCCTAAAAGAACGGAAGAACGTCGCGAATATCATTCGTGCGTTTGCTCTGTTCTCCATCCAGCACCCTGGTACGTCTCTCGTCATAACCGGGAGGCCAGAGGGTCCGTACTATGATTCTCTCGTCTTGCTCGCCCATGAGCTCGGAGTAGTTGATGCCGTCAGATTTGTCGGCTACGTAAGCAATGGAGAACTTGCTTACTTGTATTCGCATGCCGAGGCGCTTGTATTCCCGAGCCTTCTCGAAGGGTTCGGCATGCCCGTCCTGGAGGCTATGCATGCAGGACTCCCCGTCATTACTTCGAATACAGGCGCGCTTGCTGAAGTAGCGGATGATGCCGCCCTTCTCGTTAATCCGCACAGTCCATCCGACATTGCGCAAGCACTCGTCACTCTTTCTCACGATGAATTATTACGAGAATCGCTTCGTGTACGAGGGTATGCACGAGCCGCCCAATTCTCATGGAAGAAAGCCGCCCATAGACTTCTCGCGTGCATGGATGCAATTTAATAATAGAAGGGATATACTTTCGGAACTCTTACTATGAAAAGAAGGGCGCTCATAACCGGCATTACGGGACAAGACGGTTCCTATTTGACTGAATATCTCTTGGGGAAAGGATATGAGGTCTGGGGTCTCATGCGTCGTACAAGTCTCGATCCTCTCTTGCGACTCGATGAACTCGCACGCAAACGAGCATTTCATATTTTGTATGGAAACCTTCGCGACAGTGCATCGCTCGCTCGCGCGCTTGAAGAGAGCCGTCCGGATGAGATCTACAATCTTGCTGCACAATCAGACGTCGGCATTTCGTTCAAATGTCCTGAAGAAACTATGGAAATCAATTATCATGGTCTCGGACGCTTAATACACGAAGCAATAAAAATCAATCCGCACGTTCGCATCTATCAGGCTTCGACGAGCGAAATGTTTGGGAACACACCCGCGCCACAGCACGAGGAATCGACATTGAGCCCTGTCAGCCCCTATGGAGAATCAAAGATGAAAGCATATGAGGATTTCGTACAAGGATACCGTGAGCGTCACGGCCTTTTTATTGCATCGGGAATCCTCTTTAATCATGAATCGCCACGCCGCGGCGAAAATTTCGTCACACGTAAGATAACCATCTCACTCGCAAAGATAAAAAGAGGCCTTCAAGAAGGGTTTTCGCTTGGGAATCTCGAGGCACGTCGCGATTGGGGGTTCGCGGGAGATTATGTGAAGGCGATGCATACCATCCTGCAACAGGAGACACCAAAGGATTATGTGATTTCGAGTGGAATAAGTCACTCCGTGCGCGATTTTGTAGAAGCGGCAGCCAGAGAAATCGGTATGCCCATGCATTGGCGGGGGAGTGGTACTGACGAGGTCGGACTTGATCCAAACGGTAAGATCATTCTGACCATCAACAAGGAGTTTTATCGTCCTCGCGAAGTGAATGATTTGCGTGGTAACAGCGAGAAGGCGGAACGAGAGCTCGGCTGGAAGCCGGAGACCAGCTTCGAAGAATTGGTAGCGATGATGGTGCGAGCCGATCTTGCACGGATCCGATGAATAGACTGCTTGCCAAACTCCGCTCCATAAAACGATATTTCACCTACTGCGGCGGTACGTTCCATTGCCCTCTCTGTGAGAGGTCGGCTAGATTTTTTCTGCCGAATCGAAATAAAAACAATATAGGGAAAAAGGTGATCGACAAATATAAAATCGTCGCGATGGGGAATCGGGATCATTATCAATGCCCATGGTGCGGCTCAACTGATAAGGAACGACTCGTTTGGTGGTATTTGTCACAGATACTCGTGCCGGGACAAAAGATTTTACACATTGCCCCTGAAAAGAATACGAGGCGACGCATCCAAGCTATGCCAAATATGGAATACATTTGTGGCGATAAATTCTATGACAACCCGCGCTATAAAGACGGGCGCTATAGTGGTGTCGACCAAATCGACATAACTGCTCTGTCGTATCCAGATAAATCGTTTGATATCATTATCTGTAATCACGTGCTCGAACATGTTGAGGACGATGCTCGCGCGCTTTCTGAACTTCATCGTGTACTGAAGACAGGCGGCACGTCCATTCTTCAAGTGCCTGTGTCCTACATCACTGAAACGATTGAGAATCCTGCAATGCGGACCGAGAAACAGCGGGAACGTGCCTTCGGGCAGATTGATCATGTGCGTATCTATGGCACTGACTATCCGCAACGGCTTGAGGAGGCCGGATTTTCGGTGACTGATATAGCTCCCACAAATCGACCATATCTTTCAAGATATGGCGTGAATCCCCGAGAACATCTATATATTGCTGAGCGCCGTCACTCCTTGTAGCTCGGTTTCTTTTGCCGTACACTGACGGTTATATCAGTATATGTTGTCTGGACCTCCTCGTGCGCAATTGCAGGAATTCGGAAATTGGCGCGATGCGATAGCAGATGGGCTTTCGTCTAACCCAGCAAAAGAGTTATTGCGTATATCAATTCCGGATACTGCGATTTCTACACTTACTGCACGGCTTGTCCTATGGCAGTTTGAAGGTCATCCGTACGGATTAAAATATTTGCCGATAGTTCGAGGAGACGAGAAGCTTTTGCATGCATGCGAAAATGTAATGGCGTTATGTCGGCAGGAGATCGAAGGGAAAGAAGTCTCAATCTCTCAGTATGAACACTTACGGTCAGAAATTGGACAGATGTGGGCGATTGAAGGAGAAAAACAGCGAGTGCGGAAGATGCAGTTCGCTCGCAGATGGGCATGGATCGGCGCTCGCAGATGGGCATGGATCGGGCCTAAAATGTGGAATAATACTTGGACCTGGGCGCTTACAGCGACGCGGAACCGAAATTATGCCCAGGCAGTCGCCCTTACTAAACTTTGGTCGGAAGTTTGGATAGTATTGCATCAAGAAATTGGGAAGGAAACTCGAATGCGTGCGTTTTGTGCATATTTTTTATATCTAACTCAAAAACATGAAAGTTAATTTAGTGAACTACGAAATGGCCTTCACGGATGGAATCTTGAGTAAATTTGCATGGAAGATGAGTGAAGAACTTGATAAACTTGGTATACGGAATGTAGTAACGAACCAATCAGATTCTAGATATGATGTGAATCATCACATCATCTATTTGAACTACAAACACGTACCGTCGGTGAATACTCTCATGATCACTCATGTAAACACGCAAGAAAAGTTTATGACCCTCGCTGAGGCGATGAAGACTGCAGATAAGGGTATTTGCATGTCGCAACAGATGATTAATGAACTCGTCCCTCGTGGTATTTCTCGAGAGAAGCTAGCCTATGTGGTACCCGCTCATGATAGTAGGTCTCTCCCTATCCCCGTGGCCATACTTACCAACGTATATCCTGACGGAGTAAAGCGTGAACGCATGCTTAATGAGCTCGCCAAACACATTGATGGCAAGCGGTTCATCTTTCGGATCATGGGGAAGAATTGGGATATCGATTCCTTGAAAGAAACAGGATTAACAGTTGAGTATTATCCAGAATTCGATCGTGACGTCCAAGACTCAATACTGCTTAACTCTAAGTACTATCTTTACTTCGGACTTGACCAGGGATCAATGGCATTGCTTGATGCCATGCAGGCAGGGGTGAAAACTATTGCGCCTCTCGATGGTTATCATAATCATAGCGGGGTAGATTATCCATTTTTCACCCAAGACGAGCTAAACGCTATATTTATTAACCTCCAAAAGCCAGCGCTGGAAGATTGGACTTGGGAACGCTATACTAAAGAACACTTGAAAATATGGGACGAGCTATTAAAAACGTAAATGTTGCGGTTATTGGTGGGGCAGGCTTTTTGGGGTCGCATCTAGTTGATCATCTTACCGAGGACCGAGGCTGCAAAGTGCTTGTTCTAGACAATCTCATCACTGGCTTAAAGAAACATATAAATCCGAAGGCAGAATTTCTTTGGTGCGATATCACCCACTCTGAGGAACAACTCAGAAGAATATTTCAGAACTATAAAATTGAGTACGTATTCAACTACGCTGCCGAACCGTATATTCCGGTCTCGTTCGAACGTCCACTTCATGTGTTCGATATCAACGCTCGTGGGGCACTGATGGTCATGAATGCCGCTCAAGAAGCAGGCGTTAAGGCAGTACTCCAAGTATCATCGGCGGAAATATATGGTGACGCACCGGAACACAAGATTAACGAAGAATACCCAGCTCGTCCTCACTCTACCTATGGAGCGGCCAAACTTGCTATTGATAACTTGGTTCAATCGCGATGGAAGGAGAACAAGATGCCAGCAATTGCACTCCGTCAGTTCAATTGTCTTGGTGAGAGAGAAACTCATGAGTATGTGGTTCCAGAAATCATTTCTCAGCTCGCTATGAGCGATACAGTGCGTCTCGGCAATAACTCATTCCGTGACTTCCAGTACGCTGGAGATGCTGTGCGTATGGCAACTGAACTTCTTGAGAAAGGAGAGTTCGGAGAGGTGTATAACATGGGATCAGAGGGGGGAGTGAAGATTTATGATCTTGCTGAATTGATCGGTACTGCGATGGGTAAGAAGATAACCGTACAGCCGGACGAAAAGCGTATCCGCCCATGGGAGATCTGGCATCTACAATCTGACAATACGAAAATCTACTCGGTCGTTCAGACACGTCCACAAGTCTCTCTTGAAGATTCGGTCGCTCGAACCGTAGCGTATTTCAAAGAGAATGGTAACAGGTGGGACTTCTGATAATGGAACCCTATCTCGAATTCGAGAAGAAATATGCAGCGTTTGTGGGAAGCAAATATGCAGTCTCATGCTCTTCCGGAACGGCCGCACTTCATTTGTCTTTACTTGCGCTTGGCGTGGGGAAGGGTGACGAGGTAATTCTCCCGGACTTTACTATGGCGGCCTGCGGGTTTGCTGTGAGCTATTGCAATGCGAAGCCGGTATTTGTCGACGTGGATGAAAAGAGCTATGGCATGGATCCTCATGCACTCGAGAAAGCCATCACTCCGCGTACAAAAGCCATCATGGTCGTCCATGTTTATGGACGACTGGCTGATATGTCGGCGATATTGCGAATAGCGAAGAAACATCGCATTCCAATTATTGAAGATGCCTGCGAAGCGCAAGGCGCAGTTAAACATTCCCTGGCTGACGTGACGGTGTACTCGCTCTTTAAAAATAAGATTATTCATGCTGAAGAAGGCGGAATCATAACGACTGACAAGCGCTCTATAGCTCAGAAAGCAAATTATCTCAAAAATATGACATTTAGCCCTGCACACGATTACTTCCATAAAGAAATCGGGTATAACTATAGACTGCCAAACGCAGAAGCAATTCTTGCTCTTAAGAGTCTTACAGAATACGAAAAGAACACCGAAAAACGTCGCAAGATTGAGAAATGGTACGCTCAGTATCTACCTATAGCTATGAGACGAAGAGATGCCGTCTGGTTTTATGAAGTGAAGGTTTCAGCCAAGGCAAAGAAAGCTATTCTTAAAGAGATTCCAGCCGCCCGTGATTGTTTTAAGCCACTGTCTTCGTTCCCCGTGTACGAATCTCGTTTCAAAAATCCTAGAGCAGTCCAACTTTCAAAGGTTTTGGTTCTTTTGCCTGCAGCGCCGCATCTTACTCGTACAGATATACAGAATATCTGTGGAAAGGTAATGCAGCATATATAACCATGGGTCTTAGGAAAACAATTCACAGTTTCTTTTTTTATATATGCGGAAAGTATCGTTACCTATGGGTATTGTATCTAGTTCGCGCTGCTGTACACGTTTTTGCGGGTATTGCACCATCTGTGTCATTTTTACTGTTCACTCATTTTGACCCTAATCTAATCAGAAAGCGCATTCCAATTATACTCAACCCTCGATACGTACATACGCAGGGTTTTTTTAATGAAGATTTTAGAGTCAACATAAATGACCATATCGGTTGGCATATGTATGTGTATGGATATTTCGATGTAACGGTCCCGGCGCTCGGATTATTGATGGCTCCCCTTATGCCGGGTGCAACCTTTCTCGATGTCGAGGCAAATATCGGAAGTTCTTCGATTGCTCTGGCTAAACACGGAATACCTGTTGTTGCTATCGAAGCAAGCGCACACGTAGCAAGCGAACTTCTTGCGAATGTAGCATTGAACTCACCCATGCCATTCACAGTAATTCCGATGGCAGTAACTACTCCAGAACAGGCTACTGCACAATCCTATGCTGATATTTTTTCTCCTCAAGGGAATGTGGCAGCGTCCTCTCTTTTGAAAAACTGGAATCCTTCCAAGTCGGCTGCTCGTATTGAGAAGACTCAACTCACGACTCTTGATCGCGTAGTGCACCTTACTCAGATCAGTAAAATATCAGTTGTCAAATTGGATATAGAAGGATATGAGACAGAGGCTTTACAAGGCATGGTAGAAATTTTTAAAAACCCTCCCATGGTTGTGTTTGAATGGCGCCCAGAGCTCATGAGAAAATCAAGAGGGGTTGTGCCCGATATTCGCAGCTTCTTCCCTTCGTCCTACCAGTTTTTCGGTCTTATCGCTAATGTGAATAATAAGAATATAGCCCTGCACCTTTCCAGTTTTGATATTTCTAAACCATGTCCGACCGTGCTAGCACTTCCTGATTCTTACATCGAGCAATTTCATGAGATAGAGCAATTTGCTAAGACAAAGAATATCAATGTTGCCACATGACTCTAGAAAAATAGCTTTTTTACTGTCCTCATTCCGAGCGGGCGGCGGAGAGAAGCAGTTAATCGAAATTGCCAATGCGTTCGTAGAGCGCGGGCATCGTGCTGATATCTTGGTGCTGAAGCCGGTGGGACAATATGAAAGCCATATCGATCCTCGAGTTCGGGTGATTTCACTCGACGCAGGCAGGATGCTCTTCTCGCTGCCGAAGCTCATAGCATACCTGCGTAATGAGCGGCCAGACGTGCTCTTAGGACTCGATGAATACACGCATCTTCTGGCGATTGTGGCCCGTGCGTGGAGCGGCGCGCCGACGCGCATCGTGCTGCGTATCGGGAACATGCTAACTGAGCTATTCGAACGATACCAAGGGAAAAGCGCAATCATGCCGTATTTCGTACGTCGTCTCTATAAGAAAGCAGACCATATTATAGGGAATTCACGCGGTGTTGCCGATGACGTAATCACAGTGACAGGCATCCCTGCCGATAGGGTGAGCGTCATCTTCAATCCGAAACCTCGTGTGCAGATACTTGTGCAGGCAGAAGAACCCGTGGATTATCCATGGCTTAAAGAGAAGACCATGCCGGTCGTGATAGCGGTCGGTCGCTTGCGCGAACAGAAGAACTTCGCACTTGTTATCCGTGCATTTTCGAAAGTAATGCAAACGGTTCCGGCTAAGCTGATCATCGTCGGCACCGGAAGGGAAGAAGGGCGACTGCGGGACTTGGTTCGTGAGTTAGGTTCAGAGGAATCGATAGCACTTGTCGGCTACTCAGATAATCCGTACGCATGGATGAAGAAAGCAGACGTATATGTGGCAGCTTCGCTCTGGGAAGGGCTGCCGAACGCACTTCTCGAGGCGCTCGTGTGCGGGCTCCCTTCGATAGCGGCCGACTGCAGCTCAGGCCCGCGCGAGATATTGGCTCCCGATACTGAGTATCGCAAACGTCTCGTCGTAGGCGATGGTGTCGAATATGCTCGATACGGCGCACTCGTGGCGGTAAACGATCAAGATTCGCTTGTCGAGGCGTTGACCCGCTTCCTCACCGATTTCGCACTGCGGCAAGACTATAGTGTAAAGAGCATGGAACGTTCGAAAGATTTCGATTCTCAGGATATCGTAAGCGAATATGCCCGTGTCATGGGCGTATAACACTATGAACATACCCTCACTATTACGGACAGAAGAACACAAAGCGCTTTCGCACATTACGCTCTCTGGTTGTGTGCTCGATCTAGGGGGTGACAAGAACTCCGAGTACCTGCGGTTCTTCGGAGGGACATTTGAAACGACAACGCTCAACTTCAGTCCGAGCGCACGCCCTGACATTGTTCACGATCTGGAACAGCCCCTTCCGATCGATACCGGGTCCTATGATTACGTCCTGCTTATCAACGTGCTCGAGCACATTTTCGAATACCGTGCCCTGCTACGCGAAGCGGCACGCGTGGTGAAGCCGGGCGGTGGCATCGTCATCGTCGTACCGTTTCTTTTCCCTGTGCACCCGTCACCAGAGGATTATCATCGCTTCACTGCCTCTGCACTCAGGAAAGAGATGGAGGTCGCCGGTCTTCAGGGAGTGTCAGTCCAAGCGCTTGGCGGGGGAGTATTTGCGACGCGCTATCTGCTTCTCGACAGATTGTTGCCGAAACCCTTACGGGTGCTCAATTTCTATACGGTCCGCTATGTGGCGCATGCACTCGATGCTCTTTTTGTAGGGCTCGCTCGCGCCTCGGGAAAGAAATATGATACGAGCGATTACGCGCTCGGCTACGTTGTGGTGGCCTCTAAATGAGATATGAAGCTTCTCTATACCACCTCCATAGACGTGCCGTCGACCCGAGCGAATCGTCTCCAGATCATGAGTATGGCGAGAGAATTCAGCCGTATGCTCGGAGAGGATTTCCTCATCGGGCTCCGCGCAAAAGAAGAAGGCTTCATGCCTGAAGTGCGGTGCATCGAGATGCAGAGTACGCGGAGTTTCATTCTCGCGTGGCAGTACATGTCGCTTGTGCGTGATGACTTCACGCATATCTATTGCCGTGAAGAAAAGTTATTGTTCTTCATGATCCTCTACAATCAGTTGTGGTTTCGCTTGCCGCTCATATTTGCGTATGAGATTCATCACTTGGTATATCTCGATGCATGGTGGCACAAATACATCCTGCGGCATGTTCGTCACATAATCTCTATCACGCACGGTATCAAAGACGTACTCGTCCGATCCGGATATCCCGAAGAGAGGATCATTGTGGCTCCGGATGCAGTCGATATCCCTATGTTCGATATTGCGACGAGCAAGGAAGCTGCACGAACAGCGCTTGGATTGCCTCAGGATAGGCGCATCGTCATATACACGGGCACTATCGATGAACCATGGAAAGGCGTATGCGTGCTCTATACTGCGATGCGAGAGCTAGGCGAGGAATATTTCTGTGTCATCGTTGGAGGGAAGCCACACTACGTCGAGGAGTTCAACAGGCTGTATCCTCCGCTTTCGAACATGCTTCTCGTAGGCCATAAGCCGCACGAAGACATCCCACTGTATCTGAAAGCTGCTGACGTGCTTGTTCTTCCGAATTCTGCTACGGCTGAGATATCCCGCATCGCCACCTCTCCTATGAAGCTGTTCGAATACATGGCATCAGGACGGCCGATCGTTGCCTCCGAACTACCTTCAATTCTAGAGATATTGAATGGTCATAACGCGTTCCTTGTTGTTCCTGATGATGCGAAAGATCTCACGAAGGGCATACGAACGGTAGCGCAGAATCCTGACCTTGGCACAGCACTGGCGACACAAGCACGCTCTGACGTGTCTTCGCATACCTGGGAGAAACGTACCACTGGTATACTGAGATTCATATGAGCTTGCTTATTGAGCGCAAGACGTGTCCGATTTGCAGCAATTCTGATAAGCTTGAGACTTTGTTTTCGCGTGCGTATACCGATCCTTCGCTTCTTGAGCCACTTATTGCACAACATGATGGTCATCTCACGCGAGAGGACGTTGAGGGGGGGTCGTACATGCTCATACAGTGTCGTCACTGCAACCTTCTCTTCCAAGGATTCGTACCGAACGACGTGTTAGCAGAGAAAATTTACTCCTACTCAACTAAGCGAATCACAGAAAGTTTTAATAAGCGAATGCATGCCAGATTCTCTTATTTTAACGAGAATGCGCTTTTGGTACAGAAAGCAGCCGCACTCTTGAGCGATAGTGTTCCGTATGAGAATTCGATGCTCGATTTCGGTATGGGCTGGGGATTCTTTCTCTTGATGGCGAAAGCTCATGGGTTTCCGGTGACTGGTATTGAAATCTCAAAAGAACGTAGAACATTTGCAGAGAAGCAGGGAATCCTCGCATTTGCATCAACAGCTATGCTGACTGGTAAAACATTCCATTATATTCATGCTGATCAGGTGCTCGAGCATGTTGCCGAACCTCTCGCTGTCCTACAAGAGTTGTTTCCTCTCTTAAAGAAAAGGGGTATCGTATATTTATCTGTTCCAGACTGCCGGCTCACACTGGTCGATACGCGTAGCAGGAAGGTCGATCTCTTTAGGAAATCCATATTGCCGCTTGGACATATAAACGGCTTCACACATCAATCTCTCATCGCTCTTGCGAGGCGAGTTGGATTGCGCCCCCTGTCTCGCAGGGAGTTGTTGCGAGCTTTCTTGACACAGGTCTCGCCTGCACGAAACGCACAACTGTTTCAAGCGGCACTTGAGGTAGTGTATCGCTACCACACAAGCACGAGTCTTTATTTCACAACTCTCGATCCATGAATTCGACGCTCAAAGAAATACTTCTGTATGTGATGGTATACGGCTACATGGTTATTCGTGGAAGAGCACGCGTGTCTCCGACTACACCAAAACGTGTACTAGTATGGCAGATGGCAAAATTGGGCGACATGGTCTGTACTACCCCAATGTTCCACGCACTTAAAAAAGCACACTCGCATATACATGTGACCGTTGTGGGCAACTTCATCAATAAGCAAGTGCTTGAAGGGAATTCAGATGTAGATGAGTACATCGTATTCAATGGATTTCTATCGACGCTTCGTCTCATGCGAAGTGCTCATTATGATGCCGCATTTGTAACCGCACCAAGCACTATTGCAATCGCGACGTTATTTCTTGGTAACGTACGATCTATCAATGCGCCCCGAATCATGAGGGGCGACTCACCCTATGAGACCGTTATCTACCGTGCATTGCTGCCGCTTGTAGTAGAACACCCACATCATATGCATCAGTACGCGCCTCGAGAATATCTGCGCCTTCTTGAGGGCATTGGCATCTCTACCGACGATACGACCAAACATCTTTCTCACTCAATGAACGCTCGCAGGCGTATCACTGTATTTTTGCGCGAACATGACTTGCCGGAGAAGAAATTCGTCGTGCTCTCTCCATCGGCAGGGAATAAAATTAAGCGCTGGCCACCGAAACGGTTTGCTCGGGTAGCCGAGCATCTCGTAGCAGGAGGATGGCCAGTTGTCGTTATTGGCGGATCGCGAGACAGGGAAGAGGTTGCAGATATGATGCGTGCAGTCACAAAGGTGGGAGGTATTGTGAACACAATTGAACAATTTTCCCTCGATGAACTAAAGGCACTCGTTGCCTCTGCAAGTCTCTTCATTTCTGTTGATACGGGACCAATCTATATAGCCGAGGCATTCGGTGTCCCGACAGTTGATATCACTGGCCCGATTGATGAAAGGGAACAGCCTCCAATCGGACCGTATCATCTTGTAGTCACTCCACCCGAGCCGCGTACGTCCGAACTCTTTGTGATGGATGCACGATCTTATGATGCGACCGAGGCAATAAGACAGACGGAGTCAATCACAGTTGATATGGTGCTGGTGGCATGTAGACACTTACTCTCTCCCACAACGTGATTATGCGTGCACAGATGAAACAAATCTTATTCAAAGTTGAAGAAATATGTGCAATATTCGTTGGATCTTTGTTGCGTCTGTTTCCATCTGTTGCGCAGGCGTTTTTCGTTGCATCGACACATGTGTCGTGGCGGATGCCCGACAGAATGCGCATTCTTGCAACGCCGTTTCTCATGGAGCTTGGGCGTACATCACTTGATGATAAAGGACCACTTTTTATTACACGAGATTTTGATGGATTCACGATGGAGCTCGACATCGCTGAAAAGACACAACGAAATCTTTTCTTTTTCAAAGTCTACGAATCAGGAATCACGGAATTCTTTCGAAAAAATCTTACTGCCGGTACTCTGGTAATTGATGTCGGTGCGAATGTCGGCTACTACACCTTGCTTGCTGCTGCATGTGGAGCGCACGTAATTTCTTGCGAGCCCGAGAAGAATAATTATAGACGGCTTATCCAGCATGTAACCATGAACCATAGTAATGCCACATGTCTTCAGATTGCTCTTGGTGACAAGACTGAAACTATGTTACTTCACATAAATCCGCTCAATCATGGCGGAAACAGTCTTCTCTTACCAAAGACATATAAGACTGGTGCTCACCACTATACGCGTGCGGAGATAGAAATGGCCTATGACAAAGATACGCTCGAAGAAGAAGTCTATGTGCAAACGCTTGATTCACTTGTGACCAAGCCCGTGAGTCTCTTGAAGATTGATGTCGAGGGATTTGAAGCGAATGTATTTGCTGGTATGACCCGTGTGCTTGGACAGGGTCTGGTCACACATATCATCTGTGAGCTCGGGAATAGCGATACGCGAAAAGAGATCATTGAACGTCTGAAAAAACATGGATACCGAGCGTATTCGATAGCCCCCTCAGGAATGCCTATTTCAGTTGAAACGGGACGAGACCTCCTTTTTACTAAGTCCTTAGGTAGTTTTCAGGAGTAGCATCAATAATATATTCTCGAGCACTTTTGAAGATATGAGACCAATCATCGCGCCCCAGAGACCAAATACAGGAATGAGAATAAGGAAGAGCACGATGCGCATGAGTGGTACGCCGATACTCCATATATATAACGATCGTTTATGTGCCTGTGCTGAAAAAGCAGAGATAATGAGCGAAAAAGGTTGGAGTGCGATGAGTGCTGCTGCAGCCATGGTGTAGGGAATCGCCTCAACATATTGCGGGAGGAAAAATTTGAATATAAAGGGTGCGGCGCTGGCGTAGGCAAGAGCAGCAACCGTACTGACTCCTACGAGGATCCATACTTTGCGCATGAGTGTGTTCCTGAGTTCTGTAGGATCTTGGGAGGCCATCTTAGGAAAGGCAAGCCGATTGATGATTTTCAAGAACCCATTCGCACGCATTGGTATTGATTGTGAGAACACATAGGTAGCAACCGAGACTGGACCTAGGAAATGCCACAGAAGCACAGCGTCGGCCTTAGACGCTATAGTGCCGATGACGGACATTATGGAAAGATGTTTTCCATAGGGAATCATTTCCAGGTCATGTACACCGTTTGGCGGAAATTTTTTCAGTGTAAAAAGAAATAGTCCGGTACGTATGAGACCATAGGTCGTAAGGTAGGTGGCCAATATGATCAGTACGTTGTTCGTAAAGAACAGTATCGGAATAATTGTTAATGCTGAAATAAGTTGAATGGTGACATCGCCGATACTTAAGAGTGCAAACTGTTTTTTCCCCTGGAGATACGTGTTATAGATACCCGGTGCTTCCCAGAAGGGAAGTAGGATGCCGGCAATAATGAATCCCCACCCGAGGGTCGTATTATCGTTCACGAGGTAATACGCTCCGAGCGCTATCGCGCCAAATCCGCCGATGAGACCCCACCGGATCTTGGTGTAGAGACCATCCATCAGAGACCCTTCTTGTCCACGTGCGGTCGCACGAGCGACCGCGGTATCGATGCCAGCTAATACAAAAATGCCGAACAGGTCAGCAACTGACAGGATGTATTGATAGGTACCGTAGTTTTCCTTCGGGAGCCAGTTAGCGAACGCGAGGAAGGTGAGAGCGGCAATGACAGTGGTTGCGATGGTGCCGAGCACGCTCCACCCCCCACCTTTGGCGAGGTAGACCATGTCGGTCTTGGTATATTTTTCGCTCCAGCGGAGGAAGCGGTAGAGGTGGGATGTAACGTCAGACATTATATGAATACAAAGTGACCGATGATGTCGCCATCGTACCAGTTAAAACCGGTTTTGTTGCTTGAAAGTTTCGGAGAGGTTCGGTGTATACTCAAGGATGTAATAATCAGTTCGCTGTAACGTCATTAACCGTATGAATAAAAATATACATAAAGTAGGGGCTTTTGTGCTCGCGCTCGCGATGAGCGGCGCACCGGCTGTCGCGCTTGCCGAGAATGGAGGGAGCGAGAATAGCGTCGTGACGCAGGTGGGTGTGCAGGCGCAGGTAACGGCGGGCGTTCGTCCGTCGGTAAATGGTGCTGAAGAGACGGATGAGTCGGACAACGCGGTCGCCTCTTCGACAAAGATTGATGAGCGCGTGTCTGAACAAGCGCGCGAACAGGCCAAGCAGCTGGCGGAGCAGGTGCGCGAGATGACTAAAGACCGGCTCGAGCTCGAGCTCGAGGATGATCAGGATCGAGCTTCTTCAATCGAAGATCTGAAGCAGAAGATTGAGATCCGCAAGCAGGAGCTCGATGATGAAGAGGCGAGCACGACGCCCGAGTTCAGAGGGGCGATGAAGAACGCAAACGAGGTGCGCCTCGCCGTGCACGCGCTCCTCGCCTCAAAGGATCTCATCGGCGGTATCGGGCAGCAGGTGTCAGAGATCGCGAAGGAGGTGGATCACTCGGTCGCCTCGACGACGAATGCTGAAGCGAAGATTCAGTCGCGTGGATTCCTATTCCGCCTTTTCTTCGGTGGCGATAGCACCTCAGCAGAGGTGATCGCGCAGGAGGCTTCGCAGAATCAGGCCCGTATCGATACTCTCACGGCGCTCCTTGGCCAGGTGAATATCTCGGCAGAGGTACAGGCTACACTCACGGCCCAGATAACGGCGCTCAAGGATGCTCAGACGCGTCTGCAGGCGCTCGCCGAGAAGGAGCAGAAGGCATGGGGTCTCTTCAGTTGGAGGTTCTAAGGCTGAAAGTTTTCCACAATTTCCTGTTTAAGTCTGACTTAAACAAAGCGCGAACGCCCCAGGAGGGGCGTTCGCGCTTTGTGGTATAATGCTCTCACTATGGCTTTTAAAAATACGTTGCGAAACGGTCAAGTGAGGAATGTCATCTTTCAAGAGAAAGGTTCTTTCTACGGAGCCGCACTTGAATTCAATATTGTCGAACAAGGCGATAGTCCCCAAGAGGTGATGCTCCTTCTTGATGATGCCGTTAAAGGGTATGTGGAGTCAGCACAGAAGAACAAGCTCTCTATCTCGGTTTTGAATCAAGAGATTGATCCTGAATATGAGGCGCTCTGGAATGCCGGACAAAAGGGCTCCAGGAAAGGGAATCAGCATATCTACAGTACCTCTTCACAGTCGATTGCTGCCCTCGCGGCATAGGCGAGATATGCCGCGCGGCCTCAATAATTGGAGCGCCGCAGATATCGTCAGATTTTTGCGGAAGCACGAGTTTATTCATTCGTATACGCGCGGCAGCCATTTCTACTACATTGGCAAAATTAACAAACAGAGTAGACAAGTCTGTGTGCCCATTCATGGTAAGAACGCAGCGATTCACCCGAAAACCTTGAAGGGCATCATCCTCCAGTCGGGTATTTCGACGAATGAGTGGCTATCAAGATAGCGTGGTATCATAGCCTCTATCATGGAGCGTAGCGGTATGGCGAAGCAGGTCGCGCGATGTTAAAATATGATTTTACTTATTTTAAGTTAGACACTGAAGTGAAAATATAGAAATCCATATGTTCACTGGGAGAGGCTTTCATTTGTCTATACATGCAGTTGACACCTCACATCGCAGGCGTATACTGCCCTTATACACGCCCCAGCTAGCCGAAAGGTCCGCTGGGGTTTTCGTTATCTGGCTGATAGAATACTAGCCAATGCAAACAGTCCTTTTGATAGACGGAGAGAATTTCAAAGGCAAGATAAAGACTATTTTTAAAGAAGCTGGGAAAGAACGGCCGATTTGGTATGAATACAATTTCAAGGGCCTTCTGGATAAGGTACTGAATGGACTTCAGATAGATCAGAAAGTTTTCTATTTTGCCCGCGTAAAGGAGCACCAAGACAGTAAAGAAAAATCAAAGTTACTCATTGAAGAACAGCGTTTATTGAAAACTCATTTGGAGAAGCAGGGTTTCGAAGTAATACTGAGCGGTAGAGTACGCGGACAATGGGAAGACGGACAAGGAGGGAAGAAGATTCTTGTCTTCAGGGAGAAGGGTGTTGATGTGAAAGTTGCCGTAGATATGGTGAGTCTTGCTTGTGACAAGAAGGTGAAAGAAATAATTCTAGGCAGCTCAGATTCTGATCTCCAACCAGCGATCAAAGAAGTGCGGGACCGTAAAGTCAGTTGTGTATACCTCGGCTTCGAAGCCCAGCCGAATAAAGGTCTTTCATACACCACAAATCGGACGCTCTTGATACGTAATTCAGAATTGTTTGAGTTTGAGAAGATTCAAAAAGTTCTAGTTCGCTAAACCGTGATTATGGTATAGTTCTCGTAATTATGGAGCGTAGCGGTATGGCGAAGCAGGTCGCGCGATGGGTGGCGCTCGGAGCGCTTTTCCTCATCCCCCTTACTCCGTTTCTGGTCGCGGACACCTACTTCTTTCCCTTCATTACGGGCAAGGCATTCTACTTCCGCATTCTGGTCGAAGTGGCGGTTGCCGCCTGGGTGGTGCTCGCCCTCCTCGACAAGACATACCGCCCGCGCCTCTCACTCGTCGGCGCGGCCGTGGCCGCCTTCGTCGTGTGGATGTTCATCGCGGACGCGTTCGCACTGAATGCAACAAAGGCATTCTGGAGCAACTTCGAGCGTATGGAGGGTTGGGTGCTACTCATCCACCTGCTCGGATTCTTCTTCGCCATGAGCGCAGTTCTGCGAGCCGAGAAGAAGTGGCGCGCATGGTTCCTCACCTCGCTTGGCGTCTCGCTCGTCATTGCCGGCTACGCACTCCTCCAGCTCGGCGGCTCGCTCGCGATACATCAGGGCTCGACGCGCATCGATGCATCGCTCGGCAACTCAGCCTACCTCGCGATCTACTTCCTCTTCAATGTGTTCATCGCGCTCTGGCTCGCGCTGACCGAGAGATATGCGTGGCTCACGTGGTCCTTGATCGCGCTTTCAGTGCTTGAAGGAGTGTTGCTCTTCTACACCGAGACGCGCGGCGCCGTGCTCGGTCTTGTGGGAGGGCTCGCTCTCGCTGCATTTCTGACTGCGCTCACGGCAGGGAAGCGCGCCCGTGGCTACGCCGCGGGCGCGCTTGCTGTGCTCCTTCTCCTTGTCGGCAGTTTCTATCTCGCACGCAACTCTTCTTTCGTACAAGGGAATCATGTACTCCAGCGCATCGCCACCATTTCACTCGCCGACGGCCAGACACGCTTCACGATCTGGCGCATGGCGGGAGAGGGAGTGCGCGAGCGCCCCATCCTCGGCTGGGGGCAGGAGGGCTTCAATTACGTCTTCAACACGTATTATGATCCGTCGCTCTATGCGCAGGAGCCGTGGTTCGATCGTGCGCACAACGCCTTCATCGACTGGCTCACCGCCGGCGGCATCCCGGCCTTCCTCCTCTACCTCTCGCTCTTCGGGACGGCGCTCTGGCTCCTCTGGCGGAGTTCGGAGCTCTCGCGACCCGAGCGTATCGCACTCACTGCCGCGCTCGTCGGCTACGCCGTGCACAATCTCTTCGTCTTCGACAATCTCTACTCCTATGTCTACTTCTTCGCGATACTCGCGCTTATCGACTCGCAGGTCGCGCGGCCGCTCCCGCGGCTCGAGAACGCACCTGAGCTCGGCGAGGCAGAGGGCGTCTCCTATGCGCTCCCGATCGCTGCGGCCGGGGCGTTCATGCTCGTCTGGCTCGTGAATGTCCCCGGGATGACCGTCGCCTCGTCACTCATCACCGCTCTCTCACCCTCTTCTTCTGGTCTGTCTGCGAATATCGCCCTCTTCCAAGAGCTCTCAGCGCATCCGGCATTCGTCGGACAAGAAATCCGTGAACAACTGGTGAGCTTCACTGCGAGAGTCGCGGGGAGCAAGGAGGCGAGCGACACGGACAAGCGGCAGGCGGTCGCGCTCGCGGTACAAGAGATGCAAAAACAAGTCTCTGCCTATCCGCTCGATGCGCGCGGCCGGCTCGAACTCTCATATGCTTATCGCGCGGGGGGAGATGCGGCGAATGCGCTAAAGGAGGTCAAGGTCGCTTCGCTTCTCTCGCCGAAGAAGGAGAGTATCCTGCTCGAAGCAGGAATGATCGAGTGGGCGATGGGCGACGCGCAGGCGGCGCAAAAGGATTTTAATGCAGCGTACGCGCTCGGGCCGCAGTTTAAAGATCTCGCCGCCTATGCCGCCGCCGGCAACATCGTGGCCGGCGATACCGCCGCAGGTGACGCGATATTGCTCGCCGTGTACGGCACGACGACGGTAGATAGCGACATTCTCGCCGTCGCCTATTATCGCGCGAAAGCGTGGTCACGTCTTATCGCCCTCTGGAAGATGCGTGCTGAGAGATCGGATGCGAGCGTCGAGACGTGGTTCTCGCTCGCGGCGGCCTACTACACCGCCGGTGATAAAGCGGACGCGATACTCACGGTGAAGAAGGCCGTCGCGCTCTATCCGGCCGCCGCAGAGACTGGCGCCGCTGCGATTAAACAGATTCAAGGGCAATGACCGTTCAAGAGCACGTCGCACTTGCGTCTCTCACTACATTCGGTATCGGCGGCGAGGCGCGATTTTATATAGAGGCACTCTCGATAGAGGAGGTGAAGGAGGCGCTTCGCTTCGCGCAGAAGCGCGCGCTCCCGCTCTTTACGCTCGGCGGCGGCTCCAACATCGTCATTGCCGATAGCGGGTTCAACGGCGTTGTGCTCGCCATGCGCATACCGGGCACGAGTACTGTAGAGCACGGTACCTACGTGCACGTGACCGTCGGCGCCGGCGTCGTGTGGGATGAATTCGTCGTGTGGACTATGGCGCACGGCCTCAACGGTCTCGAGTGTCTCTCGGGCATACCGGGCACGGTCGGCGGCGCGGTGGTCGCCAATCTCGGCGCCTATGGTGCACAAGCGAGCGACACGTTCGTGCAGGCAGAGGCGTTCGATACGCACGATCTGAATGCCGGACTGAAAATGTTTGAGAAAGAGTCGTGCAGCTTCTCGTATCACGACAGCGTGTTCGGGCAATCAAGGGGGCGCTACGTCGTCGTGCGCGCTACCTTCGCGCTCTCGCGAGAGTCGGGGGCGATCCCGGCCTATCGGGATAATCGCTTCGACATGAATACACTCGCGGAGCGCCTCGGCCACGCACCCTCGCCGAGAGAGGTCCGCGAGGCAGTGCTCGCGATGCGCGAAGAGAAAGGTTCGCTCATCATGCCGGGCCGGCTCTCCTATAAATGCGCGGGGTCATTTTTCCATATGCCGTTTGTGAGCGCGGAGCAGTATACAGAAGTCGTCGAAAAGGCGCGTTCTCTGGATGCTGAAAAAGAAGAGCGTCTGCGCCCCTGGGCGTGGGAGCAAGCAGACGGCTCCTATAAGATCGCCCCGGGGTTCCTACTCGAATATACCGAGTTTCAAAAAGGGTATGTGCGAGGCGCGGCCGGTATCTCGCCGCAACACACTCTCTCAATCATCAATGTGGCTCGCGCATCGGCGCATGACATCATGGAGCTCGCACGCGATATGCAAAACGCTGTTGCAGAATTATTTGGTATTCATCTTGAGCGTGAAGTCGAGTATATCGGTGCTGTCGAGAGTGCGAAATAACTTTTGTAAAAAATATTTCAGAAATATTTTTTACAAAAGTTATCCACACATCATATTTTTTTCTTACACAAAATATTTTTACGCGACATAATGAAACATAGAAACGTTTGCGAGAGAATTTTTTCTCACGCGAGCGGGTCGACTTATAAGTCTCAATCCTAAACGCAACCACCATGGCAAAAAAGCGTAAGGCCGCAAAGAAGGCCGTCAAGAAGACAACGAAGAAGCGCAAGGCAGCAAAGAAGCGCGCGTAGTCAATGCTTCAAGAAGAATCCCGCTCCGGCGGGGTTTTTCTTTTTTTGCTATACTGTTGTGTAATGCTCGGTTTCTCTCACCTCTTCTCGAAGAATCAATCCGCGGCCTTTTTAAAGGCCGCGGCGCCAGTCGTGGCGGCGATAAACGCGCTTTCTGAAGAACTCAAGGGCCTCTCCGACGAGACGCTTCGCACCAAGATCGCCTTGGTACGAGAACGCGCTGTGGCGGCAGGAACGACGAACGAAGCCGATCTGCCGCTCGTCTTCGCGCTCGTGCGTGAGGCAGCGCTCCGCACGCGCCGCGAGCGTCACTTCGACGTCCAGCTCATGGGCGGCCTCGCGCTCGCACAAGGGAAGATCGCTGAGATGCGCACTGGCGAGGGCAAGACGCTCGTCGCGACCTTGCCCGCGACCTTCCATGCACTCTCCGGCAAGGGTGTGCAGGTCGTCACGGTGAACGACTATCTCGCGCGTCGCGACACGACGTGGATGGGTCAGGTCTACGACTTCCTCGGTCTCACGGTCGGTGTCGTGACGAGTGCAGGCGCTTTTCGCTACGATGCATCACACGTGTCGAAGGAGGGCGACGCCGAACGTGATGTCGAGGGCTCCTTCAGAGTGCTCTACGACTACCTACGTCCTGCGTCGAAGAAGGAGGCCTATGCCTGCGACATCACCTACGTCACCAACAACGAGCTCGGCTTCGACTATCTGCGCGATAATACTGCGTACGATGCGAACCAGATCGTGGAGCGCGGTTATCACTATGCCATCATCGACGAGGTCGATTCTATTTTAATTGACGAGGCGCGCACGCCACTTATCATCAGCGGGCCTGCAGGCGACTCGCAACTCCTCTATGAACGTTTCGCCGGTATCGTCGCAGGCTTCTCAGAGGGTGAGGACTATGCGATCGACGAGAAGCAGAAGGCGGTGCAGATCACCGAAGCGGGGATGCACAAGGCCGAGGCGGCACTCGGTCTCGAGAATCTCTATACCGAGGGCGGCGTGAAATATGCACACCATCTCGAGACGGCAGTGCGCGCCAAGGCACTTTTCAAAAAAGATAAGGAGTATGTCGTGCGAGATAATGAAATTATTATCGTTGACGAGTTTACGGGCCGTTTCCAGCCTGGACGCCGCTGGTCAGAGGGCTTGCATCAGGCGATCGAGGCCAAGGAGGGCGTGAAGATCCAAGAGGAGACGCGTACCTATGCGACCGTCACGTTCCAGAATCTCTTTCGCATGTACGAACGGCTCTCCGGCATGACCGGCACCGCGCTCTCCTCTGAAGAAGAGTTTTATACCGTCTATAAACTTGATGTCGTCGTCGTGCCGACCAACAAGCCGACGGCACGCAAGGACCATGACGACCTCATCTTCCAGACTGCCGCCGGGAAGTATCGTGCGGTGGCGCGTGCCGTGAAGGCGCGCAACGTGAAGGGCCAGCCGGTCTTGGTGGGCACGGTCTCTATCGAAGACAATGAGATGGTGAGCTCGTATCTCACGAATGAAGGGGTGCCGCACGAGATCTTGAATGCGAAGAATCACGAGCGTGAAGGAGAGATTATCGCAAATGCCGGGAGAGAAGGGGGCGTCACCGTCGCAACGAACCTCGCCGGCCGCGGCGTCGACATCAAGCTCGGTGGCGCGCTCGCGGGGAGAGAGGAGCGCGCTGCAGTCGTAGAGCGGGGCGGGCTCATGGTCATCGGCACCGAGCGTCACGACGCGCGCCGCATCGACAATCAGCTCCGCGGCCGCTCCGGCCGTCAGGGTGATCCTGGCGAGACGCGCTTCTATGTCTCGCTTGAGGACAAGCTCATGCGCGTTTTCGCCGCCGAGACCTTGAAGAAGGTGATGGGCCGTTTCGGCATCCCTGAGGACGAGCCGATCGAGAGCGGCATGATAACGAAGTCCTTAGAGACCGCGCAGGGGCGCATCGAGGGCTTCAACTTCGACGCACGCAAGCAGGTGCTCGCCTATGACGACGTGATGAACACACAGCGCCTTTCGATCTACGCGCGCCGCCGCGCCGCGCTTCAAGGGAGTGACGAGGAGATGGAAATGCTTGTGCAGACGTTGTTTGGTGGCGATGAGACCGCACTCGCGGCCTTCACGGCGAAGAAAAGCGAGTTCGGCAGCGCCTTCGTGCCGCACCTGCGGCATCTCCTCTTGCAGGTTATCGACATGTTCTGGCTCGAGCACCTAGAGACGATGGACTACTTGCGCCGCTCGGTGTCGCTGCGCGCCTACGGCCAGCGCGACCCTCTGATCGAATACCGACGCGAGGGGCTCATGCGCTTCAGAACGCTTGAAGCGAATATTCAGGCGGCGGTCATTGAAGCGCTTCCGCGGATGCAAAACGCCGATGACGCGCGCATCCGAGCAGAAGAGGAGAAGACGCGCGCCGCGCTCGTTGCCGCAGGAGCTGAAGAGGGGAGTGCTCCCGCACCCTTCGTAAAGGGTGCGGGCCACGGCCGCAACGATTTCGTCACCATCAAGAAGGGCGACGAAACGCAGACGCTCAAATTTAAAAAAGCCGAATCCCTCCTCGCCGCCGGCTGGGAAATTATATCTTAAAACTCACCCGTGCCCATTTAGGACACGCCGTGTCCTAAATGGGCACGGGTCAAAATATTTCGATTTGACTGCTTGTTTGTGCGAGTTCGGGCGCCGAGACAATCGATTTTATTTCTTCGTTCTGATTCTTTTTTGATCTCAGTATCGCACGCAGTTCGGGAGTATAAATAAGGGATGGAAAATTCTTTGTACCATTATAATCGAGATAACTGCTCCAGCGATATTCTTTCAGAGCAGCAAGTGCGTTTGCGTGGTGTGACAATGTCCCCGAACGCCATTGTGGGTGTGTTAAATCAAGAGGGTTGAGGTGGATGTAATAGGGAATATATCTGAAATGAGCATCTCGTTTGATTAAGGTCTTCCTGAATGTGCCTTGCCACAACACTCCCGTACGTTCGTACTTTTCATTAAAATATTTTGCATAACCCATATTGAGCTTTCGCATAAAAAGAGACAGTGCTCCTTCTTTTATTGGTGAGACAAGGATGTGATAATGGTTCGGCATGAGCGCGTAAGCGTGGATACGAATCAGAAGGTCGCGTTTTCGTTCTCCCTGGCGTGCCTTCACTACATAATTTGGTGCACTCTGAGCATCGTTGAAAGCATACATGTCGTGGATGAAACGAATATAGTCACCGTCCTCCATAAATACATCACGTTTATCAACACCGCGGTTGATCAAATGGTAGTAATCCATGTTCCTAGTATCCCATTTAGGACACGCCGTGTCCTAAATGGGTGGGGATAGAGAATGAAGAATGTGCATAACACGATTGTGCCTCGTGCGACGGTGGTACAGTAAAAGCGATGCGTGCCGGCATTATTGCGGTCGCTCTTTTCTTTATCCCGTATGGTGCGGGCGCGAGTGCTCTGTTCTCGCAGATCGAGGGGATAACGGGCGTAGCAGCCGGCGAAGATTCTCACTTTCAGATCGTCGACAGCGATTATCTGAACGTCAGTCTGAACAGCACGGAACCAATCCGAGTAAGACTTGAATCGATACCTAATGTAGTCACGATGCGGCTTGAGCCGATGTCGATCTCAGCAACATCGACACTTATGACGATCGCTGGTTTCATGCCGGATACGGCCTATTACAAATACGAAGATAATTATCATAATCTTGACGCGTTCATCTCCGACGGAAACGGCGAGTACACCTATACGCAAGATATTTCAAAACCTCATTTCGTCTTTATTCAGCCAAAAAAGAGCACGAAGTTCATCAACAATGATGCGACGGGTGGCGATTGTGCATCAATAGGGACATGGGACTCGGCGACGCTCACTTGCACGCTCACCACTGATTTGGCCGAGACGGTAGAGATTGACGGTGACAACATAACGCTCGATGGCGGCGGTCACCTCACGAAGGGGTCGGACACAGGGAGTGGCGTCTATCTCGATATGCGATCGGGAGTGACGATTAAGAATCTACGCATTGAGAACTTTTCTTATGGCGTGAATATGAATAATTCGAATAGCAATCACATTGAGAACAATGCATTTGCGAATGACGATAATCAGGGGGTGGTTCTCTCTCGTTCACACATGAATACTGTATCCGGGAATACTGTGTCGCTTCTCACCTCGTCGGCTGATCGGCATCAGGGATTCGTTTTATACGGTTCTCACGATAATGTGTTTCAGGACAATACAATAGTGCTCAATACTCGCGCAGGTACCGGACGGCATCAAGGCATCGCTCTGTTCAGTTCTGATAGGAACAGCTTTATCTCCAATATTGTTTCCGATACGTATCAGGGCATTCTACTTTTCGGTTCGCACGACAATATACTGCGGGACAATGTCATCCAGATGAGTGTGAAAGAGGGGCTCGCTATTTTCACTCCCACAAGCGGCAATCAGGTGTACCACAATAATTTCTTCAGCAACGGAGCGAAGATGGTCGATTATGGGGGTGCTGCCGATACGTTTAATCTCTCGGAGCCTGACGGAGGCAATTATCGAGATACGTTTGATGAGTCTGTCGAAGGATGTGACGATGCAGATTCAAACGGATTCTGCGACGCCCCATATGTGTTTATTGGCGGGCAGGACGCTTTGTCGTGGACGACACAGGACGGCTGGAAGGATCCACCGAAGCCGAGAATCTCTAACGTACTTTTTCTTCCCGGCATCGAGGGTAGTCGTCTGTATGAAGGAACAGGCTGCGGCAAGACGGCTGAAGAGAAACTCTGGGAGCCCTACGAATCTCTCTGGGGCGTTTTGCGCGGAATAGGAGACGGGAAGGCACGAGACCTTTCTCTCGATCTTTCTGGCGCGAGCGTCTGCTCCGATATTTATACGAAAGGAGATGATGTTATCGATACCGTTCGGGGCAGTAACATCTACAAATCATTTCTCAACGAGATGAACGGGCTCAAGGTGGACGGTACGGTGAACGACTGGAAGCCGGTTGCGTATGACTGGCGACTCTCGCTCGACGATCTTTTGAATAAAGGATCCGAACATGAGGGGAGAATATATTATGAAGAAGCAACGAGTACGCCCTACATTGAACAGACGCTTCGTGCTCTCGCGACGAGCTCGAAGAGTGGTAAGGTGACGATCGTTGCGCACAGCAACGGCGGCCTCGTCGCGAAAGCGCTCCTCAACCGACTTGGAAGCGAAGCTTCCAAGTCGTTAGTCGATAAGATTGTCATGGTCGGAGTGCCGCAGAGCGGCGCGCCTGAGAGTCTCGGTGCAGTGCTTATGGGCTACGACGCTGGCATCTACAAATATGGTTTCCCTATACTCTCAAACGCGGCCGCACGCGCACTCGCACAGAACTCGCCGATGGCCTATCACCTGCTCCCGTCAGAAGAGTATCTACTGAGCATCGCAAGCGATACAGACCACCCCGTGGCCCCCCG
>Ga0334722_10000788_pt1 | contig 43704 bp, 63 predicted proteins | sample C3_bottom_MG_FD_207210 | JGI IMG/M metagenome (GOLD analysis project Ga0334722, IMG submission 207210) | Sediment microbial communities from Yellowstone Lake, YNP, Wyoming, USA - C3_bottom | ecosystem: Environmental > Aquatic > Freshwater > Lake > Sediment | place: USA: Wyoming | collected...
TGGAGGCGGCCCTCGCCGCCCTCGCCGCTCCCGCCCCCGCGGCGAAGGCGGCCCCGAAGGTCGCCGCGGCGAAGGCGGCGAAGGACACCGCCGCGAAGGACACCGCGAAGGCGGGCAAGAAGTAGTCCGCCGCTTCGGAAGCCGCGCACGGGGTAACGCCCGTGCGCGGCTTTCGTCGTTTTTGCGGCCACCCGGTCGCGCTCAACCTCACTCACAGGAGTCTCCCATGACCGCTCTCTCCCTTTCCGCGTCCTCCCTCCTCGTTCTCGACCGCATCCACGTGTGGGGGAGCGTCGAGCGCGTGCTCGCCGTCGCCGCCCGTGGCGACGAGGTCGAGATCATCACCCACAGGGGGCGCCTCGTGCTCCCCGCCGACGCCCCCGTGGAGGTCGCGTCGGCGCACGTTGTGGGCACCCGCTGCTCGTGGGAGACCCGCTGGGACAAGGTTCCCGCTCCCGCAACGGTGGCCCGTAACGCCACCGTGCGGGCGCGCGGCGTCGCGGCGCTCACCGTCGGCGTCTTCGCCGACGACGCCCCGTGGGTGGCCCTCGCCGCCGAGCAGGCCGCCGACGACCGGACGAACGTCCGGCGCCGCACCGAGCGGTCCCGCGACGGCGGGGCGGCGGGGGCCGCCCGCTGGTGGAGTGAGGCGGGCGAGGACGCGCTCGCCAACGTCGGCATCCTCGGCTGATTCAAGGACTTCGGGAGCCGCGCATGGGGTAACGCCCGTGCGCGGCTTTCTGTGTTTTTGCGGCCACCCGGTCGCGTTCAATCCCACCCGCAAGGAGTTCCCATGTCCGATTCCCTCCCCACCCTCTCCCCCCTCAACTTCTTCACCTCCCTCGCGTTCGGCTACATGAGCGAGAGCGCGATTCGCTCCCGCTACGGGTACGGGCTGCACCTCGACCCCAGCGGCCTCGCGCGGTTCAGCCAGATCGCCGGCTGGCTCGCCGGCCTCGACGCCGGCAGGTCCGACCTCGCGGCGAAGCTCGCCGATGACTTCGACAAGACCGTGAAGTACGCCTGCTCGGGCACCGCGGCGGTTGGGGAGGAGGTCGTGGATGCCCACACCGGAAAGGCGGAAGGCCTCGTGATGGTGCCCCCGCGCAAGGTCGTTCTCTACGACGACGGCACGTTCGGCGGCTTCGGCGTGCTCTGGTATCGGCGGGTGATGAACGCCGAGCGGGTCGAGAAGGCGCGCTCCTTCGACGAGGGCGCGTGGTCGGGAGACGACGACAAGGACGGGAGCCGGTGGGGTGCGGCGCTCGCCAAGGCCGACGACGCGCTTCGCATCCGGAAGGACTTGGAGGAGTTCCGGTCCTACCGCCCCACGTGGGCAAGCGAGGATTCCCGGCACTCCTCTACCGTGGTGTGGTACGGGTTTGACTACAACGGCGGGCTGCTCTACCACGGTCCCGGGGGAGGCGAGGTCTTCGCCGTCACCCTTGGGGACGTGCGGGGCTGGTCGCTGCACACCTGAGTCGCTTCGGAAGCCGCGCACGGGGTAACGCCTGTGCGCGGTTTTCGTCGTTTTTGCGGCCCCCCGGTCGCGCTCAACCTCACCGACACCAAGGAGTAGTTCATGCCCACCCCCGCCCCCACCCTCATCACCGGCGCCGAGAACATCGCCATGTGGCGCCTCCTCACGCTGCGTTCGGCGCTCTCCTTGGAGTGCGTCGGAATGAAGCACTCGCAAGGGAGCGTGTATGCGCTCGTGAAGCGAGAGTTCGGCTTCAAGGGCAGCAAGCAAGCCGTTCTCGCTCAACTCAGGGCGCACATCGAAGCGACCCTCGCCGCCCCCACCCTCACCGACACCAAGGAGTAGCCCATGCCCACGCAAGTCCTGCTGACCGCCGCAATCCGGAAGAAGCTCCCGCCCCTCTACGCCAACGAGAACAAGGCTCTCGACGATGTGCTCGTCGTCGCCAAGCTGTTCCACCCCTACGGGGCGGGCACGTGGTACGTCACCGAGTTCGACGGGGAGGACACCCTGTTCGGGTTCGTGGAACTCGGCATGGGGGGCGACGAGTGGGGCTATTTCAGCCTCGCTGAGTTGACCGAGCTTCGCGCCTGCATCGGCGGAAGGAAGATGCCCTTCCAAGCCATCGAGCGCGACAGCCGGTTCCAGTCCGCCCGCTGGGGCGACATCAAGGGGGACAAGTGAGCGCCACTCCCGACTTCGTGTTCGTGGAGCGGGGCACCCCCGAGTGGCACCGCATGTGGGCGTGGCTCGCCGCCCACCCGCTCAACAAAGGACTCCCCGATCCAGACAGCGCGTACGACGAGGAATCGGGGGAGTGTTGGCAGTACATGGACACCGAACCGCTCGACGGGGAGCCGTTCTGCTGGGCGCACGTGTTCCGGCACCGGCACCACCCCAAACGCAAGGAGCGCGTGTACCTGCGCTGCGGCGCCCCCGGCTGGACGCCTCCCGACACCGACACCAAGGAGTAGCCCATGTCCACGTACACCTTCGACATCAAACTGTTCGCGTCCGCCCACGTTCGGGCAGCGAGCAAGAAGGAGGCGCTCGCGTTCCTGCGGGAGACCGCCGACAGCCTCGACCTCGGACTCGTGGCTGTTCTTCCCTGTGGAGGGGAGGTGTCCTTCGCGAGCGTCACGCTGGATGGCGAACCCGACTACGTTGGAATCTGGCTCGACACCCTCACCGACCCGCAAGGGCAAGGGGCTTGACACGGGCGAGGGAGACGGCTACCTTCGCGTAGGCATCTGTGGTGGTTGCCGGGTAGCGGGACTACAGCGCCTCCTCGAACAGACATTCGGGGAGGCGCTCTCACCCCCGTGAGGGAGCGAGCGGCCTCGGAGGGATGGGAATACCCGCCTCCGTAAAGAGCACCTGCCGCGCCCATTCGGAGAAGTTGATGCCCCGGTCGCTCGCGAACGTGCGAAGGGCGTCCTCCTCCTCTCGGCTCATTGAGACGGACACCGCACGATTCCGAGACTTCTCGGCCGGAATCCGCGCCTTGGTGTCGTTGCGCCTTGCCCTCCACCGACCGGGGGGCTTCGTCAGTTTTTGGGCTGCTTCCGGGGGCTTCTCCCACGCCCCCGCCTCCAGCGTGGCCGCCGCGGCGACCGTGGGCGCGGCTGCGGCCACGGGAGGGGGAGGCTCTACTGGCAGCGGGGCGCTCTCGTAGAACTTACGCAGAGGCGGAGGGGTTACTTTCTCAGGTTGAACCTGCGGTTTCCAGAGACCTATACGCTGTGCCATGAACATAATACTAATGCGTTCTTGCCTCACGCGCGAGGGTGAGATACCTGTCGGACACCAGAAAAAAGGCGATCTGCATGTCCCTTCGGCGATCCCGAAAGCTGCCCGAACCCGCACCCGAACTCCCGCAGGTCTTCCAGCCGGAGGACGAGGTGGACGACGACGAGGGCTCCGATGCGGGGGCCGATGCCGTCGCCGATCTGAACAACCCCGACGTGGCTCACCTCGGAGGGGGGCCGTCTCTCGGGGGGCGGAAAACGCGCAACCCGACGGAGTTGTACGGAGAGACGGCGGAGCACGCGATTGGGCGAGCTTCGTCCCCCCGCCTCTACGCGCAGGCCGCGCAGTTCCCCACCTGTGCCCAGCTTCGGGTCTGGAAGTGGGAGAACGGCGTCCCGGTGGGCCTCGGGGCCATCGACGCCGAGGCGAACGAGGACGAGTTCGTGCGACGGTTCTACTCGGCCATGCCCCGCCGCGGGGAGAGCCGGGCGCAGTTCAAGCTCCGGCCCATCGACATTCGAGGGCAGGAACTCGGGCAGGAGGTGACCGTGGTCATCAGCGAGCACCACGCCACCCTCCGTATGATCCGAGAGGCCGACGAGGAGCTTCGGGACGCCCGCGCCATTCCGGCGGCTGCCGTCGGCACCGAGTTCACCGGGGAAATGAGCCGGATGGTCGAACACATGCTCGCCTCCGCGGAGCAGCGGGCGCGTGCCCTCGAAGACGCCCTCGAAGCCGAGCGGGACAGGATGCGGGAGGAGGAGCTTCAGCGCACGCAGGAGCGGGTGGACCTCGCGTCTCAGGCGGCGCAGGGGGTCCACGCCATCACCGACCGGATGATGAAGGACGAGGCGGCCCGTGCGGAGCGGGCCATGAAGATGCAGCAAGATCAAGGGCAGGTGCTCGTCACCACGCTCACGAGCATCTTCTCGCAGCAGCAGATGATGCAGCAGCAGCAGTCGGAGGCCGCGCGCCGGAACGACGAGTACCGGCTGGAGCAGGAGCGGCAGCGGGCCGAGCGGGACCGGAAGGAGAGCGAGGACCGTCTCCGGCGAGAACGGGACGAGGCCGAGAGCAAGCGGGAGCGCGAACTGGCGGCGATGGATCGAAAGATTCAGCAGGAGCGGGAGGAGGCGAACCGCAAGTTTGAGCAGGCGAAGCTCGAAATGGACAGCCGCCTCGCTCGGGAGCGTGAGGAACTGGAGCGCCGGGAGCGCCGGGACAAGGACGAGGCCGACCGCCGGGAGCGGTGGCTCGCGGAGGAGAGGGCACGGAGGGAGACCCGGGAGGGGGCCGAGGCCCGAGAGCGGGAGATCGAACGGGGCCGCCAGCACGAGCGCATGATCAAGGAACTGGAGGCTCAGGCGCAGAAGGACCGGGAGCACGCCGAGCGCATGATGCAGATGTCGAAGCTGGAACTGGAGTCCCGGCAGAACGCACAGGGCTCCGACGTTCTCGGGTCGGCGGCGAAGATGCTCGTGCAGTTCGGCATCGAGCCCACGGAGATTCTCCCTCGGCTCCTCGGGCTCAAACAGGGGGAGGAGGTGCCTGCCGAGCCGTCGGGGTGGGCGGCGGCCCTCCCTTCGATCATCGGCGTGGTGGGGGACTTCGCCCGCGCTGCCGCACAGTCTCGCGCGGCGCAGGCGGCACAGGTCGAGGCCGAGGCCCGCCGGGCGGAGCCCTTCACGGCCCCCCGGGCGCTCCCCCCGCCCGGCATGATGTACGGCCCTCCGCAGGCCCCGGCGGCAGCAGCGGCCCCGGCGGCAGCAGCGGCCCCGGCGGCAGCAGCGGCCCCGGCGGCAGCAGCGGCCCCGGCCCCGGCTCGGACGCTCTCTGATACCGCCACGGAGAAGGGTCTTCCGCTCAAGGCGCAGAAGGCGGCCCGTGTGGCCATTCGGGAGCTTGCGAGGAACCTCGGGAACTCCGCGGAGGAGAAGTGGGAGTCGCTGATCGCCGTCGCTCTCCAGAACGAGTTGGCGATCTACCACTACGTCAAGGCCGTCAGTGTGAAGTCGGCGCTCCTTGAAGCGGGGGCTCCGGAGGCCCTTGCAGATCGCGTCGTCGCGGCCATGCGTACCTACCCGGTCATCCCTGCCGACCTTCCTCTGGAGATCATCGAATGAAACTGTCTTTCTCGCTGGATACCACCGAGGCAGAGACGGGCGTCCTCTGCCAAAGCCTCTCGGAGAGCCGCGGGGGGTCCTTCGATGCCGGGGCGGCCATTTCGGCCGCGCAGAGCATCATCACGGCGTACTTGGCGCACGCTGCCGCCGAGAACCCTTCGGAGCCGCCCACGCCGGCGGGCGCCACCCCTCCGGGTGCCTACCCTCCTCCCACCGCAGCGAAGCCGGCCGAAGACCCGGAGCGGCGGAACATGAGGATCAACCGGGGTGCCGAGCATTACTCCGCGCTCGTTTCGGCGTGGTGTCAGGGTTTTGGAGAAGCAGACGCAGAGCAGCCTGACCGGGCGAACCTTCTCCGGGAGGCCTCGACCGGCACGGTGGCGGGGGACGTTCTGGAGTTCGTGTCGAGCATGGGGGGCCTCATTCGGGCCACCGATTTCGTCATGCCCACCGCCGTGAGGCCCTCGGAGGACGAGCGCCGCGACCTTGTCCGCCTCGTAGCCTCGAACATCACGCAGGTGGCGAGCCTGATGTTCCCCGACCTCGCTGACCAGTACGAACACACCAACATCTACGCTTAGGAATCCTGATGCCCAGCCCCGAATACGTCTGCTCCCTCTCCGGGGTGGAAGCCGAAGACGACGACATCCTCGACGACGCCACGGACGACCTTGGGGCCATGCCGGTAGGCTGGACTCGCGTCACCTTCCAGCGGCGCCTGATGAACCCTCGGTGGGAGGAAATCCAGCAGGGGAAGGAAATCCTCATCGCAACCGCCGTGGGGCAGGTTCCGGAGGAGAATCGTGAAGCTGCCCGGGTGCTCGTCACCCTTCAGATCGACGCGCAGTTCGTGGCGCTCGAAGCCGCCACCGAGAGGTACGTCACCTACGACGAAGTGATCTACGTGGCCCCTCCGGAGATGGACCGGGCGCTCGCCGCCGAGTTCTTCGCTGTTCGTGAGCGCCTCGGTCTCCCCGTGCCGTCGGACGAAGACGGCAACAAGGAGGAGTGATGTTCGGCAAGTTCAAGCTCGACCCTCCGAAGCTCGACCCGGCGTTCGTGGAGGCCGTTCGTGCGGCGATGGCGGAGGCGGAGGAGAAGTTCCTCGGCGGCCGAGGAGAGGCGAAGCGCGCATGGGTCCACGCACAGGTGGGGGAGGCGGCTCGTCGGCTCGACCTCGGCAACGTGCCTACGTGGCTGGCCGACCCGGTGCGGGATGCGGTGGTCTACGTGGTCATCGAGTCGGTCTGGGCGCTCATCTACCGCAAGAAGGGGGCGTGATGGCTGACGCTCCGGAGTCGATCCTCCAGTTCTTCGCCTACGGGCACCTTCCCCCTCACCTACAGGCCGTGAGCAAGCCGTTCTGCGAACTGGCGCACGCCATCGTGTACGGCGACGGGGTCGTGGAGAGTGGCAATCCGTCCCCGATGGCCTCCGCGTTGCCGCGCAACCCGGAGCGCACGGTCGCCCTCCGCAAGCTGCTCGAAGCGAAGGACGCCGCGGTGCGGGCGCTCTTGTTCAAGTAGGCGTAGCACTCGAAGTCGAGGGGCCGGCTGGTTCGGCTCCTCCCCGCCGGGTAGGCTCCATAGATGGATTGGTCTGGTACCCTCGGAACCCCTGTGCACCCGCTGGAGAGCGGGGTGCCGAAGGTGATGAACCTGCCGTATTTCGACGGGTACCGCGACCCGAAGAAGCTGGATGTGATCTCCAAGATTGCGGAGAACGCCAGCCGCGACCCTCAGTTGGCTACCGTGGCGGTCAACATCATCCGACAGGCGGGCGTGCCTCCTCGCGACTACGTGGGGCAGCTTCGGGCGCTGTTGCGGTGGGTGCAAAACCCAAAAAACGTATATTACATCAACGAAATCGACGAGAGGCTGCAAGACCCGTTCTACACCTTGAAGGTGGGCTACGGAGACTGTGACGACCTTGCGATCTTGTTGTACGCCTTGGCGCGGAGCGCCCGGTTCCCTGTCCGCCTCGTCATCTCCGGGATGACCAAAGGAGGGCGGAAGGTTCGCCACCACCAAGGCGAGCGCCGCTTCGACCCCACTGTGGAGTGGAACCACATCTACCTCCAGATCGGAGACCGCCCCTACGGGGAGCCGGTGTGGTACTACGCAGAGCCCACGCTTTCCGTCCCGCTCGGGTGGGACGTGGTCGCGCACTCCGGGGATGTTCTCCCCGAAATGTCTTCTTTTTACGGAGCCTCTATGCCCAACTACGCTGCCCCTCCCGGCGCTGCCGACCTTGCCGCCGGCCCGGCTTCCTACGAGGCCTCGTCCTCGGGCAAGCGGACTGCCTACGCCCCCGGCGCCTCCTTCTCTCCGGGCACGGCCGCGGCTGCGCCGGTCTACTCGGTGGCAGGCCTCGGCCCCCGCGCCTCCTTCTCTCCGGGCACGGGTTCGTATCCGAAGTCGTCGGGCGCGGTGGCGGCGGTGGTGGCGGCGGCGGCGGCGGCTTCGGTAGCCGCATCGAGTGCCGCGGGCGCGGTTGCGGCCTCCGCCGGAGCCTCCTCCTCGGCGGCCTCGGCGGCGGCCTCGGCGGCGTATGCGGCTCTCTCCACCGGGGCTCCTCCGGCCGTCGTGGCGGCTGCCGCCGCCTCTGCCGCAGCGGCAGCGGGAGCGTCTCCGGCAACGGCTTCCGCCATCGGCTCCGCGCTCTCCTCTCCCCGGACCTCCGTGGGGGCCGCCGTCGCGGCAGCGGCAGCGGCAGCGACAACGGCCGCCGCGGCGTCCGACAGCGCCATCGTTCCCCCTCCGGACGGGCTCTCCCCCGACGCCCCCGGTTCCCGCATGGGCGGGGAGGCGAACGCCGAAGCGAACGCCGTGGCCATCCTCGTCGTGGACCGCAAGGGACAGGTTCTTCTTCTGCACCGGGCTCCGGGACAGGAGTTCATGGGCGGCGCGTGGGACCTTCCCGGCGGCAAGGTCGCCAAGGGGTCGGCCCGTGAGCAGGCGGCCCAGATTCTCTACGCCGAGACGGGAATCCGGCTCTCCGCGAGCGCCCTCTCTCCGCTGGTCACCGCCTACCACCCGACGGCAGGGACTTCGATCTTCTACGTAGCGCAGGTGCCCTCGGCACGGTACGTGACGGTGAACGCGCCCGAGCACACCGCGTTTCGCTGGGTGACTCCCGAGGCGGGGCAGACGGACATGATGCTCGTGCCCTACATGCCCCTCGTGATGGAGTCCCTCACCAAGATGCGGAAGGGCGACTACGGAGCCCCCGGCATGGGTCCGAAGACGGGCTTCGGCCTCGGGGCACTCGCGCTCGCGGTACTGGCCGGGGTCGTGATCGCAAAGTCCATGCGGGAGTAGGTGTGGCGCAGTTCCAGCCCTCTCGCCGAAACCCCTCCCTGTCTACCGGAATGGTCGCGGCGGGTGCGGGGGCGATGCGTGAAGGGCATCGAGACCCTGATGGGTTCTTGGGCATGAACTGGCCGAACGTCGGAGCTACCGTACTCGTCACGATGGTCACCGCCATCGCAGCCGACATCGCCATCACGGAATGGCACGCCTACCGCCAGAGGAACCGCTGATGCTCCGCCGCCTCCCCCTTCTGCGCCTCTCGACGGTTCCTCCTCGTCGGCGGAACCCCGACGCACCTGCGGGCGTGGCCCCCGCGAAGTGGAAAGACGCGGTGGACCGCTCGAAGCAGGACTTGTATTCCGACCTGATGAGCGCGCGAAAGGCGCTGCTCTCCGTCGGGGTGGACGGGGCGACACTTCCCGAGCCTCTCTACCTCCGGAAGCACGCGGAGAACCTTAGCCTGCTCTGGGCCTCCTCCCCGTACGCCGAACTTCAGGCGCAGTCCCGCCTGAAGACCCCGGCTCCAGAGGTCGTGGGCGCGCTGTTCTCTCCCTTCAACACGGCCTCGGTACAGGCTGTCCCGGAGGCAGCCGCCCTCCTCGACGCGGCAAAGGGAACCGCCCTCACCAACCTCAACAACCTCCGCCAGCAGGCGCTTGCGAAGATCGCAGTAGGGGCGGAGAGGGTCCAAGAAGGAGCGGTGGAGGCCCGGATTCGGGCGCTCGCGAAGGAGGCGGAGAAACTTCAGGCGAAGGCCGCCAAGGCCAAGGTCAAGGAAGCAACGGACGGAGAGCCCGAGGATTGGGCAGAGGCCCGGGCCGACCTTGAAGGAATGACGATGGAGGCTCTCCGCAAACAAGCGAAGGAACAGGAGGTGGACGCCTCTGGGAAGTCGAAGGTGGAGCTTGTGCAGGCCCTCCTCGAAGACTCCTTCAGCGACGAGGACGAGGAGGCGGCCGACCTCGATCCCGACGAGGAGGATTTCGACGCCGACGAAGCAGAGGCCGACGATGCCCCGGAGCCTCCCAAGGCTCGGCGCACCGGCGGAAAGACGGCCTCCCCGGGAGTGCCCTCCCGGCGCGCTACGGAGGAGGAAGCTCCTCCGCGTCGGCGCTCCGAGGGGGACACGGAGGTGGAGAGGCCCTCCCGGAAGGGGGAGCGCCTCATGGGATACGGCGATCACCTCGCCCGTACCCGGGTGACGGAGAGGACGGCCGCCGGGTACTCGCCCCCCTCTCCGGAGGTCAGGGCAGAGGCGAAGTCGGACATTCTCCTGTACCTGCTCAAGAGCGGGTCCACGCAGGTGTGGATCAAAGGCGCGCTCACGGTCTCCTTCAACGCTTCTCGCGGACGCGGGTCGTGGATGATCGCCAAGGGGTACGCGAAGGACTGGCTTGAACAGACGAACGAGAACGGCGTGATCAAAAAGTCGCGCCTCAACACTCGGGTCTTGTTCTCCACGGAGGAGGAGCCTCTTGCGTTCGAGGTGATCGTACAGTCTCGGGCCGAGCGGGAAGCCGCCAAGCTCCGCAAGGTTCCCTCGCGCGAGGCTGTCCTCGCTCAGTTGCGAGAGGAAGGCAAGCAGAAGGCCAACCCCCGGGGAGGGCGTACCCGCCCCTTCCGGAGCCCTCGTGCGCGGGCGGTGGTGGCGGAACTGCGGGCCTCCTTCCGGCGCAACGGCTACGCCGTCCCGGTCTTGGCGGCCCTCGGGGGCTTCGCCGCCGGAGCTTACGCCCGCCCCTCGTTGGAGACCCCGCTGGCGAAGGCGCGGGCGCTCATCGCCGACTTCGAGCGGGACACGCGCCCCGTAGAGGAGGCCGCCCCGGCCCACACTCCGGGCAGGGCGTGGAAGGCGCGTCCGGGAAAGAGGGCAGGGCAGGTCGAGCGGGAGCAATCTCTCGGAGGGAGGACGTACTTCATCCTCTCCGACAATGGAAAGCACTTCCTCGACAGCGAGGACGGGCGCATTTACCCCCCTCACGGGGGGGAGGCGTTCTCCAGCTTTGCCGCGGCACGGGCCGCCGCCGAGAAAGACGCCTACGCGCGTCGAAGGGGGAACCCCCTCCCGGGGGTTGACGACGCGGAGCTTCAGAAGAAATGGCTCGCGGCCGTCAAGAGGGTCGGCCCGCTGTACCCCGGCATGGTGTTCCTCCGAACCGCGGTTCGCCCTACCTACCCCGGCAGCGACTCGAAGGAGATCGTGGTCATCTTCAAGGGTTCCGACGCGGGGGCGGGTAGGGCTGGCCGCCAAGCGCAGTCCGCGTGGCTGAGCAGGCTCCGCTCTGAGGGCGACCTTTTGGCAAAAGAGTGCGAGTGGCAGCGTTCCTTCTCGATCAATACGCAGTAAGGTCGCCCATGAGCAGTCTCGAACAGGAGGGGGTGGCGGCGCTGGACAAGGGGCTGGCCCGTGGGTACACGTCCCCGGACGGAAAATCCTTTCGGTACAAGCTGCCGAAAGATGGTATCCGCGCGCTGGAGACGCACCAGAACTGGTCGGCAGCGGCTATCGACGAGGTGGCGCGCATCTCCGGCCCTGTAGTGGCGTTCGACCCGGACGGGTTCTGGATGCTTGCCGAGGGCAGGGCGTGGCCGAGGGGGCTATTCGCCGCCATCCTTCAGTACGTGGCGGAGTATCTCCGAGCGGCGGCGAGCGCAGAGCTTCCCCCGGAGCCGGTCTACCGGGGAGAGGACCCGCGTGCGCTGGTGGTCGAACGTGCCGATTGGGAACGCGAGCGAAAAAGGGTCGTAGACTTCTACCGGGCACAGGCTCCTCACGCGAGGGACCGCAGAGATCGAAGCGAGTACGCTTCTGTGAGCGAGTCCCTCGACAGGGAGATGGCGGCTGCCCTCGCAAGGATCGGCCCGTATCCGAAGGCTCCGGAGAGGAGCCCTTCGGAGGAGACGGCGTACTTCAACTGGAAGGACCGGAACGACCGGAGAGAGGAGGCCAAGGCGGCGTTGACGGCGTGGGGCAAAGACCTTCCGCCCCCTCCCGCGCCTCGGGTTTCCCGAGGCGGTAGTTGGTAGTTGACACCTGACGCGCGCCTACATACATGCGGGCGATGGGCAGCAACCACGTTGAGATCGAGGAGTTCCTCACCCCCGAGCGCGTCGAATGGGCGCACGGGATGGCGCTCCGGGCGCAGCACTCCGGACGGCAGGCGTTCGCGGATACGGGCTGGCGGGCGGCCCTCGCGCGTGACCCCAAGCTCTTGAAGTGTTTGGAGCGGGGTGCGGAGATCGTAGCGAAGATCGACGAGTCCCAGCGGGGGCAGACTCGGCGCTCCGCGAGCAACGCCGAGAACGAGAGGGGCGAAACCACCACCACGCAGTTGTGGAAGGAGGCCTACCGGCTCTGCGACGAGGGGCGGCCTATCCGGAACTTCGAGTGGGTGTACGGAGCCGCTGCTCTCCTCTGCGGGTACAACGTATGACGGAGGTCCTCCCACTCGCCAACCGGGAACAGGACTTCGACGAGGCGTTCCACGCGCTCCGGAGCTTCCTGTCCGCCGTCGCAGAGCAGCGGATTTCCACCCGCCTCGTGGGGAACGTGCCGGACGTGTCCCCGGAGATGGCCTACCTGTCGGAGAGGCAGGACTACGATGGTTGCTTGACCCTCATCACGCTCCTGCGGGACTACGCGGAGGCGTTCGTCAACCTCCAGCTACTACGCGAGCGGGAGGGCCGGAGGACTGAGTACGAGAGGATGCTGGCGGCGGGGGAGGCGGGCATCCCTGAGTACGTCTCCGAGGAGCCGTAGCACTCCGTATTCGGGCGTTGCGTTGCTCCCCCCTTCCTGCCTCGGTATGCTCCCCGGGAACGGAGGTACATTGGCCGGAGAGATGCCCGACACCTTGCCCGCCGGGTACGGCTACGCCGACGGTGACGCCGCTTCGTTGTCGGGGCTGGCCTCTACCGAAGGCATGTTGCCGGCGTCCTACGGGGCGCCTGCCAAGCCCTCCGCTCAGGGCGCTCCCGCTCCGCGCGCCTCGGCCCCGGCCCCGGCCCCTCCTCTCGACTACGGCACCCCTGCCGGGTACGGCTCTCCGGCCTCGGCCGCCGCAGCCTTCACGCAGGGGCTGACCTCTGCGATCAGCGGGGCGGGCCTCGTCCCCACCTTCCAGCCCTCCGTGAAGTCGGCTCCCCCGGCTTCCCCGGCTCCGAGCGCCCCGGCTGTGGACAAGTGGAAGGCGGCCCTTGGGATCGCAGCGGTCACGGCGATCCTCGGAGGTACGATCTGGTACCTGAGTCGCCCCGAGGACACTCGGCGATGATGTCTCGCGTCTTCAACCCGAGTCAGCGCGCCACGCGGAGGACAACCACGGAGTTGACCTTCTACCCCATCATGCGGGCGCGGGAAGCCTCCTTCGGAGCCTCCGACCCCTACTTGGCGGAGGCCCTCGGGGGGCTCGTAGGCACGGTCGGGGCGGCAGCCGCCTCGGAGGCGTTGAAGGCCGAGCAGGCCTATCAGGCCCGGCAGGAGGCGCGTGAACAGGCTCGACAGGTCCGCGAGCAGACGCGCCTCGCTGCCCGGCAGGCCGGGGCGACAGAGACTACGGCGAAGTGGCTCATCGGTACGGTCCTCGTGCTCACCGCTGGTTCCTTCATCTACAAAAAGTACGGGAGAGCGTGATGTCATACAACGACGGCGGTTTCTACTTCCTCCAGCCTGTCGGCTCTGGCTACGGGGCTCCTACGCTCCGTGGTCGGGGGTACGGTGCAGATCGCCCCTCCTTCGGAGACGAGAAGCTCTCCGTGGCCAACCTCGACGCCATCGTGGCGAAGGCCAAGAAGCACGCGGACAACACCTACATCCACGCAGGTGCCTTGCCCGTCGCGACGAAGCAGCGCGCCGACGCGGAGAAGAAGTGGGCCAAGGCTCACGACGCCTACAACACCATCGTTCACATGCGGGACTCCGCAAAGCTGAACGGGGTCAAGTGGAGGGTGAAGGGCCTCCCCAAGTACGCGCTCGACGCCTTCGGCGATTGGATCAAAGCCAACATCATCGCCCCCCGCTACCCCGGCTACCCCGCCGCCCCCGCCGCGGGCGCCGCCTTCGTTCCGGGGGCCGGGAACACGACCACGACCTCTCGCAGCAGGAGCAGCGGACGGCCCTTGGCCGCCGGGGTCTTGACTCTCGCCCGGCCGCTCTCCGCCTCCGCCTCCTCGGCTCCCGCCTCCTCGGCTCCCTACACGACTCCCTACACGACTCCCTACGCGCCCTCTCAGGAAGCGGTGACGGTCATGGGGCCGCAGTCGGTGGCTACGGAGGCACAGCAGGAAGCGGCGCAGGAGCAGGCGTCCTTGCAGCAGGACGTGTCGGCGATGGCGTACTCCGCAACGAACGCCCCGGTTGGGATCATGGGCTTCCTCTCCACGACCTCCGGAAAACTGGCGGCGGTGGGCGCGCTGGCGGGGGCCGCTTACCTGTGGTCTCGTCGTCGTCAGGGAGCCTGAGATGCGCTTTCAGTCCAGCCAGCGGCAGGTGTTCGTCTCCGCGTACCCGATGCGGCCCTACTCGGCGGCCGGGTACGGGGCTCCGAGCACCTCCCGGAGCACCGAGAACCGCGGAGAGGACCTGTGGGACACCCTCACTGGAGCCGCCTCCGGCGCGGCCGAGGTCGTGGCGACGGGCTGGAAGGGCTCCGGGGAGAGCGGGTACTACTCCGACAGGGGCGGTTACGGCTGGTACTACAACGCCGACAACGGCTCGATTGACATGGTGTTCGCGCCCGTGGGAGGTGTGCGCGTCACCTTCTACAAGGACGACCCGAAGTGGCAGGGCATCTACAACGCGGTCGTGAAGGGCAAGCAGCCCGCCACGAAGACCACCGTGGGGCAGATCGCAAAAGAGTACGGAGGGAAAGAAACCTCCGGGAAGGCGGTGAGTTCCACCTCCGCCGCGGGCGCCCCCACCGCGGCCAGTGTTCCCGCCAAGGCCGGAGGCGGGGCCGGAGGCTCCGTGGCGCCCTCCGGAGGCGCCCTCGCCACCCTCAAAGACCTCCCCAACAAAAGCTGGTTCTTGCCCGCTCTCGGGGTGGTCACGGTCGGGGGGGTTCTCGCCATCGCCTTCTGGCCCGCCAAGAGGTAGCCGATGGGGCGAATCGGAAAGGACAGCTACCGCGAGTGGCATTGGGGCATCGACCCCACCAAGGTTATCGAGTGGGACGACCCCGACTACCCGGAGGGGGAGCTTGTGGAGTGCGGGCGTCTCGTGGAGGTCCACTTCCGAGAGCCCGGCCAGAAGCGCGACACTGTGATCCGCCTGACGAAGAAGGAGCGGGACGGCTCCCACCTTGTCTTCGATCCGAACCACCCCAACCAGCGCCTCTACATCCTCTCCGCCCCGGAGTTCGCAGCCCGGATTCGGAGCGCCTACCGCAAGAACCCTGACTACTCCGGGGGATCGAAGTACCGCGCCATGCCCCTTTCTGAGATCGCAACCGCGGTGGGCGGAAGGCACGGAGTACGGGATTACGGGAACCTCGTGGCGGCCCCCCTCGGCATCCTCACGCACGTCGTCTATGCGACGGAGAAGCAGGGGGACGGGTTCAGCAACTACGTCCACAAGCTCGGAGAGGAGTCGGGCGTCCGGCCCGCCCTCGCTGCGGATTCCAAGGGGCGCCTCTGGGTGGCGGGGGGAAACTATACCGCACCTTCTCCGGGCATAACCGATTAGGGTAGTTATACCTTGCCAGAGCCTCTACGGCGGGGTATGTAGCAGACATGAACTGCTGCGTCGCGGACTGTGAGGGAAGGGCGGCAACAAAGGGCCTGTGCTCCGGGCACTACCAACAGGTGCGAAAGGGAAAGCCCCTCACCCCTGTCCAACAAAGACAGCCCCGGGGAGTGGCGTCGGAGTGCCTGTTTGTCGGCTGCGAACGAGAACACTCCTGCAAAGGCTATTGCGACGGGCACTACCAGCAGCTTCGTGCGGGGAAACGGTTGGTGCCTCTCCAGCAACAACACGCCGCCTGCACGTTTCCCGGCTGCGGCAAGCCGCACGAGGCGAAGGGGCTGTGCCTCGCCCACTACTCCCAGCAGCGCGCGGGTTTGGAGCTTCGTCGGTGCCTTGACCTCCCCAGCCCTGTCGAGGAGGTCGGGGAGGGGGCGTGGCAGGTGACCCTCTACGGGGCTGGCGAAGACGGGCGTCCCGGGGCAGAACTGGCCGCCGCACTCTGCATCGTGTCTCCGGAGGACGTTGAACAGGTCGGTAAGCACCGCTGGCGGCTGAGCCCTTCCGGATACGCTGTCACGAAGATTGCCCGGAAGATGACTCTCCTTCACCGACTGATCCTCGGCCTCGAAGCTGTCCCGGGGGAAGGAGAGGGAGATGAGGGCGACCACATCAACGGGCTCCGGCTGGACAACCGGCGGGGGAATCTTCGGATCGTCTCACGCGCGGAGAACACGCAGAATCGGGGCGTCCGGGAAGACAGCGGTATGGGGCACCGAAACATCCACTACGACCCTGAGAAAAAGCTCTACCGCGTGATCGTAACGTCGAACGGAAAGAGGCACGGGCACCGACACTCCCTCCTGAAAGACGCCGTGGCCGAAGCGGAGGCACTCCGGGCCAAGCTCTTTACCCACTCGAACGAGATTCGCGTTGCGAGGGCGCTGCTCGTAGCACTCCGACTTGGGTAGCTTCCTGTCGCGAGGGGCGACCCCGAGGTACGTTCGGGCCGTACTGAGGATTTCATGGCCAGCACCTACGTCACCACCATCGCCTCCGGCCAAGACCTGTTCACGGGAGACACTGACCCCAACGGCGTCCTGCAAGCGCGGCTGGGCTCCTTCCTGCTCCGGGTGGACACGGGAAACGTCAGCCTGTACCTGAACTTGGACGGCGTGACCGCATGGGGCCGAGTGGTGTCTCCGAACGCCTCGGGGGTCATCAGCCTCATCACGGCTACCTCTCTCCTGCTCCTCGACAACTCGGCCACGGCGCTCGACGTGGGCTCCACGGGGCTGACCAACCTCCTGCGCTTCATCACCACGAATGGTGCGGAGCAGGTCACCTACAACGGCGTGCTCCCCCTCGTGGTCAGCACGGGCGGGTTGACGGTCGTGGCGGGCACGGTGAGCTTCCCTGCGGGGGCGCTTTCCCTCTCCCTCTCCGCGGCGGCGGCTCCGGCCGGAACGCCGGGGGTGCCTTTCGTTCTTCGGGTGAGCCACCCGGGCGGAAACGTGAACGCGGACACGGTCCTGCCCGCCCGCGCAGGGGGCTTCCTCCTCATCGACGCCTTCAACATCAGCGCCGTCGGGGCGGGGGGCACGGTGCAGGTCTTCTCCGGGGCCACCGCCTACACGGACGCGATGGCGCTCGGCGCGGTCAACGTCATCACCCGGGCCACGCAGCGGATCACCGGGACGTACGCCTCCGGAGGCACGCTTCGCGTGACCGGGGCGGGCGGTCCCACGGCGTCTTCGGTGCTTGTCACGCTGATGCCGCTGTAGGTCAGTTCGCGGCTTTCTTGTCCGTCCTCTCCGCTTCCAGCGCAAAGAGCTTCGACGTGGACTCGTAGACATTGATGTAGTCGTTGAGCGCGCAGCGCACGAGGTCGGAGACGCTCGTGTAGTCTTTCGCGCGCTCGCGTTCTTCCTTGGCGATCTTCTGAAGGCGGCGGAAGACGTTCGTGCGAATACGCACGCGCATGAGGTGATGCGTGGAGGCGGGGGAGGACATGGGGAGGCTCCGAGGGAGGGTCGCTCGAAGATGTGTAGCACTATTTGTAGCACTCCATCAAGAGGGGGAGGGTGGCGCAAGTTGGGAGCGGCGGCGTAAAGCAGGAGGGTCAGATCGTTGGCGGCACGGCCGCCCCTTCACCCCTCCGGAGAATGAACATGGCCGTCTTCGTCACCAACCCCGCTTCCCGAGCCAACGGCGCGGTGAACATCCTCATCGCCAAGAGCCTTGGCGTGAACATCCGGACGGAGGCGGGCCGCAAGGCGGTCGCCGCCTTCAAGCGCACCGCCGCCTACAAGGGGTGGCTGTCGAAGTCCGCCAAGGCGATCACTTCCGAGCGCGCCGCGAAGAAGGCTCGCACCTCCGCCAGCAAGACCCCCGCCGCGAAGAAGGCCCGCGCCGATTTCCTCCGCCGCGTCCGGGCCAAGAAGGCCGGTCGCAAGGCTCCCGCCGCCGCCGCCACCGTCGCGGCTCCGGCCCGTCGGGGTCGCAAGGCCGGTCGCAAGACCTCCGCGGCAGTCGCGCAGGCCTCCGGGAAGGGCAAGGCCGCCAGCGGCATGAGCGCGATGGCGATCTTCCGCTCCGGGCAGGCGTCCTCGCTGAAGGAAGCATGGGCCATCGTGAAGGGCGGCAAGGCCGGCGCGAAGGCGAGGAACATGGGGATCTTCGGCGAGGCCGGCGCGAAGGCTCCGGCCGCGAAGGCCAAGGGTCGGGGCAAGGGTCGTCGCGCGGCCAAGAAGAACCCCTACGGGTTCCGCCGCAACAGCGGGCTCAGCGATTCCTACGACTTCCTCAAGCAGCGCGTGGCGACCCGTGAGGGCCTCATGGCCGCCGGAACCGCCATCGCGGTCGGCGCGGGCTTCTTCTACGTCACCCCGATGCTCGCCGACAACGTCGGTCGCATCCCCGTGGTCGGCCAGTACGTCGAGCGTGCGATGGACGTGGCTCCCTACACCCTCTCCGGCCTCCTCCTCGGCGCGGCGGCGGTGGCGGCGGGCTACTACACCGGCCAGAGCCGTCTCGGCTGGGGTCTCGCCGCGGCGTCTGCCGGTGCGGGCATCAGCTTCGACACCCTCAGCTACCTCAACAGCCGCTCGGGCATGGGCGCCATCGCGTACAGCGGCCCGGCCTATGGCGCGCTCGAAGTCACCAACCCCGGCTACGGCAGCCTCATGGTCACCCAGCCCGGCTACGGGGCGGACGAAGCCGCAGCGGCCTCGGAGTACGTGGACGCCACCGAGGCGGACGCCTTCCAGAGCACCGAGGACTTCGACGAGGACGAGGGACAGGCGCTTCTCGGCGGCCCCCGTGCGTTCTTCCAGCGGTTCGGTCGTCCGGCGCGCGTGGCCTCTCGCGGCCAGAGCGTCTACAGCCGCCACGCCGGCAAGCCCGGACACAAGTGGGGCTTCCTCATCAAGCTCCTCGGCTTCCGCCGGGTGGCGGAGATCGCGGCCATGCCGGTCCAGCAGCGTCTCGCGACGCTGGGCGACATCCGTGCGCGCTGCATCGCGGCCTTCAACAGCCTCATGCAGTCGCAGTCGGCCGGGCGCGACCCCTACATGATCGGCGCCGCGAGCATGGGCGACATGAGCGCGCAGGGCGCGGCGTCCTACGCCGGCTACGGCTCCATCGTCTACGCGGGCAACAACTCGTAGAAATCCTTCCTCTCCGGGGCCGGGAAACCGGCCCCTGACCCTCGACAATCGTTTCTTCAACCTCTCAGGAGTTCATCATGGCTGGCTACGGCAACCCCTACGGCGTCCCCGGCGTCGCTCTCGTTCAGGAAGGTGGTGGGCAGGTCCCCCCGGTGCCCTTCCAGACCCCCCAGAACATCTTCCGCTTCGGCGAGCAGACCCTCTGGAGCACCCTGCTCCTCCCGGCCGGCTCGGCCATCGCCAACGGCACCAACCGCGTCTTCTCGACCCCGGTCGGGCAGGTCGGTCAGGGCTTCGGCAACGCGCTCTCCATCGCGGAGACGAATCTCAAGGAAGGCGGCCGTGTGCCGGCCGGCGTGGCGTACGACGTGTTCGGCGTCGCCTCCGAGATCGTGAGCACCAGCAACACGCTGGACGCGGGCACCATCGGCACCGCCACCAACAGCGTCGCCCTCATCGGTGACGCGCTCAACATCCAGCACAACGGCGTGCTCAGTTGGGACTTTACCCAGACCACCGTGGACATCTGCCCCATCATCCTCGCGGGCGCGGGTGGCGGTCTGTTCGGCGCGCTGGCCTCGACGCTCAACAACGTCAACGTCGGCCACCTGAACAACGGCAACGGCCACATCTGGATGTACCGCAAGCATCCCGTCGCCCTCCCGGGCAACAGCACGTTCTCCATCGTGATCCGCTTCGGCAGCCGTGCCGCCGCGATCTCGGCGAGCAACGGCGCGAGCGTGCGGGTCACCCTGCTCGGCTACTACAAGAACGTAATCGAGATCGGCTGAGTAATACGGCGTAGAACCTCGGTTTTACGCCGCCCTCCCCTTCTTCGATTCAGAGCCCCTCTCCGGGAGACCGGAGGGGGGTTCTTCGCGTTTGCCCTGTGTAGTTATCGAATCTTGCGTGCTCGGCCCCCCCGGAGCCCCTATCATGTGTCGGTAGTAGACAGCTTCTCTGTTGTTGATGGGTAAGCTCCTGCGTGTTACGTGTGGGTAATGACCACCGACCCTCGCTTGCTCGCTCTCCAGAACATCGAGGTGTGGGAACCGGTTCCCGGCACCTCCTATGAGGCCAGCAACCTCGGACGCCTCCGGAACCCAAAGACCGGAAACTTCGTCGGCACCTGCCTCCTGAAGAACGGCTACCTCTCGCTACCGGGGATGCTTTCGCACCGCGCCATCCTCGCCGCCTTCGATGGGCCGCAGCCTCCCCGGGTCGTTGGGCGCCACCTCGACAACGACCGGAGCAACAACACGCTGCCCAACCTCGCATGGGGAACCCGTGCGGAGAACGCGGCGGATACCGGAGCCGCCGGCAGGTGGCGTTCCCGAAACGGTGCGGTAGCGTTCACCTCCGCCGAAGACCAGAAGGCGGTCATCGACCTCGTTCTCTCCGGGGACATGACGCACAAGGAAGCAGCCGCGGCTGCCCGGCGCTCCGTAGGCTGGGTGCAGGGCAAAGTTCGACAGCGGCGCAATCCGGTGCCGACGCAGAGGCAGAGCCCCTACACCGTAGCGGCGGCACGAACGCTTGCCGAGAACGGCACGGAGGTGTGGGTGCCCACTGTAGGCATTGGCGGGTTCGAGGTCAGCAACTTCGGAAGGGCGCGTTCTGCCAAGACCAAGCATGTTCGCACTATTTCTCCGGACACTCCCGGAGGATACCTTCGCCTGCATGATGCCCTGCTCCACCGGGTCGTGCTCATGTCGTTTGACGACCCTCCCTTCGAGGGGGCCATCATTCGGCACACTCCCGACCCCTCCCGCCTAAACAACGCCCTCACGAACCTCCAGTGGGGCACCTACAAGGACAACGGGGAAGACACCAAGAAGGACGGGCGTACCCTCACCGGGGAGAAGCACCCCCGAGCGACGATGACCGACGCCGACGTGGAAGAAGGCCTCCGGCTCTACGCCGAGAAGGGGTGGACGACGCAGGAGTTGTCTGACTTCCTTCCCGGAGACATCGGACAGGGGAACGCCTCCGACATCGTGAACGGAAAAAGCTGGGCGCACGTTCCGCGGCCTCCCGGCTTCGAGGAGACGCGGAGGCGGCGCAGCGGAAGCACCCATCACCTGTCCCGCCTCACCGACGAGAAGGTGGCGGAAGGGCTCAGGGTCGCCGCCGAGAACGGGTGGGGAGCCGTGCGCCTCGCCGAGTACCTCGGCATCGCCATTCCGACCGGCACCCAGATTCTCTCCGGCAAGACGTGGAAGCACGTTCCCCGGGCTCGGAAGGAGGCAGTTTTCTCCCCTTCCGTACCCCCTTCCGAGCCCTCTTTGCCCCCTTCCGGAGACACCTTCGAGCCCCTCGTGGAGCGCGTGCTTCGCTGCGCGGACGACCCCTCCTTTCGGCTCCGGGACGACAACCATGCGATCCTCTCCCGGGAGGATGTCATTCTCGCCACGCGGGAGGTCGGGAAGGGGCGCGTGGAGGGAGAGCTTCTCCCGGCGGTGCGGGCTTTCTTTCGCGCCCACGTGACGCGGTGGGGGTGGTTCTACCCGGAAGCCTCCGGGGACCTCGAAGGGGCGGTGGCGGAAGTGAGGACCGCCGCCGGACACACGGCGAACTCTCGGGCCGGGAGCGACTACCTCAAGGGCACCTTCCCGTCCTACTGGAACGTGGACGGAGGCCCTGCCAAAGCCTTCCACGAGGACGCGGCCTTGAACAACGTGCTCCGCTACCGGCTCGGCCTCAACAACAGCAAGGACTACACCTACACGCTCTCCACCGGGGAGGTCGTGGCGACCCGGGAGACCTTCGACATCAACATCAAGAACGTCCGGAGGGGCTTCGTCGTTCAGCGGAAAGCGGTCTCGTTCTTCAAACCTGCCGTCGCCAAGGCCCTCTACCAACAGTGGCTCCCGGAGATGGAGGCTCCGGTCGTATGGGACTGCTCTGCCGGATTCGGGGCGCGTCTCCTTGGCTTTGCGGCTGCCTTCCCGAAGGGAATCTACATCGGGAACGAGCCTGCCTCCGAGACCTTTGCCGACCTCGGGCGCCTCGGGCGCGACTTGGTGGCAGGGGGCCTCTTGGCCTCTGCGGTCCTTCACCAGCGGGAGAGCGAGGCGCAGGAGATCGAACCCAACAGCCTCGACCTCGTGTTCACGAGCCCTCCCTATTTCGACCTCGAACGCTACTTCGACGAGCCGAGCCAGTGTTGGCGGCGCTACCCGACCCCGGAGCGTTGGTTCGAGGGCTACCTGCTCCCCACGGTGCGGAGGGCCGCTTCCGGTCTTCGTTCGGGGCGGTTCCTCGTCCTCAACGTGGACGCTCCGCGCCGCCCTGCGGTCTTGCGGGCGGCCGAGCAGGCGGGCCTCGTCTTCGTACAGGAGCAGGTCCTCTCCCTCGGGTCAGACCACTTCTCTCGCAAGCGGGGGGAGGACGCCCCCCGATCAGAGCCCATCCTCGTGTTCCGAAAGCCGTAGCACTCCAACGTTAGGACGCGCGTGGCGCCCGGGAGGGCTCGTGATACTCTCCGGCAGACTACTCGGAGCCCTCATGCAGTTTGACCAGTACGGCCGCCCGATTGATGCGACCGCCGCCCTCGCCATGCCCACCGTCGGTCAGATGGGCGGCAACGGCGCCGGAGGCGCTCCTGCATGGGTCCGTTTCCCCTTCTTCCCCACCGCCCCCTTCTACTCGACCAATCCGAACGTCGGGACGCAGGTCCGGTTCTACTCGACCGGCCTCCTGAGCACCGACGCCGACGTGGCCATCGGGTCGGAGTCCATCCGGAACATCCAGTTCGACATCCCGTGCCGCGTCATCGCCATCAACGGCTCGTGCGTGAACACGGCGGCCCTCGGGGCCATGCCGGTCGGGGTGAACCCTCGGGACTGCTTCCTGTTCCGCGCCGAATACACGACCGGCGACCGCCTCCACGTGGCGGCCCGGCTGGGCTCTACCGTGCTGGGCACGATGGAACGCCCCGGAGAGTTGGGTGGCGTCGGCTACACCATTGATCAGGGCGGTTCCTTGGTCATCGGCATCACTCCGATCAACCCCATTCCGGCCGCCTTCCGGATCGACATCACCCTGCACGTCATGGAGATGCGCGGGAGCGCGAACTTCGTCGGGGGCCGGTAGTCTGTGGGCCAGTCCGACTTCCCGTACCCGATGCCGGAGAGGTACGACCCGGAAGGGCCGTACCGGAATCCCGGCAATACGATCCCTCGGCCCTCTCCGACGAACATGCCCGTCGGGGCGTGGATCGGAAACCGCGGGGCGCTGTCGAACTGGACGGCAAACCCCGTGGAGGGCGTGCTTTGGCGGACGGTGTGGGCGTCCCCCATCTTCGACCTCCGCCCGGACCTTGGGGGGCTGTCCTACACGGGCAACAACAACATCCGAGTCGCGGCTGTGCCCATATGGCGCGCAGCGGGGCAGAACGTCGCGGCGCAGCTTTTCGTGCAGGTCACCAACCTCACCACGTTCTCCGGGCTCCAAGTCCTCTCGATTGAGGAGGCGCACGTCTGCGACGTGAGCAGCGTCGCCACCATCAACGACCCGGAGGACATCACCTCCGCGTTCACCTCGAAGGGCGTGTCTTCCCTGTTCACGTTCTCTCCCTACGGGAGCGGCTACCCGGTGCGCTACTGGCGCCTTCAGTTGCAGTTCGACATCCTCGACAATCAGGACGGTCCTGCTCCCGGCGTTGCCGTGCCGCAGAACCCGGTCATTCAGGCAGCGTTGTACTGACATGCCCGTTATCTCCGGAAAGGGCGCAGGGACCACCGCTACCGCAAACGCGAGCCTGAACAACGTCGGGGCCACCGGAACCATGCTTCCGGCCGCCACCGTCAACAGCAACATCTTGCAGGTTCCGGGGCTGAACCACCTCACCTACGTCCTGCGGCAGACCTCCGGCGTGACCTCCATCTCGGCACAGCCGCAGGTTGCCTTCCGGCGGGGCGGCGCACTCGGTCCTGCGGGCCTCCTCTGGGTCAACATCGCCCCCGCCACCCTCCTCCCCCTCGGAGGGATGCCTCTTGTGATCCCCGTCAACACGATCGCCGCGCAGGCGATGCGCGTGGTCTTCACGCACGTAGGGGCGGACGGCTCGGCAGCCGTCGTCTACACCCTCTCCGCTTCGGGGTAGCTCGTGGGGGGGTACACCGCCGGGGACATCGCCTCCGCCTACCCGAAGATGGCCGACTACGCGAGCGAAGTCGTCCGGGTGGCCGCGAAGATCGGAATCCCTCCAGAGTGGCTCGCCAATGTGATCTACTTCGAGTCCGGGGGCAACCCGCAGGCTCGGAACACCAAGAGTTCGGCCACCGGGCTCATTCAGTTCATCTCGTCCACCGCGGCGTCTCTGGGCACCTCCGTCGATGCGCTCTACCGCATGTCAGGCCGAGAGCAGATGGCGTATGTCGATAGGTACTTCGCTCCGAAGGCGGGGAAGCTGGGGTCGCAGGAGGATGTCTACATGGCGGTCTTCTACCCGAAGGCCGTTGGCAATCCCGACTACCGTTTCCCGGCCAGCGTCACCAAGAGCAACCCCGGCATCTACACGCCCCGGGACTACGCTGCGATGGCGAACCGCAAGGCGAAGCTCACCCCTTACGTCGGAGCGGCCGTAGCGGAGGAGTTGGTCCTCGCCTCTCAGCCCTCTCGGTGGACGCTCACCACGATGGCTCCGTGGCTGGGCCTTTTCTCGGTGACGCTGCTCGCCGGGGCTTTGATCTACAGGCACCGATTCCGGGCGTAGCACTCCAAGTGGGGGCCGGTACGGGGCCTCTCCGGGGCCTCATGTTACCGTCGAGGAGGAGTCCTACATGCGCCAGAACCCCCTGCACTACCTGACCGACCGTCAGATTCGCTTGCTCGCGTCGGCGGAAGGACTCTCCGTGGAGCAGCTACTCGCCAAGTACGGAGGCATCCGGCAGCGGGGCAAGGCGTCGCGCCCTGCGAAGAAGCGCCCGGCCCCGAGCGCGAAGCGCAAGGCGGCGCGGGGACAGGTGTTCACGAACCCCTCCAAGGAGCAGAGCGTCTACGTTCACCACGCAGCTACGGAGGCCGCCGCCCGCCGACTGTTGGCGCAGGACTGCCCCCACAGCAAGGTGGTGTTCCTCGAACGCATCGGCACGATGAAGTGGCACGCCGTCCTTCGGGAAAAGGCCGCCGCAGCCCGGAAGAACCCCCGTGCCGCTGCCCAGAACAACGCCGCTACGGCGATGCGCCTGTACCACTCCGGGCAGGCCTCCTCGTTGCAGGAAGCGTGGGGCATCGTGAAGTCCGGGCGTCGGCGGTAGAATGGCCAGCCCTCGCGTCGGAGCCCGTGTTCGCGAAGGCGCCCGTACCGGCGTCGTCGTGGAGCTTCGCCCGCAGGGGATGGTGGACGTGCGTTTCGAGGACCGGGGCATCGTGGAGCGCCGCCCGGCAGCCGCCCTCGCGCTCGCCAACCCGTCCCCCAAGCGGGCCGGGGGCGCCTCCGGGGGCCGCGGGAAGCCGGCTCCCGCACCGAAGGTGGAGGTCTACGACCCCACGCTGGAGCAGTTCCGCTCCGTCGTACAGGGCATCTATGAGAGCCTCGTCTGCAAGGAGACCGGAGCCAAGGCGTTCAAGACCGCCACGGGGCTCCGGGCTGACCGGGGGCTCTCGCAGGCCACCGTTCGCAGCCTGCTCTCTAAGGCGCACGCCATCGCGACCCGGGTGGGGCAGCGGCACGGCTACCTCGAAGCCGGCTCGCAGCGGCCCACCCTGAAGGGGGCGGCGCTGTCGGCGGCTCGCTACGGAGCCGACTCCCGCTTCGTGGAGAAGATGCTCGGCGAGGACGAAGCGGGCAAGAAGCTCGCCGCGGGCAAGAGCGCCGCCACGCGCGCCTCGAACCGTGAGGACTACGAGAAGACCCTGCAACTGGCCCGGAAGGAGCAGAAGCCGCGGCGCGTACTGGAGCGGCAGGAGGGGCAGCTTCGCCTGCTCTCCTACCCTCGGAAGCCGAACCCGACTCCGTGGGAGGCCCGGGGCGAGCGTTCCGTGGTCGCCGGCAGCGGCGCCACGTTGCCCCCGGAGATGCGCGCCTACTCCGACAAGGCCCGAGAACTCGGACAGGGGCACGGACAGGCTCTGCGGGCGCTCGCACACGCGAAGGACAAGAAGCCCCTGCTCGCCACGGCGGCCGACTTCGAGCACCAGATGCGCCTTTTGATCCGCGAGGCGACCGACTCCGTGGACCCCATGAGCCCGGTGTGGTGGGAAGACAACGGCAAGCCCACGAGCCGTCTCCGGACGGCACTCGGCACGCTGAACGCGGTCTACGTCCGCACCTCTGAGGACGTGCTGGCGGGCCGGGTGCGGAACCCGGTGAAGGGGAAGACGCGGGGCGTCGGAATCGCCGGGGTCGCCTACGCCGGCACGGGAGGAACCTCGAAGGGCTCCGGCTCCGGAGAGTACACGCCCACCACGTTCTACGCGGTCTCTCAGGTGGCCGACCCGGAGGGCATTGGGTACTACCTCGTCACCTTCGACCCCAAGGTGCGGAAGGTGCAGCAGGCGCTGTCCCGGGTAGGGGGCTGGCAGCTTGATCGCACCGTCACGGGAACCGCGTACGAAACGGGGCAGGTCAGCCCGAAGGACGCACCGAAGCTGCACCGGGTCGTCGGGTACTCGAAGGGGGGCCGGGTGGCGCCCCGTGCCGCGGGCGGGCGCTTCGGGCCGGGCTACTACGGCATCGTCGGGCCGAAGGCGAAGCCCGGAGAGCACTTCGTAGACAAGAAAGACGCGGACGAGTACGCGCGATGGCTCGACGTGAAGGCCGCTTCCTTCCTCGTTCCGATGGCCCACGATGTCTTTGAGGGACACTACGTGTCGGGAGACCCGGGGCCTTACTACAAGGTCACCGACCTGAGCGGGAAAGACCTCGAAGACGAGGTCGCCTCCCGGAATAAGAAGCTCGAAATGATGGAGGGCCGAGGAGACACGCTCCGGGAGGACTCCGACCTCTGGGCCGAGATGATCTACCCTGACAAGGCCTCCGCATGGGCCGCGGCCAAGGCCCTCGACTGGCGGGCGGCCAACACGGGTACTCTGCCCATCACGGGCTACCGAACGAAGAAGGGGCTCTCGGGGAAGAAGGCCACCGAACTCTACGAGAAGACCCTCCTCGCCTTCGAGGGGCGCATCCGCTACGTTCTCCACGCCTCCCTTCAGCGGGTGGAGGAGCGCGTGGCGGTTCACGCTCACAAGCGGGCCGATGTCCTCTCCGCGGAGCAGCGGGGGCGTGCCCTCGTTCTTTCCGAGGCCTCCACCTCCGTTGAGGAGACTCGCCGGAGGAAGCAGTCGGTGGAGCGCCTCCGCGACCTCTACCTCGGCCGGGGGGAGTCCAAGGCGAAGCTGTCGGCCATCACGGAAGAAGCCTCCGAGCGGGGCCGGAAGAAGCTCCGCAACCTGATTGTCCGCATCGCGGAGGCCCAAGCTGTGCAGCGGGCCAAGGAAGCAGCGCCGGCCAAGTACGCCGCCGTGATGGCGAAGCCCCGGGCCGAGGCCAAGATGCGCTTCCGGCGGCCCGGCAGCTTCAACGTGCCCGGACGGGCGTACGGCAAGCCCGTCCCTTCCGGGGCCACCAAGCTCGCGTCGGATTGGGAGCACCTCGCGGAGAACCTCTGGCCGAAGGGGAACATCCCCGAGAAGTTCCAGCCTGCCTACACGCGGGAGATGCTCGACGACCTCGACATCGACGACCTTCGTGAGATCGCAAGCAGCAAGGAGGTGGGCCTCTCCGAGAAGGAGATCACACACCTCCTCACCGCCGACGAGCGCGCCGCGCTGGCTAAGGTGCTCGCGGAGCAGCGCGCGGTCTCTCCTCTGGCGTACATCGAGGCAGGAACGGAGCGGGGAGAGCGCCGCTACAAGCCGCCGAAGCCGCTGCGGGAGGCCCGCGCGCTTCCCCTCTCTGCCCGGGGCGTCCCTTCTCGGAAGGGCGCGCTGGCGGACTCCGAGGAGCAGGGCCTCTCCGTGGCGGACAAGCGGCGCCTCGCCGAAATCGAGAAAGAACTCGCCGAACTGCGGAAGATGCGGAAGAACGGGGCGGTCAGCACCGGGGTCCGCTTCGCCAAGACCGGGGGAGAGCTTGCTCTCCGCTACGGGGGAAAAGCGGCGCAGGCCGCGAAGGGCTGGGCCGCCTCCGCCGAAGGACAGCGGGCCATCACTCGGATCGCCATGACGGTCGCCAGCCTGTTCGGGGCGAAGGCGGTGGAGGGCGGGAAGCTCTCCGCCTCTCAGGCTCGTCTGGTACAGCAGGAACTCGAACGCCAAACCGGGCACAAGGCGGACCCCGCCGACGTGGCCCTCGCCCTCCAACTCGCGAGTAAGTGACCATGTACGGAACCCGCCGCTTCCAGCCCTCCTACGGGGCTACCGCCGCCACCTCGAAGTGGGACGCCATCTCCGGAGCCATCGCGGCCGGCGGGGACGTGCTCAAGACCGGCATCACGACCGTGGGCGGGCTGGAGCAGGCTCGAATCACGGGCGTGCCCACCGCGTCCTACACCCCTCCGGCGGCCAGCACCGCCTCCAACGTGGCCCGCAGCGGCGGCAGCAGCCGGTACTCTCCCGAGAGGAGTTCCGGCGTCTCCGGCACCACGGTTGCTGTCAGTGTCCTCGCCCTTGCCGCCCTCGGCGGCGGGGCGTGGTGGTACTTCCGCAAGAAGCCCTCAGCATCCTCCGGATCTTGATCATGTTCACCGGCCAGTTCCAGCCTTCGGGCTTCTCGTACACCCACACCTACGGCGCCGCCGAGGCGCAGGGGTCCGCCTATTGGGAGGAGCAGAGGCAGCGGTGGAACGCGCTCATGTGGGCCACCAACATCGGAGACCCGCAGCGGAGGGAGTACGAGAAGCTGGCGAACAACGCTCGGATCAATCGAGACGCCGCCGCCAAGGTCGAGCATATGAGCGAAGGCGCTGCTCCGGCTCCGGTGTCGGATGAAGACGCCGCTGCCTCCCTGACGTTCAGCGAAGGGGGAGGGGTCGTACGCATCGACACCGCCGGCGCCAAGGCCGCTGGGGTCGTTCGCGCCCCGCCCCGGAGCACCCGCCGGAGCACCCGCCGGAGCACGGAGAAGGGCTTCTCCAACACTCAGGTCGCCCTCGGTATCTTCGGCATCGTCAGCCTCCTCGCGGTCGCAGGCATCGTGGTGCGGGGGCGCTCCTCCGGGGAGTAACCATGCGGGCCTTCTCCCCCTCCTACGGACACTACGGGCTCTCCGACTACGACAAGTACGAGGCGGAGTTCCAGAAGTACCTGAAGCTCATGTGGCAGACGCCCCTCGGAGACCCGAGGCGCGAGGCCTACGAGAAGAAGGCGAACGAGGCGAAGGCGAAGCAGCAGGCTACCGGCGGCGGCGGCACCGACATCTTCAGCGCCGGGGCCTCGGCGGAGAAGCTCTGGACGATGCCCTACAGCCAGAGGCGGGTGGATGTCTCCGGACTGACAGGGTTCGAGCCCACCATCATCGCCATCGCGAAGGGGATGCAGCCCAGCTTCGTAACTACCGCGCTGGAGAACCGGGGCGTGATCAAGGGGGGCCTCGCGGCGCTCTACATGGCGGGGCTCACCGAGGTGAATCCCGAGGGGCTTTTCGTGGGGGTGACGAGCAGCCGCGCCAACGACGACCTCCTCGTGCGGGCCGCCGGACTCACGCCGACCGGGAACGTCGAGAAGGACTTGGAGAGGGCAGCGGAGAAGGTGCGGAAGGAGGTCGCGAAGCAGGGGGCCAATCTCCGGACTCTCGCGTGGGGTCTCCGGGGCAGCTACATCCTCACCACCCTGAAGGGGTTTCAGGCGGTCGGAGCCCTCGTCGCTGCCGCCGGAGGCATCGCCGCGATGGCGGCCACCGGGACCATCGTAGGGGCTCCGGCGGGCGCCGTCGTTGGGGTCGCTACCGCCGCGTGGGCCGCGGTGGAGGGCATCAATGCCGCCGTCGCTGAGAACGTCGCCACGCAGATGAACAGCTTCATCAAGCAGGGGTCGGAAGGCTACGCCGCCGAACTCGCCGCCAAGGCGGCGGAGGCGCAGCGGAAGGCGGCGGAGGCGCAGCGGAAGGCGGCCTCTCGCTCCTCCGTGTCCCGGCGCTCCCCTCGGGAAAGGACGCGCCGCGGCCCTGCCTCGGGGAACGCGCTACAGGACGCTCTGAGCAACGTCCCCACGTGGGGCTGGGTGGCCGGAGGGGCCGCGCTCTTGGTGGGCGGCTACCTCCTGCTGGAGAGGAAGTAGCCACCGCGCGTCGTCGTGCTCGGGGCTCAGCCGGATAGGGGTGTCCCGGAGAACGCGGGCGGCGAAGCAGTAGTGCCTCCCCTTCGGCCCGTCCTCGGTGCGGAGCAGGAGCAGGCGGTGCCAAGGGAGGTCGATGCCGGTCTCCTCCCGGAGTTCCCGAAGGGCCGCATCGAACGGGCGCTCCCCGGGCTCAATCAGCCCCGCAGGGTGCTCGAACTGGCCGGGCCTCGAAGGGGCGGAGGCACTCCGTCGAATGAACAGCACGCGGCCGGAGGTGTCCGTGACGCGGACGGAGGCGGAGTAGTCGAACGGCATGGGGAGCGGGGCTAACCTACTGGCAGCCGGAGCAGGCGCAGCCGTAGTTGTGAGAAGGGTTCCAGCGCCTCCCCAACAGACGCCCGGGGGCGGGCCTCCGTGCGGCGGAGATCGGATACCCGAACCGGTCCCGCACGATGCCCCTTGCCTCGTCGTCCGCCGTCGAGCAGGCGTCGCACATTCCCTTGCTCTCTCGAACGCGCTTGCCGCAGCCCCCTTCACAGGAACCGAGGGCATCCACGCCGGAGCCTTCACAACGAGAGCAGGCGTCCCCGTGAAGGCCGGAGTAGCCGGAGCCCCCGCAGCGCCCACAGTCATCGGGGTGGGGGTTCCTCCGACGGCGTTCCTCGGCGCTCAGACGCCGAAGCTCCTCCCGGAAGATGGCGAGCTTGCGGTCGGGGGTCACGGAGGGCTCCTACCGGCGGCCGTTGGCGCGACGGGGCGAGGCGCCCTTCACCATCGCCCACGCTTCCTGCAACGAGGAGGCCTGCCCGGAGTGGTAGAGGCTCATCGCCGTGGCCGCTTCGGAGTGGGGGTTGCTCCGGCGGGGCGAGGCGCCCTTCACCATCGCCCACGCTTCCTGCAACGAGGAGGCCTGCCCGGAGTGGTAGAGGCTCATCGCCTCGGCGGCCTCCGTTTTCACGTTCCGACGGGGGTTGTTGGCGTAGCCGGCGACCCGCTCATCCATTTCCATCGCGGCGGCTTCCATCGCCTCCTCCCGGACGCGAGCGCGGCGGGCGACCACCTGCTCCTGCGCGGAGCGGCGCTTGGCGGTGGTGCTGGCGTACCAGCTGACATCGGCTTCGGCCGCGAAGCTGGGAGTCACGTAGCCCATCGGGCGCGCGATGCCCGGACGGGTCCGGCTGGTGCCGCTCCGGCGACCTTCCCGGGTCGATACGTTGTCCCCGAAGGCCCCGAGGCGGCTCTGCGTCGGGTGCTTCTTGGTGCCCCGGCGGAACACCGTCTTTCCGTCCATGCCATACGGAGACGCCTTCTTGGCGGCGACGAGTTCCCCCTGCCGGCCGCCGGGAACCATGTAGTTCTCCGACTGCCCGAAGTCCCGCTCCCGCTGGTACAGGTGACGGGCGAGGGCCGGAGCGTTCGACTGCAACCCCATGACCTTGATGCAGCGGTAGCAGGTCACCACACGGGCGCCAGAGCTACGCAGGTCCTGCGTGGGGCGGCCCTGCATACAGAGCGGCCCTCCGTCGTCGCCCTTGATGTGGGTGCGCCCCCCGCCGCCGCCGACGAGCACGGTCGAGTACCCTCCGCCGATGCGCTTTCCGTAGGGGTTTTGGATAGTATCGAGGTCGAGGTATCGGGACATGGAAGCTCCGTCCTGACGAGGTTAGTCCGTAGGCGATGCCCCCTCAACCTGCCCGCAGAAAGTCGAGTGCTACGAGTCGCGCCCCCGCACTCAAGGCGTTCCAGAAAGAGGACGTTGAGGCGCTCGAAAAATACGGGTTCCGGGCGCTCATCGCCAACGCGCCCGGCACGGGAAAGACCTGCATCTGCCTCGCCACCCTCTCGAAACACCCCGCCCTCCTCACCCCGACCGTGATCGTGGCCCCCTCCAGTGTGCTGACCAACTGGCAGCGGGAAGCGTTGAAGTGGGTGCCCGGCGTCCGGGTCCACGTCGTCTCCGACACCCACTCTCCCATCTCCCGCACCGCACACCTGACCATCATCTCGTGGTCGCTGCTCACGGTGCGCTACCTCGAACTGCTCTCGCTGAAGTGCCGGTTGATCATCGCGGACGAAGCCCACGCCGCGAAGAACGAGGAGGCCCTCCGCACCCAAGCCCTGCACATCGTCGCCCGGCGCACCCCCCACATCCTCCTCCTCACCGGGACTCCCCTCATCAACCGGCCGGGGGAAATGGACTCCCTTCGCGACCTCCTCGGAGTGGCAGAGGACCAGCCGATCCCAATGGTGCGCCGGCTCCTCGAAGACGTGGCCCCGGAAATCCCCCCGAAGACCCGATCCACCCTCCCCATCACGCTCCGAGCGAAGGACCGCTACGAGTACGACTCCGCCGAGAACGACTTCGCAAGCTGGCTCGAAGACGAGCTACAACGCCGAATGTCTCTCGGAGAGGCCCTCGCCACAGCACAACGCGCGCTCGCCGCGGAAGCTCTCGTCAAGGCCGGGTACCTCCGGAGACTGCTCGGCTACGCCAAGGCCTACGCCGCGAGCGATTGGATCGGAAGGGCCACTCGCCTCGGGGAGCCCGTCGTGGTCTTCGCGGAGCACAAGGAGACGATCGAACACCTCCAAGACCTCCTCCGGAGGCAGCGCATCGGGTTCGTCACGCTGGACGGGTCGGCGGCCCGTAGAGACCGGCAGGACGCCATCGACCTGTTCCAACAGGGGCGCGTGCCCGTCTTCATCGGGAGCAAGGCCGCCTCCACCGGGATCACACTCATCCGGGCGAGGCACCTGCTGTTCATGGAGCGGTACTACACCTCCTCCGAGGAGGAGCAGGCAGAGGACCGCATCCGGCGCATCGGGCAGACCCACCCCACTACGATCTGGTTCCTGCACGCCACCGACACCATCGACGACCGCATCGCGAAAATCATCGAAAGAAAGCGGGAAATGATCCGAAAGGCCATCGGAGCCGCCGACATCGTGGAGCGGGAGGAGGACGTGGCGGTGGAGTTGATCGCATCGTGGGGAGCCAACGCGACCAGCGACTACGCAGGGACGGAGACCGACCTCGGACACGGGAAGCCCCTGCCCCCCATCCCAGCCCCCCACGATGTCTGCGCGCTGGTGTTCAAGCCCCCTCGTTGGACCCCGAACTCCGCGATGGCGTGGGCGCTCATGCACGGCTTCCGGGTGGACACCTCGAAGGGGGCGTCCCTGCGGGTCACGACCAACCTCCCGGCCGCCTTCCTCCCCGGGAAGTTCTACAGCCAGCCCGTCTCCTCCGACATCCGCGCCGTTCTTGGGATTCGGCGGCCCCATAGCACTCGAAAAAAGGCAACCTCTGGCCGGAAGAAGCACAGGTGATACTTTGAGGGGGCGATGAACCTCCTCTCCCGCGAGAACCCGACCTCGAAGGCGGGTCTGATCTTCGTCCTCGTCCTCGTGGCCGCCGTCGCGCTGGTGCTCCACGGGAGCATGACCGGGGCGGAGTGGGTGGACCTGATGAAGTGGGTGGCGCCCGCGTTCAGCGTGGCCGAAGCCAGCCGGAAGTTCGCCAAGGGGGCTCCGGCTCCCGAAGTCCCGTGATCCCCTTTCGCGCCATCTTCGAGAAGGCCATCCAGCACCCCACGGTGCAGAAGGTGGCCGCCGGAGTCACCATCGTGGCCCTCCTCTCGCTCGGCACGAAGTTCGCCCTCGGGGAAGCCGCGGTGGTTGCTCTGCCCAGCGCGCAGAGGTGCGAGGTCGCCCTCGCCGACAGGACCGCCCGGTTGGAACTCACGGCCGCCGCGATCTCCTCCTGCTCCAAAGCCCTCGACCTCTGCACCGGCACCCGCCCATGAAAGACCGCCTCCTTCCCATCCTCCTCCTGTTCGTAGGGTTCCTCTTTGGCGTCGTGGCCTCGGTCCTCCCGGCGACCGCCCACGAACCCTCGGCGTGTACTCCGTGCCCGGTGTGCGCCCCGGGCCTCACCCCGGAGGTGGAACAGGCCGCCAAGGAGGCGCGGGCCGCCATTCAGGCCGCCATCGGGCCGATGGGGCCGCCCCCGTGAATGACATCATGTTCATGTCCCTCCTCCTGTTCTCCAGCCTCGCCTTCTTCGGCGCCGTGCTCCACGAGAAGCTGAACTGGAAGTGGGTGCTCGGAGCCCTCGGGGCCGTCACGGTGCTGTGGGGCGTGTTCCGCACGCGGAGGGCTCCCGAAGCGCCTGCGGCGGTCCCTCCGCCGCCTCCGGAGCCCGGCGCGGCCACCGAGGTCGCCCAGACCGCTCACGCCGTCGTCGAGGCCACAGAGGCCAAGGCACGGGAGGCGGTACAGGAAGCCACCGGAGAGGAGATCGCCGACATCCTGCGGGGACAGAAGTGATCTTGCTCCTCTCCGTGGCCCTCGCCGGGGAACGTCCGGTGCTGCCGGAAGGGGCCGATGCGGCGTGCGCCCCGACCTTCCTCCGCTCAGGGCAGGCGTTCACCTCGCCCTGCGAAGGGGTTTTGATCTCACTGGCCCGGTCGAAGTGGGTCGCGGAGATGGTGCCGTGGGCCGACAGCGAGCACGCCAGCCGGCTCATTGACGCGAGCGTGTTCAAGGCCGAACTGGCGGCCAGCACGAAACGCGAAGCGTGGTGGGAGGAGCGCGCTAAAGCTCCGGTACCCGTCCCGAAGATCAGCCCTTCCGGGTGGTTCGCGCTGGGGGCGGGTACCGGGGCGGCAGCAGTCGTGCTCGGAGCCGTCGCGGTGCGCTGGGCCTCTGAAGTGCCCGTCACCGCGACGGAGTAAGGCTACCGACGCTTCTGGGAGGAGCGAGGAGCGTCGGCCTTGGGCTCCACGACGGCTTCCGGCTCGGGCTCCACGACGGCTTCCGGCTCGGGCTCCACGACGGCTTCCGGCTCGGGCTCCACGACGGCTTCCGGCTCGGGCTCCACAGGGAGAGGAGCCAAACCCCGGAGAATGGCTACCGCCTGCGCCGTCAGTACCGTGTGGAGGACGCCCAGCACGAGGTACCACGACCCATCCCCCAGCACCAACGCCTCGGAGAGAGGCGTCGGGCCGAAGGTGGAACCGGAGAAGCGCGCGGTGAGCGACTGCCCGTCACACTCGTAGAGGATGCCGGACACGTTGAGGGCGACCATGCAGGCCTCCTATCAGGTGATGATGGAGTGTTCCAGCAAGATCGTCACGTCGAAGACGCCCGCGGCGGCGGCGTTCACCAACTGGACGCTGGGCGTCGAGGCGGCGGCCACCCACAGCCACGCGAGACCGGCCACGCCGGCACCGGAGACGGGGGAGAGGATGACCACACCGGCCGTCGCGGCGGCGTTGAAGGCGGTGTCCACCGCTGCCGCGTTGGCGTAGGTGCCCGAGAGGAAGGTGAACAGCGCGCCGCTCGTCGGGGCCGCCGCGATGAGCTTCACGTTGTTGATGGTGTCGTTCGCGCCGCCGGAGAGCGTGGCACGGGCGGCCATCGAACGGGTGCCGATCCGCTGAGAGGTGAGGGAGGTGACTTCAGCCATTGGAGACTCCGAAAGGAAAGAGAGGGAGGGGAGCCGCCCACAGGCAGCGTGGAGGGAGCCTATCTCTCAACGACACACCGCAAGGGCTCCGGGCACACTTCGAGTGCTACAAGTGCTCGGCGACCCGGGCCATGTACGCTTCCCACGGGAAGGCTCCCGGGTCGGTATGCGACGCATCGGGCACCTCGTTGTGGCCGATGATGTGCTGCCGGTCGGCCGGGATGCTGTACTTCTTGCAGAGCGCCGCCACCACCCGCGCGCTCGCGTCGAGCATCACGTCGGGGAAGTCGTTGACCGGGAACGGAGGCGCCTTGCCGGGACGCACCGACCACGGACTGACCCGAGCCTCGTGCTCGATGCCAATGCTCCGGGAGTTGTAGGAGTTGGCGTGAAAGCACTTCTTGTCGTCCGGCACCATCTGGCAGACATCACCGGCCCGGCTGATGACGTAGTGCGCCGCCGTCGGCACCGGGCGGGTCGCCTTCCCCTGCTGGAACCACGAGAGACACCCGGAGAAGGAGCCCTCGATGGTGTGGATGATGATTCGATCCAACTTCACGCCCGCCTTGCGCGGGTAGATGCCGTCCGGGTGCGCCGGGGCGAAGAAGGTGCGCGGCACTACGGCACCGGCGCGACGGGCGCCGGGACCGCCTCAACAGGAGCGACCTCAACCGGCGCCGGAGGAGGGACCACTTCGGGGCAGGCCGAACAGACCGGACACACGACCGGAGCCGGCGCGAGGCCCAGCATGGTCGCCGCGGTGAGCACGACGGAGAGGACGGAAGTGACGACGGTCTTGGCGGTAGGGGAGAGGGTCATGCCGGAGACCCTACCCCAATGCCTCGTATTCGTCGAGAATCTCGTCCAGCGACCGCCACTTGCCTGTGCGGCGGCGCTCCTCGTCCTGCCAACGGAACAAGGCGTGCCCGTCCACACCGAGGCGCAGGACGCGGAGCCAGAGGGGCCGCGCCCTCGGCGTTGTTGCCCTCCCGAACGGGGAGCGGGCTTCAGGAGACAGGGAGCACCTGCTCCGGCGCACAGAGGCCGGGGTTGTAGCGGTTGATCAACCGGGCGGAGGAAGGGCAGTAGAGCAGCGGCGTGCCCTTGTTCGTCCACGCCGGAGAAGCTGGCCGATGGCACGCCTCCCTCCCGCACTCCGGGACCTCGCCCCGACTCCGGACCTCGTCCTGCCACGCGCGCCGGGCCTCGTAGTGGAGACGGCCTTTGTCAACGGGGGAAGCCATGCTCCGAGGCTATCCGGGGCGTGTCACCTGTCAAGACCGCCGACTTCGAGTGCTGCCTCTCTCCTACGGAGAGGTCGAGGAGGGCCGCCGGTTCGAGTGCTACAGGCCCAGCGACCGCATCCGGATAAGCGCCCCGATCTCGTCGAAGGCTCCGTATGCGATAGAGGTAGCGCGACTCGCCTCTCTCAGATGCCGGAGAAGGTGCTTCCTTTCTTCGAGGGTCAGTCCGCCTACAGACCGGAGGCGCCCCTGCACATCTGCCCGGGCGTTCTCGACCCTCTTCGCCGCACCTCGTATGAAGTCGGTCAACTCGCCGACCTGAAAGTACCCCTCGTCTGCTAACTCTTCGAGGGCCTGTAGGAACGGGAGTTCCGGAGGCCGAGGGCCAGCGTTACGAGTCCAATGTCAGAGTGGGGGACGACCGGCCATGCTGAAGACTCCTGCTCGGCCTGTCCTACCTCACCCAGAAGGGGTGGTCGAGGCGACCCACCGAAAACGAGTGCTACAGGCCCCGCGACCTCCGCAGACCGCCGCAAACCGCCACAGGGCCGCCGGTTCGAGTGCTACCGGGCCGGAGCAGGGGAGGAGGAGCGACCACGACAGCGCCAGCGGGGAGCCTGTCCGAGCCGGCCTATCGGGCAGTCCTCGGGAGGAACCTCACCTTTCCCCCCACCTTCATGTAGGGCTGCCCCGTCTTGGTGTAGAGAATCTCCTGCTGCTCAGGCTGCTGCGGCCTGCTCGTCTCGGAGGGCTTGACCGTTCTCCGGGGTACGACGGTGCTCCGGCTTTTCTGAACCGGGATACCGAGGACGCGAGAGACCTCCGGGGTCACATCGCCGGACATGCCCAGTTCCTCGGTGGCAAGCTGCCACGCGAGCTTGAGGAAGGCCGCTTCTCGCGCGGAGCCCGGGTGCTGAGAGCCAGCCAACAGATCCGAAAGCCCGTAGTGCTCCACCTCATCCCTGCCGAAAAGCGCGGTTCTTTCCCCTGCGTATTCTACGATTACTTCAGCAAGCTGTCTCGGGGTCGGCTTCTTGCTAAGCGACGGGAACGCCCTCGCTGCTTGAAGGCTAACCGAAAGGGCGTTGGGGAAGTGCTCCATGTCCCCCCGACCGTGCATGGACAACGCGAGGAAGTCGTCCACCTCCCTGCCGTGCGTGAGGTCAGCAGGGTCGTAGGTGCGGAGCTTTTTCTTCGGAAGGCCGAACTCCTCGGGGGTTTTGGAGTGACCGGGGAAGCTCCTGACCCCATGACTGGCGGCGATGAGGTCGGATGCGACCGCCTGCGTGAAATGCAGAAGTTCGTGCCGGAGTGTATCTCTCCACCCGGGGTACTTTCTGACGTTCAACGTGTAGAACATCCCGCCGAGGGGGGAGGCATCAAACCACCCGCTGAAGTTGGGGTCAGTCCGGAGGTTCAGCCGGACGCCTTTCGGGGTTGCGATCTGCCCGATGTGCTTTTCCTTCCGGAGTACGCGACGCAGGCCCTCCGCCAGCGTTGGCGGCATGTAGGGCCGTCCCTCGCGCGTGGAGAACACGAGATGCTCCCACGGCACCGTAATGACTTTGCCCTTGCCGGGCGGCAGCGTCTCGAACACGGCTTCTGCGGCGGCCACGACCTTCGGCGACTCGGGCATCGGCTTGTTCCGGAGACGGCGAAGGGGACGACCGGCCATGGCGAGGGCTCCTGCTCGGCCGAGCCTACCTCACCCCGGAGGGGTGGTCGAGACGACCCACCGAGAACGAGTGCTACCGGCCCGGCGACCGAGGAGCCGACGGAAGGACGCCCGTTTTCCTCCCGCGCGAGCGCGCGTCTCGCGAAAGGCAGGATTCGAGGCAAAATGGGCTTAGAACCTGGCTTTTACATGAGTTACGGAAATAGAGTATTTCCGTTCGACCCTCCGGGCTCCGGGGCTTTCGACCCACCCCGGTTGCCCGGTTCTCCGGCGTAGCACTCCGTCTCCCGAGGGGTGCCTGCTCGGGGAGGGCCGCCGAGGTAGCTTACCCTCTCCTCCGGAGCCTCCATGCCCTCGTCCGCTCAGAACCTCGCCGCCCTGAAGCGGGAACTTCGCCGGCTGGAGGGGCGGAGGAACCCCCTCTACGAAGGGAGCTACGCGCTTCGTTGGTTCAACACCCTGAACCTCCTCCTGCTCCAGAAGGGGTACTTCATGGACGGCTCCGTTGTAGACAAGCCTTCAAGAGAGGGCTCCCTTCTGGTAGATGCCGACCTTCTGGGGGCGTCAAAAAGCCTTATGCCCTACGCGCATGTCTCCTTGGACGACAAGCATATCTTCGGCATCACCTTCGTCGATGGGTCGGGGGAGTACGACATCGACCTCTCCTCCTACGGCCCCGTTGAGGGAGCACGCGTGGTCTTCCAACGCTTGCTCACCGACCTCGGAGATTCATAGCGCCGGAGCAGTTGTCTCGAAGCGGGATACATGCCCGCATGGCCTCCCCAATCGTCGTGTGCTTAGCCGAACAAGCCGGGAAGGCGCTCCGGGACGGAGGCAGCCTCCCCACCGACAACTTCTGGTATGCGTGGCCCCTCGCGGCGCTCGCCCGGGGCGTCGTCGAGAACCGCACCGGGGACAGCTTCACGGAGGAGTTGTCGAACCTGACCCTGCGGGAGATCGCGGAGATGGCGAACACCGACCCCAGCTTCTACGACACCTGAGCTACGAGGCTCCCATGCCCCTCCGAAGGAATCACGACTACGACCCCGAATGGGATTTCGAGCTTCGCAAGAAGCCGGCTGCCTCTGTAGCAGAGGCGGTGGCCGCCTTCCGTGACCCGCTCACCGACCTCTCCAGCCTCCTCGGACTCGGTTCCGTGAGCATCCACTACGCCGACCTCTCGGAGTCCGGCCACCTCGCCCGGTACGTCAACGGAACGAGTGAAGCCCCCGTCCTCGTCATGGACGACAAGGGGATCGTGCGAGCGGCGAAAAAGGCGCGTCTTTCGATCCCCGCCGTCGTCGAAACCACGCTCGTTCACGAGATGGGTCACGCCTACGTGGACTCCGTGGGGCTCTCCGGGGAACTGGACGACGAGGAAGACATCGTGGAGTCGGCCGCTCGGTTCTTCTTCGAGACGGAAGCGGCGGACAGCACGGCGCGGTTCATCCGAGACTCTGTGGACGCCTTCCTCGAAGACTGACAACCCGCCGCTCCGGCTCGGCAGAAGGTCGCCGACCCCGGCCTCGGGAAGCCTCTCGCGCCGCGTAGCACTCCGTTCTCGGGGAGAGCCTTGCCCGGAGGGGGGGGGAGCAGGTAGGCTCCGGGAGAACCCATCATAGGAGATTTTCAATGGCCCGCATCAACGACATGGCCGCCGAGACCCGCTTCGTGCCCGAGCTTCCCGGTTCACGCTACCTAGTTCTTTCTCTGGATGCAGACGCCGCTCGTTCCGCCTCGATGGACATCACGGAGGTGCCCTACATTGATTGGCTTACGCAGGGAGTCGGGGAGATCCAGTTTCATCACGGCGTCGGCACCATTCCGGGGGAGAAAGGACTCGTCGTTCTGGATACGCGATCCCCGCACCTCAACTGGAAGGCCACTCCCAAGGGGCGTCGGTAACCTCCGACGTAGCGCCGACCCCGGCCTCGGGAAGCCTCTCGCCTCGCGTAGCACTCCATCTTCGCCCCCCCCCCCCGTGGTCGCCTCGCAGGGGGCGAGGTAGGCTCCGGGAGAACGCATCCTCGGAGTCTCCCAATGGCTACGTCCGCTCAGAACCTCGCCGCCCTTCGCCGGGAAATCGCTCGTGCCGGAGGACGGAGGAACCCCTCCAACGGGGGCTCCCTCCGCCACGCAGAACTTCAGCGCATTGCGGAGGCGCATGTGGGTGGTTTGCGGACGTTAGTGAAACAAGCCAAGGAGGCCGGGCTTTCGGCTCGCGGAGAGGAGTACAGCATCCCCACCGACAACTTCTGGTACGCATGGCTCGTCGCTGCGCTGGCGCGCGGCGCAGTTCGGAACGAGACCGGCGACCGCTTCACGAAGCAGTTGTCGGACATGACGCTCCGCGAGATAGCGGAGATGGCGGACACCGACCCCAGCTTCTACGACACCTGATCCTCTCATGCCGAAGCCCAGCCGTGACGAAATCGCCGCTATGCTCCGTAAGATGCCTTCGGGCTGGCAGCGGCAGTACGCCGTAGGTCGGGCGACCCTCGCGCAGAACGGTGGCCCGGTGCTCCCGAACGCGCCCACACCCGAACAGGCTATGCTCATCCTCGGGAACACAGCGGGCGGGAACGCGGACACGGACACGGCAGGTGGCGACCAGCCCGTGCCGAAAGCTGTTCGGGACGCCGCGATGCACGGGCTTCGCTTGTCCTACAAGAACAACTACGGAGGGTGGGAGTTCTTCGGTATCGCACGGGCTATCCAGCTTGCGCTCATGCCGTTCGTGCCGATGCGAACACGGCAGCGCATGGTGCGCTACCTGTCCGATCACGCGAAGGACAAGGCTGGCGCGAACTTCGGGAACGACGCTCACCCCTCGAAGGGGTACATGGCGTGGCTGAACTGGGGCGGCGATCCCGCCGTGGCGTGGAACGCCCGAGACGGCATCAAGCGGGCCGCCTACGGAGCCGCCGCGCAGCCCCTCCGCAACGGGGCGGCCTCTGCCGCTCGGACGGACCCGGAGTTGTGGGAGGAGGTCAAGGCCGAGGTCACCCGAGGTGCCCGTGGGGGCCTTCCCGGTCAATGGTCGGCGCGCAAGGCGCAGATGGCCGTCGCGCTCTACAAAGCGGAGGGCGGCGGCTACATCGGCCCGAAGTCACCCGACAACGCGCTGGCACGCTGGTCGCGGGAACGGTGGCGCACGAAGTCGGGCCGCCCGTCGTTGGTTACCGGCGAACGGTATCTGCCCGAAGCCGCTATAGACGCGCTCTCTGATGCGGAGTACGCTGCTACGACCCGAGCGAAACGCTCCGGCCTCGCCCGTGGCGAACAGTTCACCCCGCAACCTCCGCGCATCGCCGCGAAGGTTCGACCCTTCCGCAAGTAGGTACTCCCCATGATCGACAAGAACTTTTTTGCCGAAGTCGCGCTGGTTACCGTTGTTGGCTACCTGCTCGCGCAGGGGAGCAAACGCATCCCCACGCTGAACGACAACCCGATGCTGACGCGCACCGCGCTCTATGTGGCGGGGTACTACATCGCGACCCGCCGCCCCGAAGGCGGCTACAAGCTGTTGGGGATGAAGTGACCCGCACGTTTCCCCCGACGGGCAACGCCCGGGAGGACGAGATCAAGACAAAGGCGGGCTACGTCGAATACGCCGTGTTCGCCGGGCAGCGCGGAGGCTACTTTTGCGGGACGTGTGCGGCGTTCCGGCCCAAAGACTACGGGCAAGAGGGCTTTTGCTCCGGGCTGAAAGTGCCTGTTGCCTCGTTCGGCTGCTGCAACTACTGGCGAATCGCGATCCGAGAAAACTGGATCGGCGCAGACGGGTTGCCGCTATGAGGCGGTCCACCTTTCGCAATTTCGACTACCCGGAGCCCGCGCAGGGGCGTATGGCTCGTCAGCAGTTGGCCCGGATCGTCAGGGACGCGACGGCACTTCACAAGTCGTTGCGCGACAATGATCGGTTGCCCGCGTGGACGCTGCTGAAAGTGAGCACGGCGGAAGACCGACTGCACATGGCGGCGGATTACCTCCGATACAAGGCGCAGCCGGGGATCAATGCCTACGGCTACGGCTACCCCGGTGTCGTCGGCCAGCGTCTTCCCGACGCGGGCACCGTGACGAAAACGCGGATCGACGACAAGCCGTACCTGTGCGTGGCTTACGAGGTCGAACGGCGCACCGTTCAGCCTCTCCGAGCGGCGGCTGCGCTGGTCGGCGGCCCGCTGGTGATGTACGCCGCAACAAAGCTCCCCTCCGGGGGCGCTCTGCGAGCAGCCACCTTCCTGACCGGCGCGGCGGTCACGGTTTGGAGCGCGTGGGTATGGCACAAAGCCCACGCGGCGATGGTGGAATAGCGCGATGCTCCTCCTTTTACTGGCTTGTGCCTCCGCGCCCGCTCCCGCTCCCACTACCCAAGATTGTCACGGGGCCAAGAACACCTGTCCCGATTACGCGCCTTCATGGCAGGCGACGTGCCCGGCGGGGAAGCGATGCATCACGTTCGTAAACCGCTGCCCGACACCCGTAGCCATCGCGTATCAGATCGGGTGCAACGGAGACGGAACGGCGGGAGCCCCCCAATGCAACTGTACGGTCGGCCCGAGCATCGCCGCCGCCGGGGCGTCGGTCGCGTGGACGATCACCGATGGCGACTACGCCTCCTGCCTGCCCGCGTGGTCGCCCGCGTGCCTGACCGCCGGGCTCGCGATTATCGCGAATCCAACCACGGCAAGCTGCACCGCCGGAACGCGCATCGAGTTTTCCGCCGGTAACCGGGCAGACCTCGGTGGGCGGTTCGACTCGTACAACCTCGACGTAGAAAAAGCGTGGTACTCGGTGCCCGTGTCGATGGCTCCGAACCTGCCGAACGGCTGCGCCATCGACCACGCCAATCACGATTGCCGCCCGCTCTTTTGCGACAGCGCAACGTGCCCCGACGCCTACGCAACGCCGACGACCGGAGGGTGCAAAGACGGGCGAAGCCCGGCGGCAGGGTGTCAGGACACGTTCAACGGCGAGGACGGCTACACGGTCACGTTCTGCCCAACGTCGGGCGAGTCCTGTCAGGATGTGGCACCCTGCTCGCCTCCGTGACCAACGACACTTGAGCGTAGCACTCCG